>Ga0066659_10001329_pt1 | contig 10660 bp, 10 predicted proteins | sample GraSoiAngelo_108_FD_75176 | JGI IMG/M metagenome (GOLD analysis project Ga0066659, IMG submission 75176) | Grasslands soil microbial communities from the Angelo Coastal Reserve, California, USA - 14_0903_09_40cm | ecosystem: Environmental > Terrestrial > Soil > Grasslands | place: USA... | reverse complement strand
GTAGGCGCGCTCATCGAGCGTGAGCGGACGGTACCAGCCGAGGAGCGCGTCGGGGGCGAGCGTGTAGACGAAGACCGTGGCCGGCGGACCGGCGGCGAACACGCGCTCGATACGGGCAGGCACTACGACGCGGCGCCCAGCAGAGTCGGTGACGACGCGCGTCCCGTCCGCCGCGGCGCGTGACGGGGCGAGGCCGAGCGCGATCGTCAGCCACCCGGCGGCCAGAAGGGCCCGCCCCGTCGTCCGCGGAACGGCCGGTCTTCTCGGGAGGCGTCGGAGCTGCCTGCCGGGTCGCCGGACGACCGTTCCCTCGTCCGCCCCCACCATAGCCACGTAACTTCCCACGCCCTTCGTCGTTTCGCAAGAAAGGCCCGGCCGCCGGCGGGCTGCCGAACTTCACACGAGCGTCGCGAAGTCGTAACGCCGCACTCGGATGATCGAGGACGAGTTTCGCGTCCTGATCGCCTTCACCCGGCTGGAGACAGGAGAGTGTCCAATCCGGTTTTCGAAGGTCGCGGAGCGCTCTGGCCACCCCACATGCAATGACCCGATCGGAGGGGTCGGTTCGGACGCGCGCCGACCGGAGCGCCAGGTCGCCTCGGGACTCTATCGACCTGGCCGCCGCCGCGGCGGGCGCCTCGGCCGCGTCCGGCCGCTCGTCGGCGCCCCCGTGAACGCCGGCCCGACTCTGCACAATCCGGAGCGCAGGCGCGGGCCCCGGAGCCGGCGACCGGGGTCCCGGAGCCCGCGTTGATCACCGTCGTCGTCGCGGCCGTCGGGCTCGTCGCGCTCGTGCTGCTCCTCATCGTGCTGTGGGGCATGAACGGCCAATGACGCGGCCGGAGGCCGGTTCGTGGGGCGCGACCGGGCCAGGGGTCGCCGACACCCTCACGACCGTGTGAAGGGTGGGCCGCGCTCGGGGTCCCGGCACCTCTGCCTCGCGGCCAGAGCCGGCGTCCGGCGCTCAGCTCAGCCGAGGACCTCCCGGCAGAGCGCCTCCCACATCAGGGCGGAAAGGCGCAGACTCTCGACGTCGATCCGTTCGTTGTTGCCGTGAAACATGAGGGGGTACTCCGCGTACGGGATGCGAGGTGAGTGCAGGCCGAACCCGTACGCCGGGATGCCCTTCCAGCGGAAGTAGCGGGCGTCGGTAGCGCCGGCCGCGAGGCGGGGGACGACCCGGCTGCCCGGGACGAGGGTCGTCGCCACGCGCGCAAGCGCCTGGGCCAGCGGCGTGTCGGGCGAGCTGAGCGAACCTTCCTCGGAGCATTGGGACTCGACGACGACCTGCGCGGCGAGGTCACCGAGCGCCTCGGCCAGCATCGCGTCGACCTCGCCGGGGCCGACTCCCGGCAGGCCCGGATGTCCACCTCGACCGTCACCCGGTCGGGGATGACGTTCACCGCCACGCCGCCGTGCACGACGTTCGGCGAGAAGGTGGTGTGCGTGCAGGCGTGTACGACTCGAGCCAGGCTGACGGGCTCGAGGCGCGTCGCCGCGCCGAGTACCCGCTCCGGGTCGATCAGCGCGGCGGAAACCTCGGGCGGCAGCTCCAGCTCAGACACACACCGGCGCCAGACGTCGAGAATGCGGGCCTTCGGCTGGTAGGCGGCGATGCGCCGCACCGCCTCGGCGGCGACGACGAGCGCGTTGTCGGTCCGGAACGGCATCGCGCCATGCCCGGGGACCCCGCGCACCACGAGCCGGCGCCAGTTGACTCCCTTTTCGCCGACGGTGAGCGGAAGCAATGGTCCTGACGAAGTCGGGATCGGAACGCCCCCGCTCTCGGTGATGACGTAGTCGGCCCTGACCGCGCCCGGTTCGTGCTCGATCAGGTGTCCGGCGCCGTAGGTGCCGAGGGCTTCTTCGTCGGCCACCGCCAGGTAGATGAGCGTCCCGCGCGGACGGAAGTCGCTCGCGCGTAGCCGCCGTACGGCCACCGCCATCGTCGCCGTGAGGTTCAACATGTCGATGGCGCCCCGTCCCCACACGACACCGTCCTCGACCTCGGCCGCGAACGGGTCGCGCTGCCAGCCCGCAGGGTTGGCGGGCACGACATCGGTGTGCCCCATCAGGAGGAGGACCGGTGCCGAGGGGTCATCGCCCTCGATCCGCGTGATCAGGCTCTCGCGCCCCGGCGCGGCGACGTAGCGCTCGCAGACGAGGCCGGAGCCCGCGAAGTAGTCCTCGAGCGCGTCGGCGTTGCGCACCTCTTGCCCGGACGTGACGCGCCCATCGTTCACGCAGGCGTTGCGGATGAGCGTTCGGAGCAGCTCCGTGGATTCGGTCGCGAGAGCGTTGTCGTCAGCCACGCCGTCTCCTCTGGTGGCACCGGTCGTCACTCGCTCCCAAAGGGGGAGGGATGGCGGGCAAGATACGCGAGGGCTTCCTCACCTGGCAAGAGGCGGGAACGCTCCGGTGGGGCGCCCTACGGGCGGAGGAGTACCAGTGGCGCCGGGACCGGGATGCCCGCCAGCGCCAGCAGCCGGTCGGCGAGCGTCCGGTCGTTGGTGACGCGGGGGACCTTGTGCTGGTCGCCGAGCCTTCCGACGCTCCCCATCCACGCGTAGAACGTCCCCGCCGGCAGCGTCACGAGGCGGGGCGGATGCATTCCGACGTCTCCCCGGCGCTTCGTCCGGTAGTCGCCGTTGAGCCCCATGAGCGTTCGGTCCACGACGCGGACGAACTCGTCCGGCGCCCGCGGCGGGACGCGGAACTCGACGAGCCAGTCGTGCCCGCCTCGAGCGTCGTCCGGCGAGGGGTAGCGCGGCGCCACCGTGAACTCGACGACGTGCGCGTCGGTGCGACGGCAGGCCTCGACGAGCGCCTGCTCCACTTCCTCCACGATCACGTTCTCGCCGAACGCGTTGACGAAATGCCGAGTCCGCCCGGTGATCTCGAGCCGCAGCGGGTGCTGGGCGGTCACACGCACCGTGTCGCCGAGCAGGTACGACCAAAGGCCGGCCGGGGTGCTAAGCGCGATCGCGTACGCGCGGCCGACCTCGACGTCGGCGACCGTGTGCCGACGGGGCCGGTCGCGGCCCAGGTCCTCGACCGGGACGAACTCGTAGAAGATGCCGTAGTCGAGCATGAGGGTGAGCCCGCCGCTCGGCTCGGTCTGGACCGCCACGAACCCCTCAGACGCCGATACACCTCGACCCGGTCGAGGGCGATGCCCATCCATTCCTCGAAGACCCGGCGGTACGGAGCGAAAGAGACGCCACCGTGGATAAGCACACGGAGGTTCGGCCAGCAGTCGCGGAGGTCGCAGACCGGGCAGCCGGCCAGTTGCCTGGCCCGCCCGACGCGCTCGAACAGGATGAGGAGCCACGACGGCATCCCACACAGCAGGCGCAGGTCCTGGCGCTCCACGAGGGTCGCGGCCGCGGCAATCCGCTCTTCCCAGTCGGGGATCGCGGCGATCGCGGCTCCGGGGGAGTAGCGGCTCCGGATCCCCGGCGGGAGACGGCGCACGACGAGCCCGGAGAGATCGCCGGCCTCGCAGCGCTCGCCGAGCGCCTCGAGGGTCGCGCTGCCGCCGAGAAACAGCATCGGGCCCCCCAGGAGGTTCGCGCCGCCGGCGCGCTCGGCGGCGAGCGCGAGCGCGTCCCATCCGCCCTTGCGGTGGGACGCCAGGGCCTCGGCCGTCACGGGAATGTACTTTTCGCCCGCCGTCGTTCCCGAGGTCTTCACCCAGTGGCGCGGTCTGCCCGGCCACGTCACGTCGGACTCGCCGTGGATCGCGCGCTCCCAGAGCGGGCGGAAGTCGAGGTACTGCGCACGACGGCCGACGCCGCGATCTGCAGCGGGGCGGCCCCCTCGCTCGGGTCGGACCAGGGCCGATGCGGCTACGGTCCCCGGCTGCCGCTGCTGGTGATCTCGCCATTCGCGAGGGACAACTTCGTCGATCACACGCTCACCGACCAGGCCTCGGTTCTTCGCTTCATCGAGGACAACTGGAACCTGGGTCGGATCAGCGCCGATTCGTTCGACCAGCTGGCGGGCTCCCTCGCGAGCATGTTCGATTTCGACCATCCGCGTGACGACACGCTCGTCCTCGACCCCGTCACCGGCGAGCGGCCGAACGAGGCGACGACGACGACTAGATTGCGGACGCCTCGCTCCCGTCCCCCTTCGGCCCGCGTGACGGGCGGAGGGGGCGCGCGGGCGCGCCGACACGGACGAGGAACCTGACGAGGTCGTCCGCGAGATAGTCGAACACCTCTTCGAGCCGCGCCTCCGTGCCGGGAACGTCCCGAGCCGCCGACGTCACGTAGCGAGCGGTCCGCCGGTTGGCGGTGACGAGCACCACCCGTCCCGAGGCGGCGTCGACGAACCGCGTTTCCACCTGCACCGAGCCCGGCCCGACCCAGCGCCAGTGGCGCGACCGGGCAAGGTAGTCGAGCTCGAGCTGACTCACGGTGCCCTCAAGCCGAAGGACGCCTGCCGACCCGACCGGAGGTGAGGTCTGCGGGTCGAGGACGTGCTCGAAGAGCCCGCTCGCCCTCAGCCGTCGCGCGAGGTCCGACTGGAAAAACGCCCGCACCGCTGACACGATCCGCCTGTCCTCGAATCCCCACGCGGGAGGACCCGCGACGGCGAACGGGGCGACCTCGATCGCCCGGTATGCCTCCAGACCGAAGTCCGCGCGGATCCCGATCCGACCCGCATCAGGATCCCGCCGAGTGGGGAGCAGGCCCGCGGCGCCGACCGGTTGGAGCGGAGTGCTCCGGACTGGCTCGCACGCGGACGACGCAAGGAGGAGGACGAGCAACGTCTGGGCTAGGATCGCTCCGCACTTCACTGACGCATCCTCCTCCGCGCCTGAACGGCGCCTTCGGATGCAGTATGCGCCCTTCGAGCCGGAGGGCGAGCGATCCCCGAGTCACTCCCGTCGGCGTCCGGATGGTGTACCGTCGCGGGTGATGGAGCGCGCGCTCTTCCTCGACTTCGGCGGAACCCTCGTGCTCGCGCGGGACGGCCGGACGGTTGTCGACGGCGACGGCAATCCCCTGCTGATGCCGCACGTGCCGGAGGTACTGGCACGCATGCGACCCCGCTTCGACACGTGCTTCATCGTATCGAACCAGGCCCGGATCGGACGGGGCGAGATCGCCGAGGCCGAGGTGCGTCGGCGCTTCGCGTGGCTCAATGAGCGGCTGGGCCGGCCCTTCACGGACTGGCGGCTCTGCCCGCACCAGGAGGAGGATGCCTGCTTCTGCCGCAAGCCCAAGCCCGGAATGTTTTTGGATCTTGCGGCCGGGTACGGCATCGACCTGGCGGGCTCGACTCACGTCGGTGACGCCGAGAAGGACCGCGTCGCGGCCGCCGCCGCCGGCGTCGGCACCTTCGTCCCCGCCCGGGAGTTCTTCGGCTGGTAATCCCTCCCCCGCCGGGGCGTCAGCGTCCGAGACCGAGGACGCGATTCCGCGCTCGTCGCGGAATCAGAACGGAGGTCGTTCGGGCTGATCGGCGACGAGGTCGGCCTCGGCGCGAGCGCTCCCGCGCGATCGGAAGATCGTGCTCTCCAATTGTCGCAGACCGTCGACGGTCACATGCACCGATTCGACGGTATCGAGCATTTCGCTCTACTCGGTCCCGGTCCCCATCCCGATCATCACCGGGAAGTGCTGATGATCCAGCTCGCCGAGCGAGAAGATCGCGGCGGACGGATCGGCGAGCGCCGGATTACCGGCGAAGAGCGCATCGATCCGTGGGTCGCGGTGCCTGGGTTGGGCCTTGTACGCCAGCCCCACCGTGCGGTACGCGTCCGGCATGATCATGGACGGGACTTCGAGCGCGTTGTGCGGGTGCAAGATGTCTGCGACCCGCCGGGCAAGCTCGACCAGCCGAGAGTCGACCGCGCCATCCAGCAGACTCGGAACAACGCTACGGCATACCCGGGCGTTCGTCGCCCAGACGATCGGGTTTCGCGTCCGCCACGCATAGTGGGTCGGCGGGCCTCCACCGAGTTCGGTCTCGTACAATTCCGTCGAAATGATGAGGTCCCGGAGTCTTGAATACAGACCCCGGTCCTGGTGCGCAGGAAGAAAATGGGTGCCGGCGCGATACAGGACTCGGCTGTCGTCGACCGTGAGTCGTTGGTAGATCGAGAACCCCACGGGCTCGTCTTCGCAGAGCACGAGTACGATCCCGTAGTTCTCTCCGAAGACCGACTGGCGCCCCGCCCACACGGGCCCCGTCATGTGCCAGCTGGCGCCCAGGATCTCGTCGCATTGCGCGAGCATCGCCGAACGCCGGTCGGCGGGAACCTCATCGGCTCGGGCGTACATCGTGAACTGATACGCCGTCTTCTCGTGCTTCGCGACCGGCATGTGCCTACGCCTCCTGCGACTCTGACGCTGTCAGTCGCGCCGCAAAGCGCTTCGGCCAAGTACGCCCGGGCTGCCGGCGGGGCGACGGTGATGCAGATGGGCCGGTCGAGCGGTGGCTCCGTGGGGCGGCGGACGAACACGTCGTGGTCGTCCAGCCAGTCCGCCACGGCTTTCGCCCGGGAGGCATCGCCAAAGTCGAAGGCGACGAAATTGGCCGAACTCGGCAGGCTTTCGACGCCGACTTATACCGTCTTCACCCCCGAAGCCTCAGAACCAGAACGCCATCCGTGTCAGCAGCTCCCAGGACGTCGGGTCCTGCCTCTTGTGGAGCTGGCTGACCGTGGGGCTGGTCGTGGTGCAGGCGGTCTGCCGCCGGCAGCTGAGCGGGGTCGCGTACGGGTTGTCGTACCAGTAGTTATTCCAGTTGACCATGTACCGGACCCAGCGGTTGAGGTACCAGTTGACCCCCGCGGTGACGGCCTCGGCCCCATCGGTCGTTCCCGGCCCGATCGGGGAGGAGCCGGTCGCGGCCAAAAAGTTCAGGGGATCCTTCGAGTCGAAGGTCAGCTCGGCGTACCGGAGCGTGACTTCCCACGCACCCAAGCCCGTCTTCCCGGCAAAGGGCGAGAACGGATGCCGCGGCTCCACCGGTCCGTTCAGGACCTTGTTCTCGCCCGTCAGCACCCAGGCGCCCGAGACGAACCAGCCCGCCGCATCCACGTCGTCGAGGCTCCTTCCCCCGGCGCCCATGCGCCGCCGCTGGTTCTGCACCTCGAGGTACTCGAATCTGAGCGCGGCCGGGCCTACCGCCCACTGGAGGTCGCCGCCGAACCGCGTCCGGTCGCCGTTCGTGGCCTGGGCGGTGAACCACGTGAAGCGCGCGTTGCCTCTCGCCATCGTCCGGCCCTGGGGGCTCGTGCCCGGGCCCTCGTCAGCGTACGTGCTATAGCCCTCGAGCTGAAGCCCTTTGAGCCAGTAATTCCCCGTGGTCTTGAAGGGCGCGAGGATGATCTTGCCGAAGGCGTCTTTTCCGCCGTTCGCAGGAGCCGTGTTCCTCGCCGACCCGATCCCCCCGGTTCCCGCGTTGGCCACGCCGACCTCGTACCCGAGAATGCCGCTCAGGAGGCTGCCGTGGAGGGACAGGCCGACCGCGTACTCCGGCTCCAGCTCGTCCACGATCGACCGCTCGATCTGGTCTGTGAACCTGTTGGAGTACGTTTCCTCGTAGCCGAAGGGCACGATGAACTGCCCGACCCGCAACGCCAGCTCAGGACTGAACCTGAAGTCCAGATAGGCGTCGTTCAGGCAGACCTCAGACGTCCCCTGGCTTGCACTATTGTGAGCGATCGGGCTCATCTCGCACTCGAACCGGAAGTCGATCCATCGGAAGAACGTGGCGGACAGCTCGAACCGCGCGCGCCGCGCGTAGAACTCGTCGACGAGGCTCTTCCCCGCCAGCGTCCGAGTGTTGTTCTCGACCGCGGCGTAGTCGATCTGCAGCCGGGCTCCCAGCTCGACCCGGAAGTCCCCGTCGGCTGTCTGCAGGAAGGGCCGGCCGTTGTCGATCCCCGCCTGGAGCGCGCCGATCCGCTCCTTCTCCATCTTCTCGCGCTCGATCTTGGCCTGGTCGACCTCCTGCTGGGCCCGCCGCAGGAGCTCGGTCTTCTGCTCCTCGGTGATTTGACCGTGCTCGCGCATGATCTTCAAGACGTCCTGCAGGACGGAGCCCGCCTCCTCGGCCGCGACCCTCTGGGGGACGACCACAAGGGAGACCGCCGTCGCCATCGCGACCGCCAACCACCCCATCCCTCTCTGTCTCATTGACACCCTCCGTTCGGCATGCGGCACCTCTGGCCGTCCCTCGGCGGGGGACCGCGCGGGACGATGACACGCGTCAGTTACGAGCTGATTACGCGCCGGTGAAGTTTACCCCACTACGCGAGGGAGTGGCGGACCATTTTGCTCTCGACCATGTAGATCACCATCTCTGCGATGTTGGTCGCGTGGTCGGCCACGCGCTCGAGGAAGCGCGAGATCAGGATCAGCCGGATCGCCCGCGGGATGGTCTTCGGGTCCGACATCATGTAGGTCAGAAGCTCGCGGAAGATCTGCTCCTTCAGCGAGTCCACCTCGGCGTCCTCGGCGCAGACCTGGCGCGCCAGCTGGGTGTCCCGACCGACGAAGGCGTCCAGGCTCTCCTTGACCATGCGCTGGGCCCGCTCGGCCATCCGCGGCAGGTCGATGTACGGCTTGAGCTGCGGTTCCTGGTTCAGCTCGAGCGCGCGCTGGGCGATGTTCACCGCCTGGTCGCCGATCCGCTCGAGGTCGGTCACGACCTTCATGATCGTCGTAATGAAGCGGAGGTCCCCCGCCGCCGGCTGGTGGAGGGCGAGCAGCTCGACGCTTTTCTCGTCGACCTCGACGTCGTAGGCGTTGACCTGGCGGTCGCGGTCGATGACGTCCTGCGCGAGTGCGTCGTCGCGCTCGGTGAGGGCGCGCATGGCCCGCCGGATCTGGTCCTCCACGAGGCCCCCCATGGCGAGGAGCGTCTGCTGGAGGCCAGCCAGCTCGTCGTCGAAGTGACGTTGCATCCTTTCGTCTCCTAACCGAACCGACCGGTCACGTAGTCCTCCGTCCGCGAGTCGCGGGGACTGGTGAAGAGCCCGCGGGTGGGGCCGAACTCGATCAGCTCGCCGAGCAGGAAGTACGCCGTCCACTCCGACACGCGCGCCGCCTGCTGCATGTTGTGGGTGACGATCACGATCGTGAGCTCCTTCCGGAGCTCCATGATCAGCTCTTCGATCTTGGCGGTCGCGATCGGGTCGAGCGCGGAGCACGGCTCGTCCATCAGGAGCACTTCGGGCTCGACGGCCAGCGCCCGGGCGATGCAGAGTCGCTGCTGCTGCCCGCCGGAGAGGCCCGCGCCCGACTTTCCGAGCTCGTCCTTGACCTCGTCCCAGAGGGCGGCGTGGTGGAGCGCCCGCTCCACGGCCTCGTGGAGAGCGGCCCGGTTCCGCACTCCGGCGAGCCGGAGGCCCGCCGCGACGTTGTCGAAGATCGACATCGTCGGGAACGGGTTCGGCTTCTGGAAGACCATGCCGATCCGCCGCCGGACCTCGACGGGATCCGCGCCCGGGGCGTAGAGGTCCTCGCCGTTCAGCTCGACCCTGCCCGCCACCCGCGCGCCCGGGACGACCTCGTGCATCCGGTTGATGCAGCGGACGCAGGTCGACTTCCCGCAGCCGGACGGGCCGATGATCGCCGTCACCGAGCGGGGAACTACGGCCAGATCGATGTCCCTGAGCACCTGGCGCGGACCGAACCAGGCGTTGAGCCGTGTGATCCGAATACCGTCAGCCATAGGTCCTTCGTCGATTGTACAGGCCTTTCGTCGCGAGCCGGGCGAGAAGACTCATCACCAGCACCAGGGAGATCAGGACGAGCGCGCCCGCCCACGCCTGGCGGTGCCAGTCGTCGAACGGCGAGATCGCGTAGGAAAAGATCTGCAGCGGCAGCGCCGCGATCGGCTCGTCGAGGCGGCGATGCCAGAAGCGGTTGCCGAAGGCCGTGAACAGGAGCGGCGCCGTCTCGCCCGCGATCCGGGCGACGGCCACCATCACGCCGGTGATGATCCCTGCCCGCGCCGTCGGGAGCACGACGTGGAGGACCACCTTCCACTGCGGGAGCCCCAGGGCCAGCGCGGCCTCCTGCAGCGAGGCGGGGACCATCCGCACCAGCTCCTCGGTCGTCCGCAGGATGATCGGGAGCATGATCACCCCCAGCGCGACGCCTCCGGCGAGGGCCGAGAAGCGGCGCATGGGCAGGACGATGAGCGTGTAGGCAAAGATCCCGATCACGATCGACGGGACGCCGTTCAGGACGTCCGCGAGGAAGCGGCAGAGCCAGGGCAGACGGCGGTCGCGCGACTGCGCGAGGTAGACACCGCCGAGGATGCCGAGCGGGACCCCCCCGGCGGCGGCCAAGCCGATCAGGGTCAGGCTGCCCGCGATCGCGTTGGCCATGCCGCCGCCCGGCTCGCCGACCGGCGTCGGGAGGTGGACGAAGAAGGCCACGTTGAGAGCCGTGCTCCCCCGGAAGATGAGGAAGCCGAGAATCAGCACGAGGGGCAGGATGACGACGAGGGCCGCCAGGGCCGCGAGGATGTTCATCGTTGCGTTGGTGGCGCGGCGGACGGCGACCCGGCTCACTAGGCTACCCTCCTCCGAGGAGGTTCGAGGAGAGTCCTCGGCAGGGGGATCCCTAGGTATTGCCCGAGGGGCGATCGCCGATCCTGATGGCGATGCGCGATCGGATTTCTTGGGCCG
>Ga0066659_10001328_pt1 | contig 10662 bp, 8 predicted proteins | sample GraSoiAngelo_108_FD_75176 | JGI IMG/M metagenome (GOLD analysis project Ga0066659, IMG submission 75176) | Grasslands soil microbial communities from the Angelo Coastal Reserve, California, USA - 14_0903_09_40cm | ecosystem: Environmental > Terrestrial > Soil > Grasslands | place: USA... | reverse complement strand
GAATGGCCGAACCGCTTTGCCCATGCACCTGGATCCGTGGGAAACGCTGTTCGTCGTTTTCCGTCATCCGGCGAAAGCGACAGTTCGCTCTTTACCCGCAGTTGTCGAAAAATCAATTGCTACTATTGGCGGTCCGTGGCAGCTGAGCTTTCAGCCGGACCGAGGAGCGCCTCCGCAAATCACTTTGGAGAAACTTGTCCCCTGGCAGGAAAGCACGGACGACGGCGTGAGGTATTTCGGTGGAACGGGAACCTATACAGGAACGCTCCAGGCGGCCTCCGATTGGTTCAAGTCGGGTGCGGAACTTTGCATCGATCTCGGGGAAGTCAAAAATCTTGCCGAAGTTTCGGTGAATGGCAAACCTCTCGGCATTTTGTGGAAGACGCCCTATCGGGCGGATGTGACTTCCGTACTGCGCCCCGGCGCCAACACCGTTGAAATAAAGGTAACGAATGGTTGGGCGAATCGCATCATTGGCGATCGCCAGCCAAACGCCAGCAAGACTTATACCTTCACTTCGCCGAAGTTCTATAAGGCGAACGCGCCGCTGCAACCTTCCGGGCTTCTTGGCCCCGTGCAAGTGATCCGTGCCGCGCATGTGGCGAAGGGCACGAAATAGTACAGCCCGCAAATTCAAATGGCATCCTGGTTCTGTCCGTCAAGAGCGAAAGGGAAGTTAGAATGAAAATAGGAGCAAAAGTGTTCCTTGCCGCCCGATGACGGCAGTGTCCTCAAATGGGCGACAGTCTTCAACTGTCGGCGCGGATTCCACCCCAGCGCGTCGACTCCATCGTTGGCAAAATGTCCCCTGATGAGAAGCTCGACTACGTCGGCGGCCCGGGCTTTGCCATACGGCAAGTCCCTAGCGCCGGATTGCCTGCTTTTGAAATGTCGGGCGCCGATCCCGGCAACTACTCCGTCCAGATCGGCGGTTCGTCGGAAGGCATGCGACTCCGTTCCTTGACTAATCTCATCGGCGAAATTAATCTGCGAATTGACCAATAACATAAAATTCGGGCTGGAAGATGCTTTGGACCGGGCCCGTCACTCCATGTAAAAAACTTCCTCCATCATCGCGAATCTTTCACCAGGTTTTAGGCCCGGCACAGGCTCGAAGAGATTGGCCATCTCTTGCTGCCACTTCAGGTTGGTCGGGTCGTTATCGAGGGCGTGCCACGCACTTTCAAAATGAACAACCCGCATGACTAGGAACAAATCCTGCCCTCTCCTGAAGATGGAATAGTCGGAAATGCCGACTTCTTTCAATTTGGACAGCAAAGCAGGCCACACGCTCCGGTGCGCGGCGTCATATTCCGCTTCCTTGCCGGCCTTTATTCGCAATCGAAACGCAACTCTAGGCAACGGTACCTCCCAGTTTTCCGGAAACCAAGCGGATCGGTTGGCGCATTGTTCACCTAGAAGAGGACGTCCGGCCCGAAGCATGGTTTAAGGGAAAGTAAGAATTCCGACGGAAAATCCGTGAATCGTCAACTTGACCGAAGCTAATTTGGCAGAAGCAGGAGGTTGAAATCCCGTTGTAACGTCCACATAGTCGAAGCGACCGCCAGCAGCTCCCGCGATAGATAGATCCAAATTCCGATCCCGCTTGTTCACCAGAAGCATCTTGTGCTTGCCGGCCTTTGTCACAACTGCAAGGGCGGTGAGGTAGGGTTGGTCAGGGGCAGGCGGACTGACAGGCGCAATCTCCACAATCCTGTCACCGGGGCCAAAGTTGTCGTGCAAGAGCTTCAATATCCACAGACGGGCGTTCGGTTTTCCGTTGTTCCAGTCCACCATGGATACGCTAGGGAACTGCGTGGGATAGCCGACCAATTGCGATTCTCCCGCAACGTCAATGCCCAACCGTGTAAGCTCCGCAAAAATGTAAGCATACTCGGCGCCCGCAAGATTCCAATACGAATCAGGAATGGGTTTTGCGACGTGATTTGGATCGACTTGTGCAATGTCATCGGCCGAAATGATCCCAATTTCGTTAATCATGGTGCCCGTTCGGGGTGAGAGCCGCTTGCGAATCGTCTCGATATAGCGGACCGTATTGAGGAAGCCTTCCGCATGCGCAAAGACGGTATGCTGTTGAATGTCTAGCGTTTCATCGGGCGTAGGCACCGCGTAAAAATGGTAGGAAATGTAGTCCAGCGGCACACCGGCCTCGTGGTTCTTGCTGTTCAAAAAGTATTCAAAGAAGTCGGGATTTTGGCCTGGTATGGCCAGAGATACCCCTACGAATTTTAGCTCGGGCTGAACTTTCTTCATGGCTCGGACGATCGCATCGTACAGCCGAGTATAGGTTAGAGGCGTCATGCGATGTTCGAAATCCACTTCGTTGAGAACTTCCCAGTAGGGAATCGAATAGTGATAGCCGGACTCGTGCTGTTTTCCGTACTCGTCTGTGAATCCCCCTTTGGTGTACCAAGCCAGGAGTCGAGCATAGTAGTCCGCAACTTCCTGGAACGAGGCGTCGCGCAGTTCCGTACCCTGTTCGTAGTCCCATAATGCTTTATTTGGATCATCCGGATACGTGATGGGTTTGTCGGTCTTGTACATCCACTGAGGGATGGTACTGAAGTTGAGAACGACCGAATGCCCTTTGGTTGCCTCCAAAAAATCGATTGTCATCGGGTCGATAAGGGAGAAATTCCACGACGTCTTTCCATCCTTCGGAGGTTCTAACTCCGCCACACCGAGCTGCGGATACGGCAGCCATGGAACGTAACGCACATAGTCTGCTCCGAGATCATGAAGCGATTGGTAGGCGTTGTCGTGCACCGAGGTTCCCCGGCGAAGCGGTGGATTTACGACTACCTGCAACGTGGGAGTCGTCCTAGACTCTTGTACTAACTTGTCCCAACGGACTGTAATTTGGCTGGCGACATCTTGTGCTGGACCCGGTTCTGCGCTGGCGAGCATGAAGGAAGGAATAAGCAGCAACCGGAATAAATGAGAACGCTTCATGAGATGCTCCCTCCGAGAATGCATCAGCGAACCTGCCAAAGTGCCAGGCGCTCTTGAGGCATAAATTAAGTGAATTGCCGTCTTTTTTCAATAGGTAAATATGTTTCGTTATAGAATTAGAACCCGGTTGTGGGCCACGTACCGCAAACTCATCAAAGGGAGTGCATCGAAAATGAGCGAAGACTCCAGGGCTCACGAATTCACGGTTGGGCTTTTCGGAATTGGGCTCGGCACGTACTGGCCTCAATTTGCAGGGCTGCAGCAGCGCTTGGCGGGATACATTCAACAGGTTGCCCGGCGACTGGAGAAACTACACGTCCGCGTCGTCAATCTGAGCTTGGTGGATTCTCCCGAACGGGCGGAGGCCGCGGGTCATGAGTTCAGGCGACACGATGTCGATCTGATTTTTCTCTACGTCACGACCTACGCATTATCCTCCACCGTCCTTCCCGCGGTTCGAAGGGCAAAAGTTCCTGTAATCATCCTCAATCTTTCTCCCTCCCCAGAAATTGATTACGAGTCCTTCAATCGGATGGGGGACCGGACCAAAATGACCGGCGAATGGCTGGCTTATTGCCAGGCTTGTCCGGTGCCTGAAATCGCAAATGTGTTTCGTCGTTGCCACATCCCCTTTTTTCAAGTTACGGGAATTCTGGACAACGATCCGCTGGCGTGGAATGAGATTTCCGCGTGGATAGATGCGGGCCAAGTCGCCCACGCAATGGAACACAACCGCCTCGGAGCGATGGGTCATTATTACGGAGGAATGCTTGACATCTATTCCGATCTGACTCAACAGTGCGCCTATTTTGGTGGGTATATCGAAATGCTGGAGGTCGACGAACTCGCGGATTTGCGCCGAAAGGTCTCCCGCAAGGAGATCAGCGGTCGCGTTGAGAGTTTTCTGGAAACATTCGATGTTCAACCGGACTGTCCGCCGGTCGAACTGGAACGCGCCGCACGCACTTCGATTGCGCTGGATCATCTGGTCGAGATTCACAAGCTGGGGTCCCTGGCTTACTACTATGAAGGCGTGGGGAACGCCGAGAACGAAGAGACCATGAGCTCCATCATCCTTGGCACTAGTCTGCTCACAGCGCGGGGCATACCGGTAGCCGGAGAATACGAGATTAAGAACGCTCAAGCCATGAAGATTATGGATTGCTTCGGAGTCGGGGGTTCTTTCACGGAGTATTACGCCTGCGATTTCAACGACGATGTGATCCTCATGGGCCACGACGGACCAGGCCACATCGCGATTGCCCAAGGCAAGACCAAGGTTCGCCCGCTGAGCGTGTATCACGGCAAGGTCGGCCGCGGACTCTCCGTTGAGATGTCCGTTAAACACGGTCCCGTAACATTGCTTTCAGTTGTTCAAACCACTGACGGAAAGCTTAAATTCCTGGTTGCTGAGGCCATTTCCGAACCCGGCCCGATTCTCGAAATTGGCAACACCAACAGCCGCTACCGTTTCTCGATGGGCGCGAGAGAATTCATGAATGCGTGGAACGACGAAGGCCCAGCGCATCATTGCGCGATCGGCATCGGCCATATCTCCAGCAAGTTGAGCAAGCTTGGTCAACTGCTGGGAATGGAATGCATCGTCGTCGGTTGAGCCCGCCGGGAAGCCAATTGACGGAATGGACTAACCCTACATACAGGAAGGGAGCGAGTCATGAGCGAGAGACGTTTTGTAGGGAAAGTGGCGCTCATCACCGGCGGCAGCTCGGGCATCGGGCGAGCTACGGCCCTGAGCTTTGCACGTGAGGGAGCCATGGTTGTGATCGCTAGCAGAGGTGCTGAGCGGGGCGAGGCCGTTTGGCACGAGTTGGAGGCCCTTGGGACCGAAGCGGAGTCCGTTCCGAGTGATGTCTCGCAGTCCGGGCAGGTGGAGTTGCTCATGAGCAGCACGATCGCGCGATTCGGACGGCTAGATTATGCCTTTAATAATGCGGCTGCGATTGACGTCGGAGAATGCAGCATCAAGGTAGCGGTGGCGCGATTGTGAACACGTCCTCAGTGAATGGCCTTGGCGGGGTGCCTCAAAACGCCCTATACGCCGCCGCCAAGGCGGGCGTGCTTGGGCTCACAAAGTCTGCCGCCCAGGAGTATGCGAAACAAGGAATTCGCATCAACGCGCTGGTGGCTGGCGGTTTTGACACTCCAATGCTACGAGGTGTCTTCGAACGGGTTTCGCCGCAAGATCCCCTTGCTGCGGAAAGAGGTTTCACACAAGTAGTCCCGCTCGGCTGGGTCGGACGGCCGGAAGAAACCGCTGACGCTGTGCTTTGGCTGTGTTCGAGCGTAGCCTCCTATGTGACTGGCCATTCTTTGATTGTCGACGGTGGGATGACCGCTCCATTTCGCTAATGCGAAGTTAATCTTTCAACCACGGAATGGACATGACGAGGCCACCTCTGCCGCAGCCTCGCAGCCGGCCCGGTGTAACACTTCGTGTTTCAGAAGTCGCACACTGGCTCTGCCCTGATGACGGCGTACTCGGGAGATCAACGCATAACGCTTACCGTAGAAGTGAAGCACCGGGATGGGACTTGTCGGGTTTCGTGAGGACACAGCCGCTTTCGAAAGTGGCACCGCGAGGAGCTGGCATCGGGCTGCCAACCCAATCCACCACTTGAGTGCGGTTCGCTGTAACGGAGATGGAGGCGAACGATCACTGGAACAGGAAGCCGTGGAAAGTTTGTTGCGAGTTGGAGGACTGCCTATGAGAGTAAGAAGAGAATAAGGAGAAGCAACATGCCCCCAGTACATTTCCTCGTATGGTTTGATTTTATGGTTTTTTTCCGACCGTCGTGATTCTGCTCACCGGCTGGGCTTTCCCAAATCCTCGCTCACCGCGATTTGCCCACATCTGGAACAAAGCTTCTTGGCGCCGAGACATCATGCGGGATGGACGAGCCGGAAGGCCTCGAAGCAACGCCGCGCGGTATCGAGTTCGGTAAACCGGCTGCCTTCCTGCTCCAACAGGTAGTACTCGACACCGCCGACACTTTCGGCTGCTTCGAAAATGCTTTTCCATTCTGCAGCACCTTCCCCGAACACAACCGTGTAACCCTTCGCCGGTTCCGGTGACCAGTCCTTGAGATGGAGAGAGCGGATTCTGCCCGGATTCGTGCGAATCCACGCCACCGGATCGGAACCGGCCTCTAAACAAGTTCCCACATCCAGCTGGAGCATGACCGATGGCTTCGTATTCCTTGCGATGATTTCGATTGGTCGCTGATTTTCGACGGGGATGAACTCCCGCTGGTGATTGTGATAGCCTGCTTTCAAACCGGATGAGGCAAGCTGCTCGGCGGCAAAATTCAACGAATCGGCGACCACCTTCCATCCGTCCAGGCCAGGTTTCGGGTCCGCCGAAGCCATGACCACGTATTTGCTGCCCAGAATCAGGTTCAGATCGCGGGCTCGGCTGATGTTCTCCGCGCTCAGATAGGAACTGCCGTTGTGCGTCGAAAAGCATCGGATCCCGAGGTCGTCCAGAAGTTTTCTCATCAGCTTGGTTTGACTCTCGGACCATTCAAAATAGGGCGCATAGAATTCGACACCCTGATATCCCATCTGCGCGACGGCGCGTACGGTGCCCTCCGGATCTTTTTTCAATTCATTGCGGACCGAATAGAGTTCGAGGCCGATCGGAATCGATTTCGCGGCGGGCGCCGAAAGGGCCCACGGAAACGTTGCCGAAAAAGCGAGAAACGAACGTCGCGAAAGAGTGTGTGGCGACATAACTGCATGGTACTGAAAAATAAGCAGGATTTCATTCCATTTTGCACGTACGCCTCTTGCACTTGCAGGCTCTGACCCAGATTAAAGCTCGGCGGTCTGAGCGCATGCTGCTCCACGCAAGATCTAGGCGAATTGCGAAGCTTCAGAAATTCTTGCGCGCAGAGCTGGAGGGCTTATTCAGCCCGGGTGGCAGGGTGCGCGTCGCGCCCGGGAATGACGCTCCGCACGATCACATATAGGACGGGAATGAACAGCAAGTTCAGCGTGGTCGCCGCGATCATTCCACCGAAGACTGTAGTGCCGACGGATATTCGGCCGGCCCGGCCCGCGCCCTGCGCAAGTACCAATGGCACGACGCCCAGAATGAACGCCAGCGACGTCATCAAAATGGGCCGCAGACGGATGCGAGCCGCTTCAACCGCAGCTTCGACAACCGACATGCCTTGACCGCGCAGTTGTTCCGCAAACTCAACGATCAGAATGGCATTTTTGCTGGAAAGTCCGATCAGCATTACCAGACCAATCTGGCAGTACACGTCATTCTGCAATCCGCGCAGGGCCTGCGCGCCAATCGCCCCCAGAATCGCGACCGGCACCGCTAGCAGCACGATAAACGGGAGCACGTAACTCTCGTATTGTGCGGCCAGCGTCAGGTATACCACCACCAGGCCCAATGCAAAGAGAATCAGCGCTTTTCCGCCGGACTCGATTTCTTCCAACGACAGTCCACTCCATTCGAAGGCCATCCCATTCGGCAGGGTCTTCTTGGCGAGCGCTTCCATTGCCGCGATGCCTTCGCCGGAGCTGCGGCCTGGCGCGGCAGTCCCGTTGATTTCCGCGGAGCGAAAAAGATTGTAGTGGGGGATGACCTGGGGATTTGCGGTCTGCTCGACAGTCACGAGATTATCGAGCGAAATCATCTTCCCCGTGTCGGAGCGCAAATAATACTGCCGGATGTCCTTTGGCTGCGAGCGGAATTTGCTGTCGGCCTGCACGTAGACGCGGTACGAGCGGTTATTGAAATCAAAATCATTCACATAGACTGAGCCCATGTAGACCTGCAAAGCGTTAGTGATCTGGCTGAGAGGTACCTGCAGGCTTTTCGCTTTTTCGCGGTCGATGCGGACCACATATTGCGGGTCGTTTGCCGTGAAGCTGGTGAATAACCCCACGATATCCTTGCTGGCATTCCCTTGTGCAGCCAGTTCCTTCGCCGTTTCCGCGATGCTCTGGAGCGAGTTGCGTCCAAGATCCTCTAGCTCAAATTGGAATCCCCCGAACTGCCCCAGTCCAAACACTGCCGGTGGATTAAACGGAACTACAATCGCGCCTGATACAGCCGATAGCGAACTGCGTAAACGCCCGATCGCCGCCGCCGCCGAGTGGACCGCTCCCTTGCGATTCTCAAAAGGCCGCAGATTTGCATAGAGCATCGCCTGATTGGAGGCCGAACCCGCTGCGCCAAACCCGACAATCGTGAAAACGCCGTCGATCTCCGGATCACGCGAAATCACTTCTTCCGCCTTGCCGCAGACATCGCGCGTGTAGGTGAGAGAAGCTCCCTGTGGGGCCTGTACGATAAACATCAGGTATCCCTGGTCGTCCTCCGGGATGAAGGCGCGCGGCACGCGCTGATAGAGCCAATACGTGCAGCCAAGCAGGGCAAAAAAGAGCAGCAATGTGACCAGCCGCCAGTCCAGGGCCCGGCGGATCGTGCTCCGATAGAAACCTGCGCCGGCGTTAAAGACGTCATTGAACAGTTTGAAGAATCGACCCTTCGCGCGCTCTCGATGTTTCCCGAGGAAAATAGCCGAAAGCGCGGGAGTCAAGGTAAGCGCGTTGAAGGCCGAGATCGATACGGAAAAAGCGATTGTCAAGGCGAATTGCCGGAAGAGGATTCCGGTGGTTCCCGGGAATAACGCGACCGGCACGAATACCGCCACCAGGACAAGTGACGTCGCTACGACCGCTCCCGCCACTTCCTTCATCGCCACGGATGCGGCGTTATGCGGTTCCGTGATGCCCTCGACGATGTGCCGCTCCACATTCTCGATCACTACGATCGCGTCATCCACGACCAGCCCCGTAGCCAGGGTGATCCCAAAGAGCGTTAGGGTGTTGATCGAGAAACCCAGCAATTTTACAAAAACGAATGTGCCGATCAGCGAAACGGGGATGGTAATCGCCGGGATGAACGTGCTCCGCCAGTCCTGCAGGAATACGTAGATGACGATGATGACCAGCGCGATGGCTTCGAGCAGCGTGATGAGCACGTCACGTATGGATTCACCGATGACCGTCGTGGTATCGAAGGCCACGGCCGCCTTGAGCCCCGGAGGAAAATTCTTGGAGAGCCGCAGCAGCTCCGCCTTTGCGGCCTTGTCCACATCCAGTGCATTGGCGCCCGGAAGCTGCGTGACCGCAAGGCCGACTGCGTCATGGCCGTTGAATCGAAGAATGGTGCCGTAATTCTCCGCGCCTAGCTCAGCGTGGCCCACATCTCTCAATCGAACGAGCGTTCCGTCGGTTCCGGTCTTCAATATGATGTCGTCGAATTGCGAGGCATCGCTGAGGCGCCCCACCGCCCGCACGCTGATCTGGTAAGACTGCCCCTCCGGTGACGGCGGCTGACCGATTTGTCCGGCCGCGACTTGCACGTTCTGTTCCTGCAGGGCGCCAAGCACATTTGTCGCTGTCAATCCGCGCTGCGCCAATTTTGCCGGGTCGAGCCAAAGGCGCATGGCATATTTGCGCTCCCCGAAAATAATCGCGTCGCCAACTCCTTTCACTCGCTTGAGCGCATCCTTGACGTACACGTCCATATAATTGCTGAGAAACAAGCTGTCGTATTCCCCGGTATCGGAATACACGCCGGCGCCAAACACAAATCCGCCGATCTGCTTCGTGATGATAATTCCCGTGTTCTTGACTTCATTCGGCAACCGCCCGAGTGCCTGGTTCACGCGGTTCTGAACGTCCACCGATGCCAGGTCGACATTTCGCGTTACGTCAAATACCACGGTGATCTGGCTCGATCCGTCGTTGCCGCTCGTCGAACTCATATACTTCATGCCCTGCACGCCGTTGATGGCTTGTTCCAGCGGAATGGTGACCGCAGATTCCACCGTCTGGGCGTTCGCCCCAATGTAGCCGCTGCTGACGATGACTTGCGGCGGCGCCAGGTCGGGCAATTCCGCGATCGGAAGCGTGGGAATGGAGATCGCTCCCGCAAGAATGATGAACAGGGCGCAGACGGTGGCAAAAACCGGCCGTCGAATGAAGAAATCAACGAACAAGGTTGGAGTCCGCCTTCGCTGGGAATGGAGTGGCGCCGCTCATGAGCTCGAGGTGCCTAGCGGCCTGAATTGCTCCGGTCTTTACCCTGAATTTGCTCCGTGACCGGCATGCCGTCCCGCAAGAATTGCGTCCCGGAAATGATCAGGTGATCTCCGGGCTTGAGCCCATCGAGAACCACAAAATCATTGCCAACAGTATCGCCAAGCCTTAAAGGTTTCTGCCGAGCCACAGTTCCTTTGCCTTCATTGACGGAAACGAACGCGAAGAACTGGCCGTTGATGCGCAATACGGCAAGCACGGGAATCACCGGGCCCTCGTGAACGCCCCAGGTAATCTGCGCGCGAACCTGCTGGGCGATGCGCAGCTTGCCTTGCGGGTTCTCAACCGTTGCCTTGGCGAGGACCGTCTGTGTTTCGGTCTCGACTTGCGGTGACACGAACGTGATGCGCGCCTCACTGACCGAATTACCCGCGGTATCCAGCACTCGCACGGGCAATCCGGTTTTCAAGTTCTTGGCGCGTTCGGCGGGAACGTAAACGTAAGCTTCCAGCGCTCCGGGCTCGTCGATGGTGGTCAGCATCGTCGAAACTGTCACGCGGTCGCCTATATGCACGGGGATATCGCCGACAATCCCGTCCATCG
>Ga0066659_10001320_pt1 | contig 10686 bp, 7 predicted proteins | sample GraSoiAngelo_108_FD_75176 | JGI IMG/M metagenome (GOLD analysis project Ga0066659, IMG submission 75176) | Grasslands soil microbial communities from the Angelo Coastal Reserve, California, USA - 14_0903_09_40cm | ecosystem: Environmental > Terrestrial > Soil > Grasslands | place: USA... | reverse complement strand
GACGGCCCCGCTGGCCGCCGCCGCGTCCAGCTTGGCCGCACGTGGTAGGCGGTGCGGTGCGGCACCCCGAAGGCGGCCGCCACCCGGTCGTCAAGCCCGGTAGGCACCACCCGCACCGCCTCGGCCGACACCACAATCTCAGTACCGAACGACCCGGCCATCGTGGTCCCGAACACCCGATCGCCCGGGCGGGGACGGTCGACGTCCCTGGCGACCTCGATCACTATCCCGTCTCGCGGCAGACCGCGGCCCGCACGTCAGTTCGGAGCCGCGACATGAGCGTTCCCCGCATACAGGCCTCCCTTGAAGTCGAACATCTGGTCCGCGCGAAGCCGAATCTGCGTCGATTCCCTGCTCCTGGCGATCTCGATCCTTCCGCCGAAGCCCTGATCCGTGATCGCGCGGAAGCCGCCCCCCCAGGAGGTTTGCCAGAGGTGGGTCGTGATCTCGTGCCACTCGTTGAACACTTGTCCCGAGCTCAGGAACATGTACGCGTCGATCCCGACACTGTGGGCACGCTCCAGCGCCCAGGCCGGCCACCGGTACTCCGCGGAGACATCCAGGAGTCCGCGGTCCCTCCACCGGTAGTTGCTGAAGCCGCGCAGCTCCTCACCGGAATGATTGGTGGGAATCCGGGTGAAGGGGATCCGGTGCGTTTCCGGCGCCTCGGTCCAGTCGAGGGCGCTCCGGATCGCCAGGGTGCGATCCGTGAACCAGAGCGGCAGGAACGCGCCCGCTTCGCCCCCGTAGCGCCAGAAGGTATCGCCATAGGTTCCGGTCGGGCTGAAGTATGACGCCTGGCCTTGCGTGATCACTCCCGGCTCGGGGCGGCCCGAGCTTTGGGTGGTATCGAGTCGAAGCAGCGCGGTCGAGAGGACGCCCTCGGAGCGCTTGTTGAATCCCTCCGGAATCGAGGAGGCGAACCGCTGTGCCAGCCCCGGCCCGTCTTCCGGCCGGGGTCCCCGCGTCGCGATCGAGGTGTAGATCGCTCTCCATTCCGAGGCGAGGGGTCCTCCCAGGGCGCGCCGGTAGCTCAGACCTGCCCAGGATTGCTCCTCGGTGTAAAAAGATTGGTCCGCCTTGGCGCTCGACGGACCGAGACCGAAGAAGCGGGCGTTCCGTTCGAGCCGGTAGCCGCCCCCGGCCTCGACCTCGCCGCGCGCCCAGGGAAGGCGCAGGCCCGCGCCTCCCTGATGCAATCCCTTCACGGTCGTGATGTAGCGGAGCTTGATCCAGTCGGAACGCGCCGCCCTCCGGTCCACGAGGATCGTTCCGCCCCCGCCGAATCCGGAGTGCCCGCCGTACATGAAGCCCGGCCCTGCCTGGACGCTTCCGATCCGGATGGGCAGGGTCGGCCCGAGTCTGGGCAGCACGCCGTGCTCGTCTCCGAAGATGAGTCCCGCCTTGATGCCGCGGGTCAGGAGGAAGACGGGATAGGTCACGACGTAGAAGGGCGCGAGCACCGCCTGCTCCACGGACCGGCTCGACCGGGTGAAGGCCGCCCGCGACGAAGTGTCGTCGGGGATGGACCCCCAGTAGCTTTCGGTGGAATCGGGGCCGGCGCCCGAAGGCGCTTCGCTCCGCGCGAGCGCGAAGGACGCGCAGCCAAGGCTCACGGCCAGCATCACGAGCACGAGCATGGGAGCGCGCATCGGATCTCCTCTCAGGCCTCCGGGGGCGGGAAGCCGACCTTGCGAACGAGAGCCTGAAATTTCGGATCCGTGCGGATCGGATCGAAGCAGGGCTCGATGTTGATGAAGATCATGTCGCCCGCGTGCTCGGCGTAGGCGCGCTCCAGCCAGTAGAACGCCTTCTCTCGGTCGCCGAGCTTCAGATAGATCATGGCGACCCTGATCTTGTCCTTGGGGTTCTTGGGATTCTCGGCCGTCTCGAACCGCAGCATTGTCCGCCAGTACCCGGTCGTCCCGTGTGTCGCGAACGCCTGTTTCAAGGCGGCCACGGCGGCCCTGTTCTCGGTGTCCCCCACCGGCAGATGCTGCTCGAGGATGTCGAGGCTGGCTTGATACCTGCCGGTCTCCTCGTAGGTTCGGGCCATGGCTCCATGGGGCAGATGGGAGGAGGGGTCCATCGCGACGGTATGGGTCGCCTGCGCGAGCGCCTGATCGTACCGGCGCGCGTAGAAGTAGGTGGAGGCCGCGTTCCAGCTCACGATGAGCGAGAGCGGGTCGAGATCCGCCGCCAGGCGATCCTGCTCGATCGCCTCGTTGGTTCTTCCCGCGGTGGCGAGGATGACCGAGTACACGAGGTGCGCCGTCGAGTAACCCGCGTTCAGCTGGATCGCGCGCTGGGCGTGGTGCTCCGCTTCCTTCCAGTTCCAGTCGGCGAACAACACCGCGATCGCCATGGAGGTATGCGCCTCGGGAGAGGAATCGTCCGCCCCGAGCGCTCGCTTGGCGTACTCCTTGACCTTCGCCATGCCTTCCTTCTGAGGCAGGGTACCGAGGACCTGTACTTGCAGCAGGTATGCATCCGCGAGGCCGCTCGAGTACCGGGCGTCCCCGGGGTCGAGGGCGAGCGCCTTCTCGTAGTAATCGATGGATTTGGCCACCCCTTCCGGGCTGACCTTGCTCCATTCGTATCGTCCCCGGAGGTAGAGCTCGTAGGCCTCCGGGTTCACGGTCCGCCTCGGCAGCATCATGCGGGCGTGCTCTTCGGGGGAGAGCTGGAGCTGGATCTCGCCCGCGATGTCGCGGGCCACCTCGCTCTGGAGTCCGAGCACGTCCTTCACCTCGCGCTCGTAGCTCTTGGCCCAGAGGTGGCGGTCCTTCGCGGCCTCGATCAGCTGAGCCGTGATCCTCACCTTGTCTCCGGCGCGCAGGACGGATCCCTCGATGACCGCGTCCACGTCCAGCGCCGCCGCGATCTCCTTCAAGGATTTCCTGGATCCCTTGAAGGGCATCACCGAAGTCCGCGAGATCACCTTGAGGGAGCGGATGGGCGCCAGGTTGGTGATCAGCTCCTCCGTCATTCCGTCGGCGAAGTATTCCTGGGTGGGATCTCCGGAGAGATTCGCGAGCGGAAGGACCGCGAGCGATCCGATGTGGGGACGGGGTCCGCCGCCGGAAGCGTCTCCATCCGAGAGGCGCTTCTGGATGTCGGCCGTGCGCATCGCGAGGATCACGGCGAGCACGAGGATCGTCACCGCGCCGGCCGTCATCCCCCAGACACGCCACGTTCCCTGGCGTGACGTGCTTCGAATGGCGGAGGGATCGATCGCCTCCAGCGCCGCTTCCACCTCGCTGGCGGACCGGTACCGGGCGTGCGGATCCTTCGCGAGGCAGCGGGCGATGATCAGCTGGAGTCCGGTCGGCACCCGTGCGCTCAGGGGATTGGGAGCCTCGTTCACGATGGCTCCCGCCAGCTCGGCGACGGAGGAGCCGTCGAAAGGCAGCTTGCCCGAGGCCATCTCGTAGAGCAGCACTCCCAGCGCCCAGATATCGCTCCGCGCGTCGGCGGAGCCACCCAGCAGAACTTCCGGAGGCAGGTAGTTCGGAGTACCCAGGATCATCCCGGTGGCGGTGAGGTCGGGGTCCCGGAGCTCTTCCCGCCGTCCGTCCTGAATTCGCTTCGCCAGCCCGAAGTCGAGCACCTTCACGCGCCCCTCGGGCGTGACCATGACGTTGGCGCTCTTGAGATCGCGATGGACGATGCCGCGCTCGTGCGCGTAGGCAAGAGCGCTCGCGATCTGCGCCCCGTACTGGCAGACCGTCGACAGGGGAAGCCCGCCTCGCGGGATGGCGTCCCGGAGAGGCTTTCCCTCGATGAGCTCCATGGCGAAGAACATGTGCCCGCGGTCTTCGCCCACGTCGTAGACGTGTCCGATGTGAGGGTGGCTGAGCGCGGAGGCGGTCCGTGCCTCGCCGATCAATCGGGCGCGCGCGTTCTCGTCCTTCATCAAATCGCAGGGGAGGATCTTCAGGGCGAGGTCCCGGTCCAGACGTGCGTCGTGGGCCCGGTACACCTCGCCCATCCCGCCCGCGCCGAGCAGGCTGATGACGCGGTAATGCGAAATCGTCTGTTCGAGAAGCTCGTCCATTGGGGGTCCGCCTTCGAGGGGTGGCCTTCCGGGGCCCGACTAGGTGACCTTCAAGCGGTACTCTAATCCTACCCGGGGGGAAGCGTCCACCAAGGGTTATAGTGCCTCCGTGGCCCCGGCTCCCACCGATACCCGCTCCGCCGTCCTCGCCGCGACCGTGGCGGCCGCGGCCGGCATCGCCTTTCAGGTCGGATCCAAGGCGACCCGGGACGCATTGTTCCTCTTCAGCTTCGGCGCCCGGGCGCTCCCGGTGATGGTCATGGCCACGGCGCTCCTCGCGATCGCCTTCGCCTTCCTCTCGGCGCGCGCGCTCACCGCGTGGGGCCCGGGACGGGTCATCCCGGCCGCCTTCGCGGGAAGCGGCGTCCTCATCCTGATCGAGTGGGGGATCTCCTTCTGGTTCCCGCGCGCGGCGGCGGTGCTCGTCTATCTCCACTGCGGGTGCCTGGGAGGACTCCTCATCTCGGGCCTCTGGTCCATGGTCAACGAGCGGTTCGATCCGCGCACGGTGAAGCTCGACCTCGGGTCGCTCACGGTCTGGGGAACCCTGGGAGGAGCATTCGGCGGTCTCATCGCGGCGCGCGTGGGACAGACGCTGCCCGCGACGGCGATGCTTCCCATGCTCGCCGCGTTCCATTTCGTGTCCGCGGCGGCCCTGTCGCGCCTGGGACAGAGCCCCGTGGCCACGCCGCGCTCCGCCGTGCCGCGACCTGCCGAACCGCCGGAGCGGAGCATGCGGACCGGCCTCAGGGCGCTCGCCGGCTCTTCCTACCTTCGCGGGCTCGTGGGCCTGATGGTGCTCGTGACGATCAGCGAAGGCTTCCTGGATCTGGCCCTGAAGAGCCGTACCGCATCCACGTTCGCGGAGCAGGGGGAGCTGCTTCGTTTCTTCGCGGTGTTCTACGCCGTGGTCTCCCTGTTCACGCTCCTCGTGCAGACGCTGGCGAGCCGATTCCTGATGCAAAAGGCGGGGCCCGCGAAGACCGCGGCGATGCTCCCCGCCGGGGTCACCCTGGCGTCGGCAGGGGCGCTTGCGGTTCCGGGCCTTGCGTCGGCGGCGATCGCCCGAGGGGTCGAGTCCATGCTCTCGAACTCCCTCTTCCGCGGCGGGTACGAGGTGCTCTTCACGCCGGTGTCCGCGCGGGAGAAACGCGCGGTGAAACCGCTCGCCGACGTCGGAGCGGCCCGGGTCGGAGATCTGATCGCCGCGGGCATCGCGCAGGCGGTGCTCGCGGGATCCATGCTCCACGCGCCGGTCATCCTCACCGCCCTGGCGGCCGGCGTTTCGATTGCCGCGGTCTGGGCGGCGCTCCGCCTTCAGGCGGGATACGTGAGCGTGCTGGAGCGAGGTCTGCGCTCCCGCGCGATCGAGTTCGATTTCTCGTCGGTCCAGGACGGGCTCACCCAGTCCATCATGCTGAAGACCCTGAGCCCGGACGAGCAGAGCCGGATCCTGTCGCGGAGCGGGCTCGTCCCCTTGCCCGCGGCGTGGTCCGAGTCCCCCCATGGCGAACGGATCGCGGACCTGAGATCGCGCGATCCGTCCCGGGTTCGGCGCTCCCTTCGCGGCGAGCCGGTCCCCGTGGAGATCGCGTTCGAGGTGATCTCCCTGCTCGCGAGAGACGACGTCGCTCGAGACGCGATCGAGAACTTGAGACGGGCGGGCCCCACGGTGATCGAGCCTCTGATCACCGGCCTCCTCAATCCGGGGGAAGAATTCGCGGTTCGGCGCAGGATCCCGCTCGTCCTCGCGACGTACAAGCTCCCGCGCGCCGTGGAAGGGCTGGGGAAGGGGCTCGAGGATCGTCGATTCGAGGTCCGCTATCGATGCGGGCGCGGATTGAGCCACCTCATGGATCTGGACTCCGCCCTCCGCATCGCTCCCGCGCTCGCCTGCGAAGCGGTGCTGCGCGAGGTGGAGGCGGGGGCGGGCGTATGGGAAGGGCGCCGCCTGCTGGACCGGTTCGACGACGAGCCCTGGTCTCCGGTTCTGGACGACGCGATCCGGAGCCGCGCGGATCGAAGCCTCGAGCATGTGTTCACGTTGCTCGCCCTCTTGCTGCCGAAGGAGCCGTTGCGGATCGCCTTCCGGGGGCTTCACGCCGAGGACCCGTTCCTCCGCGGCACGTCGCTCGAGTATCTGGAGTCCTCGCTCCCACCCGAGATCCGGAAGCCTCTCTGGCCCTACCTGGAGGACCGCCGCCCGCGCCGCGCCGCGGCGGTCCGGCCCACCGAGGAAGCCCTCGCCAAGCTCATCGAGTCGAACGAATCGATGGTGATCCACCTGGACGAGCTGAGGCGAAAGGGCGAGTAGCTGGCCAGACGGTACCCGATTCGGATACGCTCAAGGGCCGTTTACCCCGCGACGGGAGCATCAGGCGGCTGGGGCAGCACCCGGTCGCGCGAGAGGGATCTCATTGAAGGGAGCGGAACATGCGTAACGCGGTGCTTGCGATCTCTTGCCTCCTGCTGCTCTCGGGGTGCAGCGGCTCCGACAAGGTCGTCAATCCTCCACCCGGTGTCGGCGTATGGGCATCGCTGGAGTCGGGGATCCCGCTCTATGGCGTCTGGGGCGCCTCGGCGACCAACGTATTCGCGGTCGGCGAGGGGGGCACGGTCCGGCATTACGACGGCACTGCGTGGGCCGGAGTGGCGGTCCCGACGAGCGTTGACCTCTTTGGTGTCTGGGGGACCTCGGCCAGCAACATGTTCGTCGTGGGGAATGCCGGCACCATCCTGCGTTACAACGGCACCGCCTGGACCACGATGGTCAGCGGCAGCACCGCGGACTTCAATCGTGTCTGGGGTGCATCCGGAACCAACGTGTTCGCGGTCGCTGGTGACGGCTCCATCGTGCACTACAACGGTACCTCCTGGAGCGCCATGACCAGCGGGGTCACGAGCCCGCTCAACGGCCTCTGGGGAGCGAGCGGCACCGACGTGTTCGCCGTCGGGAGCACCGGCACCATCCTCCACTACAACGGCACCGCCTGGACCGCCATGACCAGTGGAACGACCGTGGTGCTCTACGGGATCTGGGGAAGCTCCAGGACCGACGTGTACGCGACGGGGAACACCGGCACGCTCCTGCACTACAACGGGACCTCCTGGAGTGCCGTGACCAGCGGAACCACGCAAGCCCTCTGGGGGATCTGGGGTACGTCGGCGAGCAACATCTTCGCCGCAGGGCTCAATGGCACCATCCTGCACTACGACGGGACTTCCTGGAGTTCCATGACGAGCGGGACGACCGAGACCTTCTACGACGTGTGGGGGGCTTCAGGCAGCGATGTCTTCGCGGTGGGAAGTGCCGGGGTCATCGGGCACTACAACGGGACGGCGTGGAGCGTCCAGACCCATGGGATCAGCGAGAACCTGAACCGCGTCTGGGGACCTTCGGCCAGCGACGTCTTCGTCGTCGGCGGTCCGGTCGCCGCAGGCGCCGGAACGATCCTTCACTACAACGGCACCGCGTGGAGCGCCATGACCAGTGGTTCCACACTCGTCCTCGACGGCGTCTGGGGGACCTCGGGAAGCGACGTGTTCGCGGTCGGAGAGAGCGGGAGCATCCTGCACTACAACGGAACCGCGTGGGCCCCCATGGTGAGCGGAACGACGCAGAACCTCAACGACGTGTGGGGGACCTCGGGGAGCGATGTGTTCGCCGTGGGCGCCGCCGGCACCATCGTGCACTACAACGGGACCGCATGGAGCACCATGACCAGCGGGACCACACAGATCCTGTACGGGGCGTGGGGGACCTCGGCGAGCGACGCGTTCGCTGTGGGCGACGCCGGCACCATCCTGCATTACAACGGCACCGCGTGGAGCGCCCAGACGAGCGGGGCGACGACGACCCTCTACGCGGTCTGGGGAGCCGCGGCCAACAACGTGTTCGCGGTTGGAGGCAGTGGCACCCTGGCGCGCTACAACGGCACTTCTTGGAGCGGCACGGCGAGCGGAACCACCCAGGATCTCTTCGACGTGTGGGGAACTTCGGGCAGCGATGTGTTCGCCGTGGGCGCCTCCGGCACGATCTTACATTCAGGCGGGGGCTCCTGGGCCGCCATGGCCAGCGGGACGATCCAGGATCTCTACGGTGCCTGGGGGAGCTCGGGAAGCAACGTGTACGCCGTGGGCGCGCCTACGCAGATTCTCCACTACACGGGACCGTGAGAACGGCCGTAGAAGGCGCTGGGTGCGCCCGCGGCGCGGGCACGGTTATTCCAGATCCAGCGTGTAGAACCTTGCGGACGGATCGTGGACGACGTAGCCGAGCTCTTCGTAGAGGGACCACGCGGCCTCGGTCTCCGCGACCGTCTCGAGCGTGAGCCGCTTCGCTCCCGTCTCGACGGCGTGACGACGCGCCGCCTCCATGAGCGCGCGCCCCACTCCGGAGCGGCGCGCTCGTGACGCCACGAAGAGATCGTTCAGCACCCAGAGGCGAAACGCGGATACCGAGGAGAACGAGGGATAGAGCTGCACGAATCCCAGGGCCCCTTCCGCGTCTCCCTCGGGGACGACCGCGATGAAGATCACGCTCTCCTTCGCGTTCAGGCGATCGCGGACGAACGTCTCCGCCAGTTTCGGATCGGCCGGCTTGCCGTAGAACTGGCGGTACAGGTCGAACATCGGCGCGATGAGGGCCACGTCGCGGTCGCTTGCGGTCGCTCGCCGTACGTTGAAATTCTTCATTCGGTCTCCCGCGGCGTGTCCTAGCTCAGCGCAGCCGCTGCCTTCGCGCTGCGCTCGATGAGCCTCTCGCCGAGCCGCTCTCGCCAGGACGCGAAGGCTTTCGTGGGCCCGCGCCATTCCAGCGCGTCCACGTCGCGAAAGAGCGACGCATCCGTTCGCAAGGTCGCGAGATCCTTGAAGAGGAGCGCCTCCTCGCGACGGGCTCCCAGCACCTCGGGCGGAAAGCTCTCGATAGGCCCGTGCTGCTTCAGGAGCCGCACCGCGGTGACACGCCCAATTCCCGAGACTCCGGGATATCCGTCCGCGGCGTCTCCCACGAGCGCGAGCAGGTCCGGGATCAATTCAGGACCCACGCCGTACTTCTCACGGACGCCCTTCTCGTCGAGGATCTTCTTTCCTCTGCGATCGACCTGCACCACGCGTCCGCCGCGAACACATTGCGCAAGATCTTTGTCGGGTGTCCAGATGCTGATCTTCTCCACGCGCTTGCTCTTTGATGCGAGGTGCGCGGCCGAGGCCAGCCCGTCGTCCGCCTCGAGGTCCGTCATGGGCCAGATCGCCACCCCCATGACCGCGAGCGCCTCCTCGAGGGGATGGAACTGCGCCCAGAGCGCGGGGTCGATGCCCTCTCCGGTCTTGTAGCCGGACCAGAGCTGATTGCGGAAGGATTCGATGACGTGATCGGTGGCCACGCCGATGTGCGTGGCTCCCCCCTCGATCGTCTGCAGCACCGTTCCGAGCACCCCGGCGACGGCGCCGAACGGCGCGTCCTTGCCCTCGTTGAAGCGTCGGAGACCGTAGAAGTGACGGAAGAGCTCGTAGGTGCCGTCGATGAGATGAACGATCACGGCAGCATGGTAATCGATCGCGCCTCAGGGAAAGCCCCTCGCTTCGGCAGCTCGCCACTCATCGTCTGGTCGCGTTTGTCGGACTCCGTAGAATCCCGAGCAAAACCCGAGAAGTTCGCGAGCGAGAATGGACGCTATCGGGACCCTGTAGTCCGATGACGTACACATAATCCCGTAGGGGAAAAAGGTCCGACGCCGCAACTTGCCTTCCCGCAACCGCCCGCGGCGGAGAAGACCCGACAAGCGCGTCGTGGCACACCCCCTGCATAACAGGCAGGAAACCCCTACGGCCGGGGGGAGAAATCCGACAACCGATGCGCAGGACAACCAAGGAGGTTCAATGGGCCATCGCCACAGTCGGCTTTGTGTAGCCCGTCTCACCGCATTCGCTGCCGTCGTCGTCACGCTCGTCTCGTTCATCACTCCATCCGCTCGGGCCCAGGTCGCATCGCTCGTCTGGACCGCTCCCGGTGACGACGCCAAATCGGGGCGGGCCACGAGCTACCAGATGCGGTATTCCCGGACTCCCGTGGGAGTAGACACCCTCGGATGGTGGAACAATGCCGCGACCTACGCCGTTCCTGGCATGCCCGTTCCTTCTTCGGCGGGGGCGACAGACTCCGTGAAGGTGACGCTCGGGGCTTGGAACATGACCTACTACTTTCTCCTCATGACCTGTGACGAGGTTCCGAACTGCTCGGGATGGAGCAATGTGGCTGTGAAAATTACGGGGCCGCCGACTGATATTCTACCTCCGGGGACTATCGCGGATCTGAGGGCGAAGTAGAGTTTCTTCTTCCCGATGGCCACGCTTCTCGCGAGATTCACCAGGCTCGAGGAGGAGGCGTGACGCGGGAGGATCTCAGTACCGCGATCGTGGGGGAACGTACCCCGAGGGGCTCGAGGAGGCGTTTCGCGTTGCACCACGCCAGCCACTCGAGTGTGGCAAACACTCCGACTAGGGGGCGCTGGGTGGGTCCTGATCGGTGACCTGCTCGGGGACCACCAAAAGCACGAATTTTCATTGGGACTCTAGACGGGGATCAAGTGAACGGGCCGGAATTCAAGTGCCGGGGAGTGCATCGG
>Ga0066659_10001314_pt1 | contig 10708 bp, 9 predicted proteins | sample GraSoiAngelo_108_FD_75176 | JGI IMG/M metagenome (GOLD analysis project Ga0066659, IMG submission 75176) | Grasslands soil microbial communities from the Angelo Coastal Reserve, California, USA - 14_0903_09_40cm | ecosystem: Environmental > Terrestrial > Soil > Grasslands | place: USA... | reverse complement strand
GGGGTGTCTCACGCGAACTGTTTGTTGGCCACGTCTACGAGCAGATTGACGCCTATCGGAGTGGTCGGATTGCCAAGATCTCTGTCGGGAACCTGGAGAGTCGAAGGGATTACATACCGGTTGAGGATGCAGTTCGAGCATATGCGGTCATAATGGAGCGCGGTGTCTCTGGCGAAATCTATAATGTTGGAACTGGAGCTTCAATCCAAATTCGCACGCTGCTCCAGCAAATCCTCAAGGAGGGTGGACTTGGAATGGACGTGGTTGAAGAACAAGACTCAACAATCAACCACAAGTTAGAGGTGAGCGACTTGTTCGCAGATGTCACGAAGTTACGGGCATTGCTCTCCACTTATGGGTGACTTGCCTATGATGAGCGTCCAATCCTCGATTGTTCAATCTCCAGCGGGATCCCGAGGCTTTGATCGAAGCAGCTGCGGTCGGACGAAACCGCGCGCAGATACGTGTGGCATAGTGTCCCTGACCGAATCGATTTGGAGGTATTAAGGCATCGAACCCGCTATTGCGATATGCAGAGAACCCAAAGGATTCTTCCGCTTCGACGCATTCGACTCCGTGCAATCCTCGGAACGAATGGTCATCGATTACTACATCCAATGCCGCGGCGCTGGATTGATGCGGCTGGTCAACCGCCCAGCCGCGTACGATGATTTCGTCCGAAGTCGTCGCCATTGGTGGCTCTCCCTTGGAGGGGACGGCGTCCCGAATTGGTAAACCAAATGAAGAAAAGATTGTACCGCACACGCTTTCATGCCAAGTGTGGCGGGAGTCTGCAAGGCGATATTTTTGTGTAAGGTGGTCGAGTAGTCGAGGGGATTGCTGGTTGCAAAGCGAACCAGATGATTCATAACAAGCTCATCTCGATTGTAATACCCGCTCTCCGAAGGCCCGATTTAACCCAACGCTGTGTAGATTCGCTGGAAAAACAGACACGCTTAACCGGGTCGTTTGAAATCATCGTTGTCGAAAACGAAGCACGGCCAGAAAGCGTCTTGCACGATCCTCTGCCTTCTCATGTGCGGCGTCTCATCCTTGCCGAAAACCGTGGTACGACCGGTTCAATCAACCGGGGTATAGCAGACAGCTCATCGAAGTACGTCCTCTTGCTCAACAATGATGTCGAGCTCGACCCGAAATTCTTACCAACCCTCGTATCAGCGCTCGAGGAGAACGAGCGGTACGGCTTCGCCACCGGGAAGCTGCTAAAAGCCTCGGAAAGGAACCGGTTGGATGGAGCTGGGGATGCGCTTCTGCTTGGGGGTGGAGCATTCCGGTTGGGCCATTCTGACCTGGATATCGGTCAGTTTGATCGTCAGTGTTGCGTGCTCGCAGGTTGCGGTGCTGCTACCTTGTTTCGCCGTTCAGTATTGCCTGAGGTGAAGGGTCTGGATGAGGATTTCTTCGCCTATCTGGATGACGTCGACTTGGCATTGCGTGCCCAATTGCTCGGGCATGGAGGAGTATATGTACCGGACGCGGTTGCATACCACATCGGTAGCGCTACGCTTGGAAGCCCTTTCCATCCAAAGATCGTGGAGTGGGTGACACGCAATCAGATGCTCCTAGTTGCCAAGAACTACCCTGGCGCAGTCCTGGTTAGATTGCTTCCACAGATTGTCGTTTTCCAAGTTCTGTGGCTTGGAATTGTGCTCCGCCGCGCTAAACTGCTTTCCTACACAAAGGGAATGATCGGTGCCGTGTGCTTGCTACCGCGGACGCTTCAGAAACGCAGACAGCTGATGGCGTCCCGTCGTATCAGCAATTCCGCTTTCATGAACCTTCTGTGCGCGTCCGAAAAACAGGTCTTTGATTGGCAGAACGCGCTCCCGCCAGCTAGGAGGTCCACATTACTGAGAATATACTTCTCGCTGTTTGGTGGTTCATACTGATTTCCGGCTTCCTTTCCTAAGCGTTGCAGCCGCCATCCCGAAACGGGATACCGCTATTACTCGAGGCACAGCCTACGTCATCTGAGACGGATGCAAACGTTCAGGGGAATTCTCCGCTGCCGGCTACTCCGTACAGCCCACGCGTGCGAATGTCAAAGTGTCTCTCCCAGGTCAAGGCAACCATGCTTTCTCCAGCGAGCTCGGACACTCCATATACATTCAAGGGGCGCCGTAAATCCGATTCGGCATACGGCCGGCACCATAGAACACGCAGTCCGTGCTGAAATGCACCAGCACCGCATCGCTGCGCCCAACAGACCCGCGCCGATTCCGGGCCGATCGCATTGACGGCAATTCGCAAGAGCTGGTTGCTTCTCACATTCCTGTACCTTATGTTTACAAAGCCGTGCTGATGACGACGTCTGCTTGGATTGAATCCAGTGCTTGATCCCATATGCAAGTCCTTGTGGAAAAGCGGCACTACGGAAATCTGGTTGCCGGCCGCCACTCTGCACAAATCACAGATCAGTTCCCAATTGTCCGTTTGGACCGATAATCGCTATCTTCGTAGGCTGCCAGTTCTTTTGGGGACGGAATCCCCAGTCAGCGTCGCCCCACCGCCGTCATTCGGGGAGCCGCCATCAGAGTACCAGTCTCCACACGCTTAAACTGTTGAATGTTGTAGTACGAAGGATTGTCCCAATCCTCAAACTTGGAACGATTTTCGATCAGATTGGCCACGATAGAGCTGATGTCATTTTGAGGGTGAAAGCTCAAGACATTCTGTGCTTTTTGGATGTTGACTTTATAGTTCCGAAAGTCTTGGATGTGTTTGATAGCGAGATCGATTTTGTCTCCTGAGTGCTGCTCAATAGATCGACGTACCTGATCAGCCACCTCACCTACGGTGTAATTTCCCGAGGCAACATTGAAAACCCCTGAAATCTTGTAATTGGCCTCCACGGCTCGGATGTACGCGCTGGTCGCATCCTCAATACCCAAGATTGGCCGCCAGATAGACGGGTTATTGACCATGATCGTATGATCGCGCAGCGCGCTTTTGAACATAGTATTGATGATCAAATCCAAACGCATCCGTGGACTATAACCACAAACGGTACCCTTGCGCAGGGAGATGACGGAGAAGGTCTCATCTTGCAACTGAAGCGCTGCCTGTTCCCCCTGGAGCTTGGAGATGCCATAGGGGTAACCACACGTCGCGGGTCGATTTTCGTCATAGAGTTCGTTCTCGGTATAGCCATAAACGGAGCAAGAACTAGCGTACACATAGCGTTTCACATTGGCTTTTTTCGCCGTATAGGCCAAGTATGCGGAGGCCGCGCCATTAAAGATGAAGTTTTTGCTGGGAGAAAACTCCGCCATCGGATCGTTGGAGAGGCCAGCAAGAAAGATGACTTGCTCGTAGCCCTCCAAGTCTCCTACGGAGAGGTCGAAAATGTCTTTATGAACGATACCAACCTCTTCCGGCAAGTGATTTCCGAACCAGAAGAGCTCCACCACGTCGACGTCATACCCACGGTCAAGCAGTTTGGGAATGAGTGCCGAACCAATATACCCGCCTCCGCCAGCCGCCAAGATTTTCATTTACTTACCACTCCTTTGAACTCCCAAACTAATACTTGAAATACTCTGAGTTCGGAGAATCCAGCCATTGCTTCAGTCCTTGGGCGTTACAATCCTTATGCGAGAGCTCAGGATTCTTGATGGGCCAGTCTATCCCAATATCCGGATCATTCCACCGGACGCCTCCTTCGGCGCTGCCATTGTAAAGTCCAGTGCATTTATATTGGATTTCTGCGAAATCGGAAAGCACGCAGAATCCGCGTGCAAAACCAGCGGGCGCCCACACCTGTTTCTTGTTCGTAGCAGACACTTCCAATCCAAACCAGTGCCCCAATGTTGGTGACCCCTTGCGAATGTCCACAGCTACCAAGAAGGCAGCTCCGTAAGTGACTCTCATCAACTTGCCCATCGGAGGGTCCCACTGGAAGTGCAAACCCCGTAGCACTCCCTTTTTCGATCGGGAGTGGTTGTCTTGGGCGAACTCCGCTGGCAGATCCAAAGTCCGAAACTGATCGGCGCGGAAGGTTTCCATGAAGAAGCCACGCGCATCTTCAAAAACCTGGGGCACAAGAACGGCTACGCCGTCCAATGGACGCGATTCTATCTTAATTTCCATTCTATTCGTCGTCAGGAAGCGTCATTCCGAAAAGTAGGAAGTCGAAGACGCTTAGGCTCTTGTGATTCCTTTCAGCACCAGCAAGCATTGAGGATAACATCAGATTATTGAGGAGGAGTAGGCCGGCGCTGACTGGGGTTCCCTCAGCAGGCGAAGGGAGAAAAATTTTGCCTGTGCCGCGGTGGTAGTACCTGTAGGGCGTGGGGTTTAATCCCACACGGAAAAACCCAAGAATTGAAACTTTCTATACTCATTCCGGCCCGAAACGAGGAAGCTGCTATCGCGAAGAGCGTCGAGCAGCTAATCGAGGAATTGCTCACAAACGATATTCCTTACGAAGTCGTGCTGGTGGACGACCGCAGCACCGACAGAACTGCCGATTCGCATGCCGAACTCGGCAGGAGACACTCTGATGTCGTTTGGGTACAGAACCTTGGCCATTGCACCCATGCATGGTGGAATTTTACAAATGCAAGACGATGTTGTTGCAAGCCGGACAGCCGCATCACAACGAACCGCCCTGAACGCTTTTCGCGGAAACAAATTCCGACATCGTGAAGGTTTTGCAGGCAGTACGGGCGCTTCACAGCTTCACAGGGGGATTGCAGCAGTGGCAACCTCGGCAGTGTGTCAAAAAATGTGCGAAATCCCGTTAAAATTCCGAGACGATGCCGGCCTTAGTAGAAGGTCACCAAACCTCGTGGTTCCCATCACTTGTGCTCCTCGCCGGCAAAATATTTTTGAGCCGTAGAGGTGTTCGTGCATATGCAGGATTCTTCGTCGAGGCGCTTGTTGGAGATGAGTTCAGCTTACGGATTCTTCCTGTCGGTAGCGAAAGATCATTTTGCATCATTGGCTGGTCCGATATATCGCGCGACGCCGTCGACTACGCGAATAACATCCCGGTCTGCCTGCCAGCCGGGTATCGAGGTTCGCTTGCACGTGCGTCAGCAGTGGTGCAGGGCTCCAGATTGAGTACGCAATTCCACTGTAGATTCCAGTAGCAGGCCCAACGCAGGTGTGCAAATCAGGGCGAGTTGTGTGAGGCAGCCACAGCGGTCACGTGTTCGTTGATCCTGGTTTGTAATTCTTCAAGTATTTCGCTGGATTTTGAACAAGGCCTCACGATGGTTTCATTATCGCCGACTGACCGGTTCTGTACTCTCGTATCCACACACGGACAAATGAAACATTAGCGCCAGCACGTTGGTGTGGGGTCGCGCAGGTCGCGAACTGCAACATTGCACCGGCACGATCTGTCCCTTAGAATTTAGGATTACTCAAGAGCACCCGGTCCATGCTGATCCCATTCGGATCGCTGGGCGAAGGTTTGCGGCGCAGTCCGATGGCTTCCACGAGAAAAGAGACAACCAGGAGCGACAGCTCCGTCGTGACGAAATTGCACGTTGCCGATGAATCAGTCCGCGGAAGTGCCAGCTGGCGGGCCCGCCAGACGATGCTGGCATCTATCGGACAGGCACTGCTCATTGCCCTTATTCTGTTTACTTTTCTGGGTGCGTGGAATCGGAATTGGAGGACCCCCTTAAGTTTCTCGAGCGACAGTCTGGTGTTCCTCATGCAGAGCAAAAGCACGATGGATAACGGCTGGTGGTGGTCGAATCCCAGGTTATCTGCACCTTCCACGCTTGATGCCCTAGCGTTTCCCGAGAACACCAATGTGGACCAGGCTATTGTTTGGATAGTGAGTCGGTTTACGAGAAATCTGGCATTGTGCGTAAATCTGGCTTGGCTGGCAATGGTGGTCTTGAGCGGATTGACCGCGAGCTCGTGCATGCGGAAGCTTGGCGCTTCCACCGTAGCGTCTTTCACGGCTGGTACGCTGTTCGCAATTAGCCCTTACGCAATCTATCGCAATATCGATCATTTTTGCCTTGTGATTTACTTGGTTCCGTTTGCCGGCAGCGCAGCGCTGCTGCTCGTTTCCGGGCGAGTGCCGGAGCGTTGGACCTGGAAAGACGCTGGACTCTTGCTTATGGGGTCTGCGCTACTGGGCTTCGATTACGTGTACTACGCTTTCTTCGGGTGCTTCTTTCTCAGTGTGGCGGCGCTCGCGGGATTTTTCAACTATCGGGACAAGCGTATACTCCGCGCAGGCACCCTCTGTGTGCTCGTCATCGCGGTTTGCACCGGTCTGAATCTCCTTCCTAGCATTAACTCGTGGTATCGCCACGGAAAACCGATCCTTATCCGCGACAAGGTGGCAGCGGAGTCCGAGGTTTATGGGCTGAAGATCAGGCAACTCGTCAGCCCAATTTTTCAGCACTCTTTTCCCCCATTTCGGCGTTGGACCGAGAGGGAAGCTGCCGCTCAATTTCCGCTGGAAACTGAAAACATGATCTCGCGGCTTGGGCTGGTGGCGACGCTTGGGTTTCTCGGACTGCTTGTGGTGATGTTCGTGCCAGAGCGCACGCTATGCCTGCCCTCGGGCAAAACGCTGCTCAGTGCCGGACAGCTAACCGTAGCAGCACTGCTGCTTTCGACGATTGGCGGGTTCGGCAGCCTCTTCGCCCTCTTGGTGAGCCCCGAAATCCGTGCCTACAATCGGATCTGCCCGTTCATCGCGTTCTTTGCCTTGGCAGCGATCGGGTTGGCCATCGATGCGGCCTTCGCGAAGACTCGGCGGCAGCGCACAATCGCGGCCGCAATTGTTCTCGTAGTGGGAATTCTCGACCAGAGCCAGGCAGCCGTCTCACTGAACTCGAACCGCAATGCCCTCGCTGCAGAGGTGCGACAGTTGTCCACCTTTGTAGCACGCGTCGAGAGCAGCCTGCCCGATCGCTCGATGGTCTTCCAGTTGCCATTGACGACATATCTCAATGACAGCGGGATGGTACGCATGAAGCCTTATGATCATCTAAAACCGTATCTGGTATCGCGAACCATACATTGGAGCTATCCAGCACTGTCAAATGACCAGGTCTATTGGCAACGGGCGATAGCTCGTATTGATCCGAAGCGCCTGCCCTATCAGTTAGCGGCAGAAGGCTTCGCGGCAATTCTTGTGGACCGGTACGGTTACGAAGACAACGGCGCCGCTGTCGTGGCTGCAATTTCCAGTGTGCTCAAGGGCGGTGGTGTGCTTGCCGAGAACGAGCGATACGCGGTGTTCGACCTGCGACCTCTAGAGGCTGCAGGGAACGCCCCGGCCATTCGCAATCTGGCGGCGCCACCTACACCTGCCACAACGGAGATGGCTCCATGCTCTGGGGAGCCGTTGCTGAACGTCGAAGCCATCGGTACAGCTGTAGGACCGTTCATTGGGAAGATACCCCGTATTTCTGCTTCCGGCGAATTCAAAGTCAGCGGGTGGGCCGTCGATCAGCCGCTTAGATCGGCCGCCAGCGACGTAGATATCGTAATCGACCAGACGCCGTTCCCCACGATTTACGGCGGCGCACGCCCCGACGTTGTGGATTACTTTAAGGTCCCAGCATACCGTGCGAGCGGCTTTATCGCGATGGTTCCGGCCGGAAAAGCGCGCAAGGGACGCCATGTGCTTTCCGTCCGAGTCGTCTCCTCAGACCACAACTGCTACTATCAAAGCCGTGGCATCACGGTCGAAATTGAGTGAAGGTGCACGGATCCCCATTGTCATCGAAGATTTTCGGAGGGGTGGGCAAGCCCCTTGGTGGCGCTCTCACCGGTCCGCTTACATGCATGGCGATGTTTTTCGTCGTATTCGGCTCCAGACTCCTTCTGGTGTATGGCTACACCTTGCCTCACCCTTTTTGGGATTCCTGGCACGTCGAAGGGGAGTGGCTTTACAAACCCTTCCTGACAGGAACGCTGAAGTTTGGCGACCTATTCCGAGCAGCGAGCGAGCACCGGCCCGTGGTCTTACGCCTGTACGATCTGGCACTGCTCTCCCTCAACGGGCAGTGGGATGTTGCCTTACAGATGACTGTGAATGCAGCGCTTTTCGCCTTGTTCAGTTGCATCCTGTGGCGGATGCTGTCAGAGGGCTTCGACCGTCCGAGCCGTTTCCTGCTTGCCGCAATAATCACGGCAATGCTGGCATTACCCGCGGGCTGGGAGAACACGCTGAATGGTCATCACGCCGGGTGGTTCTTCTTCTATATTTTCTCGGGCTTGGGCATCTGGTTGGCAGTCACGCGGCCTCCCTGCAGTCGTAGCTGGTTCCTCTGCTTGCCGGTGTTGGAAGCTGCTTATTTCTCGCTGTTCGCTGGTGTAATCGCGCCAGCGGCTGCAGCCGCCACTCTCGTTTTCGAGATGTTGCGCGAACATCGCACAAACCGGCGAGCTCTTGCCGCGGTCACCCTGCTGCTTGCCCTGGTTGCTCTCGGTATCCTTGTCGAGCCGCGGTTTGAGGCACAGAAAATGGACCGAGCACAGTCCGGCGCCGCCTTCCTGATCTCGCTCGGGTACACGCTCGCCTGGCCTGACTATGAGATCGGCCAGCGCCTCCTCGCCCTCCACGCGCCGTGGGTGATGGTGATCATATCCCTGCTGCTGCGGAAACTCGATTACATTCCGCCCTCTCCGATGATCGTCGCATTCGGGGTTTGGACTTATCTGCAGGCCGCCGGTATCGCATTTGCCCGCGGCAGGAGCGGCGCTCCGCCGGCGGTCCGCTACATGGATATCCTCACCATCGGATTGATCGTCAATTTCGCCGCGCTAATATTACTGGCGCGACAGAAGTCGAGCCTATGGCGCACTGCAACTGCCGCGGTGGCTCTAGTCTGGGTTTGGTCCGTGTGGTCGGGCCTGGAGAGGCGCACTACCTACGAATACGCTGTGATGCTGCCGGGTAAGCGTGTCTCTTCCCTAGTTCAGGAATCAAATCTGCGGGCATTTGCAGCTACCGGCCACTATGCTTACCTCGCAAACAAATCGCCGGCTGAGATCGCCTATTACGCAGGGTCTGAAAAGGTTGCGGCGCTCCTGAGCGACCCCGTACTCCGCACCATTTACCCTGCCTCCATTAGGCCACCGATTGCCGTCGCCTGGCCGCCATCCGCGGTATTTCAGGAGGGCGGCTATGCTCCATACACGCCCCATATCGAGGATGCACAGGTACTCGGCAGTTACGGTTCCGATGGGAATGCGGTAACAGGATCGATCGAAAGCGGCATCATCTCTCCGCTGCGGCTTCCCTATCTTGAATTCCGCGTGGCTGGCGACCTAGGCCAGCCCGGTCTGGCCCTCAAACTCCTCGAGCAGTCCGGCGCCACAATCACAGTGGCGCCCCCTGCGCGTTCGCTAACCTCGTGGACCACGGTACGGGTGCCCGCGCCGCGAGAACCTTTCCGTATCATCGCGATTGACCAGAGCGATAAGGGCTGGCTGGCCTTTTGCCAGCCTCGCGAAATGGGCCGCTTGTCGTTCTATTCGAACTGGCTGCTCGAACATAGCCGGAGTTTCATGGCTGCCGGAAAGGCGGCATTCGGTCTCCTGCTTCTCCACGAGGTCTGGCTGTGGATTGGAATTCAGCGGCGGCGCAAGACCTGCGAGGGGAAAGAGCGCCGCATCGGCTCGCTGCGCGGCAAGAATAATCTCACCCTATCTATTCCACCACGAGCATGATCTCCGGTGAATCGGTGTAAGACGTGCCGTCGTGCGCAACTATGCGTATCGCCAATGTCTTTGATGACATAATCAATCACGCGATCGGGGGCGCCTAGGGGTAAATCGGGCTGCCAAAGGTTCCCGCGTTTGTCGCCCGGTCCCTCCGCCGTAGCGACTGAGTCATGGGTGTCGAGCTCCACGGCCAACAATCGAACACCGACCACGCCACGCCCGGTTACCACCGGGCGGCCTATCCTCGATCCGCCGCTTGCCGTCGTTGGACCGAGTCGCAGGACCAGGGTACGGGTTTTCTAATCGTGCGAGCTCGAAGGTTGCGTCACGAACGGAGTTTCGAAAAGCGTTATTGATGATGGCTTGCCTTTGCTCAGAAACCACTGGCAATCGGGATCAGCGACATCTAATGATAGTTCGCTATAATCTAGGCGTGGAACAGGTATCCAGCCACATGTCTGCGACTCGTACCCACACCGGCGCTTTCGATCTTTGCGTTGTGGGCGGCGCGGGGCACGTCGGACTGCCCCTCGCGATTGTCTTTGCTGCAAGAGGTCTGCGCGTTCTCATTTACGACATCAACGAGAGAGCGTTGGAAACCATAGAACGCGGGCTGATGCCCTTTATGGAGCGGGGAGCCGAGCCGATGCTCCGCCAAGCGCTCGACCGAGGTCTTCTCTCGGTTACGACGGATGCTGCTGGTGTAGGAAGAGCAGCAAATATTGTCATTATCATCGGTACTCCTGTCGATGAGTTTCTCAGCCCCAGTTTGAAACCTATCACGACTTGTATCGACACTCTCTTTCCCCATTTGTCCGATGCGCAGCTGATTGTGCTGCGCTCAACGGTCTACCCAGGAGTAACTGAGTCCGTCGCTAGGTATCTTCGAGATCGGGGCAAGAAGACAAGAATTTCGTTTTGCCCGGAGCGGATCGTGCAAGGCTACGCAGTCGAGGAGCTTCAATCGCTGCCGCAGATAGTCAGTGGTACGACGCCAGAGGCCGAAGACGCGGCTGCAAAGCTGTTTGAAAAGATC
>Ga0066659_10001311_pt1 | contig 10711 bp, 9 predicted proteins | sample GraSoiAngelo_108_FD_75176 | JGI IMG/M metagenome (GOLD analysis project Ga0066659, IMG submission 75176) | Grasslands soil microbial communities from the Angelo Coastal Reserve, California, USA - 14_0903_09_40cm | ecosystem: Environmental > Terrestrial > Soil > Grasslands | place: USA... | reverse complement strand
CCTGGTTGGTGCGCGCCACATCAGCCCCGGCTCGATTGGCAGATGTGGTTCGCCGCGCTGGGAACTCCAGAGCAAAATCCCTGGTTTACCCGGCTCGCCGTTTGTTTGCTGAAGGGAAAGCTGGATGTCGCCCGGTTGTTTGCCCATGACCCGTTTCCTAATCAGCCACCGCGTTATATCCGCGCGATCTTGTTTCGTTATCGATTCACTACGGCGAAAGAACATCGACAAACTGGCGCATGGTGGAAACGCGAAGAGCTGGGGGAATATTTGCCAACTGTATCGCTTGAACGGGGCCAATAAGATCGCGAATTGGCCGCGCTGGTTGAGCAAGGCGCTGGTCAGGAGTATGTTTGGCCGGTGGCAAAGGAAGAACAGATCGTGACCGAAGGCACGGTGACACAGGTGTTGCCGGGCACGATGTTTCGGGTCGATCTTCCGGGACAACGCAACGTGCTTGCGCATATCTCCGGGAAGATGCGCAAGCATTTCATCCGGATCGTGCCGGGAGATAAAGTTTCATTGGAACTCTCGCCCTACGATTTGACCAAGGCGCGAATCATTTTTCGCGAGCAATGACGTCGCAGGCATTGGCGAGCTTCGCAGGCCAATAGCAATGGAATTTCATAAGCGCGATCACAATACGAATTGCGTTTTCACGTAGAAAAGCATTTGTTCGCCGTCGCGTTTGCTGAAAGGCAGAAGCGCGCGGATACTGAGGAAGAAAATTAACTGGAGATTAGCAATGCCTGAAGAGAATAAAGCAGAACAATCCGGGTCTGGTATGACAGACGCGCAAAACAAATTGCAAAGCAGTAAAACCCACGCACGCAAGGCAGCCGAGGATTTGCGATCCGCAGCCGGCGATTTGAAATCAGCCGCCGGCGCTGTGGCGGGAGAGTACCGCGGCAAAGCTGAACAAGCCTGGGGAGATGCGCGAGGCAAAGCAGAACAAGCTTGGGGCGATGCGAGGGATCGCGTCCGCACATTTCAGGAAGACGCGGAGCAATACGTGCGCGAAAACCCGACGAAGGCGGTGTTCACAGCGCTCGGAATCGGGTTTATATTGGGCCTGATCTTCCGGCGTTAATCGCGCTGCGGTCGAATGATCAGCGAGACCACTCGGTCCCGCAATCCTGCGGGACATGCCGGTTTGCTGCAAAACCTGCTGGCGCTTACGGGCGCGCTGGCGGACTTTTTCGAAAGCCGCTTTGCCCTTCTCGCCGAGGAATCGAAAGCGGCGTTTGTGCAGCTACTGGTGCTCGCAAGTTATCTAGTTTTGGCGCTCATTCTTTGTGCGTTTGGTTACGTGTTCCTGATCGCAAGCGCCGTAGTCGGTCTGGCACACCTCGCGGGGATTTCGTGGTTATGGACCGCATTGATGGCTGCGGGAGCGCATTTTATCGTGGCGCTGGTCCTGCTTCTGGTCGCGCGCAGTCGAATGACCAAGCCCCTCTTTCGCGCGACAGTATCCGAAATAAAGAAAGATCGCGAATGGCTGAAAAACCTGGACGCAACAGATCAACCAGTGAGCTGACGGCAGAGATTGCCCATTCTCGTGAGCGTGTGGCACGTGATTTGCGTGGTCTGCAGTATGAACTGGATTTTCCGCGAAAGCTCCGAAGATCGTTTCGAGAACAAACAGTTTCCTGGATTACAGCCGCCGCCGCCGTCGGCACACTGATTGTCCTGTTGCCGGTGCGAAAGAAAAAGATCTACGTCACTGCCAAAAGGGGCGGGAAACGCCAGAGGAAATTTCTCGAAGCTGGATTCGTCCTCGGTGCATCGAAAATCGCGGCAAGCTTGCTTCGACCTGTGATTGTCGATTTTCTCAAAAATCGACTGACAGATTATGCTGGTCGGTCCCGTCAGCAAGAAGGTAGAAGGCCTTAAACGCAACGTTGCCGGCGCCATTTACCTTGATCCTCGCTTCCCCGCATGGAGAATCGAATCCTAAAACTGCTTCTAATAGTTTGTTTTAGCATCCATTGGCATAATCATCTCGACAGCACGCAATGATTGCAAAGGTTCCGGAGATTCCAGTCAGATCGCATCCGCTCGGCCACGTCGATGAGTATCTCGAAATCGGCCAAAAAGCGGGCGCCTCCGATGTTCATCTCGCCGTGAACGCACAGCCGATCTGGCGCGTGCATGGAACCTTACAGCCGATGTGGCCCGACGCACCGCGGCTCGGCCCAGAGGACACGGCGCTCCTGGCCGAAACCTTTGTTCCTGATGTGTATAAAGAGGAACTCAAGACACGCGGTGATTCCGATTTTGCGTATACGAACGAGTTTGCCCGTTACCGCACTAGTGTAGTGCGCCAGCGACTCGGCGTCGAAATTGTTTTCCGCGTGATTAACACGCATATCCGGACGATGGATGAACTCGGGTTGCCGGAGCATCTCAAATTACTCACCCGTTATCAAAACGGACTGATTTTGGCGACCGGCTCAGTGGGTACGGGTAAATCGACGACGCTCGCGGCCATGGTCGAGCAAATAAACATGGAACGGCGCGACCACATCATCACGCTCGAGGATCCAATCGAATACATCCTCAGGTCGAAAAACTGCCAGGTGTCTCAACGCGAAGTGTTCACGCATACCGAGTCGTTCGCTACGGCGCTGCGAGCGTCGCTTCGGGAAGATCCTGACGTGATCATGGTTGGCGAGATGCGCGACTTGGAAACGATTTCGCTCGCCATCACCGCATCCGAGACGGGGCATCTTGTTCTGGCAACACTGCACACCGGCAATGCTTCGCGCACTCTTGATCGATTACTCGATGTGTTCCCACCTGATCAACAGGAACAAATTCGGGTGATGGTGAGCGAATCATTGCGCGGGGTCATCAGTCACCAGCTGGTGCCGAAAGCAGACGGCACTGGTCGCGTGCTAGCGCTGGAAATTCTTACCAACACGCCGGCTGTGGCCCACGTTATCCGTGAAGCAAAAACATACATGTTGCCCGGCATTATCCAGACCGGCAAGAAACAAGGCATGTGTTTGATGGACGATACGCTGATCGATCTTTATGATCGCGGTCTGATTAGCTCAGAAGAAGCCTACGCGCGTGCCGACCAAAAACAGACGATGCGCCAGCACCTCAAAATGTGACCGCTGACCTCTTCCTTCTTACTTCTGACCTCTAACATGGCTTACCTCGATCAATTTCTCAGCGTGATTGTTAAGCACGGGGGGTCCGACCTGCACATCGGTGAAGGAGAACCGCCAAAGATGCGGATGCATGGTGACATAATGCCCATCCGTGCGGAGCAGGTGACACGCGAGGAAGCTATTCAGATGATGAGTGAAATTTGCGGCCCGCACAATTGGGAGATGTTCGAAGGGCGCGGCGATCTCGATTTTGCCTACGAGATGGATGGGGCCTCTCGCTTTCGGAGTAACTATTTCAAGCAGTCGAATGGTTATGGCGCGGTTTTTCGTCTGATCCCCACGAAGATTGCCACGCTGGAGGAGTTGGGGATTCCCGTGGTTGTGAAACAATTCGCGCACTTGCGCGGCGGCCTCGTCCTTGTTACCGGCCCAACTGGCTCGGGCAAAACGACTACGCAGGCGGCGCTAGTTGATTATATCAATCAAAACTTTTCGAAGCACGTCGTAACAATCGAGGAACCGATCGAATTCGTGCACGACAACAAGCAAAGCACGATCACGCAACGAGAAGTGCCGGGCGATTCGAGTTCGTTTCCCGCCGCGCTTAAGGCGGCGCTGCGAGAAGACACGGATATTGTGCTTGTGGGAGAGATGCGGGACCTCGAGACAGTTTCGCTCGCGCTCACCGCAGCCGAAACGGGTCTTCTCGTATTCGGCACGCTGCACACGAACAACGCCCGAAAGACGGTTGATCGTATGGTAGACGTTTTTCCAGCTGAACGACAACCGCAGGCTCGCGCCATGCTTGCCAACTCGCTTCGCGGCGTCGTTGCACAACTGCTTTTAAAAAGAGCGGACCGGCCTGGCCGAATCGCTGTAAACGAGATTCTAATCGCAAATGCCGCGGTCGCGGCCATCATTCGCGAAGGCGCAACGCAAAAACTTCAAGACGTCATCGTTTCCGGCAAGGCACAGGGAATGCAGTTTATGGACGACACGATCTGGGCGTTGCTCGAAAAAGGCATTGTCTCCGCGCACGAAGCCTTCATGAAGGCCATCGACAAAAATCGGTTCAAGCCATTCCTCTCCGCGGAGGAAGAAGCGCTTGCTAATGCCGCTGGCGCAGCGCCGGATGACGAGAAACGGCTCGCTGGCAATTTTGTAAAACCGATTGGCGCTCCCGCTGCGAAACGCGCAGTGGGGTAAGATACTAAACTGCGTCCTTGGCTAGATAGAGTCTCGGCCCCACAGCTTTTGGCTGCAAATAACCCGGATTACCCTGCTGACATCATCAGCACCGCGGTCCCCTTGAGCTTGCCGGCACGAAATCTATCTAACGCAGTATTGGCTTCTTCAAGCGGAAAAATTTCAGTCTCCGTTCGCACCGGGACGCGCGGCGCAATTTCAAGAAATTCTTCACCGTCGCGCCGGGTCAAGTTCGCAACCGAACAAATCGTGCGTTCGCCCCAAAGATCGGCATACGGAAATGAAGGGATGTCGCTCATGTGAATCCCGCCACAAACAACAATGCCACCTTTAGCCAGCGCGCGCAGCGCCAGCGGCACAAGTTCTCCGACGGGCGCGAAGACGATCGCGGCGTCAAGTTTTTCCGGCGGCATTTCATCGGAACCACCGGCCCACGTTGTGCCTAATTTTCTCGCCGATTCCTGGCCAGCTTTGTCACCCGGTCGCGTGAACGCAAAGATTTCGCGCCCCTGGTAAATCGCAATCTGCGCGATTAAATGCGCGGCATTGCCAAACCCATAAATGCCAAGCCGGCGCGCGTCGCCAGTCTTTCGATACGAACGATAGCCAAGCATGCCGGCGCAGAGCAGCGGCGCAATATCGACATCGTCGTACTGCTCGGGCAAATGAAAACAAAATCGCGCGTCCGCGACAACGAACTCGCCATAACCGCCGTCGATGGTATAGCCGGTAAAGCGCGCACGGTCGCAAAGATTTTCGCGGTTGGATCGACAGTAAACGCATTTGCCGTCGGTCCAGCCGAGCCACGGAATCCCGACGCGATTGCCGATTGAAAATTTTTCGACACCTGTTCCGACTTGTTCGATATGCCCGACGATTTGATGGCCGGGAATCAACGGCAGCTTCGGATCCGGCAATTCGCCATCGACGATGTGAAGATCGGTGCGGCAAACCGCGCACGCACTTAGACGAACGAGCAGTTGTCCCGCGTCGGGCTTCGGCTTGGCCACATCGAGCGGCATGAGCCGCTGCCGAGGTTTTTCGAGGACCATCGCGCGCATCTCGATCTACTTCGTAAGATCATGCGACGCCGGCGGGCATCGGCTCGCGGACTTCGCCGTCACCCGTCGGCTTGGGCTCACCTTCATGATGCATATGAGCGCTGCGCAGAAACGGCACTTTATCAAGAACGTGCTCTTGGAACCATTCGAGCCAGAGATAAATGACCGGCGTCACAAAAAGCGTAATCATTTGTGAGAAAATCAGGCCGCCGACAATGACAAGACCAAGCGGACGGCGCGCCGAGGCGTCGTGGCCAAACCCGAGCGCAAGCGGCACCGCGCCCATCAGGGCAGCGAGCGTGGTCATCATGATGGGCCGAAAGCGCTCCAGGCTGGCTTCGTGAATTGCCTCTCGCAGACTCAACCCCTCGTCGATTCGTTTCAGCGCAAAATCGACCACAAGGATTCCGTTCTTCTTTACGATACCGAGCAGAAGAAACAGACCAATGACGCTATAAAGAGACAAGCTTGATCCAAAAGCCCAGAGGGTGAATAAGCCGCCCACGACCGCTGGCACGATCGCGGGGAAAAGCACCGTGATCGGATGGACGTAGCTTTCGTAAAGAATTCCCAGAATCACATACATGACAAAAATCGCAGAGAGTAGGAGCAGCGGCAGCGACTTAAAGAGTTGGCGAAAGACAAGCGCTTCACCTTGAAACGTGGCTTGGACACTGGGGATTTGCTGGTGCACTTGTGCGAAGCTGTCTTCGATGAATTTGGTGGCATCACCGATCGCGACGTTCGGTAATAGATTGAAGTTGATGGTCACACTGGTGAATTGATTGAAGTGATTGACCGCCTGCGGACCAACGATCTGCTTGGTCGATGTTACGGCGCGCAGCGGCACCAGGTTCGCGGCAGTCCCAGTTGTGGTTGTGATCGTTCCACCACCTGCTCCCGTCGCGCTAAAGCTGCCGCCGGTGTTGCTACGCACATAAAGATCGTTGAGGTCAGCCGGCTGCGCCCGCTCTTTGTCTTTCACTTCGAGAATCACCTGATACTGGTCCTCGGGCTGTTTGATTAAGTAGACGTAGTTTTGCGAGTAAGCAGTGCGCAGCAAACTCTGGACAGCGGAAGTCGAAACGCCGTAAGTGGCGGCGCGCTCACGGTCAATATCGACAGTGAGATTCGGTGTACTGTTGTAATAATCAGAGCGGACGGACGCGAAGCCTTTGAAATCCTTTAGCTTGGTCATTAACTGATTGGCAGCCGCGTAGACGTCGTCGGGTACAATGCCACTGAGCGTGTAAGCGTACTGTCCCTGCGTCTGGCTAGTGGCGCCAACATTGATTTGCAGCACGGGGTTTGGCTGCAAGACCGCGGTTATGCCTGGAATCGAGCTGATTGATTTCTGCAATTGGGGAATGCATTGGTCGATTGGCAGGCGCTGACTCCTTGGTTTCAGAAAACAAAAAATGAGGCCTTGCGAGGACGAAGTGCGAGCTGCGAAGCCAGCGAGGGTGAAAAATTGTCCGATATTTGGATCGTCCTTCAGTTTCTGATTCACCTGCTGCTGATAGGCATGCATCTGCGCGGGCGAAGAGCCTTCCTGAGCGATGAAAACTCCCCTTATGAAGCCGCTGTCGCCTGGCGGCAGCAAGGTGAACGGCAAATGGGTGAAGAAAAACCAGAGGCCGAGAATGCATCCGAGGAGGATCGGAACGGTCAGCCAGGCGCGATCGAGAAATTTGTCCAGGGCCTTGCCATACCCTGCGATCACGCGTTGGATGAAATCGCTGGTCCATTTTTCCATGCGAGCCCGTTTGTGTCCCGCTTTACGTTCGCCCAGAATGCGCGCGCACATCAGCGGAGTAAGAGTTAACGAAATAAGTCCCGAAGCGAGAATGGCGACGATAATCGTAACCGAAAATTCACGGAAGATGCGACCAAGCAAACCGGGCAAAAAGACCAGAGGAATAAAAACCGCAGCCAGCGACAGTGTCATCGACATGATGGTCACGGAAATCTCGCCAGCGCTGTTGAAAGCGGCTTTCAGAATCGATTCACCATGCTCCGCGCGACGCACGACATTCTCCAGAAACACAATGGCGTCATCGACGAGGAATCCGATTGCCAACGTAAGCGCCATCAAGGTCAAATTGTTGATGGAATAGTTGAGCGTGAACATCACCGCGACCGTGAGCAGCAAAGACAAGGGAAGTGCGACCGCGGGAATGAGCGTATCCGTGGCGCGTCCAAGGAAGATATAGATCACCAACACCACCAGAACGAACGCGATCATGAGTGTGAATTGCACATCGTGAACGGAATCGACGATGCTCTGGGACCGGTCGAAGACTGGAACGAGGGTGATCGATCCCGGGAGGCTCGCGCGTATTTCGGGAAAGAGCGCTTTTACCGAGTTAGCAACCTCGACCGCATTTGCGCCCGCTTGTCGCGAGACGGCCAGCACGACGACGGAGCCGGGCGGATTAAAGCCGCGCATCCAAAATGTACGTGAGATCCGCTCGTCCTGCACGCTTTGATAAACGTCGGCCACATCGCGTAGATAAACGGGCGAGCCATCTCTGTTCCGCGCGACAATCAGATTACGATATCCGTCCGCCTGATCGATCTGCCCGTTTGGCAGAAGAACAAATGTACGGTGCACCCCGTCGAATTGGCCGGCGCCAGAGTAAACTGTTCCCGCTTTGATCGCGCCGGCGAGATCGTCCATCGTCAGTCCGCGCGAAGCGAGCCCAGCGGGATCGGCTTTAATTCGAATCGCGCCCTGAACGCCGTAAATATTCACCTGCGATACGCCAGGCAAGATCGCGATGCGTTGCGCTACGGCGGTGGATGCATATTTGTAGAGATCGCCATCGGTCAACGTATCGGAGAGTAAGCCGAGCAGATAAATCGCCTGATCGTTCGGATTTGTCTTTGTGAACGTCGGCGGGCTGGGCAGATCGAGAGGCAGCTTCCCGGTTGCCCGCTGAATCGCCGCCTGCACATCTGTGGCAGCGTCAACAATACTCTTGCTGAGAACAAACTGGAGTGTGAACGACGTATTCCCCTGCGTGCTTGCGCTCGTGATGATGTCGAGTCCTGGAATTTGCAGGAATTGCTTCTCCAGGGGGGTGGCGATGTTGTTCGCCATAGTCGTCGGGTTCGCACCGGGATATGCGCACGTGACCTGGATAACCGGATAATCGACCGCGGGCAGATCGTTGACGGCGAGCTTGCCGTAAGTGGCTATCCCAGCGACGATGACCGAGAGCGTCAATAGCACAGTCATCACCGGCCGGCGTATAAAGGGCCCCGAGAGCCCCGAGCCACTGACTTGGATTAGCTTGGCACCGGCGTTATCTTTCGGCGACGCACCAACCCTCGCCGGTCGCGTCCCTTGTTGCCCATCCCGGGCAGTATGGGGCGAATTATCTTCATGTTTCCCCGCTCCATCGTGTTGTTCTTCTCCAGCCATATCGGGAACCGGATTTTCTACATTGGGGCCTTCGCCGCAACCTGGCCACCGTTCGGAGGACCCGGAGGATTGTATGGTTTAGGATCGACCTTTGTTCCCGGCGCCAGTGCAAGCTGTCCTGTAACGACGACAGTTTCACCGGGTTGAACGCCATCCTGGATCACGGTCATGTCGCCATCCTGCCGTTGACCGGGCTTGACCGGTCGCAAATCAACCGTGTTGTCTGCTTTCACCACGAAGACAAACGGGCCGCTCTGACTAATTTGCACGGCCTGCGACGGCACCAGCGTCGCATCTTTGGACAAGTCGAGAATAAAACGCACACGGACGAATTCCAACGGCCAAAGAGCATGGTCGGGATTGGGGGTGACCCCTCGCGCTTTCACCGTGCCCGCGCCTGGTTGAACCGCCGTGTCGATGAAATAGAGGTCGCCTAAACGTGGCGGCATGCTGCCGTCCGCAGCGCGCGTTTCCACTTTAACGTTTGGGCCGCCAAGATAACGCCGTACGAGCGGCAGGTCATTTTCGGCAACAGTAAAATCGGTGTAAATGGGATCCAGTCCCTGAATGGTCAGCAGCACCGCGCCGCCGCCTCCTCCGTTTCCGCCAGTCACCACGTTGCCAACATCGACAAGCCGCAAACCAGCCCGGCCATTGATAGACGAGCGAATACTACAATAATCCAGATTCACCTGCGCAGCGGCGACCGCGCCTTCGGCGGTTTTTACCATCGCCTCATCGCTTTTCACTGTCGCCTGAGCGGCGTCCAGATCCTGGGGTGAGATCACATTTCTGGCGCGCAGTTCCTGCTGGCGCTTCAGGGTAATTTGATCGAGAACCAATTTCGATTGCGCCTGCGCGAGCTGCCCCTGCGCTTGTTCGAGCGCGGCCTGGTAAGGCCGCGGATCAATCGTGAAAAGCAAATCGCCCTTTTTCACATCGGCGCCATCTTGAAAATTACGGGCGACGATTTGACCGCTCACCTGGGCCTGGACCTGAACGGTCTCATACGCAGCGCAAGTGCCAATTTCATCGAGATAAAGAGGCACATCCTTTGTGATAATTTTGGCGACAAGTACGGGTCGCACCGGCGGCTGGGCAGCTTTGACCTCACTGGCCCTGTGTTGAAAAATCCGATACAAGACGAAGGCAGCAAGGACGATAAAAAGCAGATAAGCCCACTTAGGAATAGTGTGGCTGGTGAGGCGCGCGCGCTTCATTGAGATCTCCTCGGGACGCGGCGGCGCGCCCTTTTCCTTGTATTCGGATACGCATCACTGTTCTGGCCGTTCTGACGCAAACGAACGGAGGAGGTAACCATTCTTCGCGCTTCATCGCGTCTTTCCGCTTTCTCACAAATCTGTGTGAGCACTTTGATGCAGGTTCGCAGTTCGGACGCTGGAATGCCGGCAAGCAACTCATGTCGAAGTTCGTCTGCCGCCGTTTGGATCTGAGCGATAATGCGCTGGGCCCGCCAGCCGAGCAGCACCTCTTTGCAACGACGATCGCGGGGCGAATTCCGGCGCGTGATCCAATCTTCCTTCTCCAAGCGATGCAACAATGTTACGACCGTTGGCTCTTCCACGCCAAGTCGCGCGGCGATCTCTGTCTGAGTGAGTGGCTCAGGCGCGAGAGACAGATGCAAAAGAGTGCGCCACTTTGCCTGGCTCAAGCCCATTGGCTTAAGACGCTCGTCCAGTTTTTGCCGCCAGGCGCGAGCCGTGCCGTGTAGCAACGGGCCAATTGTTTCCCAGTCAGACATGGTGCAGGCTAAATTGGTTAGCATGCTAACCAATTCCGATTTGCCAGACTGTCAATCTTTATGGCCCGACCTCGAAGAGAGTCACCCCGCGCTTGCGATAATCCGTGATGCGAGCGAGTCGATGCGTCCGCCTCGG
>Ga0066659_10001306_pt1 | contig 10724 bp, 10 predicted proteins | sample GraSoiAngelo_108_FD_75176 | JGI IMG/M metagenome (GOLD analysis project Ga0066659, IMG submission 75176) | Grasslands soil microbial communities from the Angelo Coastal Reserve, California, USA - 14_0903_09_40cm | ecosystem: Environmental > Terrestrial > Soil > Grasslands | place: USA... | reverse complement strand
GGCTGAACAATTAACGCGATCGTCTAAGCTTCAGGATCAGACATGAGAATCGCGGTTTGGCATGACCTGCCGAGCGGGGGTGGCAAGCGGGGCGTTATACGAACACGTCTGCGGGCTTGTTCAGCGTGGACACTATGTTGAAGCTTGCCATTTAGTTTAGCATATTAGGATTTCCAGCAAAGCCGATCTCCGAGTCCGAAAGGGGACTGGGTCTCTCTGGACCTCCGTAAATTCAAGAAGCAAATACAATTCCTGTTGTATCTTTTGGCGACTTGCTTGGAACAGCCAAACCCGAGATACATCTTACAATCCAGCGATATGAGGACGGGAGCTTCCTTCCGAACAAGCAATGGCGCTGCTGGCAATTGTCGTCGCAACCACGACAAAATGCGTGAATGCATCGAATCTAATTTAAACCCTGATGGAATATTTTTGGATTACGCCGCTGGGTATGGGCTATTTGTGCGGTTGATGCGCGACGCCGGTTATAACTTTCGCTGGTCTGATTTGTATTGTCAGAATCTTTTGTTCGGGGCTTTGAAGCCCCTGAACCGTTGACTGGTCCTGTTGAAGCCGTCACGGTTTTCGAAGTGTTTGAGCATCTGACAAATCCCACAGAGGAAATGAAAAAACTATTTGCGATCACTTCGTTCCTGATCTTCAGCACATCCCGTTCCCGAGCCTGCGCCTAAATTAGAAGATTGGTGGTATTATGGACTGGAGCATGGGCAGCAGATCCCGTTTTATACGCGCAAGGGTCTTGAACTATTGGCCAAAGAGTTCGGGTGTGAGTTTGCGACGAATGGCGCAGCACTGGATGTTCTTTCAAGGAAACAGGTCTCACCTGATTTTTTCTCTGAACCACAACCACAGCCACCAGTTCCCCGGTGGCGCTTTTGGGCAAAGCAGGAGAGCAAACCGAGAGTAAGCCGGGCTTCATTGACCATGCAGGATCATGACTTCATCGTAAAAAATGGAGCAAGAAAATAGATGGCTTGCTTCCCTTATGTCGAAACCAGCATCGCCGCGATGCATGATTTGCAGCTATTAACAGAGTTGGATCGGTCTATTCAGGGTTCGAAACGCGGTGTAATGTACCTAGATATGATTGCTTTTCCAAACGACGAAGCAGACTTGTTTCGGAAATTCAGAGAAGCAGAAATGGCCGGCGAACATGATTTAAACTTGAAAATTGTGAAGTGAGCAAGCCCCCGGAAAAATTTGAGTTATGTCTTTATCAACAGTAAAAAAACTATTGCAGTCCGGTTTTGGGCGGATGGGTTACCATATTCAACGCACCCCAGAGCCTCCGCCCGATGCACACATTCAACTTTTGAAAATTCCTTCGGTTGACCTCGGTAGCCTGTTGGGTGACGTGAAAGTGAACATCACCTTGTCAGTCCAGAAATACGAAGATGGCATGCTGCCTAGTGATAATGCGATGGCGCTATTGGCGCTTGCAATAGCCGCGTCACCCAAAGTTGTTTTGGAGATCGGCACATTTATGGGTCACACAACTAAATTACTGGCTATGAATCTTCCTGATTCCATCATTCACTCTGTGGATTTGCCTTTGGATTTTATCCCGGAACAAGACAAGGTAGCTGGGCCAAAAAAAGATGATTTTCACCTGATCGCTCGCCGCGAAGTTGGGCGTGAATATCGCGGAAGCTCCTGCGAAGCGCGCATCCGCCAGCATTTTGTTGATACGGCGGCCTGGAACTTTAAGGAGGCCGCTGGAGCGACATTCTTCTTCATTGATGGTTCTCATACATATGACTACTGTAAGATCGATTCAGAGCGTTGTTATGAATTATGCTCAGGCAAAGGTGTTTTCGTATGGCATGATTGCGATGAGGCTCATCCTGGAGTTGTTAAAGCGCTTCTCGAATGGCGGGCGCTTGGGCGAGACGTGGTCCGGATTGCCAGCACGCCCATCGCATTTTGGAAGAGCAGTTGATCATCCGGGTGAATTCTTGGCAAGTGTTAGGCGGGGCGATATAATCGCGATGTAGAACGAGTGTTTTGACTTGTGGGTTGCACGAAGATTTCCAGAGGCAAATTTTTTTCGCAATGCGAGGTTCCTTGGGGGTGCATGATCCGGAATTTCATGGATGCGGAACGAAGTCGTTGTAAAATTGTGGAGTGTGCTGCCGGTCCAACGCCTTGGTTGGTTTTCTTTTGCGGTTGCCGGGCTAGGTCAACGACCGGCCTTGCGTTTCATTGAATGTTCATGTTGCCAGCCGCCTCAATCCGTAGGCTTTTTATTCTGCGACCTGACAACCTGGGGGATCTGGTTCTTTTTTCAGGGACGTTAAAACACTTTCGCAGGCGCTGGCCGGCCGCACAGATTACGCTGTGTGTGCGTGGCAGTTATGGGGTGGAATTGTTCGCGCACTGCCCGCATGTGGACAGGCTGGTCAGCTATGAAGAGCTGCGCACGAATCTCCTCGGATCTAGCAGACTTTTCGGGATGCCGCAGGTGCGGGGCTTTGGCCGGCTCGGAAATCTCTTGCGTCAACACGCACCCGGTTTGATTCGCCGCAAATATGCCAGCGACCTCGTGGTGCTGCCCATCAGGTCTGCGGAGCATGAATATCACCGATGCATCAAGCTCATTCCCTCGCGTGATAAAGTCGGTATTTGTGGAAACCTGACCAACCAGACTGCCGAAATTGAGGCGGGAACCCGAAATTGGTATTCGACCCAGATGGATTTGGCTGGCCTGCCTTGGAATTTTCCTGAACTGGAAGCGACCCGGCTCTTTCTGAAGTTTTTGGAGATCGAGGTGGAACCTGACGAGCTTTGGCCGGAACTGTGGACGTCCCGGGACGATTGTCGGAAAGCGAATGATTGGATTCCAAAAAACTCGCATAAAATCGTGCTGGGGATTGCGCCGGGTGTTACTTCCGTTCCCGGCAAGCGGCTGCCGTCGGAATGGTTTGCAAAGGTTGTGAACCTGCTGAAATGTCGGGACATTGAAATAATCCTGCTGGGCAGTCGCCCCGATCTGTCGGTGTGCGAAGGCGTGGCCAGCGCGCTCAAAAGTTCCCGACCGGAAATCCGGCTTCAGAATCTTGCAGGCAAAACCAGCGTGGGTGAACTGATTGAATGCATCCGGCGCTGTAACATCGTCCTATCGCAGGAAACGGCGGCGCTTCACATCGCCACCGCGCTTCGCAAACCAGTCGTTGGAATTATTGGCGGAGGGCATTTTGGGCGTTTCTATCCCTGGGGCGACCCAAACGTGTCCCGCGCGGTGAACAAGCCGATGGACTGCTACGGATGCAACTGGCGGTGCAAATATGAATCCATCCGTTGCATTCAAGAAATCTCCGTGGAATCGGCGGCGGCGGAAATGAATTACCTATTGCGACATCTTACGCCCCGCAGCGTGGCCAGTCTGGTCTCTTGATGGCCGAACGCGGCTTGGAGCGAGTGCGTTTGTTTTCATGGAAAAGCACCGTGGACCGGCATCTGGACGTTTATCGTCTGGTTTGATTTGGATTGGAAGTCTGCAATAAATTCAAATGCCGAAAGTTTCCATTTGTGTTCCGAATCTGAACACGCGGCCTTATCTGCCGGAGCGGTTTGAGACGGTTTTCAACCAGACCTTTCAAGACTGGGAGCTGGTTGTTTGTGACAGTTATTCGGATGATGGTTCGTGGGAGTATATCCAGGAACTGGCGGCGCGTGAACCGCGCATGCGAATTTCGCAAACTCCAAGGAAAGGCGTTTACGCCGGCTTTAATGACTGCATCCAACTGGCGCGTGGCGAGTATGTGTATATCGCTACGAGCGATGACACGATGTCGCCGGATTTTTTGGAAGAAATGGTTGCGGCTTTTGGCCCGCAGTACAAGCCCGAGGATCATTGGCTCGCAAACTGCGGCATCCAGACAGTGCTGGACGTGGGTGCCCACATGGGAGAGTTTGCTCAGCGTATCCGGGCAATGCTCCCTGGTGCAGATTTGATCTCCTTCGAGCCGCTCCAGGAACCGTTCGCAAAACTGACAGAACGGTTTAAAGGACAGCCAAACTTCCGCGCCATTCGCTGTGCACTTGGTGAAAAGGCCGGGCAACACGAGATCCATCACAATGAATACGGTCCAAGTTCATCTCTGTTGTCAATGGCGGAACTACACAAGCAGTCATTCACGTTCGCGGTCAAAGAAAAAACCGAAATGATCGAAGTCCGTAGGCTTTCAGATGTGGTTCGGGAACTAAACTTGCGTGACCCGCTGCTGCTCAAGTTGGACGTGCAGGGCTTTGAAGACAAAGTCATTGCCGGAGGCGAGGATGTGGTCGCGCGGGCAAAGATCATAATTATTGAAGTGAGTTTTCAGCCTCTTTACGAGGGAGGTCCGTTGTTCGACGACGTCTACCGACTCCTCAAGGAACATGGTTTTACGTACAACGGAAACTTCGAACAGTTGTTTAGTCCAAAGGATGGTCGCATCCTTCAGGCTGATGCGATCTTCTGCCGTCAATAGCGGCAGCTATTACTCATGTCCAAAGTTGACAAAATGAGATGCTGATTTTGCGCCGGAATCGATGAGACCTCTGATTCTTTGTAGCCATTATCCGCCGCGCCGCTCGCTAGAAAGCGTCCACACTTTGCTGCTCTGCGAACGGTTGGGTGCTAGAGGAATAGAGGTTGATTTACTGACAAGTAAGTTATTACCGGATTTCCCCACACCCAAGGGCTTTCGGCTACATCCCCGGATGAAATCATGGGGCTGGCGTCAGTTTCCGAGCCTGTTGTTCTCCATCAGCCGGCTTCGCCCCAGATGCTGTCACCTCCGCGTCCCCGGTTAGTCATGAACCCGCCGCTAATATCGGTTATTACTCCGACTTTCAACAGTGGAGCAAAAATCGCAGTCACGGTCGCTTCGGTCCTCTCGCAAGGAAAAGGGCTGTACGAATTTCTCGTCATCGACGGCGGCTCGACCGACGGCACCCTCGCGCATCTACGCGCGCAAGGTCCCGCCTTGCGCTACCTCTCCGAGCCAGATGAGGGCATTTACGATGCGATGAACAAAGGCATTCGGCTGACCAGCGGCAAGTTTCTCTATTTCCTCGGCGCAGGTGACCGGTTGCTGCCCGGGGTGCTGGAAGCAGTGGCTGCCGAGATCAGGAAATTGCCGTGCCAAGGCCAAACCTCGCAGCCAACGCTCCTCTATGGAAATGTCGACTGGTACAGCCGACCTTACGATGGGCGCTTTAACCGCCTCAAGTTACTTCGCTACAACATTTGTCACCAAGCCATTTTCTATCAGCGTTCGGTGTTCGCGCGACTAGGTTTTTACAACACCAAATACCCGTCTCTGGCGGACTGGGAATTTAACATTCGTTGCTTTAACGATCGAGGTATCCGCAAGCGCTACATCCCTCTTCGGATTGCAAATTATGATGAACCTGGTAAATCCGCCACAACGCCCGATCCAGCGTTTTGGGCGGAGCTTTCACGCCTTAGACGTCAGCAGCACGGTGTGAGCATTGCGTGGCTGATGGACATTCAATTTCCGCCCTCTGATCCGGGCGGAGGACAAGGAAGAACTTTGAAGATGGATGAGGCTGTGTGGCGTTCATATCAGGCTGGGTCGCACATACCTTTGCAATGCAAAATTACGCTGTTAAAACAAAATTGCTCCGCCAAGACAATTTGCCTGGTTGTCTGCTCGATGTGTGGGTTGTCCTTTGCGAGGTTTAAACAAATCCTTGCATTCGGTGTGGCTCTTAAGAGGATGATTTTCCGGCAACGGCGAGAGCACCGACTGTAGAAGACGATCGGGTCTGATTCGGGCATGCGAAGAGAATGCTTAAATTGCAGAAAACTGACGGTGTTTTCGCTGAGAAGATGCTTCCCCTCCATTGATTCCAGGCACAGAAGGTCCTGGTACGCGCCCCATACTGGTCCGTAATTTCACATGATTCCGTCCGGCAAATATGATTTTCTGCTGGCCAGCCATTGTCTTGAACACATGGCGAACCCGTTATGCGCCTTCCAAGAGTGGCTGCGTGTGCTGAAGAAAAAGGGATCTGGCTTTGGATCCGCCAGCAGGAAACTTGGCGGCATTCGAAAAGCGGTCGCGCGCGAACTTCCAGAATAGATGCCTTCATCACCATGTGTTCGACCTGGCTCTGATGCGTGAACTATTTGACTACTTCGGGGTGGAAACGGTCCTGTTAACGACTGCGAAGCCGTTTCACCTGATAGCCATCGGGTGCAAACGTCGCGAATAAAGTTTTGCGAGTGTCTAAAATGAAGCGCCTAGCGGTTTATGCTCATTTTGGTGAAAGCGCGAAAGTCGCGCGCTATGTCTCGTATTTTCTAAAAGAGCTCCGTTCTCTCGGCTTTGAAATTTGTTTTGTCTCTAATTCGCCCATCTCAATCGAAAGTCAGTCGGAGATTTCCACGCTATCCCAAAAGTTTATCCAGCGGGAAAATACTGGCTACGATTTTTCCATGTGGCAGGCCGGCTTGGCGGAATACGATTTATCCAAAGTGGAGGAACTGTTGCTAACCAACTCCAGCATTGTCGGGCCTCTGCAACCCCTGGCGCCGCTCTGGCAGAATTCATCGGTGAAGCAATGCGATTTTTGGGGGCTAACCGACAACGATGAGTTTGGTTGTCATTTGCAGACTTACTTCATGGTGTTTCGGCGGCAGGTGATTCAAGCCGCGTGTTTCATGGATTTCTGGCGTTCACTCCTGCCACTCAAGGACAAACAGCAGGTGATCCAAAATTACGAAATTGGCCTGACCCGCCGGTTGGAAGAAAATGGGTTCAAATGGAAGGCGGTTTTCGCCCAAAAGCGCATGTGGTCATTGTTCTTGAGACGCCGCAGCTTCGTGAAGAAAATTGGGGATTGGTATTATAATCGCGGCTTGCCCGGTCGAAATACGACCACACTTTTACCGGATTTGCTGTTGGAATGCGGGATGCCATTTTTGAAAGCGGCGTTGCTGCGTGAAGCGCCTTGTCAAGTCAGCCAAAAGATTGCATTTGAATTACTGGAAGCCTCCAACCTGCCAGTGGAGATTCTGGAAGAATTACGCTTGAAAAACAATTCCGCCTGTGGAGCATCGTAGCCAAAGACGGCGTTTCATCCCGCCGTATTGAGTTGCATTGAAATCTAGCAAATCGATCCCACCGCGGAGCGGTTATCAAATACATACCTGCGGTATCCGTATGGCAAATACAACTAACAACGTGCCCGTTACTGTATGTGTGCCGATATACAATGGCGCTCTCTACATCAGGGATGCTATCCACAGCATCCTCAATCAGACCGTCATTCCTCAGGAAATTATCCTTTCCGATAGCGGTTCTTCAGACGGCTCGGAAAATATTGTTCGCGAGGAGGCACGGCAGGCACAATCGAAGTTTATCATTCTCCCTACAAAAACGCCGGGCATGGTCGCTAATTGGAACGCCACTATTCGCGCGGCATCAGGCAAGTACATAAAGTTTCTTTTTCAAGATGACCTCCTGCACCCTAACTGCCTTGAAGAGATGGTCAAAGTGGCCGAGTGCGATGAACGTATCGGTTTTGTTTTTAGCCAGCGGAAGCTACTCATTGAACCGTCTGCAGAAGGTGATGAGATTACCAAATGGCTCCTGAGATATCAGAATCTCTCTGCGGCATTCGGCGAGCTTAAGACTAGCGAGCGTGGATCGTTGCTTCTGAGATGCCAGGAGCTCTTGCAGGAGCCGCTCAACAAGATTGGTGAACCCACAACGGTCTTGGTCCGGACGGCTCTGTTTCGGGAGGTCGGATTGTTCAATGAACGAATGCGTCAGCTAGTGGACATGGAAATGTGGATTCGGCTTATGGCGATTTCTCATGTCGGATACATCCCGAAAAAGTTGACTTCAGTGCGTATTCATCGGCAGGCCGCGTCGAATCGCCACATGACGGAAGAGATTGCCTGTTTCGAGCGAAACTGTCTATGCGACACGCTGAGGACGCCAATAATTTACCCGCTGCTGCATCCGCGAGTTCGGCGCGAGCTGCGGCTCGCTGATGGCCGGCGATCGCTTCAGTGGCCGGTGCAGGCCTTCTCCTCTTACATCCGTCGTTACGCTGCCGCGTTCAGACAGCTGCGTCGGGTCCGCAAACTCGCGCAACACCTTACGTTCGACAAAGCCTATGCGTTTGCTGACGCGGAGATCGGAATCGTGCAGAAGCCCGAGGAGATCCGGTGGCTGTTCGAGCTCGTCCGCGCGGCACGACCACGTGTCGTGCTCGAGATCGGACTAGACTGCGGCGGCACGTTCTTCCTCTGGTCGCGCGCTGCCGCTCCCGACGCGCATCTGCTTGCAATCGACACCAAACCAGTCGGTCGTTTTGGCATATGGTCGCCACTTTCTCTCGTACGCCGAGGATTCGCGGTAGGCTCACAGCGCGTAACTTTGCTGATGGACAACGACTCTCACAGCGAAACCACACGGCAGCGCATTGCGGCGTTGCTGGACGGTCGTGCGGTCGATTTTCTCTTCGTTCATGGCGACCATTCCTGCGAAGGGGTATGGCAAGACTTCAAGACGTACTCGCCTTTTGTGGCTCCCGGCGGATTTATGGCGTTCCACGATATCTCTCAGAATCCGGCAGAGCGGACGAAGGGGGTCGCGCAGTTTTGGCGAGAGTTCACCGTCGAGCACGAGACTGAGGAGCGCGTTGTTAATGACGAGCCCGGATTTGGGATCGGCGTTTACCGTGTGCCCGGATCACGCTCCCAAGCTAGTTCAAGTTTGGTTTAGCGCCCCGATTACTTGCACCTGGCCGACTGTTGCGGAAACTGTGGCGCTGCTTGCGCTGAGAAGATGCTTCTTCCCCTCCGTTGATTCCAAAAAGAAGGGATTCTGGTGCCCGCCCTACTGGTTGGTGATGATTCCCACTGAATGCAGCGGAGCGGCCAGCAGTCCGGCCGCATCGGCTGCTTAGGCCTTTCGACACCGACGGGTCATCTCGGGAGCGCTCCACCTTTCGGGATCGCGTATAACAGAAATTCTATTTCGTTTTGCGGTGGCAAATGAAGTTGAGACGCTGTTCGTTTCTCAAATGAACGCAACTCGCGTAAATGTCATCTGGTGCGGAATTAGAACTCATGATGATCATCCCATCTCCGTGTTCCATTTCGACCCGTCACCACACACGTCGTCCTTTTCCTTTCTCAAAGCCACGTATCCTGGATCACGTAGTTCCAGTTTGTGATCAGGCTCAAGTATTTCGGGCTTAGCAACGCGTCTCACTTCATTTGAGAAGATGGGGAGGTTAAAAGCAAGCCAGCGTTTTAGGGTCACTCTATGGCTTGCATCAGGAGCGGGCTTCTGAAAGACACTGTAAGGCAGATTAGTCAAAATATACCGACATACCTTTTGAACACTAGGATAATATAAATCATCAAAGACTCTGGACGCTAAGGTCACGATTTAACCTTTCTGAGCATGGCAACATGCGCACGGTTGTCAATATCGTGGGCGTATGTTTTTTCCTCGCGTAGTGAAGCACTGCAGCCCAACGATTGAGTTGAGCGGCAGGCGGGTAGCCCGTCCGCCGGAAACGATTAGTTAGTCGCCTGATGTTTGACTGAATCATATAGATAAGAAAGGTGCAATAGGTACCGTGTTTCCTCCATAAATCTGCGATTCCTGAATATACGGTTACCCTTGTTCGCCGATGAGTTGTTCCTGGCGATAGTTGATATGCAGTCAATCAACATTCTCTTTGTGCCCCAGGGTATTATCTCCTGGCTGAGGCATCTCAACCCATTTTCCCCTGCAAAACGCTCCACCTTCTTCGCGTCCACACTAAAATCACGCCAGTGCAACTCCTTTTCGAGCATTCCAAGCCGTGTGAGGAGTCCTTCTAACCTGGGAATCTTACGAATTCTTGAGTATGTGCCATTGTATTCCCCAAGATTAGAATGGTGTATAAAGGCAACACCTCCATTAACCAGTATTCTTTGTAACTGGCGAATGTATGCCCTCACGACCCACTCACCGGAATGAACCAGCGAGTCAAAACTAAACACAAAATCCACAGAGGAGCCAGGTATCATGTCCAGGGTTGTGCCGTCATTCACCTGATATTCAATATGTGAGCACTCGGAAAAGCGCTGCTTGCAACCCTGAATGCATTCCTCGGAGATATCGACCACAACAAGATTCTTACACAGGTCTTTAAGGTATTGCGTCCAGCGGCCATAGCCACACGCGATCTCTAATATCGTGTTAGTCGGCACATACGATTTTATTCGTGGCAGAATTGTGCCATACCATTGCATGGATGGCCCTCCCCATGCCACTGACCATTCGTCACCTCCGTCAGTCCAGTTGTAGGCACCGTCAAATAATGATTTGTTCTCTTCGATGCTTGGCATTTATTATTCTTCCCAATTTTCCTAGCGTCTAATTCGGTCGCAAATGTCGTCAAAAGAGCCGCTCTCCGCAAGTAGTCTTAAACCCCCAGCGATCCGCGTATCTCCGGTCGACGGCTCGCGCCCTTTCTGGTCCGTAATGATTCCAACATACAATCCGCGAGCGGATTACCTCGAGGAGACTTTGCACAGCGTTCTCCAACAGGCCCCTGGTCCGGAGCAGATGCAGATCGAAGTAGTAGACGACGGCTCGTTAGATAATACCGCTTCCGAAGTTATTCGCCGAGTTGGCGCGGGCCGGGTGGCGTTCCACGCCGAACCCCAAAACCAAGGCTTG
>Ga0066659_10001304_pt1 | contig 10729 bp, 10 predicted proteins | sample GraSoiAngelo_108_FD_75176 | JGI IMG/M metagenome (GOLD analysis project Ga0066659, IMG submission 75176) | Grasslands soil microbial communities from the Angelo Coastal Reserve, California, USA - 14_0903_09_40cm | ecosystem: Environmental > Terrestrial > Soil > Grasslands | place: USA... | reverse complement strand
CCGGCGTCGTGGACACTGGATCGCGACCCGGGGTTGCTCGAAACGAATGTGCCGGGAATATTTGTTGTTTGTGACGTGCGCCACGGATCCGTGAAGCGTGTGGCTTCCGGCGTGGGAGAGGGCGCGGTTGTCGTGCAGTTCATGCATCAATATTTGGCGAAGGTCCAATGAGCGAAGCAGTGGATCAAGCACGGCTGGAAGCGCTGGTTGGGGAATTAAGGAAGGTGGCGCCGTTCGCGGACCAGCCGCAAGCGGACCTGGAATGGTTTGTTTCGCAAACGCAGGAAGTCCGCTTCGAAGCCGGCGGACTCATAATCAAGGAAGGGGCTCCTGCGGACACCATGCTGGTGATGCTCGAGGGCGAATTCCGGGCCCGGCGCGAGAGCGGCCCGCAAGACGGCCCGGTCTTTACCGTGCGTGCCGGGGAAGTCACGGGCGTTCTGCCTTTTTCCAGAATGAAAACCGTTGGTGTGACGGGGCGTGCGGTACTTCCGACCCGGGTCCTGGCATTTCCCAGCGCGCACTTTCCCGAGCTCTTTCAGCGCATGCCCGAGCTTTCCCAGCGCCTCGTGGGATTGTTGACCGACCGCGTTCGAAACGTCACCAGGGAAGAGCAGCAGAGAGAAAAGTTGGCCGCGCTTGGAAAATTGTCGGCTGGCCTCGCGCACGAACTCAACAACCCTTCCGCCGCGGCGCGGCGTTCGGCGGCTGCGCTGCGCGATTGCCTGGAACGGATCCGTGTTGCGGCCCGCAGCTCGCGCCTGGGGCCGGAAGATTGTGGGCTGCTGGCGCAGCGGGAAGAGGAGATTCGCTCGGCGCCGAAGCCCGCTGAGAATAAAGATGAATTCGCCCGCGTCGAGCGCGAAGAAGCAATTCAATCCTGGTTGGAAAGGCGCGGCGTTGCCGATGCCTGGAAACTGGCGCCGCTTCTGGCTGACGCCAACCTAACCGACGCGCAATTGGACAGTTTTGCAAGTGCTGCTGGTCGTTCGCTTGGTCCCGAGCTCACGCGCTTCGCCACACTCCTGGAAATGGAGCGCATCGCCGCGGAACTGGATCAAAGCACGGCGCGAATTTCGGATCTCATCAAAGCGATCAAAGAATATTCCTACATGGACCAGGCGCCGCTCCAGGAAGTGGACATCAAGAACAGCTTGGAAACGACGCTCATCATCATGCATCACAAGCTGAAACGCGGTATCTTGGTCACGCGCGATTTTGCTCCCGACCTGCCGAAAGTAATGGCCTATGGGAGCGAATTGAATCAGGTTTGGACGAACCTCATCGACAACGCCGTCGACGCCATGAAAGAAAAGGGCAAGCTTCTCGTGCGCGCGGTGCGCGAAAATGAGTACGTGCTCGTGGAGATCGCCGACGACGGTCCGGGAATCCCGCCCGAAGTGCAGTCGCGCATCTTCGAACCTTTCTTTACGACCAAGGGCGTGGGGGAAGGAACCGGGCTCGGCTTGGACGTGGTGCATCGCATCGTAAGAAAAATGCGCGGGCTGGTCAGCGTAAAATCCGTTCCGGGGGATACGCGGTTCCAGGTGCGAATTCCGATTCAAGCTGCGATGTGATTCCGCGGGAGACAATTATGGCTGAAAACTGCACCCACCTCGATCAGATTAAGCGCGTGAAGCCAAAGACCAAGGGCTGCGAAGAGTGCTTGAAGATGGGCGACAGTTGGGTGCACCTGCGCCTGTGTTTGAGCTGCGGGCATGTCGGATGCTGCGACTCCTCCAAAAACAAGCATGCTACAAAGCATTTTCGCGCCACGAAGCACCCGCTTGTGCGCTCCGAGGAGCCGGGCGAAAACTGGATGTGGTGCTACGTCGATGAACTGATGTTCGAAGAAGGATGAATTCATATTTTTTCCTTCGCGGGAATCAGAACCGACGCCACGAGCGCGATCAGCAGTACGCCTCCCACAACGCCAAGCGACACAACCACGGGAATGTGCAGCCACCGTTCGCCGATCATTTTTCCGCCGATAAACACCAGCACGACCGCCAGCCCCTCATCCAGAAAACGCAGACGGTCGATGACTCCCGCTAGCAGGAAGTACAGCGCCCGGAGCCCGAGAATCGCGAGCACGTTCGATGTGTACACAATGAACGGATCCTCGGTAATGCCGAAGACCGCCGGGATGGAGTCGACGGCCAGCGTGACGTCCGTGATTTCCACGACCAGCAGGACGAGAAACAGCGGCGTAGCGAACCATTTGCTCCCGCTGCGCACAAAAAAATGTTCGCCGCGATAGTCACGGATGACGCGAAGATGGCGGCTGGCGAAGCGGAAGATTTTGTTTTGTTCCGGGTGGATTTCTCCCCGATGGACGAAAAGCATGCGCACGCCCGCGTAGACGAGGAAAGCGCCCAGCACATACATCACCCAGGAAAAATGTTCGATCAGTTCCGCACCCAGGATGATCATCACTCCGCGCATGACCAGCGCGCCGACCACGCCCCATTCGAGGAGGCGATGCTGCAGGCGCTCATCCACGGCAAACGCGCGAAAGATCACCAGGAAGAGAAACAGATTGTCAACGCTGAGCGCTTTTTCGATCAGGTAGCCGGTAAAGAATTCGAGGGCCGGCTGGGGACCGCGGAAATAGAACACTCCAAACCCAAAGAGGACGGAGACGGCGATCCAGCCGAAGCTGGCGAGGGCTGCTTCGCGAATTCCGATTTTGTGCGGGCGGCGGTGGAAAACGCGCAGGTCCAGCGCGATCGCAATGACGATGAAAACATTGAACGCAATCCAGTAAAGGGGCGTGCCCATCGTGGCGCCCGGTGGCTCTAGGGAGTGGAGCTGCGTGCGTCGATGGAGTTCAAATTCGACAGTTCAATGCGGATCGTTTTGCCGCGTTCGATTTTTACGGGAACATCCCAACGCACGCGCATGTCTCCGGCGTCGGCGTCCAGATTGAGCGAACTGATCCAATAATCGCCGGGAACGACGCCAGAGAGCGAGGCGCGCCCCTCGAGATCGGTGTCCGCCTTGGCGGCGAGGAATTTGAGCTGAGCCACCTCTGGAGCGACCCGCAGGACGCGCTTGCGGCGGTCGTTCTGGAGCGCGGCCCACTTGCGCTGCGGATTGACGCCTTCCAGTTCGAGTTCGACACCGGAGACGGTCTCGGGACGCGAGTGGATGAATTTCCTGAGGCTGGCCAGATAATCTTGTTTTTGTTTCTCGTATTTCTCCGGATGTTCCGTCTTGTCCGCCTCCGTATATTTTGGTCTTGGCAGCCCGCTGGTCACGCCGCCGCTGTTCGAGCGCTGGTAAGCCAGCAGGAATTCCGGAATGTTGAGGATGTCATCCGGAGTAAGCAGCTTGTCGAACGCTGGCTCCGCGAGGTCGAGAGTATCATGACCCTTGAGCCAAGAGCGCAGCTCGGGAGAAACCTTGAGGCCATCGATAAACTGATCGCGCGGCGGGATGGGATCTTTCTCTTCTACTTCCTTGACGATTTCCGAGTAGCTTTTGGTGAGGATGTAAAACGTGAATTGGCGCACGGGCTCCGGGCGCGCTCCCGTCGGCGTGATACGGGCGATAATTTCGAGCGCGCCGGCGCCGGTCTGCGCGCGCGCCGGGCTTACCAAGGAAAAGCCACACAACGCGACGCCGAGGCCAAGAATGGCTATTTTTCTCATGGCGGAATCGTAGCAGATTGCGGCGAGGTGTGGCCCGGCGCGCGCCGGCTTGTTTCGTAATTGAGCGGGGGCCAGAAGAATGAGCAATGCCGAAGAGAAGCGGCAGCCAGGGTAGGAGGTGGGGCAAACAAGCGGCCGAACTCTGAGGATGCACTGGTCAGCCCCACGGGAAGTCCGGCAAGCTCTGCGGCTTTGCCGAGGGAAGCCGACCTGTAGCTTGACGCCGGCTAGGAACGGATCGAGTAATTCGACCTTGGCAACGAGAATCAGCGTGGCTGCGCCAAGAACAAACATTATGACAATATGAGTAACGTGGAGCGTGGTCGAGAGCGACGGCTGCGGGAGAAGCGGGAACCCGCCGCTTTTTTGTCCCACATTCCCAAAGCAGTTTTCAGTGTCGCAGGAGCGCGCCCCGCAGGGTGACTGTTCATGCAGAGGTTGTGTTCTTGGGCGTAGTGGCCTGAAAAGGAATCGCAAATGCCGCCATCGCGATAGGCCTCAGGGATGTCTCAAGGAACTACTGCTTCTGTACAGTTTGCAGCTTTTCTGATGGCAAGTCCGCCGGCGGACCCACGTTCGGTGGCAAAGTGCCAGTCAGGGACTCGAGGAATGCCATGAGGTCAGCCCGCTCATCGAAGGTCAGAAAATCGAGGGCGTGGATCTCCTTGTCGAGATGCGGATTGGATGTGCCACCGCCGACGTAATGGTCCACGACGTCTTTGAGGGTGGCCTGGCTGCCGTCGTGCATGTACGGCGCCGATTCCGCGATGTTGCGGAGTGTCGGCGTTTTGAACGCGCCTAAATCCGATGCAATTTTCGTCTGCGCGTACCTGCCGGCGTCCGGAAAATTTCCCCACTTATCGGCGCCGACACCGATGTTGTGGAATTTGTTGTCGGTGAAAAGCGCGTACTCCTTTCCGATCACGTGGCACACGCTGCAGTTGCCCTTCTTCGGATCGAGGAATAATTTCAAGCCGTGTTGCGCCGCCGGTGAAAGCGCCTTCTTGTCGCCCCCGTAATAGAAGCGGTCAAACGGGGAGTTCCCGATCACCACCGTCCGTTCGAAAGACGCGATTGACTTGGTCACAAGATCGATCGTGATCTGCTGTGTGCCCCAGGCTTTTGCAAACAGCTCGCGGTAGGTTGGATCGGATTGCACATGCTTCACAACTCCCTCCAGCGTGTGCCCCATCTCCACCGGATTCGCCATCGGCCCTTCTGCCTGTTTCTCCAGGCTGGGCGAGCGCCCATCCCAGAATTGCAGCGTGTTGTACGCCGCATTGACCACCGTCGGAGCCCTGCGGGTACCGAGCTGACCACCCACGCCATTGGACAATGCCTTGCCATCGCGGAAGCCCAGGTTCGGCGCGTGGCACGTCGCGCAGGAGACCGTTCCATCAACGGAGAGCCCAGGATCGTAGTATAGTCGCCGCCCAAGTGCGATCGTTTCTTCCGTCGCCGGGTTGTCCGGCGGAACTGGGACCGGAGGCAGGCCAAGCGGGGCCTTGATTTTGACGGGCTTTCCGATCGGCACGATCCCCGCGCGGCTCGCGGGAGCGCCAGGTCCAGGCGCTGCATCCGTGGTGGAGCTATAGGCAGCCGTCGCGAAAACGATCGCCACCGCCACTATAGGGGACAAACGAAGGAGTTTTAGCTTCAAGCTCGCTCCCCGACATGCCTAGCAGCACGGCCGCTGGCAGCTGAGAGAATCGCCGATCGTACCGCCGCCGACAATGGTACAGAGAGGGCAGCGAACTAGTAAGAAAGTACTCATGGCCGAGGGCTGGGAGGAGAGTTGCGTTTCCTGCGGAAAGTCCCAAGGCCGCGGATTTTGCACCGGAAAAACGGAGCGAAGGAAAACGAATGAACCTTGCCGATAAATTGGGCAAGCAAATTTGCCACTCAATTTCGGCACAGGACGAATCATCGCGCCCCCCGTATTCGACTTTCGCTGAGTGTTGGTCTTGCGCTATTGTCTCTTCAATGTGATGGTGGCTACCGTACCTGGCCTGGTTGCGATAGCGAACATCTCCGTGCGGTGGGCAATGATGACAAAGTCACTCGAATTTCCAATGGTAGTTGTGCCAGTGCAGTTGCCGTTCACGGTTAAGTGCCAGTTAGCAACTCCCGAGGAAGCACGTTGCCATTAACGACCGCCCTCTCGTCTCGTGACCAGTTTCCCGCACCGTCGAAGGTGGCTACCCCTACGATCGCGATAGGCCCGAATCCCACGATTGTTCCGTTGAACGTAACGCCCCATGTGCCCTTCACAGTGGCGAGTGTACAGCCGTGTTCCGCGTCACTACTTTCCTGTACCGCCGGGACGAGCCGGGCATCAGTACCCCGTAGTTGCAGACCAAGAACCAGGATCACGACCAGCGCAAGCGCGGCGATGAATCGGCATATAGCTTGCAGGCTTAATAGTCTGCGGTTCGAACATGAAAGCTGGCCGGCGCGGCGCGGAGAACCGTGATAGCCCGAAAAGAAATATTCCAGCTTGCCTGACGGGCGACCCTTAATGAGCTAAGAAGAATTCGGGTGGTCGGTCTCCGACGCAGTCGGAGGGTGGGATTTTCTCTGCCCCTTTTCCAATCTCTGTTCTCTGATCTCCATCCCGCAAACCTATCGGAGTCGGGGTAAACGCCCAACGGGTTTTGCGGGTGCCCGCGGGTTGGGTGCGAAACGGGAACCCGCCGCCTTTTTTGTCCCACCATTCCCGGAACAGTTTCAGTGTCGTAGGGACGCGGCCCGCAGAGTAATTGCTCGCGCCGAGGTTGTGTTCTTGGGCGCAGTTCCGGGAAAGGGAATCGCCAATGCCGCTATCGCGCCGACTAACCCGCCCAAGACGGCAAATTCGACGTTTTGGTTGGCGTAGGAAAGGACAACCCCATCGATGTTGACGGTATGGAGAGAACCCGCAGCCAAAGCCTCGCTGGTGGCCAAATGAGACCGGAGGAGGCTCGGAAGTACGAGCCCAGCCACGAACAAAGTGATGGCCACTTCGATTAGCAGTTGAAGGAGAGAGAAAGCGTTTTGCCTCTTCATGTTGTTTCCTTTCGGCCTTAGTAGGGCCATTTCAAATCAAAAGGGAATGGTCTTCAGCTTCTGATGGGAAGGTGAATCACTGAAATCGAGCAGGGCAGATACCCTACAGGGGAATCCGGAAGGCCTAAACGGTCTATTTCACGGCAGTGCCAGGCTCCCTGAAACTACTCCGCTGGCTGTGCCACGCGGGCGAGATGAGGTGTATAAGTAAGGATGCAAAGAGGCAGCGGGAGGTGGCTATGCGTGCCGATCAAGTGGAAGTTTCCTGGGATGCCGGCAAGGCCAAGTGGCTGGTTCGCATTGTGAATGGGGAAGAGGTGATTCGGCGCTATTGCAAATTGCCAAAGGATGCGGGCGAACAGGCGGTTGCGGCAGCGGCGCAGAAGACCGTGCAGGATGAGGGTTATGAAGCCGATCCTGCGCTGGTCAGTGTGCGCCGGTAGCGCGGGATTCAGAAGGCGGAACTTAGGAAGCAGAGGGCAGAAATCGGACCTCAAGAGTGAGAAGGCGCGCCTTTTCCTAGGAGCTGCGAAAAGATGAGCGTCTTCTTGTTTGCCTAGGACCTGGGTTCCGTTCAATTTCCTCTTGAATGAAGGTCAAAGTCCTCACACGGAAAGCCCGCATGCGAGGCCCCGCGCTTCGAACCTAATCCGAAAAGTCAAAGGGTTCACTCCGGAACATCCGACTGGCCTATCCGCCCTTGGCCCTGTTCTTGAGGCGCCTTGCGAGCTTTTCAATTTCTTCGGTTTTCTTGACCATGCGGATAGACAGCACGTCGGTGGTCGTGGTTTTCTGGACTTCCTCGCGTAGTTCGCTGCTAAGTTGATAAAGCCGCTCGATCCCTTCGCGGAATTCCTTCTCGTTTTGCTTCAGCCAAGCTCGTTTTGCGGCTGCGGTGGCTTGCGGGTTTGAACGAATCTCTGCCGAGTTCGGAATCTCGGCGGGTTGCGGTGGCGGAGGCGGAGTTGGTGGATATTGGGCGAACGGCCATCCATCCTCTGCCGCTAGAAAGCCGGCCGCCGCAGCCATGGCCATGACAAACACGCGCCTTGTTTCACGCATAGCCGCCTCCTGGTTGGAGAGCTGATGGCGGGAGTATGTCTCTTCGGATGGAGATGCGCAAGAATGGCCGCTAGCGCCTGGCAAAGAGCATGAACAATGTCATGACCGCAAAGCCCGCAGCAGCAATCCCACAACGATGCGGAACAGTAGGGAAGACGGAACCTCGGGAATGGGACCAGGCGGCCTCTTGGGAGGAAACGGCGGATCCCAAACGCCGATTCCGGTTCGTTTGCCCGGCGGGCCACTGCTGCGGGCGGAGGAGGCCTGCGGGTCAAGTTCATACTCGTTTTCGGCAAACTCGTAAGGCACGGTAGAAAATGCTACTTCGTTGCTGAAAAGCTGTCTAGAACAGGCGGAAGATAGCCTCGACGACCACCCAGGCCGGGATGGCGCGCCGCGCGGCATCATGCGCGGGCACAAATTTCCAGCTGCGAATGGCTTCGGCGGCGCGTTCGTCAAGACCCAACCCGATTCCCTGAACGATCCGGATTTGCGAGGCGCGCCCGTCGGCGCCAACCAAGACTTCGAGCGTCACCTTTCCTTGTAGCTTTGCTTCACGTGCTTCGTCGGTGTATTGGGGATCGGGGCAATACGCGCAGCTAGGAAGGGAAAGGCCAGAGCGGTACCTCGATTGCAGCTCACCTTCTCCGCCCGGTCCGTCGCGCGGCCCATCGCCCATGGTGTGTCCCGGACCGCTGCCGATCGTATTGGAATCACCCGGGCCGGGCGAGTTCGTCTCTTCCTTCATCCACGGCAGGCCGATCTTGTTCATGGGAGTCAGGACTGGCGCTGCGGCCGGATCGAATATCGTCGGCGGCACCGGCATGTGTGCGTCCTGTTGGGGAGGGAGCGACGGCCGCACCACTTGAATCGAAGCAAGGGGCGCCAGATCTCCGTCAGTCGCGGGAATTTCGACCCGGCCACCTCCACTGCCAGCTCCTGGATCGGGCATAGGGCGGGTGCTCGAGGAGAAGAAGTGCGACGGAAACCTGAGTTTTTGCAGGACTCTTGCCGCGCCAGTATCGGGAGTTTTCGCAGTTTTGAAAGGATGCATAGCAATCAGCGCTAGTGCTGCGATCACGGCCGCATGCGTCAGGAAAGAAACACCCTGCGCGCGGCTCGACAGCCGCGCCCTGTCGAAATGCAAGAGATGCAACGGCGCACCATTCGCAGAACTCATCTTCCATCTCTCTGGAGTCAAGGCATCGCGAAAGTTTCGGCGGATGCGGTTAATCAAGTTGTCTTCTGAGCTTGCTGAGGAATCCAGGAAGGATTCGCGCATGCGCAGCCCTCCGCGCCCGCCTCAGATTGGGCCAGACTCCTCGACGAGACAGGCGGCGAACGGGTGATGAGAAGCGGAGCGCGGCAGATTGGTTGCCCACAAAAGGGCCAGGCTGCGAAGCGCACGACTCGACAGAGTGAGCCCCAGGCCCAGCAAAACTTTTCAACGCTGTTTGTCGGACGGAATGCTAATAGAGGTGGAAGGTAACTTCGATCTGCACGCGGCAATTCACTGGCTTGCCGCTGGGGCCAAAGGCGGGGCGCATCTTCCAATTCTTTACTTGCGCGAGGGCTTTTTCTTCCAAGCCCAGCCCGGGGCCCTTGATAACGATGGGACTGATCACGCGTCCATCGGCGGTAACCGTCACATCGAGCAACACGGTCCCTTGATACTTGGCTTTACGCGCTTCGTCGGAGTATTCCGGCTGCGGGCAGTAGATGCACTGCGGTGAACCGACGCCGTTCAGGCCGGCGCGGAAAACTCCGCCGCCCGTGCCGCCGCCTTCGCCGGGACCAAGGCCTCCGCCGGAGCCGCTTCCGATACCCGTGCCATTGCCATTTCCGAGAGAGTCGGTGACGCTCTTGGCCAGCGGGTCACCGAAGTTCGCCATATTCGGGCTGACGATTTTCAAGTCCGGCGGACCAAGCAAAGAGGGGTCCATCGCCAACTTGGGATTCAAGTTCTGAATCTTTGCCTGAGGCGGCGTGAACTGCGTCCACTCGAACTTAGGGAGCTTGCCCTTTGACGTCGGAGTCAGGGTATGGTTGTTTCCTCCGCCCCCGCCTCCGGCTTTGTTCGGACCCGAGGGCAGCTTCGCCATGTAAGGCGAAATGTCGAGCGGTACAACGCCGACCAGCTTGTTCTTTGCTTCCGTGGAGGCAGGCAGGACATTGGTGAAAATCGGAATGACCAGCAGAGCGATCACCGCCACGTGCAGGCCAACGGCGATCACCTGGCTCCAGCCAAAGTTTTCATCCTTGGACCAGATCTCCTTCACTTTCACGGGCTTTACGGCAAAGGGCAAGGGCGTCTGCTTCGGAGGCGAGAAAAATTCCTTGATGCGCGTGCCGAAGCCGCCAAAATTCGATCCCCAGGCTACCGCCAGTTTGCTATTTACCGGCCCCTTGGGCGCGGGGCCCGAGCTGAAGAAGTCCTTCAGGTTATCGCCGACGCCAGTACCAAAAGAGGTCTGAGTGAAGGGCGCGTCCTTGCGCTCGCGCACCTTGACTGGGCGCTCCGTCAAGAACTGCTTCAGGTTAGACCAAAAATTATCGGGGATGAGAATGTCTGGTGCATTGAATTTGGGCACAGCCGAGGCGGGTACGGGAACCGCAGGCTGACGGCCTGCTGCAGACACTTTGGGTTTTGTAATATCAGGCGACAGAAGATTGATAATTTTGCCCGGCACCGTTTACCTCTTCAATTAGACGCAAATTCCCCGACTTCAGCGTACCCAACCGCTAAGATTCGCGCTGGCGGGGAAAGGTTGCGCGCCCCTGGCGGCTGACACCGACTGTCATTCATTGTAACATATGTGCTTACACTGCTTTCCGACGTTTCCCGCCGTATACCTGTACAAAAGGACGGCATAGAAGGGGTTTACAAACGCTCCCATCATGGCCGAACCACTCGAACTGAAGAAGACCCTGAACTTGCCGAAAACGGATTTTCCGATGAAGGCCGGCCT
>Ga0066659_10001301_pt1 | contig 10734 bp, 7 predicted proteins | sample GraSoiAngelo_108_FD_75176 | JGI IMG/M metagenome (GOLD analysis project Ga0066659, IMG submission 75176) | Grasslands soil microbial communities from the Angelo Coastal Reserve, California, USA - 14_0903_09_40cm | ecosystem: Environmental > Terrestrial > Soil > Grasslands | place: USA... | reverse complement strand
TGGACTGTATGACCTGGCGCGTGTGACCGGAGAAATTGTTCTTCGCGTAGGGCGCGCGAGCGAAACGTACAAGGGCATCGGCAAGTACGATTTGAATCTGGAAGGATTGCCGATATTCTGCGACGCCGCCGGGCCGCACGGAAGTCCAACCAGTGATTCGGAACGAACGATGGTGACGGCAGCAACCAAGCAGGTGCTGGGGATCATCATTTCGTTTGGCGGCGAACAAGGTCTCGAGCGTTGGGCGCACAGAATGTCCGCGCTGCTGACGCAGTATGCCGGGGGACAAGACGTGGAAGTCCGAGTGCTCCAATGATGAAATAGTTCCAGCCCGCCGCGTTTTGGTCCGCAGGGCTTTCCACTTTTGCCGATTGCTTCTTGAAGCGACGCCATTCGTCGGGTTTACTATGGGCGCTGTTGTTGTCTGTTGCCCTCGATACACAGGCTTGGAAGACTGAGAACCAGTTCAGTTCCAACGGAAGAGGTGGCCGATGGCCTGCAATCCCGAAGTTTTGAAACACGTCCCGCTGTTTGCTTTGCTCGACGAAGAGGAGACCGCAGTATTGGCGGCGCAAGTGGAGCTCAAGAATTTCGCTCCGCGGCAACGCATCTACAAGATGGGTGACCCGAGCGGGCAAGCCTACGTGATGGTCTGCGGGAAGGTCCGGGTCACGACCGTGGACGAAGACGGACAAGAAGTCGTAGTGGATGAGCCGGCTCACGGCGAGTTCTTTGGTTTCGCGTCCATGCTGGAGCAGACGCCTCATCAAACCAACGCTACGGCCTTGGAAGATACCCAGTGCCTGGAAGTCAGCCGGGGCGACATCGCGACGCTGCTCGAACGCAAGCCGCATGCTGGAATGGACATGTTGACTGTACTCGGAAAGCAGTTTCACGCGTCGCAGCAACTGGTGCGGCTTCGTGCGCTGCGCAACGCGAACGACATGATCGAAGAGAAATCGACGTTTCCGGAGCGAATCGCGGACTCCATGGTCCAGTTCGGAGGGTCGTGGACCTTTATCATTGGCTTTATCGTGATCAGCAGCATCTACACGGCGATCAACGTGGGCTTGCGCGGAGCGGCTTGGGATCCGTATCCGTTTATCCTGCTGAATCTGATCCTTTCGTTGCTCGCGGCCATTCAGGCGCCGGTCATCATGATGAGTCAGAATCGCCAGGACCGAAAAGATCGCGTCCGGAGCGAACTGGATTACGCCGTCAATCGCCGCGCCGAATCCGAAATTCAGGGTCTGGCACGGAAGCTGAATCTACTGGGGGAAAAGATGGGCGACCTCGAGGACCTGCTGCGGGGGAAACCGGCGGGACGGGCACGGGGCGACAGGACGGGAGGATACCGATCAGGCGACGATCTGCCCGGAACGTGACCAGCGCGAGCATGTCTGGCTCCGAAGCTCATTTGCGGCGTCTTTGTTTCTCCGCGGACCTTCGTCAGTGAGCGTTCCAGGTCTGTCAACTACTCGGTCCACTGGAGACAGCTCGGTCAGTGGCAGGGGCCCGGGGAGATAGGCCCGGTCTATTCATCGCGGCAGCGCCACCAACTGTGGATGCGAAGGCGACTGCCCTCCAAGTCCGCGAAGGTCCCGCTGAAATAGCTGCTGCTCCAATAGGCTTTCTTGGCGATTTCGGAGGCAACTGTCCTTGCAAGCTGAGGATCATCGGCAAAGACAACAACGCGCGCACCCTTGTCCCAGAGCGGCAGGCGGCCATCGTCATTCGCGGCAGTTGCTTCGCCCGGCTGGATATTTACGGCGCAGGCGACGGTATCGGCGAGGAAGTCCTGCGGCGGGCGGGCATCGACGAAGACCGCGGTCGCATCGCGCTTAAAGATGTAGGCGAATCCGTCGAAATCGGTCTGCACTGTGTTGCCCAGTGAGCGCCACACCGGTAAGCCGAGCTGATATCGATAAAAATTGTCGTAGCCCGCATTGGCCAATCCGGCCGCCACACGTTTGCTCTTGCCGCAGAAGGGGCCATTGCACGTGAGAACGAACTCGGCGTGGGGATTGTTGGGGAAGAGAGCGGAGATCTGGCTCACTTCACGTTCGACCGAGGTGTTGTTGACGGGAGGGATGTTAACGGCGCCGGGGATGTGCGAGATTGCGTATTCCAGCTCGAAGCGCACATCGAGGACCGGCATGCTACCGGAAGCTAGAATCTGCTGAAGCTGTTCGGTGCTTAACTCTTTTCCGGGCTGGGGCGACTCAAGCAAACTGGTTTGAAAAATATTTGGGGTTGCCGGGCACTGAGCCTGAACTGGCAGCAAAATGGCGATGCACATCGCTATCAAAGCGCCAGAGATCAGCGTGGGCCTTCGAGGATGATTCTGGATATTGCGCATAATGCCCTCCTTGCCGGCCAAGGTGAGCCAAGGTCTTCGGCAATGCAATGTTCGACCGATGCTCTATAAGTGATGGAAGTATGATGAGGTAAGCCAAACGAGGGAAAGGAACTTTTGGGCTATAATCCTGGTCCAGCGTGATCATCCCATGCGTCTGGGGACGCAAAATCCGAGGGTCATCCGTTTCGAGAACTACGAACTCGACCTCGCTGCCGAGGAACTACGGAAACTGGGCTCCTCTCTAAAGCTGCAACCCCAGCCATTCAAGATCCTGGCATACCTCGCAAGCCATTCTGGCAAGCTGATCACCCGTCAGGAGCTGCGCGACCACGTTTGGCCGAGCGACACGTTCGTCGATTTCGATCTGGCAATCAACCAGGCCATCAAGCAAATCCGGGCGGTTCTCAACGACGACGCGGAGCGTCCGCGGGTCATCGCGACCCTGCCACGGCGCGGGTATCGGTTTATTGCGAAGACTGCGACCGAGGGTGCAGCGGAAGCCCCGTTACCGCAGTTTTCACACCAAGGACACGAAGAAAGCGCGAAGAATCCGCCGGTGAGTAAGGCATCGATCCTTCCTACTTCCGGGACGCGGCTATGGGTTGCCCTGGGCGCCGCGGCACTGCTGATCACCGCGCTAGTCACCTATCGGTTGATGACCGCAAAACGTCCGGTGGCCCAGATGCGGATCGTGGTGCTGCCCTTCCAGAACCTCACCGGAGATGCGAGCCAGGAGTTTTTCGCCGACGGCATGACGGAGGAGATGATCTCGCAGCTTGGAGCCATGGATCCGAACCGCCTGGGGGTTATCGCGCGCACCTCGGCGGTGAAATACAAGGCCAGCGGCCAGGGCATTGATCAAATCGGTCGTGAGTTGGGGGTCGACTACGTGCTGGAGGGCAGCGTACGCGAAGCTGGATCGCGCGTGCGCATAACGGCGCAGGTTATCCGCGTGAGCGACCAGATGCACGTGTGGTCAGAGAGCTTCGACCGCGACCTCAAAGACATAGTCGAGCTGCAATCCGATGTGGCCCAGGCGATCGCGCGGCGTATCGACGTCGGGCTGAGCCAGCCCGGCGCAGCCCCTCAGCCGGCCACGCAGATCAGCTGGGAGGCTTACTCCGCTTATCTAAAAGGACGCCACCTGCTGCTTGACAACAAGACCGAGGCCACGATTGCGGTGGCCCTGCAGTACTTTCAGCGAGCCATCGAACTCGACCCGAATTTCGCGCTCGGCTACGCTGGCCAGGCGGACGCATACGCCGAACAGGCCGACGCTGATCTGGCTCCTGAAAAGGCGTTCGCCCTGTCGAAGCAGGCTGCGTTGCGGGCACTCAGCATCAATCCAGATCTGGCGGAAGCCCACGTCTCCTTGGCCAACGCGCTGTTCTATAGCGAATGGAAGTGGGCCGACGCGGACCGCGTATACAAGCGCGCGCTGGAGCTCAAGCCCACGTACGAGGAAGCCCATCATTCCTACTCTCATTACCTCACGCTAGCGGGACGCCATGCGGAGGCGATTGAGGAGTCCCAACTCTTGTTGCGATTAGATCCGCTCTCGTCGCATATGAACTCACACTTGGGATTGGCGTACTTGAAGGCGGAGCGTTTCGACGAAGCCTTGGCGCAGTTCAAGAAGACCATCGCGCTCGATCCAAATTATATGCGCGTCTACGTTCACCTCGGCTCCGCTTATGAATCGCACAAGATGTTTCCAGAGGCGATTACGGCCTATAAGAAGGGCGTGAGCCTGGCAGGAGAAACGCTGGAAGGACAAGCAGACCTGGCTCGGGCGCTCATAGAAGGCGGCGAGACGAAGCCAGGATGTCTGATTTTGCGCCGCCTGGAATCCGAGGTGAAACGCCGTTACGTTTCGCCGGTGGATTTAGCTGGCATCTACACCGTGCTGGGCGATCATGAAAAAGCGATGATTCTGTTGGAGAATGCTTTGGAGCAGCACAATGGAAGGTTGCTGTTCATCCATCAGTATCACGAATTTGATCCGTTGCGAAATTCTCCGAGCTTTACGCGCATCCTGCAAGCGGTAGGAGCGCCCGCCGCTCGGTAGTTTCTGCATCAATTCCGGACCGGGACGCCATCCTTCCCTTCCCTGACGCTACCGGCAAATAGGAGTCCCCGGAACTGGACCAGAAGCCCTCTCGCGGGAATTTGGAAGCTCCATTCACGAGACCTGCAGATCGTGAAGGTAGGGGACGCTGGCCTTCATCATTTCCAGGTTCATTTCGACGAAATAATTCTTTACGCCGCCCGTTTTCGCCGCGGCAAAGATTTTCTTCCAATCCAGAGAATCCTGTCCGACCGGCATCACTTTTTTGGCTTGCGCCGACCAGCCTTGTACGTGCATGGAAAAGAAACGGCCCGGGTACTTCGTGAAATACTCTGCGGCGTCGTAGCCGCGGCTGATCGTAGAGACCTGGAACTGGAACTTAACGAGCTCCGGATCGAGAAGGCCCAGCAATAAATCATAAGTCCGCTTGCCGTCAACCATCGTGAGCTCAAAGTCCTCATTATGAAGTCCCTGCTGGATACCCGCCTTGGCAGACAGTTCGCCCATCTTGTTGTATTCGTCGGCCGCGCGCTTCACATCATCCATGGCCGGTTTCGCGGGCCCTTCGAGGCTTGGCACGATCATTTGCTTCAGGCCGACATCTTTCGCCCAGGCAATCCGGTCCTCCTGACTCTCCCGGAGTTCCTTGATGCCGAAGTGAGAACTCACGCAGCTGACGCCTGCATCGCCCAGAATTTTGCGGAGCTCGGCACCCGTGTATTTGGCGAGGCCGGCGAAGCCCGAATCGGCGTAACCCACCGGCGAGCACAGCTCAATGGTCTGAAATCCGGCTTCGGCAAGCTGCTTGATCGTGCCGGGAAAATCCTTGGCGATCAGGGCCCTGACAGGCCACGTCTGACATCCAATGGGCATGCCCAGCGGATTGGCGCTAAGCTCCAGGGCGCCCGCGGAAAGAAATGCGGCGGCAGCAGCGTGCGTCGCGGCAGTTTTTAAGAACTCTCTTCTCGAAATCACAGGCATGGACACCTCCTCATCACGATTTTTTACGAGATATTGGCTAGAGTTCCCATCCGCGGCGGCGTTCCGGGCGGACATACTTGTGCGCCGCATCGGCGTTAACAACCTTCATGTTGGAGCGATCCCAATTGAATTTCTGTCCCCAACGAGTGGCAACATTTCCGAGAAGCAAAGTCTCGGTGACCAGGCCCGAAAACTCGAAGTTTCCACCGGGCTTGACTTTGCCTCCCTTGCAGGCATCGAGCCATTCGCGTTCGTTGCCAGGCGACCTTGGCAATGTTTTTGGCGGCTGTTTGTAGCTATTCATCTTCGCTTCGGGAATGAGCTTTGGGTTGGCGCCATTAAATGCGCAGAGAATCTTGCCGCGATCTCCGACGAAAAGGAGCCCTTCGCCATCTTCTTCGCCATCAGCCTTGAGGGGATGGTCTTCTTCCAGTTCCTCGGGGCGCGGCGGCTTCAGGCCACCGTCATACCAGGTGAATTTCACGGGCGGCATGTCACCGCGGGCCGGGAAATTGTAGTGGATGAGCGAGGCCAGAGGAAACGTTTCTTCGTAGCGCTCGCTGGAGCTCGCTTCCACACTCGTTGGCGCCTCCAGCTTCAAGACGCGAAAAATAGTGTCGAAACTGTAGGAACCCATGTCGCCGAGAGCGCCACAACCGAAGTCGCTCCATCCGCGCCAAACAAAGGGCAAGTAAGCGTGGTTGAAAGAACGTTCCGGCGCCGGGCCGAGCCACAGGTCCCAATCCAAACCTTCTGGCACGGCTTCGGTTTCCTTTGGGCGTTCGAGACCTTGCGGCCAGAAAGGACGGTTCGACCAGTTCATGACTTCGCGCACCGGCCCGATGGCGCCGTCCCAAATCCATTCACAGAGCAAGCGGGTGGCTTCCGACGCCTGGTTACCAACTGCGATCTGAGTTGCCATGCCAGTTTCGCGAGCGATTTCGGCAAGGCGCCGCGCCTCATAGATCGTGTGCGTCAAAGGCTTCTGGCAAAAGACGTGTTTGCGCTTCTTCATGGCCGCCGCGGAGACGGCCGCATGCAGGTGGTCGGCGGTGCACACAATCACGGCGTCGAGGTCCTTCTGCTTCTCAAGCAGCTCGCGGAAATCATTGTAGGCCGAGCAGCCACGATATTGGCCGGAGCGCTGCTGCGTGGCGTAATAGGCGTCCACGATTGTCCGACAAGGTTCACGGCCGGCTACACCGCTCGAGACGCGGAGAGAATGGGTCAACTGAACAGGTTGGTCGGGGCTGAGCCAATCCCAGCCGCTGTCGACGCCGAGCAATTTGCGGACAGAATTGCAGAATTCATGCGTGTCCCATTGAGGGTAATTCGCGCTCATCCTATTGGGATCGCAGACTGCCACGCCCTGTACGTCGGGTTCTCGCAGAAAGTGGAGCATGACGCGCAAACCCTGGGCGCCAACGCCGATGAAAGCAATGTTGACCTTGTCGCTGGGCGGAACATGCCCGACGCCGCCCAACACCCGGCGCGGAACGATCGAAAAACCAATCGCCGCCGCGGCAGTTTGCCCTAAGAACTCGCGCCGCGAAACCGCGCCCTCCAAGAAACCGCGAGACCGAAGCCGATTCTTCACACTACCTCCCCAACCGCAGCTCACAGATACCGATCGTTTTGGCTGCCGTTCGCATTTTGCGATGGTTTACCACAGTATGGGTCAACCTGCATACTCTAAACGAACCAGCGGGCTGTATGTGCGAAAGCCAAGAGGGCGCGCCGAAAGCCCGCACAAAACCACAGCGAAAATGCGCTGCGGGTTAGCGGGAGACGGGTTCGGCCACGTTTTGCTCTGGCACGGCGGCGCGGCGCTTGAGGAAGCCGCGAGCGGCCAGCAGCTCGGCGTTGAGCAAGGCGGCGCCCGCGGCGCCGCGGATGAGGTTGTGCGAGAGCAGCGTGAGTTTGACGTCGAGCAGCGGGCATTCGCGGACGCGGCCGACGACGGCGGCCATGCCGTTTCCGGCGTTAACATCGCGACGCGGCTGCGGCCGATTCTCTTCGTCGAGGACGACGACGGGGTTTCGCAGAGCGCTCGGAAGAGCGGCCAGCTCGGCGTCGACTTCGAAGTTGCGCAGGGCTTCCTGAACTTCGTCGAGCGAGGCGATTTTTTTCAGGCCGACGGAGACGCATTCGAGGTGGCCGTCGACCACGGCCACTCGGTTGCAGTGGGCGCTTAGGCCGATGCCCGCGTCGACGAACCGCGAGCCATCCCATTTGCCGAGCAGCTTCTGCGGCTCGGCTTCCATTTTTTCTTCTTCGCCACTGATGAAAGGAACGACGTTGCCCTGAATATCCATCGAGGCGACGCCGGGGTAGCCGGCGCCGGAAATGGCCTGCAGCGTGACAACAAAGATTTTCTCGAGGCCAAAGGCGTCGGCGAGCGGTTTCAATACCAGAACCAGGCCGGCGGTCGAGCAATTGGGATTGGTGACGATGAAGCCCGTGCCATAGCCGCGATTCTTCTGCTGCAAGGGAATGGCGTCGAGATGGGCTGCATTCACTTCGGGAATGAGCAGGGGAACGTCGGGATCCATTCGATGGTTTCTCGCGTTGCTAACGACCGGATAGCCAGCGCGAGCGAAATCCTCTTCGGCGGGACCCGCGACGGAAGAATCAAGCGCCGAGAAAACAAAATCACAGTCGAGCGAGGGGTCCAGACCTTTGACGACGAGGTTCCGAGCGACTTCTGGAATGGGCGCGTCAAGATGCCAGCGAACGGCTTCCGCGTAGGTCTTGCCAAAGGAACGCTCGGAGGCGGCAACTTCGGTGAGCTCGAACCAGGGATGACCGGCAAGCAGCTTTACCAGACGCTGACCGACGATACCGGTGGCACCGAGTACGCCGGCGCGCCATTTTTTATCACTGTGTCTTGCCGGCGCGCCTTGAGCGCTCCTTACTGCGGCGTTTTCCACGCCTCCCTCGGTCGATTTCGCTGACTGTTTCGACTGCATGTTGCCGTCACCCCCATATTGAGATTGTGAACTCATGCCGCACCGCCGTGCTGAGATTTTTCCATCGCGGCAGTAGCAGGATGCTCCTGTGCTCGCGGCGAACCAATCCGCGTCCCTCGCGCCTGCGGGTTGAAAGTATTGCGAACCCAGACGACCATTTCGGTCTCGGCGGCGAGAGGCAGCACCTTCGCGTGGAGAACTTTCGCGCCGTTGGCGACGAGGGCGTGGGCTTCATCGTAGCTAAGCTCATGCAACAGGCGCGCTTCCGCGGATTCGTTGGGATTCGCGGTATAAATGCCGTCGACGTCGGTCCAAATGACGAGTTCGTCAGCGTCCACGACGTGCGCGATGATGGCTCCGGAAAAATCCGAGCTGTTGCGGCCAAGAGTGGTGATGCGTCCATCGGGCGTTGCGCCGATGAAGCCGGTAACGACAGCCACGACGCCGGCTCCGAGGAGCGGAAGAAGAACGTCCCGGCCGCGTTGTTTCGTTTGTTCGAGATGCGGCTGCGCATCGCGAAAGGTGTCGCAGGTCAGGACGAAATCCGAGGATGTGACAGGCACTGCGCGCACGGCTGACTTTTCTAGCGCGGCAGCAAAGAGCCTGGCACTGAAGCGTTCGCCAAAGGAGGCGAGGCGGTCGAAGAGCTCGGCGCCAGCAGCGACACGGCCGCAAGCCGGAACTTCGTGAAGAAGATCGCGCCCCAGAACGTGCAACTCCCGGCGCACGCGAAGGTCATCCTCATCGCTTAGCTGCAGATCGTGAAGAACATCGAGGTGAAGATCCAGGACAAGCTCGGCTTCGCGGCGCGCCTGCGCGAGCCTGCCATCGGCGAGGGCGCGAGCAATGGAAAGGAGATGATCGGTGACGCCCTTCATGGCGGAGACGACCACGGTGACGTTGGACGCGCGCGTGGCGGCGCGAACCAGACCTGCGGCATGGAGCATGCGGTCCGCGCCGAGAAGAGAACTCCCGCCAAACTTGAAGGCGACGACATTTCTGCGTTGCTTGCTGGCCCCGCCGGCGCCCTGCACTCGCTGGTGCAATGCGGCGGGGCTTCTTTCCGGTGCTGATTCTTCCGGTACGTTTTCGAGATTCATGACCTGCGCTCCTGGTTTCCCTTTGCGATTGCAACCGCTAGAGCGTCTCTGGGGGGGCTTAAAAGAAGAAACCCACCGCCAGGTTCGCTTCTGGCGGTGGGTTGGAAACTTTTTCTAGCTCGCTAGCTGTTTCTCCACGCGCCCGAAGCGGAAATAGTCGTCTTAGTCGTAGTCGAGGTAGTCGACATGGACGACTTGGAGGTAATTCGCTTCGCGGCGATGGGCAACATGTCGGCCCCAACATAACACAGGAGGGTGCTTGGGTTAAAGGGATAAATCGAGAACCGGCAATGGCGCCGGAAGGATCAGGAATGGCGAAGACCGATGGTCCAAGGAAGGCGCTGTCGCGAAAGATGGTTTGGCTAACGCATCTGTAAAACATTGAATCTACTTGTCTTAAGGACCGCAACTTCTCTTATCGGATGGTGTTTCGAATCCCATAAATCGGTGCGTGCATGGGGCACGCCCGGAGTGGGACAGCCGGAAAGGAAAACGTATGAGCCCCAAGAAGTGGTTATGTGGTGTTTTCGCACTGGCACTGATTGCGTCCATGAGCGGTTGCGGTGTGTCGTTTTCTCCGATGACGCGAGCGCCATCGGGCACCGTGTTCGTCACCGGAACGGACGCGCCGCTGCCGAGCGTGGTTTCGTTTCAAGTGGACATTACCGGGATAACGGTCACGGACGCCAACAACAATACCCAATCGGTGCTCAGCGGGACACAGACCGTGGACTTCGCGCGGCTGAACGGCTTGCGGACTTTGTTGGATATCAACACCATCCCCACGGGCACGTATTCGCGTGTCACCGTGACGCTTGCGAATCCGCAGATTGGATACTTAAACGTAAATCCGCCGGCGCGACCGACGATCAGCACACTGAACGGATCGACGTCACCGGCAGTGACGCTGACGCAATCGAGCGTGACGATTCCGCTAGCAAGTCCCTTGGTGGTGAGCACGGGAAACATCATCGGCTTGAAGTTTGAATTCGACCTTCGCAAGTCGATCGCCGTTGACGGCAGCGGACAGATTACCGGCGCGGTGACCCCTACGCTGGATCTGAAAGCGATCACACCAAGCGACGCCGATGCGTATGTTGATGATTTCATCGCCGGGGTGGTGAGTGTGAACGCCGGCGGTGATTCCTTCCTCATTCAGGGACCGCACGGCCACCAGTTCACGGTGAACGTGAATAGTCAGACCGAGTGGGAAGGCAGCGAGACCATCAGCAACCTGACTTCGACGTCCATCGTGGA
>Ga0066659_10001297_pt1 | contig 10746 bp, 8 predicted proteins | sample GraSoiAngelo_108_FD_75176 | JGI IMG/M metagenome (GOLD analysis project Ga0066659, IMG submission 75176) | Grasslands soil microbial communities from the Angelo Coastal Reserve, California, USA - 14_0903_09_40cm | ecosystem: Environmental > Terrestrial > Soil > Grasslands | place: USA... | reverse complement strand
CTCTCACTACGCCTGACTTTTGTCTCTTTGATGGGTTCTGCGCAGGAAACTGACAAGGCCCGTGATTCTAGCGGCTTTGGTCTTTATAGCTGACATGGATCCCGCCGCCGTCGTTGTGGAAATGTGGCAACGCGCGTCGGATGCTGGTTTCCAAGCGCCAGGCGAAAGATCGACACGTCCGGTTTACGACTCTAGATGGTTCGCCCGGCGCGTCATTTCGGCAGCGAACCTGTGGGATGCTGATCATTCTTGGTGAAGTACCCATTGGGCTGCCCAAGATCGAAAACGTCGCTTTCGAGAAAGCCGCGTAGACTGCACACTTTTACAGATTCTTGTGCAGAGCTGATGACGCTGGCCCTTCCCCAAAAGTACGGAAGAATCCATTTTGGGCAAACCGTGCGATCTAACAGCACTCAAGCAATTTGTGTGGCGTGGAAGTCACTTAACGCCGCCTGCGCTAAACACTCTGCTGAGAACATTGCGCGGATAGCTAATTGCCTTCATCGGGCACTGGGGGTGAGCGAGCCAAACAAGCCGTGCTGTTCGTCATCGATACCCGCAGTAAAGAAGAGCGTAGTGGTCGGACCAGCGTTTGCGCCATTTCCAAACTGTAAGCCCCACAGACCAGGAATCACGATTGGCTTGCCGTCCGCGGCTCTAAGCGTACCGCGGAACTCGCCCGTTTCCAGGTCGTAGGCATGAATTCTGCCGTCGCCGAAATTGCCAACCAACAATCGATCGCTGAACTTACCGAAGTTATCAGGCGCAATGACCATCCCCCAGGGCGAGTTAAGCTTGCCACGCGAGATGAGGCGCCGCATAAGATGCCCGTCGGCGTCAAACACGTCCACGAAGCCGTGGCCGCTTCCGGCCACGTCATCGTGCTTTGCGGCGTTTTGAAGGGCGTAGGTTACGTACAGCTTCCCATTGATGTTGCGGATGCCAAATGGGGCGTAGCCGACCGGAGTGTCGGGGTCGGTGAAGGATCCCGGCATGTGGACGGGCGCGAAATTCTGGTTGAAAACATCGATTGTCGCGGCGCGGAAGTTCGTTGCGTAGAGGAAATTGTTACCGTCATCCGTCGTGGCAAGTTCGAGACCCTTGTATACCGCTCCGTCCGCCGCGGTCGGATTCGCCGAGTTATCAACCTCCAAGATTGCGTTGGCCAGATTTACCGAGGGGCTCCACCCGGAGATCGTTCCATCCTCAGTCGCAAAGATGAAAGAGGCTTTGCCGGAATGCCCGCCCTGGGAGACCATGAAATCCGAAGCCGTTGAATTGAAGACGATTCCGGTAGGCGCAGCCGGACCAGCCGCTCCCGCCAGCGGGGGAATGGTAACGACCAGGCCCAGCTTTGCACCTGCTCCGTTGTACAGCGTCGAAAGGCCGCTACCGTTATCGGAGACCCAGAAGGGGCTGGTCGACGAGGCAACGATACCCCACGGGTTCACCAGATTTAGATCAACGCTGGCTGCGCGGCCCGGGATGTCTGAAACCAAATCAGTCTCCACATAGGCGTGGTCGTCGGCCCACAGCGAATGCGGACCACTTAAGACAAAGAGAATGGATAGGATCCCTAAAGCGGCATGGCGCTTAATCATAAGATTCACTCCTCTGTCACTCTCGTTCCTTGAAAGACCGTACGAGATGGTTTGAGAATTGAGGACGGAATGCAGGGCCCGTGATATACGTTGCACTTGACCAGAACTGAGACTTCCAAAGCGCGGAGGCTTTCTGCGAGCAGGCCAAAGCTCACTCGTTTCCACCACCCCTTGGCCCCTTCAAAAGCTACACTTCCTCATCTGTGAAGGCAACAGGCCCTGCACCTCCGCATGTCCAGCCCTAACTAATCGCGGCGCGACTTTAGCTCCTGAGTGGCCGTAGTGTGTCACCTACGTGTCAAGCCGATGTAAAAAATTCGTCGGTGTTCGGGCTGAGGTTCGCAAAAAGTCTCTTTCCGGGCCGAGAGCGTCACCCGACGCCTTGAAAGCGGTTTCGTTTCGGATTGTACCGCGCACTCTTGCGAGAAAAGCTCCCTTTCAGCAACCCGGGCCGAGGCCGTAAGGCTGAGACCCGAATCCCGGGGAACCTGCCTTTTCTGCGCGGTTGAAGCCGAGAGCGGATGTGATGTAAGTTCGCTCGCATCAGCTCGAGTGTGCCGCCCTCTATCCCTCGACAACCAGCCGCTGGCTCCAAAAAGCAAAGTGCGGAGACCGCAACCGGGGTGACGAAACGAGTGGCGCCGGGTGGAAAACACGCACTCACGGAAACAGAGAAGCGCGGCTATGCCTTAGGCGTAGAGCTCGGATCTGATGTTGCGAGACAACAGATGGAGGTTGATCCGAAATTCCTGATGCAGGGAATGGCAGACGGTTTTTCTGGGGCCACGCTGCTCATGACGGTGGAGGATATCAATGGCATACTTGCCGAAATACAATAAGGAGCAGCGCGAGAAGATAGCGCTCGCCCAGAAGGAGTTCGCCGAGCAGAACAAGAAATACGGGGAGGCGTTCCTTGCGGCCAATAAGGCCAAAGACGGAGTCGTCGTCCTACCCAGTGGGCTGCAATACAAGGTTCTGAGGGAAGGGGACGGCAAAAAGCCAGGGCTCGACGACAACGTTCGTTGCAATTACCGGGGCACTCTCCTCGACGGAGCGGAGATCGACAGTTCATACAAGCGCAATGAGCCGTCAACCTTACCGCTGAAGGGCGTTATCAAAGGCTGGACGGAGGTCCTCCAGCTGATGCCGGTCGGGTCCAAGTGGCAGATCTTTGTCCCTTCAGAGCTGGCGTACGGGGAGCGAGGAAACGGCCGCAACATCGGGCCGAACGCCACGCTGATCTTCGAAGTTGAGCTGCTTTCGATCCAAAAGGGAGGCGCGGCAGCGAAGCCTAAAGGGAATTTCTAGTCCAATGTGCGCCAACTTGCTTCAATGCTGGTTTGGTATGTCCCTTGCTATCGGCTTGGCACAACAATCACTGGTACAGCAACAGACCTGCCGCTATCTCCCCCGCTCTCACCCTGGAGCAAAGGCCATCTTGGTTCTGTGATCATTATCTGATGGAACGGCGAGCTCACGATCCAGCATTCAATATTCCACCAGCTCAGCGTAATCATCGATGTTCCTCCGGGAGCTGAGGAGTGTGTGGTTCACCTTCTTGTTCGTGAAGAACAAGTCGCACCTTGAAGTGGGGTTTGGCTGACCGTTGGCATGGACAATGAGAATTCGATTGCAGACTACGATCCCGCCTCGCAAAAAGCTTGTGATCATCACTGTGATAGGTGACGCTGAGGAATCGGTTAAATACGACTTGTCCCGGTTTAAGAGCATCGGCGCCTCAGTACGGCGAATCGCGACGACTATGGCACCCAGCAGCGAGGTTCCCGACTGGAAGCAGCACATAGACAGGTTGCCGCTGGAGGCAGGAAATCAAAAAAGCTTCACCAGCACCTTGTACCCGAAATCGATCTACACTTTCGTTGTTTCCAACGTTCTCCGCTAACCACGAAACGTGATAGCTATGGACCATTTTTTTGGCAAACAGGGTGCGTGATGGTATAAGGATCGACTCCCCGACAAATGGTCTGGGCGCTCTCCTGCAGTCGTCGCGAGTTCTTGCGCAATGTGGTAGGAGTTGGACTGGGAAGTGTGCTGCTGCCGTCAACCCTGCCTCGTTATTGAACCACTGTAAGGCTCCCGTTCCCGTTCTCTCGAAGCCGGATTCGCAGCGCAAGACGCGTGGTGAGTCTAACGCGATTATCGCATGACCAGTAAACACGATGAGTAGATGCGCATCTGAGTCGAGGTACCCGGAACCGTTTGCAAATCGATGCCTTAGCTGGTTGAATGTTCTTAAGGTTCTAAGACGTGAACCCTCTGAACTTGGGGCGGTCTTCGTTGCTCTCCAGCCATTCGGCTCGTCTGTACAGGCACAATCTCGTTTGCTCGCCTTGGCTGGTTCTGATCCTGTGGGCAGTGCCGTTTTATTGCGGCTTTTGGATGACTGCTGCGTACGGGGAGGAAAGGATCCCGCATATCCTGAACCTGGCAGTTATAGACGAGCAGGACCAACCGCTCCCGGAGGCGCAAATTCAAGCCAACGCTAACGGTGTCGCTGCAAGCGGCGTCACGGATGTGAATGGCAGAGTCAAGCTTCAGGTTCCGGCGGCAGGAAAATATGTCTTGACGATCTCGAAAGCGGGTTATATCAACACTCGCGCAGAAATCGCGATCGCTGTAGATTCGCAAGCCCAGGATCTCGAGGTGGTTTTACCCCAGAATGGCCTGAAGCAACAGAAGGTCACGATTCAGTCCGGATTGCCTGCCGTCAGAGAACAGGCGGGCACCCAGGCCACCTTAGCTCCAGAGTCAGCGAAAGAGACTCCATCGCGTCCCGCAACCCTGACCGACGCGCTACCCCTGCTCCCAGGCGTGGTGCGCAGCAATGACGGTGCTCTCGACATCGCCGGATACAGCGAACACCACAGCACATTGTTGGTGAACTCGGTGGATGTTACGGATCCAGCGACTGGAAATTTTGGGCTTAGTATTCCAATCGACTCGGTGGAAACAATTTCGGTCAGCGAAATGCCCTATCTAGCCCAGTATGGAAAGTTTATTGCGGGCGTGGTGGCGGCCGAAACACGCCGTGGCGGCGACAAGTGGAGCCTCAGCCTCAACGATCCGCTGCCAGAATTTCGCATCCGAAGCTGGCACCTGGTCGGACTGAAGACCGCATCTCCGCGCGTGAACTTCAGTGGTCCTTTAATCTCCAAGCGGCTTTTCATCTCGGAAGGAAGCGAATTATTATTCTACAAAGCAGCTGTTCGCACGCTGCCATTTCCCTTCAACGAAACGAAATCGAAGGCCTTCAACTCGTTTACCCAGCTTGACGACATCATCTCTCCCAACCAGATGTTGACCGTGACCTTCCATTTTGCTCCCCACTCTTTGGATTATGCGGGCCTCGGCTTCTTCAACCCGCAACCTGTGACCCCCGACGAGAGCATGCACCCGATCACCGTTACCTTTCTGCATCGATTGGCATTAGGTGGAGGCGTCGTGCAGAGTACGGCAGCAATGACGCGCGTGGGCAATGACATTCAACCGCGCGGGCCGGAAAATATGGTGCTGACCCCGGGCGGAAATCTGGGCAGTTACTTCGGCCAGCAATCACGCGGAGCGAGCCGGTTTCAGTGGGTTGAGAATTGGTCACCCCGCGCCTGGCATCTTGGCGGACAACACACAGCGCAGATCGGTACTGTGCTGGGTTACAGCCAAGACGAGGGTCAGCTTCATGCGCGTCCAGTGCTGATCGAGGATGCTACTCACCGTCTCGTCCAGCGAATTGACTTTACGGCCGGAAATCCTTTCGACCTTGCCCAGTACGAGCCCGCCGTGTACTTCCAGGATCACTGGGTACCCAATTCTCAGCTAGGCGTGGATTTCGGGAGTCGTCTCGAAGCTCAAACTATCACGCACACCGTGCGAACAGCCCCGCGCAGCGCGTTCGTCTGGACACCCGGAAAAAACAGCAAGACCATCGTGCGCGGCGGGGTTGGTATTTTTTACGACAGCGTGCCGCTCGGCACTTACGCGTTCCGCACTTACCCGGAGCAGATCGTCACTTCCTACGATGTCCTCAATCGAGTCATCGGCTCGCCTGCGCACTACCTCAACCTGGTTGCGCAAAACGGCCCTTCGAAATTCCCATTCATCGATCGCGCACAGACCGCCGGGAACTTTGCCCCCTACAGCGTGGCATGGGATTTGGAGGCGGAACGCATCCTGAATCCGTGGCTCACAGTTCGTCTCAAATACTTGCAGAGCCGGGCGGAGGACCTCATTACTCTGCAGCCCCGAACGGTTGCGGATCAGCACGCCTTGGTTCTAGGATCATCCGGCCACGCCCGAACCCGTCAGTTCGAGGTCACGGCCAAGATCGGCGCCGAGTCGCGACGGCAATTTTTCTTTTCGTATGTGAGACAGTCCGCACATGGCGACCTGGCCACCGCTAAAGGTTACATTGGCGATTTTCCGTTTCCGGTAGTCAGGCAAGACCTCGAGGCGAGTCTTCCGGGCGAGATCCCCAATCGATTCCTGCTTTGGGGAATGTATGCCCTGCCGCTAAAATTCCAGATCATCCCACAAATCGAGTATCGCAACGGCTTTCCCTATCAGCCCGTCAATCTATACCAGCAATACATAGATTCTGGCCCAGGTCCCCAGAACCGCTTTCCGAAATATTTTTCATTTGATCTGAGAGCGTGCAAAGATTTGCAGGTGTCGAAGAAATATGCAGTTCGGCTGTCCTTGTCGACGCTGAACCTGACCAACCACTCCAATCCCCTCGATGTCTTCGCCAACACGGAAGACCCGCGGTACGGCACGTTTTTTGGCAACTACCCGCGGCGATTCTTATTCGATTTCGACGTCCTCTACTAAGCACTGCCCAGACTGTCTTTCCCTTTGAAACTTCGGCGTTCCCACGCCTCATGTGCTCTTACAGGCATATAGGTCATCAATCGAGCGGGTGGTTGGTTAATAGACAGTTTTCGGCGCTGGCGCGCACAACGTGAAGGTTGCCGGACCCGACGACTTGCTGAATGTGCGCCAATTCCGTCCGATAAGCCAGCAGGTACCAACGAGACGGCTGACTCCATAAGACCGCAAACTTGCCATCGTCAATAAATACGTCGGGAGTCCCGGGCGCGTACGAGCCATATTCAAGATTGCTGTTGCGCCCGTTCAACAGCAGTGCCGTCCGGTTCGTGTAGAAGAACACGCTCGAAAAGGCGTAATAAGCATTGGCTTCGATGAGCCCTCCCGGGGGTGCTTTCTGCAGGGCTTCAGCCAGCGGGTAGGAACCTAGGTACGGGTCGAATCGAATCAAGGCCAGTCGGGCTGCTTGAAAGAAAACGATCATCCCGGCAGCGACCGCGAGGAGCGTCGTGCGCGCATTACCGCTCCAAAGTCGCAGTGCCCCTGCGCACACTCCACACGCCAGGACTGCGAGAGCTAAAGGAAACTTCAAATAGGCAAACGTGCCGACTGTCAGATCGCTCATGTGGCCGAGCGACAGCGTGTACAACTCCGGATGTTGGGTTAGGGCGCGAGAGATATCGCCCCCAGGGTGCATATGCCAGACCAGCAGAAGGACTGAGCACAAGGATACACCTAGTACGCAGAACGCCACAAAGAGCACGTTGGTCGCGGTGCGCAGGCGCCGGCTACCCGATGCGATGACCGATCCAATCAGCAGCGCCACGGCTGGGTAGATGGGCATCGAGTAGTACTCCTGGGTTGTCGAAAAAGTGAAGAACAACATGACCACGCCAACCCAGCAGAGCGTCATCAGACGGACGCGCCCTGAACGATCGCTCGGCTTGTAATTAAGAGTCGCTGCAGCGACCAGATAAGCCGACCACGGGAACAGCCACACCAAATTCAGCAGCCAGAACCATAGCCTCGGGACAGTGTTGTAGTCCCGTGGATATCGCAGGTTCAAGAATCGCAAGAGATGTTCGTTGATGAAATAGAACCAAAAAAAACCCCGGTACTCTCCCGGTCCGCTGTGCAGGGAGAAGGCGTAGTAAGGTGGATTGCGTAGTGTAGCCAAGATGTGCCACGGGGCGGCGATCACCAACGCAACCAAGATCACGCCCCCAGGGCAAAGCCGATGCCATGCTTCCTTCGAGAAAAGCTGGCGAGTCACGGCCATGTAAGCCAGGCCAGAGGTCACGGGGAAGACCACTGCGATCAGGCCCTTTAGCAGCAGGCCAGCGCCTAGGCAAAGCCCTAATGCCAGGGCAGCGGTGATCCGGGGCTCTGCTCGGGGTTCAAGCAGAATGAGCCAGGCCCAAAAGGAGCCAGTGATCGCCAGAGTGAGCATCGCGTCGGGTATCAAAATGCGTGTGAACAGAAAAAGTCCGACCGAAGTAGCGAGCACCACTCCTGCATATAGGCCGTATCCTTCGCCGAATGCCCAATCCGCGAATTTGTGGGTAACCCAGCACAACAGCACCACGGCCAAGGCGAGTGGAAGACGCGCAGCCCAGTCGTGGACGCCAAAAATGCGAAACGATGTTGCCATCATCCAGTACACCAGCGGCGATTTCTCGAGATAAGCGACGCCGTCGAGCCGGGCGGTGACCCAGTCTCCAGACTGCAGCATGTTGCGGGCAATCTGAGCCTGAACGGCATCAACATCATCCATGAGGCGGGGAGGGCTTGTAATGCTCAGAAGAAAGACGAGGCTTGCTACTAAGACAACGATCCGACCGGAGGGGGAGGATTTAATTGATGGTGCTGAGCGATCGTTCCCTCGCCAATGATCTCGACGTTCCACCGCCTCATCCATATCAACAGAGTCATCAAACCCCATAGGTGATATCCCCAATTCGTTTTCCTTGTCAGGTGTTCGTGTACAAGGCGCTCCACAGCTGGCCAATGGAACAACTTACTCGCCCTCACTGCATCCTCGGAAAGTGTGTCCAACAAGAAAGGCCGGAGCGCTCCGCGGAACCAGTCGTGAATTGGAATGTCAAAACCGATCTTGGGCCGGCGCAAAACAGAAGCCGGCAACTTGCCCTTCATCAAACGTCGTAACACGTACTTGGATTGCGAGCGGCGGAGCTTGAAATCCCCTGGCAGCTCCGCCGCAAAATCGACGATTCGCGGGTCGAGAAATGGCGGCCTGACCTCGAGGGAATGCGCCATGCTCATACGATCGACTTTGTACAGGATATCGTCGGGCAAATAATACTTCTGGTCGAAATTCAGATAGCGATCCAATCCCGAACCACCATTCATAGTCGACAGAACGGAACGGAGAGATCTCGGGTCTGCGAACCGGAAAAACTGCCGCTTCTCGTCCTCCGAGAATGTCCCGTTCCAGAAGACGTGCGCCATGTCTGGTGAGAGCAGGGACCCTTGCAAGAACCGCTTAAGTCTATATTCGAATCCAATTTTCTCGTCTGAGACTGGCAATCTCATCGCCAGCGCGAGGGCCGCCTTGCGCCAGGACAGTGCGACCGCACTGGCCATAGCGCGATAGCGATCGGCCTCATAGGTCAAATAGCCGGCAAGTAATTCGTCCGCTCCTTCACCGGTTAGTACTACAGTCACATTCTTTTTGGTCAGCTTGGCCAGAAACCACAAAGGAACTGCACCGGCATCCGCGCTGGGCTCATCAGAATGGTAGGCAATCTGTTCGATGGCACTCACCAGGTCGGCGCTGGTGTTCAAGTCGAAATCGGAGTGTTGCGTACCAAAGCGGCGGCTGACTTCCCGGATGTACTTAGCCTCGTCGAAGGAGCGTCCACGAAATGTAATCGAGAAGGTGCGTAATTGGCTCAAGCATTTCGCTGCATAATACAAAATTGTGGAAGAATCCAAGCCTCCACTCAGCCAAATACCCACGGGCACGTCGGCAACAAGTTCCTCGCGCACCGATTCTGACAGCAAATGATCGAGTTCTTCACAGGCTTCCTCGATTGAGTGCGAAGGGCGCACCGTGGAAGGAGTGGAGACATACGACCGAACGCGATAACTATCGCTTCGCCACTCCAACAGGTGCCCCGGCATCAGCTTAAGAATGCCTTCGATTAAGGTGAACGGCCCGGGAACGTAGTTCAGACTGAGAAAGCAATTCAGGCCGGACAGGCAAATCTCGCGCCGCACGGCCGGATGCGCCAGAATACATTTGAGTTCGGACCCAAAGTAGATCTCACCGTCCCGCATGCAATAGTACAGCGGCTTAATGCCTACGCGGTCCCGAGCCAGGATCAATCGCCGTTCCGAGGCAACCCAGATCGCAATGGCAAACATGCCGCGAAAACGGGGAAAACAATCAGTGCCCCAACACTGAAATGCGTTGAGAACAACCTCGGTGTCGCAGGTTGTCACGAAGCTGAATCCTTCGGTTATCAAGGTGTTCCGCAGGTCGCAGGCATTGAAAATCTCACCGTTGAAAACAACCGCGACGTCGCCATCAGGGCTGCAAAACGGCTGATCGCCGTTTTGCAGGTCAATGATCCGCAAGCGGGTCGAACCCAGCGACATTTGTGGGCTCTCAAAGACTGACTGATGATCAGGCCCGCGGTGAACAAGGGAGTACAATGCCGAGCGGAAGACCTCGGGTTGCGGGTCCTTCGTGATATGGGAATACCCCAGGATGCCGCACATCTGCCTACTCTCCTTGTTCAATCGAAGGCGAGGACAACTGGACAAATCGGTTCCACGAGGCGCGCTGTGAAATCACGGTCCCAGGATTTCCTCACCCGGCCTTATGTTGGGTTGGCGAAGCCCAGCCGGTGGTACACCTAAACTGGGCTGCGCCTGCTCGCGGATTGCAGTGCTGTCGCCCAGGAAACAGAGGCGGCCATCACCGAAGATGCTGTAGCGTCTGCCCCGCCACTCAACCGTACTGCCGAAGAAGCCTAATATCCAGACCAAGAAGCTGATCACGTCCTGCAAAGAAATTAACCACCACCTTCGCTTAGTGAGAGCGTCGTCGAGGATGCCTTTGCTGGTCGCCCAGGCGGCTATGCCGCGCACGGCAGCCGTGAACACCAGCAGAGGCCACGATCTCGGCACAGCAATCCAAAGAAGAAGTGCGAGAGGGATCGGGTTGGTGAAGATCTGTCCCCAATAGCCGAGCGGCCGTGAGAAGCGAGTACTGCGCGCCCAGCGCAATCGATGGCGCATGTTGAGTGCCAGATCCTGGCTGCCGATGCGGTGTTCG
>Ga0066659_10001294_pt1 | contig 10759 bp, 6 predicted proteins | sample GraSoiAngelo_108_FD_75176 | JGI IMG/M metagenome (GOLD analysis project Ga0066659, IMG submission 75176) | Grasslands soil microbial communities from the Angelo Coastal Reserve, California, USA - 14_0903_09_40cm | ecosystem: Environmental > Terrestrial > Soil > Grasslands | place: USA... | reverse complement strand
CGAGTGGTAAGACATGTCAGACACGCTCGATTCTGTGCTCTGGCCGGTGGCGCGGTCGGCCGCCGAACTTCTAATGTCCAGCGACTCATCAAGCCTGCGACAGTGCGTTGGCGAAGACTGTGGATGGCTATTCATGGACACCAGTCGCAACCGAAGTCGTCAGTGGTGTGACATGAAGGACTGCGGCAACCTTGCGAAGGTGCGCAGATTTCGCGAGCGCCAACAGGAAGCATGACGAACCTATTTCTGACTGGCGCATCTGAGAATTGCCTTAGCCGAGATGTCGATGTCTTTTTCGGTCGTCGACCAATTTGAAATCGAGATGCGCATCGCATGCATGCCATGCCAGGTCGTGCCTCCCAACCAACAGGTCCCATCTTCCTGCACTCGACGAATGACCGTTGCCGTAAATTCGTCGTCGTCATTTCCGGAGGGATCTGAAAACCGCACCAGCACTTGATTGAGCACAACGTCATTCAAGATCGTTACAGCTGGAGCTTTTGAAAGCCGATTTGCCATTCGCTGCGCGAGTTCGCAACAACGATCGACGAGTTCAGCGATTCCCTTGCGACCCAAAAAACGCAACGCCGCATAGACTGTGAAGCCACGCGCTCGTCGCGAAGCTTCCGGCACCCAGTTGCAGTTGTCACGCTCAGCGCGGCGCGCGGTTACATAATAAGCGGCGTTCAAGGTCATTGCAGCCTGATGAGCGGCGGCATCGCGCACGATCACCAGTCCGGAGTCGTATGGAACGTTGAGCCATTTATGACAATCAACTGAGACCGAGTCGGCCAGCTCAATTCCCCGCGCGAAAGATCTATGGGCAGGAGACGCCGCCGCCCACAGGCCGAATGCGCCGTCGACATGAAGCCAACTGGAGCGCTCGCGAAGACAAGCGGCGATCTCGGGAATCGGATCAAATGAACCAGTGTTGACATTTCCGGCCTGCGCGCAAACCAGAACAGGAGTTTGAATGCCGGCGAGAATCGATTGAAGTTGATCCGATCTCATACGGCCCTGATCGTCAGTGGGCACTCTGACAACCTGGCGGCTTCCCAAACCCAGCATTTGCAGTGACGCAAGAATTGATACGTGCGATTCGTCGCTGGTGATGACCGTTATTGCTGGCGCGCCAAATAGACCTTGCTGCTCAACGTCCCAACCAAGCTTTCCGAGTAGGGCGTGGCGGGCTGCCGCCAGCGCAGTAAAGTTGGCCATCGTGCCGCCGGTAACAAAGCCGACGCTGGCGCCTTTTGACAATCCAAACAGTTCGATGAGCCAGTTCCCGGCAATTTGCTCGGCCGCGGCCGCCAGCGGCGAGTGCGCATAGAAGGCCGCGTTCTGATCCCAAGCCGCGGTCAACCAGTCGGCCGCCACCGCTACCGGCAATGAGCCGCCGACAACAAAACCAAAGTATCGCGGTCCGGCTGTCGCTACGATCGCGCGAGCGGCAAGTTCGGAGAGTTGTTCGACGATTTGTATTGAGTCCCCGCCATCGAATGGAAGTCCATTCTCTTCCATCTCCGCCAGCAGCTTATCGAAGTCAACGGTACGAGAAACGGGCCGATCGCCGAGTCCATCGAGAAATTGGTTTGCGAGTTCACTCGTCCGCCCTAGCAATTCTGAACGGCTCGCCCTGGTTTGATCGAGATTCATATCCATCATTTGTCATTCCTCAATTCGAACGTCGCTGAAGTTGTGCCAAAGATTCATAGTAGCTTAAGCGCGATCATAGGTCGGTCACTCGAATTCTTGGTTAGCCACGACTTTGACGCTACTCAGTGATTAGAGCTTGACAGGTTTCGATGGTAACAATTAGACTGTAACCTGTCACGCTCATATAGACGGTTACCACCTTGAATATGAATCGGGGGTACAGAAATGACTACTGACGTGCCATCTCTTGACGTCGCCCTAGCGAGAAGTGATACGCGAGGCTGTGAAAAAGTGATTCATTTCAATAACGCCGGGGCTGCGCTGATGCCTCAACCCGTGTTAGAGGCTGTGGTCAATCATGTGCAACTCGAAGCAACAATCGGCGCCTATGAAGCGAATGAGCGCGAGCTTGAAAAAGTTGAGCATGTGTATGACGCGGCCGCGCGGCTAATAAACTGTGCGCCGGACGAGATCGCTTTCATGGAAAACGCGACCCGAGCCTGGGACATGGCCTTCTATTCCATCCCATTCAAGCCAGGCGATCGCATCTTAACCGCGAAAGCCGAATACGTCAGTAACTACATCGCTTACTTGCAAGTGGCGAAACGCACCGGCGCTCAAATTGAAGTCATACCCAACGACGAACACGGGCAGACATCAGTGGAAGCACTGCGGCAGATGATGGATGAGCGCGTCAAACTCATCAGCATTACACATGTGCCCTCGCACGGAGGACTGGTAAATCCGGTTGCGGAAATCGGCGAGATTGCTCGCGACGCCGGCGTACTCTACCTGCTTGATGCTTGTCAGTCGGTTGGACAGATGCCTATCGACGTAAAGGCGATCGGGTGCGACATCCTCTCAACCACCGGTCGCAAGTATTTGCGCGGCCCGCGCGCGACGGGTTTGTTGTACGTCAAACGCAGTCTTATCGAACAACTTGAACCGCCGTTTCTTGATATGCATGCGGCCCGATGGGTAACCAGGGATCGATTTGAAATTCTGCCGGACGCGCGGCGGTTTGAGAACTGGGAGATGTTCTGCGCCGGAAAAGTCGGACTTGGTGTAGCGATTGATTACGCGCTGGGTTGGGGTCTCGAGGCAATCTGGACCCGCGTTCGAGAGTTAGGTGACTTGTTGAGGGGCAGCTTATCGAATCTTGGATTCATCACTGTCCACGACTTGGGCGCGGTCAGATGTGGCATTGTCACCTTCACGGCGCAAGGGGTCGATTCCGACGAGGTCAAGCGCATCCTTTCAGAAAACAGAATTAACGTAAGCGTTTCGCCGGAAGAGATTAGCCGGCTGGATCTAAGTGAGCGCAATCTGCCACATGTCGTGAGAGCATCAGTGCATTACTACAACACCGAAGAAGAGATTGAGGAGTTCTGTAATCGATTGAAATCACTCTATGGGTGGCGATTTAAGTCGCATAGTTCCTTAGATGATACGCCTATTGACTGACCGGGTTGTTATGACAACTGTTACGGATCATTCGCGTACGTCTAGGCTGGGCATTTTAGGGGAGCATAAATGATTAGAAAACTCCGATACCGTCTGCTTGATGTCTTTACCAATCGGGCCTTCGGCGGAAATCAGCTAGCCGTTTTCACTGATGCCAGCGGTCTTTCGTCGGAGATGATGCAGTCTGTCGCCAGGGAGTTGAACCTCTCTGAGACGACTTTCGTCTTGCAACCCAAAGACCCGGCTAACGACTATCGTGTCCGCATTTTTGCGCCAGCCGTCGAACTGCCGATGGCCGGGCATCCAACCATCGGAACCTCATTTGTGCTCGCGATGGATCGCCTGGTTGAGCGCTCCGAGCGGATAAATAGGCTCAAGCTGGAGGAGGGAGTAGGCACAATTGCCGTCAATCTTGAATGGGAAGACGGAGAGATTTCGGATTGCGAAATTCGGATTGCGGATTGAAAAGCGAGCCAGGTTGCCTAGATTCTCGATTCGCGAATTGCGAATAAGCGTACCGTTGTCTTTTTCTTTCCAAGCCGATTTGCATTCAAGTTTCACGATCCACTCTCAGCGAGTTGACGAAACAATGGATGCATCCAGGTTGGTGCAAGCAGAAGGTTGCTCGCTCGCGATATGATCAAGTCATCGAGTTGTGTTATTGATTTCTGGAATTGATGAATGAAGCGATGCGGGGAAGAGAACCACTCTGGAAAGTTAACGAGCAGGGAGCGAGGCTGACTGAGCTGGTAAGCGACGCCGGCGATCTGAAGGAAGCGCCGCTGCGTCGCGATGTCCGCTCGCTCGGTCGTCTGCTCGGAGAGGTATTGAAAGAGCAAGCAGGAAACGAACTCTTCACCGCGGTTGAGGAGCTGAGATTGTTGCTAATCGAACACCGGGAGCTGCGCGCGCGCCGCGAAACTTCTCCCGAAAGAGTTGTCGATGAACAAGAGTTGATGGATCGCGCGCAGCAGATTGTCAACGCTCTCAACATTGCTGAGGCGCATCGGATGACAAAGGCTTTCGCCATCTACTTCGAGTTGACGAACCTCGCTGAGACAAATCATCGGAAACGCCGGCGCCGCGCCGCGCAGGTTTTGCCCGAGCGACCGGCCCAGCCAGGCTCATTCCTTGGGACCCTACGCCGGATGCGAGCTGCGGGCATCACCGCGCCGCAGATTTTGGAATGGTTGCGACAAGTGGAAGTCACGATTGTCTTCACGGCCCATCCCACAGAGGTCGCCAGGCGAACGGTTCTCTTCAAGCGACAACGCATCGCCGAGGAACTCGAGCAACTGGATCGTCTGCCGCTTACTGAGCGGGAAGCTGAGAAACGCGAACAGGCAATCACCACCGAGATTACCGCGCTGTGGCAGACCGACGAGGTGCGTCGCCGTCACCCCACCGTTCGCGACGAGATCAAGATGGCGCTCGATTACTATCCCAGCGTCCTGTTGGAAACCCTGCCGAACGTTTATGAAGAACTGGCCGATGATTTTCGCGAAGCTTACGGCGGCGAGTTCTGGGGACACGAGCTGCCCCGCCTGCTTCGCTTTGGTTCCTGGATAGGCGGAGACCGCGACGGCAATCCATACGTAACGCCGGAGTGCACGCGCGATGCTTTGCAGATTGCCCGGCAGACCATCCTCGATTACTACACTAAGAGGATCGACGATTTGATTTGGCGTCTGAGTTCCTCGACCCTTCAGGTAAGAACCTCAGAAGCACTTCGGCAGTCGCTCGAGGATTATGCCAAAAACATTTCCGCCGGCCTCAACCTGGAGAGACACTCTTCGAATGAGCTCTATCGCCGATTCCTCGATAATGTTCTGGCGCGTTTACGCAGTTCTCGATCCGAGCCGGCAAACGGGAATGCCTACCCGGAAGCGGATGACTTTGCCGCGGATTTACGTATTGTGCGCGAGAGCCTCGCGACGAATGGCGGCGAGCGTTTGGCCCGCTCGCTGCTTGACCCGTTGCTGCGACAGGTTGAGACGTTCGGCTTCCATCTGCATACGCTTGATATCCGACAACACTCGCGCGTACACCGCCGCGCGCTTGAAGAGATTTCCAGGATCGCTGTGCTGGCAGGAGCCCGGGCAAGCGATGGGCGAACAATTAACTTGCCGGAGCCGCCTTCAAGCGAGACTGCGACCTTGCTCGACTCCCTGCGCATGGTGAGCGACCTGAAGAGCTCATACCCTCCGCCGGCCGTTAGGAGTTACGTGATTAGCGGGACGCGCTCAGCGGCCGACGTTCTGTCCCTGATTTGGCTCGCCGAGTTAAGTGGCGTGCGCGTGGCGGCGTCGGACGATGGGACTGATCCCGGATTAATGCCGGTGCCTCTCTTCGAATCGATCGAGGACCTGCGCAACTGTCCGGCAATCTGTCGCACTCTCTGGACCAGTCCCGATTATGCTCCGTTGCTTGACTCATGGGGAAGGCAACAAGAGGTGATGCTTGGTTATTCCGATTCAAACAAGGATGGCGGAATGCTGACCAGCACCTGGGAGATTTTCAAGGCCCATCGCGCCTTGCAACTGGTCGCTCACGAGTGCGGTGTGCAGTTAACGCTCTTTCACGGGCGCGGTGGGACTATCGGACGCGGAGGGGGCCCGACGCATCACGCGATCGTTGCCCAACCAGCGCACGCATTCAGCGGCAAGCTCAAGATCACCGAGCAAGGCGAGGTCATGAACTGGAAGTATTCAGATGCCGTCCTGGCTGAGCGCAGTCTCGAAGTGATGGTCGCCGCCAGCCTGGAAGTTCTTTGGCGCTCGAGCGACCCAGCTCACAACCTGAAAGACGAATGGCAAGCGACGATGGGAGTTCTCTCCCAGGATGCGTTTGCATTCTATCGAGAGATGATCGCCGACAATCCAGATGTGCTGTCATATTTTGACGAAGCAACGCCCTTCAGGGAGTTGGAGCTTGCCAGAATCGGCTCGCGTCCGGCGCGGCGCGACCGGGGGCGCGGACTTAGCGACCTGCGGGCGATTCCGTGGGTGTTCGGCTGGATGCAAAGTCGCCATGTGTTGCCTGCGTGGTTCGGTGTTGGCTTTGCACTCGATCGGTTCGCGGGCAGTGGAACAGAGCAAGAGCGCTCACTTCAAGAGATGATAGAGCAGTTCCCACTTTTCAATGATCTGATCCATAACGTTGAGATGGGACTGGCAAAAGCCGATCTGTCCATTGCCCGTTTGTATGCCGGTCTCGTCGCTGATGAATCGCTGCGCGAACGCGTGTTCGGCATGATTGTCGAGGAGTTCGAAAGAACAAAGCGCATGCTTTTGCGCCTGACCGGTCAGACCCGGCTGCTCGAGAAGAATCCGGTGCTGGCGCGCTCAATCCGTTTGCGCAATCCTTACGTCGATCCGCTCAGCCTGATTCAGGTTGCGTTGCTCCGCCGTAAGCGAGCCGGTGAAGACGGCCTGAATCTAAATTATGCCTTGGCAGCGACTATCAACGGCATCGCTGCGGGTTTGCGGAACACTGGCTGAGAGATGCTCATGAGCTTCGCGGTTAACGCTCGACAAGCCAAACTTGTCGGACATCAATACCTTCAAGAAAGCGACGCAGCCGAATCGAAAACAATTTCGAGCGTCGCCTCATCCGCCAAATAGACCAGGCGAAAATACACTGCCAGACCTGTCATTTGGTTTCTTCATTAAGGTATAAAAACTATTCTGTTGACCTGCGTTGCATCCTCAAGGTATAAATGCTTGCCCATGAATTCAAAGCTCGCTAAGAAATCGGAAATTCGGTTTGCGACTGCCTTGAGCGTCGCAACAGACTGCTGCTGTACTTGTATGTGTTGTCCGTTCAGCGAGCGGAGCGAGTGTATACCCTAGGATCTAAGTAATTATGGTAACGCCGCAGCCGCTCAACTCGAGCGGCTTTTTTGTTTTTTGCGGGTTCGTTTTCTTGCACCACGAGATTGAGAGAGATCGAATGAAGGAACTAACCATCGACATTGCGCAGCCCGAGAGTCAGCCCTTGCCTTCGTACATCCGCGAAGAGTTGGCTAATTATGAGGAACAGATCGGTAAATACCGCGCGGGTGAAGTCGACGAAACAAAAATGCAGAAGCTGCGTCTGCACTTCGGCACCTATGCCCAGCGCCAGGAGGGAGTGCAAATGCAGCGCATCAAGATTCCTGGCGGGTTCTTGACTGCGGATCATCTGGCGTGTCTGGCTGATGCCTCCGATCGGTTCGGCAGCGGCTTCATTCACTTCACCACGCGAGAGGATGCGCAGATCTATTACGTGAAGCTGGAAGAAACGCCCAAGCTCCTGCGCTTTCTGGCCGGAGCCGGCATCACCTCTCGCGAAGCCTGCGGGAACACGGTGCGCAACATTACCGCGTGTTATCGCGCCGGCACCTCGGCGACAGAGAGCTTTAATGTTCAGCCATACGCCGACGCACTATTTCGTTACCTGGTGCGCAACAAGTACAACCAGAACCTTGGTCGAAAGTTCAAGATTACATTCGAAGGCTGCACCCACGACCACTCCGGGTTGCGAATTCACGACATAGGCTTCTGGGCCGTCAACATGATCGAGGATGGCCAGCCGCGCCGCGGCTTCCGAGTTTACCTGGGCGGCGGCTTGGGCGCGGGGCCGCAACTGGCGCATCTCTACATGGATTTTCTTCCCGTGGAAGATCTGTTCAATCTAGCTGCGGCTGCCTTGCGGCTCTTCGACAGATATGGCGAGCGCAAAGCACGAATGAAAGCGCGAATGAAATTCCTGATTCAGACGTTAGGTTGGGAGTCGTTTCGCGTAGCGCTCGACGAAGAGCGCGAACGAGTAGGCCCAATATCGCTGGAGCACTACTTACAAGATACCGAAGTTTTTGTCCCTGAATCTGCTGCAGAGTCACGAGTCTTACAGGTATTGGATCCACGAACCAGTGAGCCTCACTTTCAGTCCTGGGCGCGCGACTCTGTGATCGAGCACAAGATCGCAGGCTTTCGCGGCGTCCACGTCCGCATCAAGCTAGGCGACTTGACCGCCGATCGTGCGCGTAAGCTCGCCGACCTTGTCCGCCGGTTCTCAGCTAACCAACTGAGAATTTCGATCGAACAGAACATCTATCTCCCGTGGGTGCGCGCCGAGAGTCTCTGGGACCTTTACATGGCTCTTGGTGAACTTTCACTTGCGGAGCGCGGAGCCGGAACGATTACGGATGTGACCGCTTGTCCGGGATCTGACACTTGCCGTCTGGGTATTGCTTCGGCGAAAGGTTTGGGCAGCGCGATCAGCGACGCCTTCAATAATCGGTTGGCGAAATATTCCGAGCTGGCGCGGCCGCTGCGCGTGAAGATCTCCGGCTGCCCGAACGGATGCGCGCATCACTCGGTCGCCGACATCGGATTCTATGCGGCGGCGCTTTCAAAGGACGACCGCAGCGTGCCCGCCCACTTTGTGACTGTGGGCGGTCAGGCCCGAGGAGATAACGCGCAATTCGGCGCGCTGATCGGCAAATTTCCGGCAAAGAACTGTGTGACGATAGCGGAAACTCTGCTGGAACTTTACGAAAGAACAAAACTGCCGGCTGAGAACTTTGACTCGTTCGTCGCGCGCACGGGGACTGAGCGTCTGAAAGAGATCCTCGAGCCGCTGCGGCAAGTTCCTTCGTTTGAAAAGGACCCTTCGTTCTACGAGGACTTTGGCCACGAGCATGAGCGCTTCGCCGTGCGGAAAGGCATCAAGGGTGAATGTGCCGGCTCGACGGTTGCAGAGACGATACCAACGATTGACGCGGCCAGAGAATGGCTGGCCCAGGCGGAAGCGTTGATCTACCACAACGAACACGAGCACGCGGTGCTCGCGGCTTATGAAGCGGCCGCCGCCGCCGCCCGTGTTCCGCTCTACCGGAAGCTTGTCGATCCCTTCACCGCAGATGAGGCTCTTTGGGAATTCGAGAACTTGTTTGTGTTATCGGGCCAGACTCGGGGAGCCTGGCAGGAAGTTTCGTCAAGGTTTGAAGCGTTGAGGCAAGATGCGCTTGAAGACGTCCGACAAACTTCAGTTTGTCGTGACTCAGCGGGAAGAGAGTCTGATGAGACCAGACGACAAACTTCAGTTTGTCGCACACCGAATGAGGTCAGCGCACGAATGATTCTCGACGAAGCTCGAAGCTTTGTCAGTTACTGTGCGCAGGAGAAGTTCTCGGAGGCAGGAGCGGCCGGATGAGAGAAGTAAATCGCGGCGTGTTGGTCGTGGGTCACGGCAGCCGGCGCCAGGAAGCAAACGATGACGTGCGCGAAGCGGCGCGGCGCATCGGTGAGCATTGCAGCTTTGCTCTGGTTGAAGCTGCCTTTCTGGAGATTGAACATCCGAATATCAGGGGAGGGTTCGCGAGATTGATCGAGCGCGGCGCGAACGAGATTACCGTTCATCCCTATTTCCTTTCACCGGGCAGACACACGCGCGGCGACATTCCGGTCGAAGTTCGTGAAGCCGCCAGCCATCACGCTGGCGTCAGCTATCGAATTACCGAGCCGCTTTCGGCCCACCCGCTCGTGATTGACGCGTCCGTGCAGCGCATACTCGAATCGATCGATCGTGAGTCAACTGAAAAGGCGGCCAGCGCCCGGCATTACCGAGCAAAACACGGCACGGTCTATCTCGTTGGCGCGGGACCGGGCGATCCGGGACTTCTGACAGTCAAAGCGCGCGACCTTCTTGAATCTTGCGACATCGTGATTTACGACTATCTGGTCAATCCGGAAATGCTTTCTCATGTTCCACGCCACGCCGAGCGCATTTACGTCGGGAAGGTTGGGGGCGGCCGGCAAACTTCGCAGGACCAGATCAACTACTTGCTTATCAAGCACGCGCAAGCGGGAGCACGGGTTGTGCGACTCAAGGGCGGCGATCCTTTCCTGTTCGGACGCGGTGCGGAAGAAGCCGAGGCATTGCGCGCCGCTGGTGTTTCATTCGAAGTGGTGCCGGGAATCAGCTCGGCTCTGGCCGTCCCAGCCTACGCAGGTATCCCGCTAACAAGACGCGGATTGTCGTCTTCGGTGGCCGTGGTCACCGGTGCGCGCGGTGGCGACGGGACGCCTGAGAACGTTGCTCTTGCGAGTCTCGCGTCAGCAGACACGGTCGTCGTTTTAATGGGAGCCGCGCATCTGCCCCAGATTGCGAAAGACTTAACGACCGCGGGGCGTTCGCCTCAAACGCCTGCGGCCGTCATTCATTGGGGAACTTATGAGGGCCAACAAACAGTTACAGGCACACTCGAAACGATTGCGGTTGAAGCAGAGCGTGCTGGTTTAAGAGCGCCGGCGGTGATCGTTGTGGGCGAGGTGGTCCGGCTGCGCGAGCGCCTCAGTTGGTTTGAGCAAAGCCTCGAGCGCATCGATGACGAGGAATTGGAAATCATGTTAGCGCTGGCTTGATGGTCAGTTTGAAAGAGTGGCACGGGCGTCCCGCCCGTGAATCCACGCGCAAGATGCACGGGCTACGCTTGCTGAAGAAAATTGATATGCCGGTTGGGGCGTTGTCGCTTGCATACGAAACGACGGATCAAGAGCTCAAAGCGATCTCGGATGAGTTCGAGACCGCGCCGCCACGCAAGTCGCGGCACTGCCGCAAACTAAAAAACCCGCACGCTCTTCTTCGTTCCTCT
>Ga0066659_10001284_pt1 | contig 10792 bp, 9 predicted proteins | sample GraSoiAngelo_108_FD_75176 | JGI IMG/M metagenome (GOLD analysis project Ga0066659, IMG submission 75176) | Grasslands soil microbial communities from the Angelo Coastal Reserve, California, USA - 14_0903_09_40cm | ecosystem: Environmental > Terrestrial > Soil > Grasslands | place: USA... | reverse complement strand
GTTCGGTTGCTCGCTCCGGTTGAGCCTTCGAAGATCGTTTGCATCGGACGCAATTACGCCGCCCATGCCGCGGAGATGGGCAACGAAGTCCCGAAGGAGCCGTTGATGTTTCTCAAGCCGCCCTCTTCGGTCGTCGGTCCGGAAGAAGCGATCGTCTTGACAAAATATTCGCAACGCGTGGAACACGAAGGCGAGCTTGCGCTGGTCATCGGTCGGCGCTGTTCGCAGCTTCGCGATACCGACGACTCACTCTCTTTCGTCGTGGGTTACAGCTGCCTCAACGATGTCACCGCGCGCGACCTTCAGAAAAGTGATGTTCAATTCACTCGCGCCAAGGGTTTCGATACCTTTTGCGCCGTCGGTCCGCACATTGAAACCGCTCTCGACCCGTCCGACGTTCTGGTCGAGACTCACGTCAACGGCACGCGCCGCCAGTCCGGCGTCACCTCACTGATGACCTATCCGCCCGCGTTTCTTGTCCGCTGGATCTCCCGTATGATGACCTTGATGCCCGGCGACGTCATCGCCACCGGTACGCCCGCTGGCGTCGGTCCGCTCGCTGCCGGCGACACGGTCGAGGTCCGTGTTGCCGGTGTTGGCGTGTTGCGTAATCCGGTGCACGCACCGCAAGCGTAGTTTCACGTACACGTCAGTGTTTCGGTAGAATACGCATCAGTGGGGCATCGGCGGATGCAGGACGTCCTTGCGCCGCGCTGCTTGCATGCCAATATTCTGCGTGCCGTGCGCGATCCACGGATTTAAGATTAGGGAGTTTGCTCGTGAAGGCCTTGCTTGCCGATTGGAAACTAGTGCTCGCCATGGGTGGTGCGGCAATCGCCGCGCTGGCGATGATCGCTTATGCTTTCCTCCGCCCCGCGGCCAATCCCGAAGAAGAGGAGCGCAAGCGGCGGCTCCATCTAAACCAGATCGGCCGCATTGCCGAAGGGCAGATCGTTGAGCTCGTCGAACACCCGCCCGAATCGAAAGCGCCGCGTAAGGGTTTGTTCGGCGCAGGCGCCCGCCCGCTTCGAGATATGCGTCCCCGCCATCTGGTTTCCTACAGTTATTTGATTTCGGGCGTCACCTACCACACGGCGCAGGACATTACCGGCCTCGAAAGCCAGGTCCGCCTGGAACGGCTCGTTGCGGGCCAGCCCGCCAGCATCAAGTACGACGCTTCCAATCCCAGCGATTCCATCCTCGTCGCCGACGACTGGTCCGGCTTGCGCTGAGCGCCGAAGCGTTTGCGCCGATTGCTCTTCCGCTAGCTGATCGTCTTCTGCGTTCTGCTTTCCCTCGGGTTGCGCTATCCTTCTCCATGGCGCTTCAGAGCGACCCAGTTCCGGTCTCATGAAAATGATCCTCGCTTCCGTTGTGACTACCGTCCTTATCGTGGCGTTGACCCTGGGCGCGATGTTTGTGCTGGTCTGGGCTACGGAATATGTGACCTCGCTCGAGTCTCCCCTGCAGCGTGCCGCTGCCATGGGCGCGGAGCTGCTCCTTGGCGTTGTGCTGCTTCTCGGAACCGTTTGGATTGCAACGCATCTCGCCGTGCGCATTTTTGCGCCGAAGGAATCCGCCTCCGAGGGAGGACCCGTTGTCTGAGCCCAAGCCCAGTTTGCTTCCCGAAGCCAGGCACCGCGACCGTAGGGACGAGCTTCGCCGCATTTCCGAGGAAGCCGAAGCCGGTGGAGGCCCGGAGCGCCGCGAGCGCGAACACAAAGCCGGTAAGCTCACCGCGCGCGAGCGCATTCATCTACTTTTGGACGAAGGCACCTTCGAAGAGCTCGACAAATTTGTCCGTCACCGCTGCGTCGATTTCGGCATGCAGGAACAGCGTCCGGCCGGCGACGGCTTTGTTACCGGTTTTGGCCGCATCGATGGCCGTCTGGTTTACGTTTTCGCGCAGGACTTTACCGTTTTCGGCGGGTCGCTCTCGGAAACCAACGCGCTGAAAATCTGCAAGATCATGGACCTTGCCATGCGCGCCGGAGCCCCCGTCATCGGCCTCAACGATTCCGGCGGCGCGCGCATTCAGGAAGGCGTTGCTTCGCTCGCGGGTTATGCCGATATTTTTCTCCGCAACACGCTTGCCAGCGGGGTCATCCCGCAGATCAGTGCCATCATGGGTCCCTGCGCGGGCGGCGCCGTCTATTCGCCTGCCATCACGGATTTCATCTTCATGACGCGCGAAACTTCTTACATGTTTGTCACCGGCCCGGACGTCATCAAGACCGTTACACACGAGGAAGTCACCAAACAGGAACTCGGTGGCGCGATGACGCACAATGAAAAAAGTGGCGTCGCCCATTTCGTCTCGCGTGATGATGCCGATTGCCTGGCCATGATCCGCGAATTGATGAGTTTTCTCCCTTCAAACAATCTGGAGGATCCGCCGCGCCGCGCCGCGTCAGATTCCCCTGGCCGCCGCGATGAATCGCTCAACACCCTCGTTCCCGACGATCCGCAAAAGCCTTACAACATCAAGGACGCCATTCACTCAGTTGTTGACGATGCATATTTCTTCGAAGTCCACGAACATTACGCGAAGAATCTCGTCGTTGGCTTTGCGCGCCTCGACGGCCGCCCCGTCGGCATCGTCGGCAATCAGCCGGCCTTCCTTGCCGGTGTTCTCGATATCAACGCTTCCGTGAAGGGCGCGCGCTTCGTGCGCTTCTGCGACGCGTTCAACATTCCTCTCATTACCTTCGAGGATGTTCCCGGTTTTCTCCCGGGCATCCAGCAGGAATTTGGCGGCATCATCAGGCATGGCGCAAAGCTGCTCTTCGCATTTGCCGAAGCCACCGTCCCGAAGATCACGGTCATCACCCGCAAAGCGTACGGTGGCGCCTATTGCGTCATGGCTTCGAAGCACATTCGAACCGACGCCAATTTCGCGTGGCCCACAGCGGAGATCGCCGTCATGGGCCCCGAAGGCGCGGTCAATATCGTCCACAGGCGCGAGCTCGACAAAGTTTCCGAATCCGAGCGCGAAAAACTCCGCCAGGAAAAAATCGCCGAGTTCCGCGAACGCTTTGCCAACCCTTTCGTCGCCGCCGAGCGCGGCTACATCGACGCCGTCATCGAACCCGCCGACACGCGCGCCCGCATCATCACCTCTCTCCGCGCCCTCGAAAACAAGAAAGACACCAACCCCCGCAAGAAACATGGCAACATCCCGCTTTAGTTGTGAGTTTTGCGTGGGGGCACCTGCCGCTGCCTCCTAGCCATGGAGACACGATCAGACGGGTTTACTTCAGCAGATACGCTTGCAAGAATTCGACCGTTGCGTAAAACTGAAAATCCTGATTCAGTTTTTTCCGGTACCCGTGGCCTTCGTCCTTCGCAATCAGGAGCCACACCGGTGTCCCCTGCCTTTTCAGCGCGTCGGCGATCTGCTGGGATTCGCTAACCGGCACCCGCGGGTCGTTCTTTCCCGCAATCACAAACATGGGCTTCTTGATTTTTTCGATGTTGTTCATTGGCGCGATTTTTTCGAGAAACTCCCGCGTCTTCGGGTCGCGCTCGTCGCCGTATTCCACGCGCCGCAAGTCTCGGCGGTACGCCTCGGTGTGCTCGAGGAACGTCACCAGATTCGACATGCCCACGATGTCGACGGAGCAGCGAATCCGGTCGCTGTAAAACGTTGAAACCGCCAGTGTCATGTGCCCGCCGTAACTCCCGCCGGTCACCGCGATGCGCTCGCTGTCCAGTCCCGGCTGCGTTCCAATCCAGTCAAACAGCGCATTGATGTCCTTGTACGTGTCCTCGCGCTTAAGGCCATTGTCCATCAACGAAAACGTCTTTCCGTATCCTGTTGATCCGCGTACGTTCGGATAAATTAGCGTGATCCCCAGTTCGTTCAGGTAGTAATTGCTGCGCCCCAGAAATGTCGGCTGCGACTGGCCCTCGGGTCCGCCGTGAATCACAACCAGAACCGGCCGTTTGCCGGTGAATTTGGCCGCTGGCTTGTACAAAAATCCCGAGATCATCTTGCCGTCGAAGCTCTTCCATTTCACCAGCTCAGCTTCCGGAAACGCACCCGTCTTCGCCGCCGTTTCGCTCGCCGTCCACCGATCCACTTTTCCCGCTGCCACGTCCAGCGAGTACACATCGCCCGGCTCCCGCCCATTGTTCAGTGAGAATCCGAACTCATGCCCACTCCGATGCCAACGTAGGGAGCCCACCACACCCGTCGGCAACTTCGGCAACGGCATGTCCTTTTTCGTAGATGCGTTCATCACGTGCAAGACGCTTACGCCATCCTCATTCGTCAGGAAAACAATCATCTTCCCGTCATGCGTCACATCAAACGACTCCACGTCCCACGGAACGCTCGTCGTCAGGTACTGTGGCCGCTTCGTCGCCAGATCGACATACGCCAGCCGGTGAAACTCCGAATCCTTGTCCGTCGTGACGTAAATTCCTTTGCCATCCTTGCTGAACCGTCCCTCGCCGTAAGAAATCTTCTCGCTCGTGTTTCTCGGCGTCAGCTCCGTCTTCTCACCGGTCGCCGCATCCACAAGCCACAAGTACGATTCGTTGATGGAAAGCTCTTCCTCCAGCAGAATCTTCTTGTCATCCGGCGACCAATCCAGCGGCTGCCATCCGCCGCCCGCCAGTTGCGTCAGCATATGATCTGTCTTGGGATTGGCGGGATTCATCACCCACAAATCCGTATCTTTTCCCGTGCGCCGTGTGGACATGTAAGCGATTTGCTCGCCGCTCGAAGACCACGGCCCTGGCAAATTCCGCGACTTCCCGTCCGTCAGCAGCGTAACGTCGCCCGTAGCCACCTCGTAGCGATAAAGCTGGTACCACTCCCCGCCGCCAATATCTTTCGCGAACAAAATGTAGTCCCCACCATTCGGATGAAACCTCCCGCCTCCGATGGAGTCCGCGAAAAACGTCAACTGCTGCCGCGCTCCACCCGGCATCTTCACCAGATGAAGTTGTGGCGTATCCCCAAATCGTGTGGCAATCAGCATCTCGCGCTTCATGGGATGCCAATCCGCGAGGCTGGCACTGCGATAGGATGCGTATCGCCCCGCGGTCTCCGCCAGCGACGCCGGTATTTTCGGAACGCCATCCACGATCAGATTGTCGGCAGGAGCAATTGCGGAATCCTGCCCGCGCACCGGTGAGAGCAAAAGCAATGCGAATGCTAGCGAAAAATAAAAGCGCTTCATCTTGGGTCTCCTGTACATCGCCGGCGCGAGATTCTTTGTATACACCATCAAGGCCGCGACCGCGAAGGATTCTTCAAATGGCCTCAGAATCTCTTTGCCGATCGTGTTACTCTCAATTTCCCAAAATTCTTCCGTGGAGATTCCTGTGCAGTGTCGAATGGTTGGTGCCGCCGTCTTGTTCCTAATATTCACCTCGGGAGATGCACGCTCACAGGGTAAAACTGTGGCCGAACGCCTGGGCTATCCGGCCGATTCGAAACTCCTGATCGTTCATGCTGACGATCTTGCTGTGGCTCATTCCGTGGACACCGCGAGCCTCGATGCATTGGACAAAAAGGCAATCACGTCTGCCAGCATCATGGTGCCCTGTGCCTGGCTCACCGAAGTCGCTTCCTACGCGAAGGGCCATCGGGATGCCGACCTGGGTTTGCACCTCACCTTAACCAGCGAATGGAAAGTCGATCGGTGGGGGCCGGTGGAATCAAAGGACAAAGTCACAAGTCTCCTCGACCCGACTGGCTATTTGTGGGCGGACACTGTCTCCGCGGTCCGCAACTTGAGGCCCGCGGAAGCCGAGCGAGAAATTCGCGCCCAAATCGAACGCGCCATCGCTCTCGGAATTCATCCGACACATCTGGACAGCCACATGGGTGTGCTTTTCTCTAAGCCGGAGCTGTTCGCCGTCTATGTCAAAGTCGCTCATGAATACAATTTGCCCTTTTTGGCGGTCCGGTTTCCAGGTGCTCCCTTGGAACTGTTTTCCGTTCTCTCCGGCAAAGACGTCATTCTGGATTCGGTGGTGATGGCCAATCCGACCGTCCGTAGCGACGAATGGGGGGACTTCTATGTCAACGCCATCAAGAATCTCAAGCCCGGCTTCACCGAAATGATCGTTCACCTTGGCCATGACGATTCAGAGCTTCAGGCCGTGACCATCGATCACCCGGACTTCGGTTCTGCCTGGCGTCAGCGCGACTATGATTTTGTCACCAGCCCGGAATTCAAGAAGGCCATCGAGGAAAATCACGTCATCCTCGTCAAGTGGAAGGACCTCAAGAAGCTTGTGAATTAGTTTCAACGAAGCACAACAGCTCTTCAGATTCGTGGTGTCCGTTAGCCTCCATGCTAAACTCGCACCTCGCTCAATCCTTTTATGTTCAAGAAAATCCTGATTGCCAATCGTGGTGAAATTGCCGTGCGCATCCTGCGCGCCTGCCGCGAGCTGGGCATCCGCCCCGTCGCCGTCTTCAGTGAGGCCGACCGCAAATCGCTTCACGTCCGCCTCGCCGATGAAGCCTATCCTATCGGCCCGGCGCCTTCGCGCGAAAGCTATCTCTCGATCGACAAGCTCATGGACGTCGCGCGTCGCGCCAGTTGCGATGCCCTGCATCCGGGTTACGGGTTTTTGGCGGAAAACGCCGCGTTGCCGCGGGCCTGCGCTGATGCGGGTCTCACTTTCATCGGGCCGCCAGCCGAGGCCATGGAAACGCTCGGATCCAAGACTGCCGGCCGCCAGCTTGCCCGCCGCGCCGATGTTCCGGCGGTTCCCGGGACCAACGACCCCATCGAAAATCCCGCCGAAGCGCTGGCCCTGGCGCACCGCATGGGCTATCCCATTTTCCTGAAGGCCGTCGCCGGCGGCGGCGGCAAAGGCATGCGCCTGGTCTACAGCGACGCCGAATTCGAATCCGCATTCCGCGATGCTTCGTCCGAAGCGATGAACGCTTTCGGCGACGACCGTCTCTATCTGGAAAAATATCTCGACCGGCCCCATCACGTGGAAATCCAAATTTTCGCGGATGCCCACGGCCGCGTCGTCTCTCTCGGTGAGCGGGAATGCTCCGTGCAGCGGCGCCATCAAAAAGTGATCGAGGAAGCGCCCTCTCCCATCGTCACGCCCGACCTACGCAAGAAGATGGGGGACGCCGCGGTGCGTCTCGCGCGCGCCGGCCGCTACGTCAACGCTGGCACCGTCGAATTCCTTGTGGACGCCAATCTCAATTTTTATTTTCTGGAAGTGAACACGCGTTTGCAGGTCGAGCATCCCGTCACCGAGCAGGTTACCGGTCTTGACCTGGTTAAGCTTCAGATCGCCATCGCCGCCGGCCACCGCCTGCCCTTCGCCTGGGAATCCATCACGCCGCGAGGCCACGCCATGGAGGTTCGTCTTTACGCCGAGGATCCGGACAATAATTTCTTCCCCTCGCCGGGAAAAATTCTTTCGCGCCAGGTTCCCAGCGGCCCGGGAATTCGCTTGGACGACGGCGTCTACGAAGGCTGGACCGTGCCCAACGACTACGACCCGCTACTCAGCAAGCTCATTGCCTGGGGCAATAGCCGTGAGGAAACCGTTGCCCGTCTTCGCCGCGCCCTCGAGGAGTACACCGTCAGGGGCATCAAGACCAATGTAGGTCTTTTCCGCCGCATCCTCGAGGAACCTGATTTTCTCCGCGGCGAGATTCACACCAAATGGCTTGATGAGTTGCTCCGTCGTCCACGCTCCGGCGCGTCCCTTGCGAACGAGAATCGGCCCGGAGACTCCGCTTCCGACGCCGCTGCCATCGCTGCTGCCGTCTGGCAGGCCGATCAGACGGCCAAACACTCTTCTCTGTCCCCTTCTTCCGCAGACCAACCCTCTCGCTGGAAGCTGGAAGGCCGACGGGCGCAACTGGACCGTCTGCCATGAAATATGAAGTCCAGCTCGCGTCTCCTTCCGGAGAAAGAACTTACGTCCTCGAGCTCGAACACGATGCCGCAGTATGGCGCGTGACACTGGATGGCCGCCCCGTCGTCGTCGATGCCGTCGAGATCGCTCCCAACACGCTCTCCGTTTTGCTCGACGGCCAATCCTTCGAAATCACCGTGACGCCGTGTCCGGACGGCAAATTGATGCTGCAGACCGGCGCGCAGGAATTCACGGCCGAAGTCATCGATCCTCGCGCCTGGAGCGGCCGTCGCCACGGCCACGTCGAAGCCGAAGGTCGCCAGCAAATCGTGGCGCCCATGCCTGGCAAAGTCGTGCGTCTTCTCGTCAAAGCAGGAGACCGCGTCAAAGCCGGCCAGGGCCTTCTGGTTGTCGAAGCCATGAAGATGCAGAACGAAATCCGCTCGCCAAAGGGCGGCACCGTCGAACGCGTTCTGGCCAAGGAAGGCCAGCCCGTCAACGGCGGCGAAGTCCTCTGCGTCGTCTCTTAGCCGGCGATGGGAAACTGGTACACCAACATTTGTGTGAAGGGTGCGCAACAATCCGACATTATTGCCACGCTGAATGAACTTGGCCGGCGCGCTTATGTAACCCCGGAGACCCGTGGCTGGATCACCTTGTACGACCAGGAGTGCGACAAATTTGACCTGCATGTGCTCGAATCTCTAGCGCTAACAATCTCGACCCGGCTATCGTGCACGGCGCTCGCCAGCTTTAACGCCGACGATGACATTCTCTGGTTGGGCGTCTACGAAAATGGAAAGCTCGCGACCCGCTACTCTTCCGACTGTGAGCAATTTGAGGACGCCGCCGAGTTTCCGCCAATCGAGGAAGTAGCTGCGGTGTTCTCTCAGATCTTCGCGAAGCCTCGAGAAAGTGCGCGGGTGCGGAACATACTCCGCTGGCCTCATGGCATTCTCGGACTGCTCGCAGCTTTTACTCGGATTCGTCTGGCGTACTTGTTTGAGGTCCTTCGCCATGGCGATCTGGCGGAAGCCCTTCGAATGCCTTCCGGCTCGGTTGGACTTGGTTATGAATATGTCGACCGGGGAGAAACCCCGCCGGACGTGAGCCGGGAGACACTTCGGCGAACGTTAAGCGGCTAGGAAAAAATACTCGTCATTGCACGGAATCAGTGCCCGATGGAACGTTGCGGCATGCTAGTCTTCGCAGCGTCCGGTAATTTGCCCGCCGCCTCGATGACCTGCTCCGCCAGAAAGTTCGTCACTCTCGCCCCATCCCGCGCGATCGCCAGATACGCTAGGCGCAGCAACTGTTCCTTACGGTTGCGCAGCGTATCGCGGATGGTTTGCTGCACTTGCGGTTCGGCGATGCCGCGCAGCCCGGGGGATTCACGGGTAATGAGTTTCAGGATTAGGATGCGCGCCCCTTCTTTCGTCTGAACCTGAATCGGCTGGCTCACTTGCCCGGCCTTCAATCCAACCACAACCTTTTTCAGCGCTGGGTCGGATTGGTTCAGCGACGACTCCGGAACGTAGCCGAGGTCGCCGCCCGTTCCTGCGGTGTTCATGTCCTCGGAATAATCCATCGCCAATTGTGCGAAATCCGCGCCGCTGTTCAGCCGGTCTATGAGCATCTTCACCTTCCGCTGGGCTTCGGCTTCATTGGTTGCGTCGTCGTTCTTCCGGTTGCGGATTTGTTGCTCTTTCCGCGGTGTCACCAGGATCTGCGCAATGTGGTATTGCGGCTCGGCCACGTTGAACTGCGCTTTGTTCGCGTTGTAAAAGTCCGTGACGTCCTGGTCGGTGATCGAAATCTTCGCCACTACTTCACGGTTCAGCAATTTCTGGATCGAAAGCTGGCGCCGCAATTCGAGCTTCAGATCCTCCACCGTCATGGCTTGATCCTTCAGCCGCCGTTGAAATTCGTCTTCGGTGTACGGACTTTTCAGCTCGGTGAACTTATCTTCCACTTCACCGTCGCTCGCCTCGAGGTTCAGCTTCTTCGCCTTTTCCAGCAGAATCTCGTTGTTAATCAGCTCGTCAAGCACGTTCAGTTTCTGCGACAGCGATTCTTCCTGCGACGGCTCCTGCCCCTCCGGGTTTACCCGCGTGCGATAGTACTTGTCGACCTCATCCCGCTTGATCTCTCTCCCGTTCACCACCGCCCACACGTCGGGCGCATGCCGCGGTTCCTTGTTGCAGCCCGCGGCGGCAGCAAACACCATCGCAGTCAGAGGCAGCCACGCTGCGGCGCGCTGCACTCCTTTTGAGTGCTTCATCCGACGCCCCACGGAATGCAGGTTCGCAACGGTCAAGCTCAAGGTTGGAGACTCAGGCGGCTTTCTTTACCTTGCCGGCGCGGATGCACGCCGTGCAAACACGGACTTGTTTCCTCACGCCCGCCACGACCGCGCGCAGGCGCTTCAGGTTCGGATTCCACCGGCGTCGCCGCGTGTTATTTGCGTGGCTAATCACGTTTCCAAAATGCGGCGCTTTGCCGCAGAACTCACACCTCAGTGCCATTTTTCTTCCTGCTTCAGTTCTTATTTGGGCTTGGGTTTCCTGCTCGAAATGTCGCAAAACCAAGCTCCTCATTCTAGCAGACCCCCCACTTCCGGCAAAGTACGCCTTTTGCACGCTTTTGTACGCCTTGTACTCCTTTTCTATCCCGGGTGTTTTTTCGAGACCTCTTGTCAGGTCCCTGTTCTTTCGAACGGGATTCGAACACGAGCCGCGTACCAGTAACTCCTCCAATCGCATTGAAGCTACAGGGGTTGCCAACAAAAGAGCGCACTGCTGGCCGCCCGTACCATTGTTGACCGCACTTCCGCCGCTTAATTTGCTCCTTAGCGGGCGCCGACGACGGCGCGCTTCGCGTGACCCATGAACGATTCGTTGGACACCATCTCCGGGGCTCCCCAGCCCGCTCCACACAT
>Ga0066659_10001283_pt1 | contig 10801 bp, 7 predicted proteins | sample GraSoiAngelo_108_FD_75176 | JGI IMG/M metagenome (GOLD analysis project Ga0066659, IMG submission 75176) | Grasslands soil microbial communities from the Angelo Coastal Reserve, California, USA - 14_0903_09_40cm | ecosystem: Environmental > Terrestrial > Soil > Grasslands | place: USA... | reverse complement strand
TACTTTTCAATCATGGTGAGCGTGCGGCTGGCGAGGTTTCCGAGGCCGTTGGCGAGGTCGCTGTTGTAGCGCTGGACGAGGGCCTCGTAACTGAAATTGCCGTCTTGGCCGAAGACCGTTTCGCGCAGAAGATAGTAGCGAAGAGCATCCATGCCAAGGACATGCACGATCGGCCGCGGACGAACAACGTTGCCGAGCGACTTGCTCATCTTGGTGCTGTCCATGAGCAGCCAGCCATGTGCCCAGATTTGTTTGGGCAATGGGAGGCCGGCCGCCATCAAAAATGCCGGCCAGTAGACGGCATGAAATCGAATAATTTCCTTGCCGACGAGATGAACATCCGCGGGCCAGAAACCAGTTTTCTCATACTGCGGCCCGCCGACAGCACTGAGGTACGCGGTGAGCGCGTCGAACCAGACGTAAAAGACATGCGGTTCTTCGCCAGGGACGGGAATGCCCCAGCGTATCGTGGTGCGTGTGATGCTGAGATCCCGGAGGCCGCCTTCGACAAAGCTGAGAACTTCATTCCGGCGGGCTTCCGGTTGAATGAAGGCCGGATGCTTAGCATACCAGTCGAGAAGCGGTTTTTGAAATGCAGAGAGTTTGAAAAAATAATTTGCTTCCGTAACGGTTTCCGTTGGACGGCCGCAATCGGGACAGTTCTCGCCAGGCTTCACGTCCACGTAGGCATTATCGTAGATGCAGTATTGCCCGGTGTAGTGTCCGGGGTAGACGAAACCGTTTTCGCGGCATTGCTTGAAAAGCCACTGCACGGTATGTGCGTGCTTTAAGTCAGTGGTGCGGATAAATTCGTCGCCTTGAACACCGAGTTCGTCCCAAAGGGCGCGCCACTCGGCGGCCATCTTTGCGACAAACTCCGATTCGGGAACACCAGCCTTCTTGGCGGAGCGCTCGACGTTGACGCCGTGTTCGTCGGTGCCGGTGGTCAAGAGCACGTCGTAGCCCTGCATGCGTTTGTAGCGGCGGATGGTGTCACACACGACGGTCGAATAGGTGTGGCCGATATGCGGTAAGCCGTTCGTGTAATAGATCGGCGTGGTCAGATAATATTTTGGTTTTCCTGTCATTTTTTGAGTATTCAGTCTTCCGTTCTCAGCTCTAGGTAAGAAAAGCGGGCGGCCCCGCTACGACCCATGGCCTTCGCGACACCTTGCCAAGCTGGGGCGCAGCCTACCGCGGCCGGCTGCCTCGCGGCAAACCGAAATCAAATCGAAGAGGCTACGATGTATCGCGCCCCTGACGAAACCAAGCATCATCACGAATGCGCCTCATAGGCGCGGAGGGCTTCGCTGATCACGCGCTGCAGTGGCACGTTTTTTTCGACGGCCAGCTTGCGGCAGTCGTCGTATTCAGGCGCGACGTGCAGGATGCGGCCGTTCACGCGGGAAATCTTGATGCGCACGTCGCCGAAAGCTGTTGTGACATTCAGGAATTCGCGCGGCAGCGTGCGGCGTTGCGCCCGGTAGGTGCGCGCGCCGAAAGTCGTGGTTTCGGCAAAGATCAGCGAAATGAGCGTATTGGTATCCTGCGGCTTGCACAAAACCGTGAGCAGCGTGCCGGGACGATTCTTTTTCATTTGCACCGGTGTGGTGTAAACGTCGAGCGCGCTTGCGGCCAAAGCCCTTTCCAGGAAGTAGCCGTAGATTTGAGGATTCATGTCATCGAGGTTCGCTTCAATCACGGCAATTTCTTCGTCGAAGCCGGCGACCGATTTTCCCGAGGCTTCCCCGATCATGAGGCGGACAACGTTGGGCTGGCCTTCGAGATCAGCAGTGCCCGCTCCGTAGCCGATGGCGGTGACGCTCATCGGCGGCTGCGGACCGAACCACTCGCATAACGTGGCAACAATGGCCGCGCCGGTGGGGGTGACGAGTTCCTTTTGTACGCCGTTGGAATAGGTGGGCTTGCCTTGCAGCAAATTCGCAGTGGCGGGCGCGGGGACAGGCAAAATTCCGTGCGCCATTTTTGCGGTTCCGCCGCCGACGTTCAAAGCGGAGCAAGCGAACTCTTCGATGCCCAGAGCGTGAAATCCGATGCACGCGCCAACAATGTCCACGATGGCATCAACGGCTCCCACTTCGTGAAAATGAATTTTCTCGAGAGGCACGTCGTGGACGCGGGCCTCGGCTTCGCCAAGTCTTGTGAAGATCGCGGCGGCACGGTCGCGCACACCAGGCGCGAGCTGCGATTTCTCTAGAATTTCAAGAATCGCGCTGAGCGAACGATGCTTCGACTGATCTTCTGTCTTCACCTTAACGTGGGTGGCGGCCATGCCGTTCTTCCAAACTCTTTCGGCCGTAAGTCCCCAGCCAGGGACCCGGAGGCCGCCCAGTTCAGTGCGAAGCTGTTCCTCGTCACAGCCGGCATCGACCAGCGCGCCAAGGGTCATGTCACCGCTAATGCCGGAAAAACAGTCGAAATAGGCGAGTTTCATGGGATGCCGCCGTGCGGGTGGGATTGCTGCCTGAAACGGCTCTCCGCCAGGTGCAGATTGATACTATCGGCGGAGCGTGAGGGTGTCAAACGCTGGCGCTGACTTGTGATTGGTGATGGGACTGCGACAGCGGGGGCTTTGAAACGTCATGATAGTGGGAGGAGCCGGGGTACACCCCGGCTATTTATTGGAATAGGTAGGGACCTGCTTCATTGCAAGAGGCCTTTCCACCACCGTCAGAAGAGTGATTCTTTGACCGCGAGCTGCAGGGCTCTCTATACTAAGAAACCTTGAGGATGATCGCTGGGCGGAACGAGGACATGTGTATCAGAGACTGACGGACCGGTTGCGCGAGACGCTGGCGGCGCACATTCTGAAGCAATACGGCCTGGAGCTGGCGATTGTGCTGGAGCGGCCGCCGAAGATTGAGATGGGCGAGGCGGCTTCACCAGTTTGTTTTGAATTGGCGAAGCAGTTGAAGCGCGCGCCGCGGCAGATTGCGCAGGAGATTGCGAATGGTTTGGGCAGGATCGATGGGATCGCCAGAGTCGCAGTGGCGGGTGGAGGGTATTTGAATGCCTACTTCGACCGAGCGGGATTTTGGGAGAGCGCGCAGGCAGAGGCGGCCCGACTTCAGACCGCGGACCTTCACGGGCCAAAGCCTCGTTTGCCGGTAGGCGATGACGCCGCACCTGAAGGTACCCCCCACAAAGAAGCTACGCCGCGTGATTCAATCGGAAGAGGCAAAGAAGAGGGCGGCCAGGGCCGGCAGTCCCACAAAATCATCGTCGAGCATACCAGCATCAATCCGAACAAGGCAGCGCACATCGGACACGTGCGGAATGCAGTGCTGGGCGACACGATGGTGCGGATCCTGCGGCACACAGGTAACAGGGTGCAGATTCAGAATTACATCGATAACACGGGCGTGCAGGTGGCGGATGTGGTGATCGGCCTGCTGCAAATGGAAAAGGTCACGCCGGTTTGGGTGCGGAACCGGGCAGCGGAACCAAAGTTCGATCACTACTGCTGGGAGCTGTATGCAAAAGCGACGAGCTTCTTTGGGGCGGACAAGGCGCGCGCGGCGAAGTTGCGCGGGGAGACGCTGAAGTCGATCGAGGAAGGACAAGGGGAGGGCGCCGAGGTTGCCCAAGTCGTGGCGGATGCGATTGTCGGATGCCACCTGCGGACGATGGCGCGGCTGGGTATCAGCTACGAGCTGTTGGCGCGGGAGAGCGAAATTCTGCATCTGAAGTTTTGGGATGCGGCGTTCGAGATGCTGAAGAAATCGGGCGCGATTCAATTGGCGACGAGCGGGAAGATGGCGGGTTGTTGGATCATGCCGTGGGAAGAAGAGGTAAAAGAGGTTCAGGAAGTAAAGACGGTCAAAGAGGTAAAGGAAAAGACTCCCGAGCAAGAGGAGGAGAATTCGCAGGCCAAGATTATTGTGCGTTCGAATGGGACGGTGACCTACGTTGGGAAGGACATTGCCTACCAACTTTGGAAATTCGGATTGTTGGGGAAGGATTTTCACTACCGGAAGTGGCCGAATGCGCCGCGGGGGCCAACGGTTTGGGCTACCACAAGTGGGTCGAATGATCCGGGGGCACCGCACTTTGGCGAGGCGGCATCGAGCGTTTACAACGTGATTGATGCACGGCAGTCGTATTTGCAACGGGTAGTGGCGGCGGGGTTGCGAGCGCTGGGGCATGGGAAAGAGGCGGAGCAGTCGATTCACTTGTCGTATGAAATAGTGGCGCTGACGCCGCGATGTGCCGCGGAAATGGGCTACGAGCTTACGCCCGAAGAGGCCAAGAAGCCGTATGTGGAAGTGAGTGGACGCAAAGGCTTTGGTGTCAAAGCGGACGATCTGCTGGACAAGCTGGTGGCAGCGACGCTGGCGGAAGTGCAGCAGCGGCACGCGGAGATGAGAGCAGAAGAACAAGAGTTGACGGCCCAGGCAATCGCCGTGGGGGCGTTGCGGTTTTTTCTGCTGAAATTTACCCGGAATGCGATTATTGCGTTCGACTTTAAAGATGCGTTGAGTTTTGAGGGAGAGACAGGGCCATATTGCCAATATGCGGTAGTGCGGATACGCGGGATCAGGCGAAAGGGTGCGGAAGCAGGGGCGACCAACGTTGACGTAACTAGGGAATCCGTTAGTCAACTACTTTCGGGTGCGGAGGGAGATTCTCTTTGGGAGTTACTGGTCGCCGGGGGTTCGCTCGACTACGCGGTGGATGCGGCGATTGCTACGCAAGAGCCATCGTTCCTGGCGAAATATGCATTTCAATTGGCGCAAGCGTTCAATAACTTCTATCACCAACATCATATCCTGTCGGAAGCGGACGGGCAGAAGCGGGCCTTTCTGCTGCGGCTGACGGAGTTGGTGGAGGCGCAGATGGTGCAGGCGCTGGGATTATTGGGGATTGCAGCGCCGGAGAAAATGTAGCCAGAAGACAAGCGTGCGCTGCACTGAGGCAGGCCCCTACACCGAACTGACCTCGGGCACCTAATACGACAACACCAGGTGGACGAGGGTGCGGAGGGCCACGCCGGTGGGGCCTTTGGCCAGCCAGGGCTTGGCGTCGTCGTTCCAGGCGGTGCCCGCGATGTCGAGGTGAATCCACGGCGTGTCGCCGGTGAACTCCTTGATGAACATGGCGCCGGCAATGGCGCCGCCGCCTTTGCCGCTGCCGATGTTCTGGATATCGGCGACAGTCCCCTTGATGAATTCGCGATAGTCGTCGTCGATGGGCATTTGCCACATTTTTTCGCCGACGGCTTTCGAACTGGCGAGCAGTCGGTCGGTGAAGGGCTGGTCGGAGCCGAAGACACCGACGTTGACGTTGGCGAGCGCTACGACGATGGCACCGGTGAGAGTCGCAGCGTCTACGAGATACGTGGCGCCAAGCTGCTTGGCGTAGTGAACACCGTCGGCAAGGACGAGGCGGCCTTCCGCGTCCGTGTTGAGGACTTCGATGGTCTTTCCGGACATGGCGGTCTGGATGTCGCCGGGCTTCTGAGCTTTGCCGCCGGGCATGTTTTCAGAAGACGGGACGACGCAGATCACTTTGACACTGGGCTTGAGGGCAGCGAGTGCTCGCATCACGCCGAGCATGGTGGCGCCCCCGGCCATGTCGTATTTCATTTTTTCCATGCCGTCGGCGGGCTTGATGGAGATGCCGCCAGTATCGAAGGTGATGGCCTTGCCGACGAGACCGATCACTGGTGCGCCAGGTTTCAAGTTCGCGGGAGTGTAGGTGACGACGATGACGCGGGGCGGTTCGGGACCACCCTGGGCGACGCTGAGCAAAGCGCCCATCTTGAGGTCGGCGATTTTCTTTTCATCTAGAATTTCTACGGAAAGTCCGGCTCCCTTGGCCATGGCTTCGGCTTTTTCGGCCAGGATGCGCGGCGTGAGCTTGTTGGACGGCTCGTTGACGAGGTCGCGAGTGAAGTTTTGCGCCTCGGCGATGATGCGGCCTTTCGAAAGGCCCTTCTCTGCCGACGCACGTTCGGCGTCTGAGGAACCAGCGAGCAGGACAGTTTCGATGTTCTTGTCGTTTTTCTTTTCGGTCTTGTATTTGTCCGTCTCGAAATTGCCAGCGAGCACGCCTTCGGCGATGGCTTGGACCGATTCTTCGGCGGCGTGGCCCTCTCGAACGAGGAAAGCGAAATTTTTGACGGAGCGCGCCTTCAGATGCCGCAAGGCGGCGCCGGCGACTTTGCGAAGCGCTGCAATGCTGTATTGCTCGCGCTTTCCTACTCCGACTAGCAGTAAGCGTGCGGCCTTGAGGCCCGCGGGCGCATGGACCAGCGTGAACTCCAACATTTTGCCGGTCAATTCCCCGCTTTTCGCCAGCTTGCGCAGGAGTCCTCCGGCCGCCTGGTCGATCTCGGCGATGCGGCCTTGAACAAGGTCGGTCTCTTCAAATACGTAGGAAACCAGGGCATCGGTTTCGATTGCTGCGAACGGCTGGGTAACGAGCGTGATCTGCATGGTGCGCTATCGCCTCCGATTGCGATACATGGATTGTTCAATTTCCCTGCGAGCTTCCTTGGTACGTTCGTCCTGGCGGCGATCCCACGACTTCTTGCCCTGTGCCAGAGCAATTTCGATCTTGGCGATGCCGTTACGAAAGTAGATCTTCAAGGGGATGACCGTCAGACCCTTGGACTCGGTGCGACCGGAAAGCCTGTCGATTTCCCTCTTGTGAAGCAGGAGCTTTCGCGAGCCCAATGGCTCATGATTCCAAGGCCCCCCGGGTAAGTACTGTGCAATGTGCGCGTTAACGAGCCATGCGCTGTTGGCCTTGAAATCGACGTAGGCATCGCGAATGTTCGCTTTGCCCTCGCGGAGGGCCTTGACCTCGGTGCCATGAAGGACCAGGCCAGCCTCATGTTTCTCAAGAATTTGGTAGTTATAGGAGGCGGAGCGGTTTTGCGCGACGATGTGCTCGCCGGACTTCGCTGAATTCTCTGTCTTATTGGCAGGCTTGGCCACAACTTTCCATCATAACTTCAGTATTAAGACTTGTCACTCTCGACACAAGGCAAGGTTGTTTCATTTAGGCGGCCAACCCAGCATCCTTGCCGGGCCTCTAAATCGAATGTTAGACTGCTTGTTTAGGCTTCATGTCGAGGCCTCGGAGAGTGCATGCGCCGCTGGGGAAGCCTATTTCTGTGTGTTGGTCTCGGACTGCTCGCCGTGGGCTGTCCCAAGGGCCAACCCGATTACAACCAAGGTAGGAAAGCGGAGACGCTTCAGGATTACGACGCCGCGTTCGCCTTCTACCAAAAGGCCGCCAAGGCTGACCCGTACAACGCCACTTACAAGATCAAGCTGAACCGGGTACGCTTTGAGGCCAGCGAATTGCACGTCAAGCGCGGTGTTGAACTACGGAAACAGGGCGACCTCCAGGGCGCCGCGGGCGAATTCCAAAGGGCGCAGGCCATGGATCCTTCGAGCCCTGTCGCGGACCAGGAATTACGCAAGACGGTCGAGATGATCGCGGAGAAAAACCGCGCGGCCGATGCGGCTGCTGAGCTGCCGACTGATCCGAACGAGCCACCCCTGGCTGCGATGCCGCCTGAAATCAAGCCGCTCTCGCGAGCTCCCATTAATCTGAAAATGTCCAATGACGCAAAGATCGTCTTCGACACGATAGGGAAACTCGCGGGGCTGACGGTGATCTATGACCCGGACTTCCCTGCCCGGCGCATCACGGTGGAATTGAACAATGTGACCATGGAGCAGGCGCTGGAAATCGTGTCGTTAGAGACCAAGGCTTTCGTGAAGCCGGTTACGGAAAATATTATTTTCGTGATTCCGGATCAGCCACAAAAACGCCGGGACTACGAAGAGCAAGTAGTCAAGACATTTTACGTTTCAAACACGGTTCAGCCGCAGGATCTGACCGAAATTGTGACCGGATTGCGGCAATTGCTGGATCTGAAACGAATCCAGCAGCTCAACTCGCAGAACGCCATCATTGTCCGCGACACGCCGGACAAGCTGCTGCTGGCGGAGAAGATGATCCGGGACATCGACAAAGCCAAGCCTGAGGTGGTGGTGCAAGTCGAAGTGCTGGAGGCGCGCACGGATCGCCTGCGGGACCTGGGCATTCTCCCCGGGCAGACGGCCAGCATTGCCATCAACCCGAACAGTAGCACGACGAGCAGCTCTTCAGGCACCACCTCCACGACGAGCAACAGCGGAATCACTCTAAACCAACTTCGCCACCTGAATGGAAGTGATCTTGTCTTCACGCTGCCGAGCGCGACAGCAAACGCAATCCTCAGTGATACGAGCACGAGGATTATCCAAAATCCGGAAGTCCGCTCGGTGGACGGCCAGACCGCCAAACTGCGCATTGGCGACCGCATCCCTATTGCCACGGGCAGCTTTCAGGCGGGTGTAGGCGTCGGCTCGACCGGCGGCGCAGGTTTTGTAAACCCACTGGTGAATACGCAATTCACATATTTGGACGTCGGGGTGAATATAGACCTTACGCCCCGTGTGCATCCGAATCGCGACGTCAGCCTGAAATTAAAAGTGGAAGTCTCTTCGCATACCGGCGATCAGGCGATTGGCGGAATCACGCAACCCATCATCAGCCAGCGGGTCATCGAGCATGACATCCGCTTGAAAGAGGGCGAGGTCAGTATACTTGGCGGCCTGGTCCAACGAACTAACAGCAAAACCCTGGAAGGCTGGCCGGGACTCGCGAAGCTACCCCTGCTGAGATATCTCTTCTCACATGACAAGACGGACCACCAAGAAGATGAAGTGCTGATCGTCCTGACACCCCGGATCGTGCGTATTCCCGAATGGACCAAAGCGAATCTGCGGACGATGTATGCTGGCTCTGAGACAAACGTGCAAGTCAAGCGGGAGAGTGAGATTCGCGCACCTGCGCAGCAACCAGCATCATCGCCACAACCTAAGACGAATCAAAATACGGGAGCGGGAACGCCGACTTCTGCGCCAAGTGCCACGGCCCCCGCGGCTGGCACTGCTCAGGGAGCTCCCGCGGCAAAGATTCGGTTTGAGCCGCAGAGCTTGTCGTTGAAGGCCGGGCAGACAGCAACAATCGGCGTTGTGGTTGACAACGTGAGCGACCTCTTCTCCATCCCGCTGTTGCTCCAGTACAACCCCGCGGTAATCAGCGTAGAAGAGGTGCAGCATGGCGGGTTCCTCTCAGGCGGAACCCAGGAAATCGCTATCGTGCAGCAGGTCTTTAAGGAAAAAGGACAAGCGATAATTTCCGCAACGCGCCAGCCCAACACACCAGGAGTGAGCGGAAGCGGGACGCTGATCGGCATCGTCGTCAAGGCGCTGGCGCCGGGCTCGTCAAACCTGTCGATCGTGCAAGTGAATGCGAAAGATTCAGAGCAGAAGCTGATACCGTTGATAACACAAGAGGCGACGCTGCAGGTCCAGCAGTAGTCGAATTATGCGAACGATGTTACCCAAGATTTCATACCGCGGACGAAGCCGCAGAAGAGTCCACCGGAGGCCGTCTTTCTCCGAAGCTGGAATGACGCTGCTGGAGTTGATCATCGCCTGCGCCATTCTGCTGATTCTGTCATCCGCTGCCCTGCCGATCGCGAAGTACACCGTCATTCGTCAGAAAGAAGCTGAGCTTCGGCGTGATCTCCGCGAAATGAAGGATGCCATCGACCGGTACAAAGACGCGGCCGACCGAAACCAGATCCGCGTGGAAATCGGGAGCGAAGGCTATCCCCCAGATCTGGAGACTTTGGTGAAGGGAGTGCAACTCGGCGCCAGCAGCGATCGGAAGATTCGTTTTCTGCGGAAGGTCCCGGTGGACCCCATGACGGGGCAGGCCGACTGGGGACTGCGTGCCGTTCAAGACGATCCCGATTCGACGAGCTGGGGCGGCAAGAACGTGTTTGACGTATACTCGAAGTCGATGGGTACGGCGCTCGATGGCACCAAGTATTCCGATTGGTAGATCGAACGAGGATTTGAAATGAAAATGCTGTCGCAAATTCGAACGGGCAGGCTGTCGTTGCGGACGCGTCGCATCGGGCTGTTCGAAGCGGGGTTTACGCTCATCGAATTGATGATCGTCATTACGATCATCCTTATCCTCATCGGCATGGCCGCACAGCGCTATGAGAAATCGGTGCAGCACGCACGCGAAGCAACCATGAAGCAGGATCTCTGGGTCATGCGGCAGGCGATCGATAATTACACGCTGGACAAACAGACCGCCCCGCAGTCCTTGGAAGATTTGGTGCAGGCGGGGTATCTGCGGAAGGTTCCCACAGACCCCATGACGGGGGCAGCAGACTGGGTGCCACAGTTCGATAGCGTGGTGTTAAGCGCAGAGCAATCGGGAACGGGCATGATTGATATTCATTCGAATTCCGACAGAGTTTCTCCCTTCGAGAACACCCCCTACAACGAGTGGTAGTTCCTTCTGACGGGTTTACAAAATCATTGCGCCAGCTGCCTGCACGTTGCACTGATTTTGACGGAAGCTTGCTCGTCCGATATAGGTTTCCGTTAGTGCTCGCCAATGATTCTGACCGGTAATAATCGGCAAGCCGGAAGTAATACGCTGGTCGCTCGGAATTTTGGGCACTAAGCGGGCACCTGAAAAGCGCAGAAGAGTGCCAAGTCACGTAATATCAACGCGCGGCTTGGAGCGGCCTAGTCGCTCGTCGGGCAACTATAACGACAGCTGCAAACGGGCATTTGCAGAAAAATCTAAGTTGTGTGTTATGATGCTTCTGCGGGGTGGAGCAGCCTGGTAGCTCGTCGGGCTCATAACCCGAAGGTCGTCAGTTCAAATCTGACCCCCGCAACCAATT
>Ga0066659_10001275_pt1 | contig 10854 bp, 4 predicted proteins | sample GraSoiAngelo_108_FD_75176 | JGI IMG/M metagenome (GOLD analysis project Ga0066659, IMG submission 75176) | Grasslands soil microbial communities from the Angelo Coastal Reserve, California, USA - 14_0903_09_40cm | ecosystem: Environmental > Terrestrial > Soil > Grasslands | place: USA... | reverse complement strand
CTTTTCACTTTGGGAATAACCGCCGCAACCGGAATTTTGATGGGACTCGTGCCGGCGCTGGCGACCTCCCGAGGCGATCACCTCGAAGCACTGCAGCAATCGTCGCGCACTTTGAGAGGAGCCTCGCGCGGCCGGACTCGCGGCTTCCTCGTTTCCTCACAGGTCTGCCTCGCCTTCGTCCTCACCGTTGCCTCCGGCCTCCTGCTGAAGAGCTTCGTACTCGTGTGGAGGGTCAATCCCGGCTTCAATGTTCAGAATCTCTACGGGGTAAATTTCTCGCTGAGCGGCCCGAAATATGAAAATGACAAGGCCATCGTTCGCGCCCAAACAGAAGTGCTCGGCCGCATCCAGCAGATCCCCGGGGTCGAGTCGGTGGGCATAACCAGCACACCACCGATTGCGGGAAGTTTCGGAAGTTTCGATCAAAGCGGATTCATCGTCCAGGATCGCCGCATCCCCGATTCGCAAGTTCCTTCTGTCGACCGTTACATCGTGAGTCCGGACTATTTCGCCACCATGGAGATCCCGCTCCTCCGCGGCCGCTTGTTCACGGAGGCGGACGCCGCCGGAAACTACCAAGTGGCAATCATCAGTGAAATGACCGCTCGACAATTCTTCCCGGGCGAGAATCCACTCGGCAAAAGGATTCAATTGGGGGCACGTCAAGACGACCGACCGTGGGCAGAAATCATCGGGATTGTCGGCAACGTTCATCAGTATGGCCTCGACTCTCCGGCAACGCCACAGGCCTATCTGCTCTACTCACAATTTCCATTTGGCTACGCGGCCGTCCTTTTCGCACGCAGCACGGTTGCACCGGCAGCACTCACGCGCGCGATGGATGAGCAAATTCGGGCCGTCGACAAGGACACGCTGGTGTTCAATCCCGCTCTCATGACGGAGATTCTCTCTCATTCACTAGCGCAGCGGCGGTTCACCACGGCATTGCTTTCCGCCTTTGGAGCTCTCGCGCTCCTTCTCGCCGCCGTCGGGATCTACGGGGTGATGTCTTACATGGTTGTCCAGCGCACCGGCGAAATTGGTATCCGCATCGCACTGGGCGCGCAAAGACGCGATGTCCTGGAACTGGTCTCGCGCGATGGAATGCTTCGAGCGGGTTTTGGCTTGCTGGCGGGCTTGCTTGTTTCGCTGGCCCTCACTCGTGTTTTGACCAGCCAACTTTTCGCCGTGAACGCGCTCGATCCGCTCACCTTTGGCGGGGTTCTGCTTTTGCTGGCGGGCGTCGCGTTCAGCGCATGCTACATCCCCGCTCAACGCGCGACGCGCGTCGATCCGATGGTGGCGCTGCGCCATGAATGATTAGCCGAAGTTTGGAGAGAGTGTTCAGAGATTCGAATCGCGAGTGGCAAGGGGCTTTATGAATAAGCTGCGCGGATGGCTGTTGCGGCTGGGTGGACTCTTCAGAGGAGAACGGCAAGAGCGTGAGCTTGCTGCAGAGATGGAGAGCCATCTGCAGATGCACATTGCAGACAATCTGCGCGCGGGCATGGGTCCCGCACAGGCGCGGCGCGAGGCACTCATGAAACTGGGCGGCATCGAGCAAACCAAGGAAATGGTTCGCGAGCGCAAAGGGCTGCCCCTGCTCGAAGTGCTGCTCGAGGATGTCCGCTTCGGTTCGCGCATGCTGCGCAAGAATCCCGGCTTCACCGCGGTCGTGGTGCTCACGGTCGCTCTCGGGATCGGCGCGAACGCCGCCATTTTCTCCGTCGTTCATGCCGTGCTTCTGAAGCCGCTGCCTTATCCCGAATCCGATCGTCTGGTGATGGTCTGGGAGAAGGTCTTTCTGCCGAATTATCAGAACGATGAGAACAGCCCCTCACCAGGCAATTTTTCTGACTGGAAAAGTCAGAATACGGTCTTCGAAAATATCGGGGCTTACCGCAACCGCAGTTTTAATCTCACCGGCGCGGGTGAGCCGGCGCGCGTCGAAGGTGAGCAAGTCTCCGCCAGCCTGTTTTCCGTTTTGAAAGTGAATGCGGCGCTGGGCCGCGTCTTCACCGCGGAAGACGACCAGCCCGGCGGCCGGCACGTCGCCGTCATGAGCGACGGCTTGTGGAAGAGCCGCTTTGGAGCGAATGCGCAAATCCTGAACAAGTCAATTCTGCTCGACGGCGAGAGCTATGCTGTCGTCGGCGTCATGCCGCCGGGTTTTCATTTTCCGGATCCCGATGACCAGCTTTGGGTACCCATCGCCCTCACTCCCCAGGATCTGGCCAATCATGGGAGCCACTATCTGCTGGTCACCGCGCGGCTCAAACGCAATGTGACGCTAACGCAAGCTCAAGGGGAATTAAATCGCGTCGCGCAACGTCTCACGGAGCTCTATCCGGATACCAACACCGGAGTGCGGGCCAGCGTGGTCGCGCTCCGGGAAGAGATTGCCGGCCCGGTGCGTCCGGTGCTCTTTGTTCTTTTTGGCGCGGTGGGTTTTGTTTTGCTGATTGTTTGCGCTAATGTCGCGAGCTTGCTGCTGGGCCGAGCCTCCTCGCGCCACCGGGAAATCGGCATCCGAATGGCGCTCGGTGCCGGCCGGATAAGAATTCTGCGCCAGCTCTTGACGGAAAGTGTGCTGCTCGCGCTTCTGGGTTGCGCGCTTGGAATAGTATTCGCCCGCTGGGGAATCCTTGCGCTCAAGCTGCTGAGCCCGCCACACATTCCGCGCCTGGACGAAATCCACATAAACATTTCTGTTCTTGCTTTCAGCCTGGCGATTTCTCTTTTTGCAGGATTCATTTTCGGCGCGGTGCCCGCGCTTCAGGCCACCCGTGACAGCATGAATGACTCGTTGAAGGAGGGTACGCACGAGTCTGCTCGCGGCGCGCGTCTCCGCACCCGCAATCTGTTGGTGGTGCTGGAGACTGCGCTTGGGGTTGTCGTGGTGATCGGCGCGGGACTCCTTCTTCGCAGCTTTCTGATTCTCGAGCGCGTCCCGCTGGGTTTCCAGCCGCACGGCGTCCTCACGTTTCGTGTGATTCCCCGCGGAGAGAGATACTCGCCGCTAGCGGGGCGCACGGCGTTTTACCGGCAGGCCATCGAGCGCATCGGAGCGCTGCCCGGGGTGAAGTCGGCCGCGGCCGTCAGCTTCATTCCGCTGACTCTTGTTCGCGGCAGCAAGGGCTTTTCCATCGAGGGCCGCGTCCCGCCTGCCGCTGGACAAATCCCGATGGCCGGTTACAACGCCGTGACCCCCGGGTATTTCGAATCGCTCGAGATTCCACTGCACAGCGGAAGAGATTTTTCATGGCGCGACAGGCCGCAAGGGCAGCGCGTCGTCATCATTAACGAATCCATGGCCCGCACCTATTGGCCTGGCGAAGATCCGCTCGGGAAGCGCATCAAATTCGGTACGCCCGATGATCCTTTTCCGTGGTGGACCATTTCAGGAGTCGTCAGCGACATTCGTGAATTCGACGTGCTTACGCTGCCGCGGCCGACCCTCTATCTCCCCGTTTCGCAGGCGGACGATTCGCTTTATGTGCTCCGCGATTGGGTGGTGCGCACGAGCGGTGATCCAATGACCATTGCTTCGTCTATTCGTGCCGCGATGCGGGAAGTGGATCCGGATCTGCCGGTATCGCGGCTGCGTAGCCTGGAACAAGTGCGAAACATTTCCGTGGCGCCGCAGCGGTTCAACCTATCGCTCTTTGGCCTGTTCGCGGTGCTCGCGTTGGTGCTGGCGGCGGTGGGAATTTATGGCGTGATGGCGTATAGCGTGGTGCAGCGGACGCGCGAGATCGGCATCCGCACGGCCTTGGGTGCGCAGCGCGGCGACGTGCTAAAGCTGGTGTTGCGACAAGGCGTGCGCCACGCGGCGCTCGGAGTCATTCTCGGACTTGCGGGAGCCTTCGCGTTGACGCGGCTGATGGCCCGCTTGCTTTACGGCGTGCAGCCGACGGACCCGGTCACTTTTGCCGGTGTCACTTTGATTCTTGGCGGCGTGGCACTGTTGGCATGCTACCTCCCGGCGCGACGGGCGATGCGCGTCGACCCGGTGGTGGCGCTGCGTTACGAATGATTCAGAAACTTGAGCTAAGGCAGTTTAGCGGGAAGGATGCTATGAGAAAGATGCGAGCATGGCTGCTGCGATTTAGCGGACTGGTCCGCAAACAGCGCCGAGACCAAGAATTTACCCGAGAGATGGAAAGCCATCTCCAGATGCACATCGAAGACAATCTGCGCGCGGGCATGAGCCCCGCACAAGCACGACGGGAGGCGCTTATGAAACTCGGCGGTGTTGAACAGACCAAGGAAATTTATCGCGAGCGACGCGGCCTCCCGCTGCTTGCAACGCTTGTCCAGGATTTGCGATTCGCCGGCCGGATGCTCTTGAAAAATCCCGGCTTCACAGCGATTGCTGTTTTGACCCTGGCGCTCGGTATCGGCGCCACCACGGCCATCTTCAGCGTGGTATACGGCGTTCTTTTGCGCCCCCTTCCCTACCCCGAACCCGACCAGATCGTTCAGTTGTGGGAGGTCAGTGCCAAGGGCGGTCGGATGAACTTCCCGGAGCCGAATTTCACAGACATCCGCAATGCCTCCCAGACCCTCGAGGCTCTAGCCGAATGCAACGCGGGACCCTTCACTATAACTGGCGGGAGGGAACCGACCCGAACTCTTGGCGCATTGGTTTCCCGGGATTTCTTCAAAGTGATGCGTGTCTCGCCGCTCCTCGGCCGGAGTTTCAGCCCGGAAGATCAGCGCGAAGGCGCCGCGCCCGTGCTGCTGGTCAGCCATGGCTATTGGCAGCAGCACCTCGGCGGTTCGAATGAACTTTCCAAGCTCAAGCTCGTCGCGGATCACCGGGTCTTTTCCGTCATCGGCGTAATGCCGGAAGGGTTTCGCTTTCCGGATGGAGCAGACCTCTGGGTGCCGCGTGAACTCTATCCGCCAGACAACACCAGCCGCACGGCGCACAACTGGCACGTCTACGGCCGCGTACGCGAAGGCATCGCACTTTCGCAGGCGCGCGCGGAACTTTCCTCCATCGCTCACCGGCTGAAGCAGCAATACGGCCAGGACATCGATATGACCGACGCAGCAGCCGACCGTCTGAGAGACGCGATGACCTCCAATATACGCGCCGCCTTGCTGCTGCTGCTCGGCGCGGTCGGTTTTCTCTTGTTGGTGGCCTGCGCCAATGTGGCCAATCTTCTTTTGGCCCAGGCGGCACGCCGCGATCGTGAACTGGCCATCCGCGCGGCGCTTGGAGCCGACCGTCGCCGCTTGATCTGGCAATTTCTGATCGAGTCGGCGTTGCTTTGCACCATAAGCGCAATTATTGGAGCGCTCGCGGCTCGCTGGGGCGTGAATGTTCTTTTGGCGCTGGCTCCCAAGAATCTGCCGCGCCTCGAGGCCATCTCTCTCAACATGCCGGTGCTATTGTTTGCGGTGGGCTTATCGTGCGTCATGGCTACGGCCCTCGGCACTTTCACCGCAATGCGCGCGACCGCTGGCGATGTCCGCGATGCTCTCGCTGAGGGCGGCCGCGAACAGATCGGCGGTCAGCGCGCGCAGCGATTCGGCCAGACGATCGTGGCCGGACAACTCGCGATTACGCTGGTGTTGCTCGTCGGCGCCGGACTTCTCGGCCGCAGCCTGGTTCGTGTGCTCTCCGTGGAGCCGGGCTTTCGCACCGAACACGTGGTCACCATGGATCTTGCTTTTGCTCCGCTCGGCGATAAAGAGGCGATAAAAGTGGTTCAAGTGAATAAGCTCAATCATTTGTTCGCCCGCTTGCGCGTCATCCCGGGTGTCGAAGCAGTGGGGGGAGCGAACGCGTTGCCGCTCGTCGACGACTTCCTCGCCGACGGAACTTTTCTCATCCTCAATCCCCGCGATATACCCACGCGCATGGAAGACTTCGAGCGGCTGTTTCACAATCCTTCCATCACCGGCTACGCTGACTACTGTGTGGCCAGCGAGGACTACTTCCGTGTTTTGGCCATTCCGCTTCTACGGGGCCGGCTGTTTGATGACCGCGATGCGCTGAATTCGACTCACGTCGCCGTCATTAACGATGCTCTTGCACGCACCCGCTGGCCAAACGAGGATCCGCTCGGCAAGACGATTGAATTCGGCAACATGGATGGCGATTTGCGCTTGCTCACCATCGTTGGCGTCGTCGGCGACGCGCGTAATCGCAGTCTCGAAGCACCTCCCAGCCCCACCGTCTATGTAAACTACCGTCAGCGGCCACAATCATCCGAGCTTTTCACAATTGTGATGCGCACCAGCCTGCCACCGGAAAGCGTGATTCCTGCCGCGAGCGAAATTGTCCGCAGCATCGACCCGGACGTACCGCCGCAGTTCCGCACGTTCGCCCAAGTATTCACTTCTTCCCTGGCCGCGCGGCGATTCAATCTCACTCTGGTCTTGGCGTTCGCGGGAACCGCCTTGCTGCTCGCTGTCGCTGGCATCTACGGCGTGATGGCTTACAGCGTCGCGCGCCGCACGCGGGAAATCGGCGTCCGCGTGGCCCTTGGAGCTGCCCGCGGCGACGTGCTCCGGCTCGTGCTCGGTCAGGGCATGTGGACGACTGGAATCGGCGTGGCCATCGGGATTGCAGGTTCGCTCGCTTTGACGCGAACGATGGAGTCGCTTCTGTTCGGGGTGAGCCCCACCGATTCGGTGACTCTTGCAGGGGTCGCGCTATTGCTCGCTGGTGTGTCGATGCTAGCTTGCTGGGTCCCCGCGCGGCGCGCCATGCGCGTCGATCCCATCATCGCGCTGCGTTATGAATGAAAATCAGTTTTCAAGTGCCGGCCAAGAAACTAGGGCCAGAATAACGGAAGACTTTCTCTACGGCTTTTTCTTTTTGAAGAGGCCGCTGAGTGCATTTATGGCGTCGGCGGGATTTTGCCCGGGCGCTTTGGTGGAGCCGGAAGAAGGCATGCCGCCGAGACACCCGAGTTGCGATTTAAAGAGATCTTTTGCCAACCCGCCTACGTCGGGAATGAACTTCGGTTCGGAGGTGGTGCCCTGAATTTGAAAAGGAACTTTCAGACCGCCGCTGCTGCTGCAATCGCCAGCACTGCCACCGCCCCCGGTCATCGCACTGAGTACCCCGCCAAGCCCGCCAGCTGCTCCGGCGGCTGAGTTTGCCGAGCTGCTCGCCTCTTTCGCAAGCGTGGCGAGCATTTTGAAATCGAGGGCGTTCTTCGAGTCCACCGTGCCCGCACCAGTGAGATTGCCAATGGTTGGAAGGACCGCAAGAAAGTTGTCGGCTTGAATACCCGTGGGCGCCACGCGGAGATTCGACGTGACCTTCTCGATGTTCAGGTCCTTGCCCGTTTTGATTCCCGCAAGCGAGGCGACGGAAGACATTTTCGAGCCGAGATCGAAGCCCGCAAGCACCCCATTGAAGAGGCCGACGTTTCCGGCAATGAGGAGTTTGTTGGTCGGCCCGGTCAGATTGAGATTGGAATTGAGTGTGCCGGCCGCCAGAGAAGCGCCTTTGGGAAGATGGATGCCAATTGCGGGAAGAAAAGCTTGGAGATCCTTCGCGGGCATGTCTTTGGCGTCAAGCTTGATGTTGACAACCGTGGCCTCGCCGGCGGATTCATACGTGCCATTCAAATGTGCTACGGCGCCGCCGATATTGAGGGTCGAAGGATTGAGCACGCCGGCGTTCTTGCGGAGGTTGTATTTGCTATCGAAGTTGACGGTGACGGGAACGCCGGCGGGCGAGCCGCCGGCAACCAAAAGCGCATGAGAAAACTTGACGTTGCCTTTGGTTTGCGCTTCGCCACCTTGTGACGAGAGATTGCCGTCGAGATCGAGAAGGCCGCCGAGACCCGTGGAAGAATCGAGGAAACCTGTCGAGGCGAGATCCAAGGAAGTGACGTTGAGCTTGGCGTCGAGAGGAGTAAGCGCGGTATCCGCTTGATCCACGGGGCCGAAAGTGCCGTCGAGTTTGAATTTGCCGCCCGCGGGCAGATCGGCGGTGACGGTCACAGGAAATTTTGAGGTCAGGGAAACGTCACTAGCGGTGACGTTGACGTGATCGTAGCTGCTGCGCTTCTGCGAATTGGTTGAGCCCACGATGATGCTTCCCTCCGTCAGCGTGAGTTTCTTGACGGAAACCTCGGCGGCATTTCCCGTGCCAGCGGGTTTTTCCGCCTCCTTGGCCTGGGACTTTGCGGCGGAAGCACCAAGCGAAGAACAATTCCACACGCCGGCAGCGTTGCGAAGCAGGGTCACCCGGGGACTGGCAATTGTGACGCCGGTAACATTGAGGGTCTTCGAGAAAATCAGTGGCATCATTTCGACGCCCACGTTCAGCGACTTGGCGGTGAGGAAAGGAGAAGAACTAAATTTCGGGTCGTCGCCGATGGAGAGATTTTCCGCCGAGAGCGACCCACTGAGGAGTGCGAGGCTGATATTGCCCAATTGCACTTTGCGACCCAGAGCCGCGGAAGCTTTCTCTTCGATGGTGGGGCGAAACTGGTTGACGGGAATCAAGAAGGGCGTAACGAGAACCAGCACCACTAGCACGCCCACAACGAGGAAGACAATTTTCAATGTCTTTTTCATGACCACCTCCGATTCGCAAGGGCAGGTGCAGACTGGGTGCGGCGAAAAGATGGTAGCACGGGCGGAGCGGGTTGCGGTCAGTGCCCTATCCTAGCGAGTCAAGACCACGGGCCGCTGCTCATCGATTGAGCGCCGGGCTTTGCCCCGACTTGTGGGACCTCTGGGCCACCACGCGCGGATTGTGGATTCCTTGGTCCTTACAGTAAGTGCAAAAATGCCTGCGATTTCATCCCTCCGGTCGTATCCTCTGCAGGACATGAGGAAGACTCCGACAAGCTTCCCACGAATACGTTCCGCATGTCGGTGTAGTCGTAGCCACGAATTGAGCTTTGTATCAGGTGACCTTGCAAAAAGAATTTTTCCGAATGCCAGGAAGTGCGAATCCGATAGTCCCAACGGCCTTCCGCAGGGCGAGGTAAGAGAGTACCAGGGAGTCTTAAGGGCCTGATTACTGGTTGGCAACGGGCCTCCGATTGTCTGGCAATGGCGAAAAAGCGGGCTTCTCCTTTAGGCTGAGCGCGGAGCCCAGCCAATACCTCTCGCGCGATGGTGCATTCCAAAAAGCCAGCTAGGTACTTTCTCTTGAAGGAAGATAGCACACGCAAGGAGATAGGAGTGCCGCGTGCCGCATCCTTCGGTTTTTGAAGCGTGCGGGTTTGCGTTTGTCCCTGACGGGCGACAGTCCTTCACGTGATAGAGAGCAGGTGCAACCCGGTCGGGACAAGTTCCGGCCCTCCCGCTACAATGGGACGCGCCGAAGGACGATGCATGGCAGCGTTTGGAAAATTGCAGGGAGCACAGACCGGAGCGATCGAGCCGGTGATGGTGCTCATCCCCGAGGGCTGGTTTGGGATGGGCTGCGAAACGGGGCGGGATGATGAGAAGCCGGTGCATCGGGTGTGGGTGGATGCATTTGAGCTAGCGGCTTACCAGGTGACCAACGTCGAGTACGCACGATTCCTTGCGGCGATGAGTGGCGCTCCGCCGCCGTACGCGAATGTTGCGAACTTCAATGACCCGCAGATGCCGGTCGTCGCGGTGTCCTGGCACGAGGCCGCGAGCTACTGCGAGTGGCTAAGCGGCGTGACCGGCAAACGCTATCGCTTGGCGAGCGAAGCGGAATGGGAGCGGGCGGCTCGCGGAGGCGCACAAGGCTTCTTATACCCGTGGGGCGATGCGCCTCCGGAGACGGTTCCCGATTACGACAAGCGATGGAAGCTGGGCCCGGAGCCCGTTGGCTTGTATCCGCCGAATGCCTACGGGCTCTACAATCTGGGCGACAACGTCCATGAATGGTGTGCGGATTGGTACGACGACGGCTACTACGGGCGCTCACCGGAGCGAAATCCGCTGGGGCCGAAGAGCGGCAGCCGCAAGGCTTCGCGGGGCGGCTCCTGGCGGCATCATATTAAGGTCACGCGCACCGCGGCGCGCTCCAGCATTCCACCGGAGTTCCAATACGCTGACTACGGATTCCGCATCGCGCGCTCTTTGGATGGCTGAGAATGCGACCGCGGTCGGCATGCTCCAAAACGAAAATTCTGCAGGCAATTCGCCGCCTGGGCCGGGAGGCCGCCAAGAACAAGATTTGGGTTCATGCTAGGATGAGTACATGTGGCACGGCTCCTTGACTCTGCGCCTTGTTGCACTGTTGGTGGCCGTCGTCGCAAACGCAGCGGCGCAGCAGGAGCCAAAGCCACAGGACCTCCCCAATGCTCCCGTGGCAAAGCAGGAAAGCGCGCCGCAGAAGCGCCAAAATCCTTTCAACACAACCATCGAAGTTCTCGGACGTCGGTCGATTGTTTTTCCGGAAATTGCCACCGATCCAAACCCCCTTGGCCCCAAAAAGAAATTCAATCTCTTCCTAGATCAAAGCATCGCTCCGTTCCACTTTGTGACCTCGGCCGCGGGCGCGGGAATCGATCAAGCCAGAAATGCGTTGCCCGGTTATGGCCAGGGAATGAGCGGATACGGCACGCGTTTCGCGTCCTCGCTGGCGACCAGCACATCGAACAGTTTCTTCGGAACGTTCGTCCTTTCGTCGATGCTGCGGCGGGATCCAAGATACTTCGTAACACTGCATGGCGGTTTCGGGCATCGTGTGGCCTACGCGCTGAGCCGCATCGTGGTAGGACGCACGGATGACGGCAAGTTGGGCGTGAATTGGCCGGGGATGATCGCACCTCTGCTGGCTGAGAGTCTGGCGAACAGCTATCTGCCGGTGAAAGAACAAACGGCTGGGCGGACTCTTCAGCGCTATGGATTGCGGATCGGCCTGAACACTGCCAGCAATGCGCTCCG
>Ga0066659_10001274_pt1 | contig 10864 bp, 9 predicted proteins | sample GraSoiAngelo_108_FD_75176 | JGI IMG/M metagenome (GOLD analysis project Ga0066659, IMG submission 75176) | Grasslands soil microbial communities from the Angelo Coastal Reserve, California, USA - 14_0903_09_40cm | ecosystem: Environmental > Terrestrial > Soil > Grasslands | place: USA... | reverse complement strand
GGGGTGCGCTCGAGACCGATGCGCACGGCTTCCACGATCTGGTTGATCGGTTCCAGCAAGGAATCACGGATCTCCTCGTCGGTGATCTCGACCGTCTTCGGCACCCCGCCGACGAGGTCACGACCTTTGATCTCCATCATCTGGAGCTCGTTGCCCGGGTACGCGGACCCGATGGTGATCTTCACGAGCTCGGCCGTCCGCTCGCCCACCAGGAGGTTATACTTCCGCTTGATGTACTGCACGATCGCCTCGTCCATCTTGTCCCCGCCGACGCGCACCGACTTCGAGAAGACGATACCCGATAGCGAGATGACCGCCACCTCCGTCGTGCCCCCGCCGATGTCGACGATCATGTTGCCCGTCGGCTCGGTGATCGGCAGGCCCGCGCCGATGGCGGCCGCCATCGGTTCCTCGATCAGGTAGACCTCGCGCGCTCCGGCCGACTCGGCCGACTCGCGCACCGCCCGCTTCTCCACCTCGGTGATGCCGAAGGGGACACAGATGATGATCCGCGGGCGGACGAGCGTCTTCCGGTTGTGGATCTTCTGGATGAAGTAGCGGAGCATCGCCTCGGTGATCTCGAAGTCGGCGATGACGCCGTCCTTGAGCGGTCGAATGGCGACGATGTTGCCGGGCGTGCGCCCGACCATCTTCTTCGCTTCCGCCCCCACCGCCAGCACCCGCTTGCCCCCGCGGTCTTCCTTCTGGACGGCGACCACCGAGGGCTCGTTGCAGACGATGCCCTCACCCTTCACGTAGATGAGGGTGTTCGCAGTGCCGAGATCGATCGCGAGGTCGTTGGAGAAGAGTCCGAGTATGGAGTCGAGAATCATCGCGCGCGCCGCCCCCTCCGCCGCCGGACCATCCGTTGGCGCAGCCTCGAGAGCTATCAGAAATGGGCAGCGGCAGCAACGCGAAAGCCCAGGCGCTCCGCCGGTTTGCAAAGGGACAGGGGCTCCGCTAGCCTTTCGGCGTCAGGCTCGCGAATGCTCCGCTTTCTGCGTAAGTACTCGAGCTCGACCGGCATCAAGATCCTCTACGGCCTCCTGGCCGCCCTTTTCGTCATCTGGGGAGTCGGTGCGGTCGGGGGCCAGCGGGTCGACGTGGTCGCCAAGGTCCACGGCGAGACGATCAGCCGTCGGGATCTCGATCGGGCGGCGGCCCTCCTCCAGCGACGGTACCAGGAGGTCCTGAAGGGCCAGTTCTCGGCCGACCTGGCCCGCTCGCTCGACGTCCGGGGGCGCGCGCTCGACCAGCTGATCGACGACGCGCTCCTCCGCCATGAAGCGGATCGCCTCGGCATGGCGGTGGGCGACGTCGAAGTGGTCGACGCGATCACCAGCATGCCCGAGCTGCAGGAGGACGGTCACTTCAGCCGCCAGCGCCTCGAGTACGTCCTCCAGGCGGAGCGCGACCGGGGTGAGTTCGAGGCGGAGGTGCGGCGGAACATCCTCTTCGAGCGGCTGCGGAACCTCGTCGTCGACGGCACACAGGTGAGCGACGGGGAGATCACGGAGCGCTACCGCCTCGACCACGAGCAGGTGGACCTCTCCTTCGTCCGCATCGCCGCCACTGACCTCGCGGCCGGGATTACCCTCACCGACGACGACCTCGAGCACTACCTCGCCGGCCATCCCGAGTCCTACCGGACACCGGCGCGCGTGCGGCTGCGGTACGTGGCGTACCGCGCGGCGGACTTCGAGCCGCAGGTGGAAGTCCAGGACGGCGAGATCACCGAGTACTACGAGCTGCACAAGACCGAGCGCTTCACGGCACCCGAAGAGGTCCATGCCCGCCACATTCTCGTGACGGTTCCCGACGGGGCCACCGAAGCCGCGAAGTCCGCGGCGCGTACGAAGGCCGAAGAGCTGCTCACCAAGCTCCGGGGCGGAGGGGACTTCGCGGCGCTCGCCAAGCAGCACTCGGACGATCCTGGATCGGCCGCCAAGGGCGGTGACCTCGGCTTCTTCCCGCGCGGGCGGATGACCCCAGCGTTCGAGAGCGCAGCCTTCGCCCTCGAGCCGGGGAAGCTGAGCGACCTCGTCGAGACGCCCTTCGGCTTCCACATCATCAAGGTCGAGGAGCACCGAGAAGGCGGCCCGAAGCCGCTCGATGAGGTGCATGACGAAGTGGTCCAGGCGCTCCGTCGCGAGCACGCGCTGGCGCTGGCCCGGCAGCAGGGGGAAGAGGACCGCGAGCGGGTTGTGCGCGGGCGATCGCTCAGCGAAGCGCTCGCCGGACGGACGCTGCTGACGACGCCGCCCTTCGTGGCGAATGGAGAGATCCCCGGGCTCGGGCGCGTGCCGGCGCTCTCCGACGCCGCATTCGCGTTGCACGAAGGCGAGGTGAGCGACCTCGTCGAGACCGCCGATGCGTACTATCTGCTCTCACCCTTCGAGCACACGGAGGCGCACGTGCCTCCGCTCGCCGAGGTGCGGGACCGCGTGCTCGCCGACGCCCGTCGGGAACGGGCTGCGACGGCCGCCAAGGAGCGGGGGACGACGCTCCGCGCCCGCGCCGCCGAGATCGGTCTGGGGGCCGCCGCGGCCGAGCTCGGGCTCGCGGTCAAGGACACGGGCCTCTTCGACCGGCGGGTGGGCTCGATCCCGACGATCGGAGCAGCGCCGGACCTCCATGCCGATGCCTTCACGCTGACGCCCGAGGCCCCACTCGCCCCCAAGGTCTACAGCGTGAGCGGCGATGCCATCGTGGCGGCGCTCGTGAAGCGCATCCCGGCCGACATGGCGGGGCTCGCCGCCGAGAGGGACCGTATCCTGGACAGCCTCCTCCAGCAGAAGCGACCGGCCCTCCTCGCGGCCTACGTCAACTACCTGAAGGAGCGTGCGGCCCGCGAGGGTGCGCTCGAGGTGCGCAGCGACTCTCCCCCCCGCGGCTAGGAGCGCGTGAGCCCGGAGGCGCGCGGCGGCTTCACGCTGAGCGGCTCTCGCCCCCTCGGCTGCCTCCTCGTCCACGGCCTGACCGCCACGGCCGAGGAGATGCGTCCGCTCGGCGAGGCCCTCGCGGCGCGCGGTTTTCCCGTGCACGCCGTCTGCCTCGCCGGCCACGGGACCGACCTTGCAAGCCTCGCCCGCGCCCGCTGGGTCGACTGGTTCGCATCGGTCAGCGAGGGCCTCGCGCGTCTCCGGCCCGAGGCGCCGCGCATCGCCATCGCCGGCATGTCGCTCGGCGGGCTCCTCGCCCTCCACCTTGCGGCCACCCACCCGGCCGCGGTGGCCGCGCTCGTCCTCTGCGGCACGCCCATCCAGCTGAGCGGCGCACGGATTCGCTGGCTGCCCATCCTGGCGCGGCTTCCGTTCGTCGCGCGCCACTACGCCACCATTCCCAAGGTGAACGGAAAGCCCGACATCGCCGACCCCGTGATGCGCGCCGCGAGCCAGAGCTACCCGGCCGTGCCCCTCCCGGCCGTGCTCGAGCTCCTCCGCCTGCAGGCGCTGGTGCGCCGGGAGCTACCGAGCGTGACGCAGCCCGCGCTTCTCCTCCACGGGCGCCACGATCACAGCGTCCCGGTGGCGAACCTCGAGCTCCTCCGGAGCGAGCTCGGCTCCCGCTCGATCGAGACGCACGTTCTCGAGCGGAGCTGGCACGTGGTCACGCTCGACTACGATCGCGACGAGGTGGCCCGGCTCGCGGCCGCGTTCCTCGACCGGGTCGCGGCGGAAGCAGCGCCGGCCGGCCGACCGGCGTGAGCGGCATCCACTTGGAGTCGCACTAGCCCACGAGGCGCCGGATGCTGAGCTCGATGCCGCGCTCCACGAGGCGGCCAAACCACTCGTGGACCGTCGCCAGGGTCGCGTCGTCGGTGGCCGCGGGTAGCGTCAGCTCGAGGCGCGCCCCGCGGCCGGCGCGCAGGGCGTCCTCGAGGATGAGCTCGCGCGCGTAGGGCGTGAACGGGCCGGCACGCCGGAGGTCGCCCTCCCGGGCCGCGGCGGGGATGACACGCGCCCAGAGGAACTCCGGGGCGATCCCGTCTGCCGGACGCCGATGGTCGAGCAGCGCCCTCACCAAGGCCACGAGATCCCCGTACGTCCGCACCTGATCGATCGTGCGGAGCGGAACGACGATTCCGAAGGACGCTTCCAGCACGACCCCGAGCTCGAGGAGATCGAGCGAGTCGGCCGCCAGGTCGTCGGTGAGCGAGACGTCACGGGCGAGCGTCTCCCGATCGACTCCGAGGTGCTCCGCGACGAGCGCGCGCACGCGCTCCTCCACCGCGCTTCCGACTGGCGCTGCCTCACCGCTCCGGAGCGCAGCGCTACCCATCTCCGCGGACCCCTTCGGCCGTGCTGGTGAGATGCGCGACCACCTGCGCGAGCTCCGAGGGTGCGAGAACTTTCGGAAGGTGCACCTGGAAGCCGGCGCGCAACGCCCGCTCGCGGTCGTCGGCGTGGCTCGACGCCGTGAGAGCAACCGCCGGCACGTTGACGCCTACCTCGCGCTCGACGGCGCGGATCGTCCGGACGAGAGCGTAGCCATCCTCGCCCGGCAGATCGACGTCGGTCACCAGCACATCCGGACGGAAGCGCGCGAGAGCGGCGAGCGCCTCGCCGGCCGACGCGACGGCGGTCACGCCCGCGCCACAGCGCCGCAGGACGCCCGTGAGCCACTCGCGCGTATCCGCCTCGGCGTCGACCAGCAGGACCCGGATGCCCGACAGCTCGGCGCGCCGGGTGTTCTCGATGTTCGTGCGGCGACGCACGCGCCGCGGTCTCTCCAATCGCATGAAGGGTCCTTCCCTGCGCGCCATATCCATATCCGTCCGAACTGCAGTGCATGCCGCGTGCCGCCCGCTGGCACCACGTGGGCGAGGGGAATGCGAAGATCTTCGCGTGGCTGGAGGTCTCGCCCCGAGCAGGAGCGCTGTGGCCGAATGTCCCGGCGAACTCGCCCGGTCACTTGCGGCCTACGGCAATTCGCGGCCCGGCGGGCCGGCACCTGGCTTGCTCACCCGGCGCATGGATGGCATGCCGGTCGAACCCATTCTCGTCGTCGACGACGACCCGACCTGTCTTTGCATCATGACCGACGTCCTCGAGCGCGCGGGCTATCGCGTCGAAGCCGCGAACGATGGGACCGGCGCCCTGGCGCGGATCGTCGATCGGCGCTACGCGCTCGTCGTCGCGGACATCTCCATGCCCCGGCTGCATGGCCTGGCGCTCGTGGCAGAGCTCGAGCGGGTCAGGCCCGGAGTGCCGACGCTACTCGTCTCCGCATTCCCGGACGAGGGGACGTATGCCGCTGCCCGTCGTCTGGGCGTCCCCTTGCTTGCCAAGCCGTTCCACGCGGATGCGCTCGTCAGCCGGGTGCGGGAGCTCCTCCGCTCGCGCGGGCTCGACCCCTCCCCCTGAGGCCGGCGCGGGTCAGCGTTGCGTGTTCCCGCGCGGTGCCAAGCCGTAGCGCTGGAGCATGCGATAGAGTGAACGCCGGTCGACGCCGAGCACCGCGGCGGTCCGGCTCACATTGCCCCCCGTCTCCTCGAGCACCTGGCGGATGTAGCGTCGTTTGAGCTCCTGGAGCGTCGGGCGGTCGCTCGAGGCAGTCGGCCAGGTGGCCGGGGCGCCGTCCTGCAACTCGGGCGGCAGGTCCTCGACCGAAAGCACCTCGTGCTGCGCGAGGGCGACTCCACGCTCGAGCACGTGGGCGAGTTCGCGGATGTTGCCCGGCCAGTGATACGCACCGAGGAGCGCGAGCGCCGCCTCCGACACCCCGACCACGGCCTTGCGGGATTCGCGCGCCGCGCGGCGGACGAGGTGATCGACGAGCAGGGGGATGTCGTCGCGCCGCTCGCGGAGGGGCGGCAGCACCACCGTCACCACCTTCAGCCGGTAGTAGAGGTCTTCCCGAAAACGCCCACTCGCTACCCCGTGGGCGAGGTCACGGTTGGTGGCGGCGATGACCCGCACGTCGACCCGCCGCCACTCGGCGCCACCCACCGGGCGCACCTGATGCTCCTGCAGCACCCGGAGGAGCTTCGCCTGCAGGGCGGGCGAGACGTCGCCGATCTCGTCGAGGAAGATGGTTCCACCGTCTGCCTCCGCGAAGAGGCCACGGGTCTCTCCCACGGCGCCGGTGAACGCTCCCCGTACGTGCCCGAAGAGCTCGCTCTCGAGCAGCGTCTCGGTGAGTGCGGCGCAGTCGACCGCCACGAACGGCCGCAGGTGGCGGGTGCTGTGGTCGTGTATGGCGCGGGCGACGAGCTCCTTGCCGGTCCCGCTCTCGCCGAGGATGAGCATCGTGCTGCCGCCCGGCGCGACGCGCGCGATCGTCTTGTAGATCTCCACCATGGCGGGTGATCGCCCCACCATGCCGCCCAGCTCCTCGCTGCCCGCGGGCGGCGGAGCCTGCGTTTCCTCCTTGCGGCCGAGGACCCGGCGGACGGTGGCGCGGATCTCCTCCAGGTTCATCGGCTTGCTCACGTAGTCGACCGCGCCGGCCGCGATCGCCTGCACCGCCGTGTCGATCGAGCCGAACGCGGTCATGATGACGACCGGGAGTGTCGGGAGGCGCTCGCGCAGGCAACGGAGCAGCTCGAGACCGTCGACCTTCGGCATGCGAATGTCGAGGATCGCCAGGTCGAGGGGTTCCGCCTCGATGCGGGCGAGCGCCCGGGACGGGTCCGTCTCGCCGAGGACCGTGGCCCCGTCGCGGCTCAGCACCTCGCCCAGGAGGCGACAGGTCACCGCGTCGTCGTCGACCACCAGGATGCGCGCCATCAGACGTCCAAGGGAAGATGGATCCGCATCGTGGTGCCCTGCCCGGGCGCGCTCTCGGCAACCACCTGGCCGTTGTGCGCCCGCACGATGTGATCGACGATCGCCAGGCCGAGACCCGTGCCCCGGCCCGGGGCCTTGGTGGTGTAGAACGGCTGGAAGACGCGGCGGAGCTCCTCAGGCGCCATGCCGTGACCCGTGTCCTGCACCGCGAGCTCGACGTAGCGGCTCCCGCGGCCGTTCCCGCTCACCTCGGCGGCGCGGACGGCGATCGTCCCCGGAGGGTCGGTCGCATCGATCGCGTTGGTCAGCAGGTTGAGGAGCACCTGGCGGAGGCCGGCGACGTCGCCGGGCACCGGCGGGAGGCCTGCCGGCACCTCGTTGATCGCCACCAGATCCCGCCCGACGAGCCGGGTCGAAACGAGGCCGAGGACCTCCGCGACCAGGGGCTGCAACGCCACCGGCGCCCGCTGCCGATCGCGGGTCCGGTCGAGCACGCTGCGAATCGTCTCGATCATCCGCTGCACCTGCGACTCGACGATGGCGAGCTTCGCCGCGTGCTCGGGGAGCGGATCTTCACGCAGGAGGAGCTGGGTGTAGCCCAGGATCGAATTGAGCGGCGTCCCGAGCTCGTGCGCGATGGTCGCCGCCATCTGCCCGAGCGCCGCGAGCCGCTCGCTGCGCCCGAGCTCCAGCCGCGCCCGCCAGAGCTTCTCGTTCGCCTCCGCCAGCTCGCGGTTCCTGTCGGCCAGCGCGCGCGTCGCCTGACGTACCCGCGACTCCAGGCCCGCCGTCAAGTCCTCGATGCGTGAGAGCATCCGGTTGAAGCTGCTGGCCAGGAAGGCGAACTCGCCGCTCCCGCTGAATCCGACGCGCGCGCCGAGCGAGCCCGTCTCGGCCTGCTGCATCCCTCCCACGAGCGCCGCCACGGGGCGGGCGACGCGACGTTCCAGGAAGAAGGCGAGCGCGAGCGAGATGAAGGCGATCGAGAGAACGAGGAAGATCGCGTCGATGGTGCGGAGCCCACGCTTCAGACTCGCGGCTTCCGCCAGCGACACGTCGACCTGTGCAGCGCCGATGACGCTACCGGCTCGCTGGAGTGGCATCGCCACGCGCCAGATGTCGGCGCCGTCCGGACCCGGAAGCCGGGTGCTGAGGCTCCCCTCTCTCACGAGCTGCCTCGCCTGCCCGGCGCTCAGCGCCGGGGGCACCTCGGCGCCGCGGGTCGTGAGTACCACCTCGGGCAGGTCGCCGTTCAGGCGGAAGAGATCGATCGCCACGACGTCGCGGCTTCCCTCGACCATGGCCGTAAGCTTGTGAGCGAGCCCCTCCGGATCCGAGCGCCCCCAGAGCGAATCGACTGTGCTCAGCACGAGCAGTGCGTGCTCCTTGAGATCCCGTTCGAGGGCTCGCTCCGAGAAGGTCGTATCGAGCCACTGCGACATCGCGAGCACGCTCGCGACCGTGGCGACTACGATAGCAATCAGCTGAAAACGTAGGGTGCGATGCACCGAAAGGTCTCTCTTCCCGGCTCAGGTGGGAAGCAGGGTGGCCGTGCGTACCAGCTGGCGGCGGAACGCCGCCCGGGCGAGGAGGCGTGGAAAGCCCGCGGAGAAGAGCCGGTCCTCCTCCTCCGCAGGCTCCCCCTGGGTGTTACTTGGTAGTCCCGTACCGCTTTCCCGGCCGAGCAGCCTTCTCAGAGGTCGCGGACCGCGCCATGTGTGTCGGGGCATGGTGGCCCTTGTTGGACGCCTTGGACGCCTTGGGCGTCTTGGTCGCCTTGGTCGGGCTCGTGAGCGGGCTCGGCGGAGCCCCGCCAGCCGGGGCATCAGCGGCGAATACGGGACCGGCCATGAGCATGGTTGCGAGAAGCGAAGTCACGATTCCCTTCATGGGTCTGGTACCTCCTACCCGTTCGTACACCTCGATCACCCTGGCCGTTACGCTACGAGCGTACAGGCCGCTTCCGCGAGAGCAAGCGCCATGCCGGGGAGGGAGGTCGAGCGAGGGGCGCGGCGGGATCACCCCAGGGGCAAAAACCGCTGTGGCATTCGGTCACAGAGCGAGGCATCTGGCCACGGGCCGCGCCGCTGAGCTGCGTTCTGGCTACGCCAATCGGTCGGGTCACGTGGACCCGCCGAGCGCGCGCTCCGCAGCCGGCGCTGCCGCGGCGCCCGAGCTGGGCGGCGGAAGGTAGTCGATCGAGAAGCGGAGCTTCGGGAACACCTTGGGGAGCCGCATCAGGTTGGCGACGAACACCCCGACCGCCATGCGATCGAGCCAGGAGGACGTCGGCCAGCCGAAATGGATCGTGAGGTCGCGTCCATCGAGCTCCTCCTCGAGGAGAGCGAGCAAGGCCACGATGCTCCGGTACACGCCTCCCGGCTGGATCGGGAAGCGGTAGTGGTCCGGGGCCATCTTGTCCGGGATCCCCTCGCGGACATTGAAGAAGGTCACGAAGGCGTTGCCCGACCTCTGGTCTCCCATCGCTACCTCGCCGGGGCGGCGAAAGAAGACGTGCAGCGGCCCGTCCACATCGCCGAGCGCGAGCACCATCTCGAGCGGGTAGTCGCTGCGGCGGACTTCCTGCCGCTCGGGTCCGTAGCGGCGTGAGAGCGGGATGCCCGCGGCGAGGAGCACCGTCACGACCGCGGCCCAGAGTCCCGTGCCATAGGGCTTGTGGAGCGCCAGGTAGATGAAGCAGGCGACGAGGATGAACTCCAGCAGCAGGGTGGCGGTGCGCGAGGTGTGGTACGCGCGGATCTCCTTGGTCCCCTGGAAGTAGCGGTAGATGAGGAGGCACCCGATGTTGATGCAGAAGCTCGCCAGGAGCCCGATCGCATACATCTCGGCGAGGAGCGCCTGCGATCCCTTCGTGATGAGGATGATCCCCGTGTAGAGGAGGCCGTTCAGAATGTGGACCCGGTAGAGCGACGCCCGCCGGTTTGTGACGATGAGCCAGTTGAACCGGTAGCGGTGCGCGACCCGCTCGAGGAGCTCGCTCGACGCGACGTAGGCGGTGTTGACCGCCATGATGAGGATGATGCTGCCGAGTAGCCCCACGACCACCCCGAAGGGCACGTTGCCCACGAGCGTCGCCCAGTAGGTGATGAGGTCGCCCTCGTGCTCCCGCATGTTGATGGGTGCCGAGAGGGCGAGCGCGGAGATGAGGGGGGTGACGATGCCGACGGTGAGGGCGAGGAACCAATACGCCCGCGCGATGTCGCGCCAGTTCTCCACCAGGCCGGCGGTCTGGATGACCGATTCGATCCCCGAGTAGGCGAGGATGCAGCTGGCGATGCCCACCGTCACGAGCGCGACGCCATGCGGGAGGCCCCCGTGTGCAACCGACTGCGTCACACTCCGTACGCTCTCGAGCATGACGCCGGGGCTCTCGGGCGAAATGTGGAGGAGCCCGAGCGCGATCAGGTTCATGAGCACGAGGCTCGCCACGAGGAAGATCCCGAAGGTGACGCGGGCGTTCTCCCGGATGCCGAGGATGTTGAGGCCCGCGATACCCCAGATGACGCCCAGGATGAGCCCGTACTCGGCCATGTGCCCGAGCGGGAGAAAGGCCGTCCCGTTGATCACCGCGCTCACCGTCGAGATGCACGCGGTGAGGATGTAGTCGACCATGATCGACGCGACGGCGACGAAGGAGGCGACCGGCCCGAGCACGAAGTACGAGAAGGAGTAGACACCTCCCCCGCGGATGTTGTGGTTCTCCAGGATCTGCGCGATCTCGACGAAGCGGGTCGAGAGCACCCGGATGAGCAGCGAGGTGGCGACGATGAAGAAGATCGCCTGCGTCCCGATGAAGCGATGGGCCTCCGCGGGCGCGTAGAAGATCGAGGTGAGCTCGTCCATCAGGGTGATGAGCCCGACGGCGAACCAGGTGAGGTACCACTTGCCGCCCTTGGCGAAGCCGAGCAGGCCGGGGCGCATCGTGAGTGCGACGAAGACGCAGAGCAGGCCGAGGTTCAGCCAGAAGAGGACGAGGAACGTCATGCGAGCTCGAGCGCGGCGAAGAGGTCGTCGAGGGCGGCGACTCCCTCGGCGTGGGCGCCGTCCGGAGCGATGAGCCCGTGCGCGTTCCGGACCGGCAGGAGGCAGCGGCGAAAGCCCTGGCGGGCCGC
>Ga0066659_10001272_pt1 | contig 10871 bp, 13 predicted proteins | sample GraSoiAngelo_108_FD_75176 | JGI IMG/M metagenome (GOLD analysis project Ga0066659, IMG submission 75176) | Grasslands soil microbial communities from the Angelo Coastal Reserve, California, USA - 14_0903_09_40cm | ecosystem: Environmental > Terrestrial > Soil > Grasslands | place: USA... | reverse complement strand
TCCAGTGTAGCTGGACAATGGCTGGGCCGAAAGAAGGATGATCGCGCTGTCGCTCAAAGCCTGGTGTTTTGCGTTAGCCGGTGATATTCCATAGGTTGCGAGCGATACTGTTGCAAGAACAGCGAGGAGAGCTACGACTAGTATTCTTGTGTGGTTCATAGAAATTTTCGAAGACAAGCTTACGACGGCGATAGGTTCTTAACGCTTTTCATTTTGTCTCATGCCAGAGATATCCCGGTGAGTCAGTGTGGGGCGCAGTATTCCGGCGGCAACCACTCGTATGCGGGATATGAAGACTAAAATCTGCGTTGAAGATGCATGTTTGAGAGTGAGTGTGTAATTCTATCGCTAATTCCCAGCGGGAAGAGAGCTACTCGCTCACAATCCTATGCCAGAGCGAGGGAAGCACTGTCAGTTTTTCCCATCCTCGACCCGGGTCTCCGATATCTTCGACGGTGAGATTGTCAAAGTAGTAGTCGAGGACAGCAGCTTTCTCCTGCGCGAGAGGTGGAACACAGTAGTCCTCTTCTTCCCATAGAGCAGACCCGTCCTCCCGGAGTTTCGCGTTGACAAGTCCGTTTTCAAGCGATCGTCCGAAAGGACGCATCTTCGAAATCTCCCGGGAGTCAAGCCTCCTCCTCAACTCACCGAGCCTTTCAGCCCGAGGCTTAGCTGTCACCAACCAGAAGACCATATGCTCGCAGATCCTTAATGTCTATGCTGTAGATGGGGAATAAAGGGATGTTCGTTTACAAACTGTACAAAGCCCCGAAGGCATCGTAAAAGTGAGGACTGTTCAATGAAAGCGACCGAACAACATTCTCTTTAGGGCGGGCTATCATCTCGGGAAATCAGGGCGATCCGGTATGGCAAGTCATATGTCTGCGATTGGTTTTCCCGTCGCCACTCCCGCCGATTTTGACAGTTTCGCAGTGCAGTCTGCAAAGTCAGCCCAGCAAAATTTCAGTGTTCCCGGTGTGGGCTCTTACCGACTTTGGTCGCCGGGAAATGGAGTTGAACTTTGGGCCCAACTCGATAAGGAAAACAAGCTCATTGGACTGAACCCTCATTTCAGCGGACGAGCCTGGATGCAGGTTCAACTGGTGAAACATGTAGCCCATCCAAAGGACACTGTTCTCGACGGTGCGTTCTATGGCTGGGCAAATCCTCACGGCGGGACCACAACGGATGGCGACTATCCATTTTGTTTCAGTTCTCCTGATCATCGTCTGCATGACAATTTGAAACTTCCCGCAGAGGCATCGGTTCAATTGGCCGCATTTCCCGACCGGCTCTATGCCTACGATGATGAGAAACAGATGCGCTCCAGCGGACATTGGACGAAAGATATGGCGTCTGAATCGTGCATTCCGAGTGGAACGTTCCATCCCAAAACCGGGATTCTTGACCCGCCTAATACCGACATCATGTTTTGCGGCACAGTGCGAGAAGCGTCGAAGCTCACAAATCCAGCAACTGGTCTGCAATTGTACTGGGCACTTGTTCGAACGCTCGGTGGAGAATTAGACGTAGTAGCCGACCCATCAACTGTGAGTGGAACTATCAAAACTGGAGGAATAGTAGGGACTAGATCTTGGATGTCAGGCCGACTCAAATAGATGTTCTCACCGCCTACCAATTCCCGTGAGTACCGTCGCACGCCATGGTCGCTATCGGAGAATAGGCAGGCCAATTCATCGTATGGCCTGCCCCACAGATTCCTCATCAGGAAGAAACCACAGACTGCTAGTACACAAGGTCCGGAGCCAGGAGCGCAACCAAAGGATTCCAGCTAGATCCAATCACACAGGTCTGAAAGATCTTGGAGATATGGTAGTGGACGCGAGCCTGAGGCCGGTTCTAGGGATCGTTTGAAACGTCCTGAACGCTATAGTGAATATCACAACTGCAACGATAATGGATGCGAGGATTCCGTCAAAGATCTACCGATTGGGGCTCCCTCGATCCGGAGTGTTGTGGACGAGGAGATAGCTTTCCGTGGAGGCGGCTTTCAATCTCGTGGACCGCATCTTCCATCCTCGGGAAGTGAAACTTGAAACCAGATTCTAGTAGCTTGGCCGGGACGACGTAGCGACTCTTGAGGATCAGCTCGGCTTCTGTCCGGTGAATGTAGGCAGCGGCTTCGAGCATCCACCGTGTCGCGTGCAGCCCGAACGGCATGCCACGTTCGCGGAGGATTACTCTCATCATGTCGCGCTGTGGAAGGGGATTCGGCGAGGCGACATTGACAGGGCCACCCAGATCGTCGTGGTCGATCAGCCATTCCACTGCGCGGCAGAAATCGTCCTCGTGAATCCAGGAGATCAATTGGTGCCCACCGGCTATAGGGCCTCCGAGTCCCCACCGGGCGAGGCTACGAAGAGTACGATACACGCCTCCCCGGTTCACGGCAAAGACCATTGCTGTTCGCATGGCGACCTTCCGCGTAGTGGGTATCGGTGCTTCGTTGAGGGCCTGCTCCCAGGCACGTGCGACCTTGATCGAAAAGACGTCCTTCGCTTCCGGGGTCGCCTCGATTACGCCGGTAGCCTCGTCCATGGGCTGTTCGAACGTATGTTTGTAAATGGTGGCCGTGCTGGCGTTGAGCCAGACCGGTGGCGGATCCTTGGAGCGGGCCACAGCCTCGGCCAGGATCCTTGTTGCGTTGACTCGCGATTCTAGAATGTCCCGACGGTTGCGTTCGTTATAGCGGCAGTTAACTGATCGCCCGGAGAGGTTAATGAGCGCACAGGCACCGTCGAGTTCGCTTGTCCAGTCGCCAAGTGTTTGCCCGTCCCAGCGACACTGACGAACTCTGCCATCAGGGTCATGGGGAAAGCGTGTGAGAACCACAACCTCGTACCCATCTGCGACGAGCCTCTCTTGGAGGAAGGTGCCGATGAAGCCGCTGCCACCTGCGAGGACGATGCGACGGCTCATACCATTTCCTAGCATTCCCGTCGATATAAGAGACCCGACAGAACATTGCTCTCCTTCCGAATAGTATTTGTTACAGATATTTCACTAGGAACGGCCCGATCATCTTTTTGCCCAGTCGGATCATGTGCACACTGCAGGGGGAGCGATTGTGACCGATAAGCTCGGAGAGACTTGCAGTCCGAAACCTAAGAGCGTTCTGCGAAGAATTCTGGGAACGTTACGAAGAGGCAGAGTAGTTCGAAGGCGAGGAACTTGAGTTCAGCGATCTCAATTCGCGAGCTAGCGGCCTTTGATCGGTCAGCTCCAGCATCGTCTCACTCCAGCCTATGACTAGCCTTTTCAGCCGAATTCGAACGCGTCTAGGGTTCATGTTTCCAGACAAAGCCAAGATGGTTAGGAACGCGAATTTCCTCTTGCTCGTGCTAGCTGTCGCACCCGTGGTGTATATGGTGACAGTAGCTCTAGTTACGTTTGGAAAGGGTGGCATAGCGAGAGACCAAAGCATAGTTCCTGCGTTGTCCTTCGCTTTTGTGGTCGTCTCTCTGGTGAACATCTGCGTGATGGTCTTCTTCCAGACTAGCAAGAGGATCTTGTCAGATAGGAGCCGCTATGACCCGGTCGGCCGGACTTATCTGGTAATGTCGACAGGCGCAGTTATAGCGGAAGCACATGCAATATACGGGCTCGTCCTAACCCTCCTGTCAGGCTCGATATTCTACTCGATCGGATTCTCTCTCGTCGCGTGGGTATGTCTTTGGTGGGTCAGAGCCCGATTCAAGATGAATCTCGGAAAACTACCGAACGTATAGTCCTCCAAGGTATCTCGAACAAGGTCATCAGGACACCTGCAGCCAAGCCTGCAAGGCACGCTCCTACAGGTCCGAGTGAAAGCGACATTCGCTCCTCCCCGATCCGGAGATCGTGGGCGGTATCATCCCTCGGCGCTGTCCTGGGTTTGACAGCTGTCTTCGTGGTTCGTGGTCGAAGGGCCAAACCACCGAGACGCTCTGAACGACCCGGACTCACGTCAAACACAGGATTTTCTGAAATCAAGGAAAAATTGATGCACGCTCGCGAAATATGGCCACATTGTGGAGTCCCCGTCAGCCGCATATTCTGTTGGCTGGGTTGCAAAAAGTCAGATAGTCGATCGTGGAAAACCATAGAACTAGGCCCACATATGTTGTTGACAGGGACAGGCCACCATTCAATATCGCCCTGCCGAGATGCCTTCTCTGGTAGAGTGTAGCCACGAGGTAACCTGCCGCCACATAGAAGGATGTGTCAAGTGCGAAAACCTGCCAAGACCAATCAGATAGAGCCGCCGAACCCCCGCAACCAAAGCAAATTTCTCTCCACGGAAACGGAAGTCCATAACCCCACGTTTCCGGAGAAGGAAACACAACATGAGCCCACGTAAAGAGACCTGTGACCAACGTGATCACAAGAGACCCTATGAGGATGGTCGAATAGAGAAAAAGGCACACCCTTCTCAGTTTCAATATCCCCTCCTCCGAAATACCCTGCGCCCGTCCAAAGTAGGCAGGATGACTCTTGCTAATTATCGATGACTACACAAGGGATCCGATAGTTTGATAGAGGAATTTAGCCTGAGGCCCCGACGAGGGATAAGTCGCAGGTCTCTTTGGTTCGTGCTGGCAGGTTTCCTTGTCATACTTTTCGACATTGCAATCATCAATTGGACTCTAACTCTAGCTGAAGGAGTTCTGATTTGGACAGGCATTTTCACGCTCGGGGTAGTGCTCATAGTATTTTCGTCATCCTTTGCTCCGATCGCGCCGCCGACCCTCTCCAAGGTCCACGCTGATCTCATTGAGAAGTGGGAAGAGTCCGGAGACCTTGCAACCATGGTGGGTAATCTTTCCCAGGATGAGACCTCGACATTACTTGAGTTCAGCCGCAAACATTTCGGAGAATATGTTGGCAGGGCCGGGACTACTCCGAAAGGCAAGACCTGGACCGTCAAGTTATGGAAGGTAGGCTACCAAATTCTCCCAGCCAGATTAGAAGAAGGTAGACCCTTGTTCAAGGTGATTCTTTACAGGAGAGATCTGGCCAGCCAGAAGGGCATTCGAAGGCCATGGAGGACAATATATCGGGAGGATAGTACTCTCAAGCGAGTCAAATCTGGTCCTCTGATCGAGTTGCCAAACTGGATCGCAGACTGAAAGGTCAGACTTCCTCTGCACAAACTATTCTTTTCCGCTAACTATCTTGCGGTCCCCGAAGGGTGGCCGTTTTTCCTGCGTGGGGCTCTTCACGAAGCAGTGGGAAAGCTCAATACACTCCAGTCAGGAAGTTCAGTCGAGAAGTATATGCGAAAACTTGTCGTTCTTACTTTCGTCACTCTTGATGGTGTTATGCAGGCTCCTGGTGGGCCCGAAGAAGACTCTACCGGTGTTTTCAAGTGGGGAGGCTGGAGCGTGGGTTACTGGGACGATACTCTCGGCAAGGTCATGGGTGACCAGATGGGCCATCCCTACGACCTGCTATTAGGAAGAAAAACCTACGAGATATTCGCCGCCCACTGGCCCCGTAGCACCGATCCTGGAGCGGAAGGCCTCAACAACGCTCGGAAGTACGTGGCCTCCAAGACCCTGAAGAAGCTGGACTGGAAGAACAGCACCCTCCTCGGCCCAGACATCGTCACAGAGGTCAAAAAACTCAAACAACAGAACGGGCCCGAGATACAGGTCCACGGCAGCAGCAATCTCATCCAGACATTATTGAAACATGATCTAGTCGATGAATTCAAGCTAAAGATCTACCCTGTCACCCTTGGCAAAGGTAAGAGATTGTTCGGCGAGGGCGCTATCCCAGCAGGCTACAAGCTCGTCCAGAGCCAGACCACGCCCACAGGCGTCATAGTCGCCACCTACACGCGATCGGGAGAGCCCAAGACCGGGTCCTTCGCCCTAGAAACGCCGACCAAAGAAGAGCAAGCACGCCGCTCAAAGCTCTCCACCGAGCGTCCCAAATAGGATTCCGGAACAGGTAGGAATAGCTTAATAATAGGAATACTCTCCTCGTCAAGCATGAACCAAGAGGTCGTCGTCACACGGCGAGGGCAGACAACCATACCTCAGGAGATTCGGAAGAAACTCGACATCCGAGAAGGAACAAGACTACTCGTCGATGCTGAGGGCGGAAAGGTCGTCTTCAGGAAGCTCCCGTCGATCTTCGATCTCGCCGGAAAGAGCAAGATGACCAAAGAAGAAGCCTTCAGACTTCTCGACAAGATGCGAGAAGAGAGCTAGTGCTCTTCGACACCCGCTATTTCTGGGCCGTCTTCACAACAAAGAACCCCGAACAGCTAAGCAAGCTCAGAAGCATCCTCGACGAATCCAAGAACGCGTTCGCCTCCACAGTAAGCCTCTACGAGATCTACAAGCTCACCCTCAGCGACGAAGACAGAACGGTTGCAGACCTCCGAGTAGACTCCGTCAAGAAAGAATTCACCATCGTAGACGTCGATCCCGAAATCGCGGAAGAGGGCGCAAGGATAAGCCACCGCGTCAAAGTTCCCATGGCCGACGCGCTAATAATGGCAACTGCAAGGAAGCTGCGAGTCCCCTGCGCCACCGACGATCCACATTTCACCGAAGTGAAGCGTGTCTGGATCTAGCAGCTCTGCCCGCAGGCCGATAGAATAGTCAAAAAAATACCCCGTTCTCGAAACCGAGACCCGATCCTACATCCTCGAAACACCAACAAGAGCAGAACAAGAACGACGAGCAAAGCTCGCAAGAGAAGGCTGATTCAATAAGATTTTTCCATAGACGCCCAGGTTCCTTTCTACCTTTCCTAGACGTATCGGAGGAAAATTTTCACGAACAGTTTCATTGTTGTTCAACTCTTTGATTGATATAGACGCCCACAGCCAACGTGTCTCAAGGAGAAAATATGGCCATGAAGGCAAACAAACCAATTAGAGTGGTCCTGGTCGACGGAGACTCCACGCGCCTTGTACGACCGCGTGCGCGAGCCTTCGACACCTTCAAGACCGTACCGTTCGAAGAACGGAAACGCGCAGCGACCACCGACTACGGAATGTTCTGGTATTATCTCTCCAGAAGATTCGTCTAAAGACAGCCAGCAAGATCTGTCTCTTTTGAGCCGCTGTAGTTAGCCAGGACCAACCCCCTCTCTTTCGAGACAGAATACTCGACGACTAACCCACATCTTCACCCTAGAACGGCCGACCAAAGTGGAGCACGAACGCCACACAAAGATCGCAAGAGAAAACTGATTCTTCCGGGCTACCACGAATAGTCAAGACCAAACATTTTGGGTCTCGGACCCTACGCCACCGCCGGCTCCATATCACACCAGGTAACCATAATAGTTCAAGTAGTACGCGCTTCACCAACGACAAACACGATCTCACTGCCTTTCCTCACCATATATCGACTCAGAGTTTCCAAAAAACTAATCTCCTAGGTTGCGATCTGAACTAGCGAGGGCTTTTGGTTCAACAGCTTGAGGCTCAAGAGACCTTTCTCGACCTCACCATCACTCCGTTCGAGCCGATAACGCCAGGCAACGGGCAGAATACCGGCGAGAAGAAGGAGAAACTCGCCAGCGCTATCAAGGAACGACTCTCCAAGGAGTATCTAGAACGGCTCAGAGATCAACTAACCGGTAAACTCGTCGCGATAACCGTTGTCTTTCTGCTCTGGAAGGGATCACCCAACATAACAAACACGCGCCCCGTGAAAGATCTGGACAATCTGCTAAAGATAGTTTTTGACGTCCTCCGACACGGCCCCCAAGGACTGGGAATAATCGAGGAGGACAGCTACATCGGCGAAGTATACGCCACAAAACAGCTCGTCAACAAGGAAGAACAGGAAGGATACAGGATAATCATCGAAGAACACCGCGACCCAGAGATGCTACGAACTCTGAGACAATTCTACTCGAAAATACCGGCAGAATCATCGAGATAGTTTAGGCCTGAGCAGTTTTCACCGTCTGCGCAACCTGTTGAAGAGGGCGCGCTTTTCTCGGGATCACCGCGCTACCAACAATGCTGATGACCAGGTTTACCGCCAGAGCTATCACAGCAATATACAGAGAACTGAAGACTCCCGTGTTGAACAGTGAGGTTGTGAAACCTGCAAACGCGCCATTTACCGTGTTCGCGATCACGGCCATGAACAGCCCCGAACCGATCCCGGCAAGCAAGCCCACGATAAGCGCCTCCTTCCGGAACCAGTCAGTGTACAAGCCGAGAAAAAGCGACGGCAACAGTTGCAGGATCAGGACTCCCCCCAGCAGCTGGAGCTGTATCGCGTAGGTCGCCGGAACAGCGAATACGAATCCGAGCGCTATGAACTTGAATATTGCCGAGGCCCATTTTGCAATGCTGCTCTCGCCTTTTGGAGTCAGATCCTTCTTGAACTCTTTGACAATGTTCCTCGTCAAGAGATTCCCCTGCGCAATCGCCATGATCGCCGCCGGAACCAGTCCACCCACGAAAACCCCGAGCAACGCAATCCCCGCCAGCCAGCCTGGGAGAGTGTACAGTATCAGCGCGGGGACAACGTAGATTCCCCTCGACGAGGCGGGGAAGTTGCCGAGGAAGGAGAGCGCGGAAGGAAACGAGAAAACAAGCACACCGAACAGCGCCAGGAACGCGAGCCCAAGCCCGTACAGAGGCAACAGCGACGTACTCAACCGGAGCTTATGCTCACTCTGCGCGCTCAGCACACCATTGACCACGTGCGGATACAGATACAACGCGAGAGCGCTGCCAAGAACCAAGGTCATGTAGCCTGGCACGAGCCCGGAGGAGACGGTCAGATAGTTAGGAGATTTGGGAACGTTCGCGAAGGCATTACCAAACCCGCCAATGCTCAAGACCGCTGATACGATCACAACGATCACGGTAAGCCAGATCAATATGTCCTTGTAGACCGCTGTCAGAGTTGCGCCTCGCAGTCCACTGGTAAAGGTGAAAGCAGCGAGGATAATGAAAGCTATGACGAGCGAGATTTCCTGGATCGTGTTAGAGTTGGAGCCCGCGACCCCATACAGCATCGCCGCCAGCACGGCCTGCATCCCCACGATCTGCAACGCAACGTAAGGAAGAAGCGCCACAATCCCGGTTATCGCGATCAGTATTGCGAGAAGTCGGCTGCCGAACTTGTCCTTGACAAAATCTGACCCGGTAATGTATCCATGTTTTCTCGATAATGTCCAGAGCCGGGGCATGAAAGCCAACGCCACACCGAACGTTATGGCCACGTACGGGACCGCGAAAAAGTACAGCGCTCCCTTAGCGTACAAGCTGGACGGTACAGCGACGAACGTGTACGCGGTGTAGATGTCCGCTCCAATGAGAAAGAAGGCGAGGGTCGCGCCCAGCCTCCTTCCCGCCAGAGCCCACTCGTGCAGCTGGGTCAAATCTCCTTTCCTCCAGCGCGCGCCATAAAACCCGAGAAAAACGAAGACCGCGAAAAAAGCGACAAAGACAGAGATGATGGTTGTAGAATCAACCAAGAGCTAGCTTCCTCCCTTACCCGCAGCGGGGGACACTCGTGATCTCCTATCTTCAATCAGCGTAAACGCTAGATAGGGGATAGTGGATAGGGCGAGTAGGAGAATCTGGAACCAGTAGAAAAACGGAAGCCCTCCCAGTGTCGGGTCTACGAAATTATAGATCGGCGTGGCAAAGTTGACTACCCCAGGGACGAGAATTAACAGCAGAAGAAGAAGCTGAACTCTCTTCAACTGATCCTCGGGGAAATTCATGCGGCCTATGTCGAATTTATTCTTTCATGAAGGAAAAACTCGGTTTTTAGGCTGGAAATCGTTTCAGGGACCCTGAACCGTTCTCGCTAACCATCGAGATACAATTTCCGCGACGGGATACTCGAGGAAGCGTCTGTACCTTCGGCCCACTCTTAGCTAGAGAATTGGGCGCGCCCTCAAGAGCTTCCTGGACGACGAGCCTTAAGTAGTCGTTAATTGTTGACGACCGATTCTTTCAGAATGCTTCTGGAATGGGTTTGTACGATCGCTTCTACGATGAGGACTCGAAATGTCCAAAATGCAACGCGAAAATCAAGACTGAATGGCAGACGGAACAGTTCGAGTGCCTGCTGGAGTCGTGGAAGAAGGGTGATTTCGTCCAGTACCACAAGTGGGAACTCATCCCCGAAAAGGAACGGAAAAAATTGTATGGTGACATGAAACTCGGGCCTTCGTCCCGAAGGACCAACCAGTATCTGAGCGACGCACCACTTCTCTTGAACGGCAAAGTTCCAGTCCGTATAAGCTGCAAGAAATGCAAATCATCGCTCGAAGCCTATGCGAAGGTTGTCGCAGGCAAGTTCATGGGCATAATCGAGATCGAGGCTGATGGAGAAGAGAAAGAATTCGTCATATTCAGACCCGAGACAACCGCCAAGTCACTCAGGAAAGAGTTCGCAAACAGGCTCTCCCATCTGCAAGAATCATGCGAACACGAGAATACGAAATGGATGAACATAGAATAGGCTCCAGGCCACATATCCAGTCGAGGCTGCGTCTGTCTTAGATGCGAGAAGATTCTAGAAACGACGAGCGAATATGAACCGAGCAACCCGAAGCTCAGGACCCTTTTGAAGAAAAGCAAAAGGCTACGCCAACATGGTTAGACACTCTCCGAAAAGATCATCGCCAAAGTCTACGGGCCGAAGTCTTCAGCACATGAGCCCGGAAGCAAGGTCAACTTAGGTGTCGACATGGTCTCAACTGTCTACGAGGTCACCATGGACTCTATCCGGAAACGGCACCCAGGCATATCAAAGAAGAAGCTGTTTCAACTGACAAGGAGACGACGTGAGAAGCGCCTGCCTATCCGGATGGAAGAAGCGGTTCCCTTCTTCGCAGAAGCTGGCAGGCCTAAACTAAGCGATCTCACG
>Ga0066659_10001267_pt1 | contig 10883 bp, 9 predicted proteins | sample GraSoiAngelo_108_FD_75176 | JGI IMG/M metagenome (GOLD analysis project Ga0066659, IMG submission 75176) | Grasslands soil microbial communities from the Angelo Coastal Reserve, California, USA - 14_0903_09_40cm | ecosystem: Environmental > Terrestrial > Soil > Grasslands | place: USA... | reverse complement strand
GAAATTTTCAGCACCATGCGCGAAAACATGAATTCTGTGATGGCCGGGCTCGAGGACGGCTTGCTGTTGTTCACACGGGATGCGCGCGCCGTGATGATCAGCCCGGCGGCGGAAAAATTTCTGGGCGCCCCCGCGGGACACTTTCTGGGCCGGCGCGTAACGGAGATTTTCCCGCTGGGTCATCCTCTGCACGAGGCGCTGCACGTGGAAAGCGATGAACTGAGTGAAGTGGCGGCCGAAACGGAGCTACCGACGAGCGAAGGGCCGAAGCGCGTAAGCGTCAGCGTGCAAGCCATCCAGGAAGATGGCGAACGCATGGGCGCACTCGTGACGCTGCGCGACCTTGACTCCCTGGAAAGCATCAATACCCAGCTTCAAGTGAGCGAACGCCTGGCAGCCCTGGGGCGCATCACCGCAGGCGTCGCGCACGAAGTGAAAAATCCGCTGAATTCGATGAGGCTGTGGCTGGAAAACCTGAAGGAATCGCTCCCGGCAGAACAAGACGGCGCTTCACAACAAGCCGTTCAGGTGCTGGACAAAGAAATCGACCGGCTGGACGCGGTGGTAAAGCGCTTCCTCGATTTCACCCGGCCCATGGATATCCGGCTCGAAGCAACGCAGCTGGCGGTGCTTTTGAGGGAAGTCCTGGAGGTCGCAAAACCACAATTGCGGAAATCCAACATCCAACTGGCGCAATTGCTGCCAATCGATGTGCCGGAAGTGTACGTGGATCGCGCGCTGCTCAAGCAGGCCGTGCTGAACCTGGTGCTCAATGCCGCGGAGGCCATGCCGAGCGGCGGACAATTGCGGTTGGTCCTGAGCCGCCGCGGCGAAATGGCGGAGATTACCGTGGGCGATACCGGCAAAGGCATTCCAGTGGAAAACCGTCAGAAAATTTTTCAATTGTTCTTCACCACGCGTCCGGGAGGCAGCGGAATCGGGCTGGCGAGTACGTTTCGAATTGTGCAGCTTCTCAACGGTTCGATAGACTTTACTTCGGAGGTCGGCCGGGGCACGACGTTCCGGATCGAATTGCCACTCGCGGCCTGAACATGACGGAAAAACCAGTCCGGTCCCTAACGGTATTGCCGCGCCGCTTTCTCCATTCGGTCATTGTTCTTATCGGTTGTGCCACCTGTGTGTTGGGTGGATGCAGCATGAAGAAACGTCCGGCTATTCCTTGGGCCACTGCGGTACAAGTGAAGCCGGTAACGCAACCACACCCGGCGGAGATAAGCAGTGTCCCGGATGACTTGCTCCCGGAGCTGCAACTCGAACTACCGCCTTTTCCCGGCCATCTGAACGCGGTCCGGACCGCACCTCCGCGGCCACGCGTCAGCGCTTCGCCCTCTGCGGCCACGGGGACGGATGCCGAAAAGCTGGAAGCCCCGATGATTGCCCCGCAGCTTACCCCGCAAGAATCCGCGGTTGCTCAGCGACAGACAAACCAGAGTCTGGGCATCGCGGAGAAGAATTTGGAGTACGCGCGCGGGAAAAATCTGAATGCCGCACAGGCGGACCTGGTCTCCAAGATCAGAGGCTTCGTTAAGGACGCCCGTGAAGCCGCGCAGATCACGGATTGGAGCCGCGCGCGCAGCCTGGCCCAAAAAGCACAGGTTCTGTCTGAAGAACTGGCCAGTTCCCTGTAGTTCCTTATCTCTCCAAACTTTGTTTGGTTACGCACTCAGGTCATTCGAACTTGTGATCAGCAAGGAAGCACGCCAGCAGGTGATATAAGATGACGTCATGAAGAAGTTCGATGTGGCCATCGCGGGCGGGGGAGTGATCGGCGGAGCCATCGCGCTGGAGCTTGCGCGCGACGGTTTGCATGTGGCGGTCTTCGACCGGCAGCATCCGGGTCAGGAAGCATCCTGGGCCAGCGCGGGAATTCTTTCCCCGGCACCGGAGAGCCCCGGAATGGTGGCGATGGTGTCCCTGGGAAAGGCGAGCCTCGCGCTCTACCCGGAATTTGTTGTGCAGGTTGAGGAGATTTCCGGAAAGAGCACCGGCTTTCGATCCAAGGGGACGCTCGAGGCGCTGTTCTCGCGCGACACGAAGGCGGAGCTCAGCACAATTATCGCGCTGCATCACGGCCTGGGATTGCAGGCCGAGCCGCTCCGCGCCGAGGATGCCCGCGAGCTCGAACCGGCGCTGAGTGAAGAGGTCGAAGCCGCCGTTCTCAGGCCGGATGAAGGATCGGTTGACAACCGCGCACTGACGGCTGCCATTTTGGAAGCGGCACAACGTAGCGGCGCCGAGGTCTTCTCTGGCAATGGCGCGAAAGCGATCTGGCGCGAGGGGAATCGCTGCGCAGGATTGGTCCTCCAGAATGAGAAAGTGGCAGCAAAATGGACGGTCATCGCGGCGGGGGCCTTTTCCGCGAAGATCGAAGGGATTGCACCGTACGCGCCGGTGCGGCCCGCAAAGGGACAGATGGCCGCGCTGCGCGCCGATGATTTGAGAATGGAACGCGTGCTGTGGTCCGCGAAGATCTATCTTGTGCCGCGGAACGATGGGCGCATTCTCGCCGGAGCAACCGTCGAGTATGTCGGTTTCGACAAGCGGACCACCGCGGGTGGCATCGAGAAAGTTCTTTCCGCCGCCATCGAGCTTGCGCCGGGCCTCGCGAATGCACGCATCGAAGAAACCTGGGCAGGCCTGCGGCCCGATTCTCCCGATCACCTTCCCATACTCGGCCCGACCGACATCGATGGCCTGCTGATGGCCACGGGACACTTCCGCAGCGGAATCCTGCTTACACCCATCACTGCGCGCCTGGTCCGCGAATGGATCACCCAACAGCGTGCGAGTGTGGATTGGGACCGCTTCAGCCCGTTGCGATTTCAGACCAAAACGACCGCAGCCACAAATGAGATGCCGGCTTGAAACCGAGCGTGGTCTTGGAGCTTTCGCCAGTTCGGGCCCTAAAAATGCACAAACGGAAACGGCAAGACAGGCAACCTGCGGCTTCATTTCAGGGACTGCGGTAATTGCCGGGGATAGGCACCTCCGGTCAGCCAGAGGCGCGCCAAGTCTCCCGAATTAAGGCTCGGGCTGTTGCGGGCGAACCGGGTATTGAATGACCGGCTGAAATTGTCCGAGATTGCTAAATTGGACCTGGCTGCTGTCCAGAAAAAGGTCATGTTCAAGGACGACATCCAGAGTGGAGCCGCGCGGCAGCTCCGCCTCCGGCCCGCGAGTCAAGAGTACGGCGGCCAATCCGGCGGCCGCCCCGATCCCCGCGCCAATGCCAAGTCCTTTCACCCCGTGGGCAATTGCGCCGATTCCTGCGCCGGCCGCAGTTGTCTGTGCGACTGTGCCGACGTCTTTTCCCTTCCCCCCACCGCCGGTGACTTTGCCTTCGGAGTCCATCGTTTCCTTGCCACCGGAATCAGCGCTGCGGGGGGCGGCGTTCAAACTGACGGTGTAACCGTTCGGCAGAATCAAAGTGTCAAGCCGCAGCCGGAATTCGCCCCTCCCTTTCACTTTTCCAGGGCGCTTCGATTCCAGCAGCTCGCCGCGAAGGTAAGAGCCGACCGGAATCACGACGCGATTGTTCTGCGTAATCGGAAATGAGGTTTGCAGGTAAATCGAGTCGCCTGGCTTCGCGCTACGCGTGGAGATGCCGTTCTGCAGCACAACCCCGACTCGCGTTCCCGAAGGAACCAGGATTCTTTCGCCTGATCCAGCCGGCGGCGCCGGAACCGGGTTGGGCGCGACGGGAGGCGGTGCATCGGACTGCGGCCCTTCAGGCTGCTGCGCTGAACAGGAAATACCGGCAACGAGCATGGCGGCACTGCACAGGATGCAAGGGCGAATCACTCGACGCTGGCGCTGACGCATGGCAACCCTCCGAAATGCTCGATGTGATGCAACAAGAGCTGGTCCGAGATGCCTTAGTATAGTCTCCCATGCCCGTCGTTTGGCGAGGTTTGACGTGCGGAGAGGCGAGGGCTAGGCTTGGGGCGGAATAAGGAGAATCGCATGGCGAAGCTGGCCTTGATTTATGGGATGAGGTTGCTGCCCGAGGAAGAGCTTGGCGAAGTGAAGGACGCGACGGTGGTGTTGAAGAATGGCCGCACGGCGCGAGTGACCATGCACTTAATCGAAGGCAGCAAGGAAGAGATCGAGAATACCTTTCGCCAGTCCATTGAAGCTTTCTTTGAAATGTATCCTGAGATTTGAAGAGTTTTTGACTATGAGTTCTTAGTCGTTAGTTCTTGGAAGCTGCCACAAATCACCAACGAGGTTTTTCATTCCAAGAAGAATGAAACCGGAATGGAAACCCGAGTTGCCCTGAATATGGAAGAAGTGTTCGGATATCTTGGGTTCGCCCAAAACTTAAGACTAAGAACTGGCAACTGCCTCAGCGGTTGCCGAAGTTTTCCGGATCGGCGTTGGGATCGCCGAGATTGTCGTTGATGAGAACCGTAGACTGGCCGGTCAATTCGAAGCGCTTCCGGCATTTGTAGCAGGCCACCAGGTCATCCAGCCGCACCATGTAGGAACTGGCCTTCTGAAACTTTCGCTTGTCTTCCTCGCCGATTCCACGCGGCAATTCTTTTTTCTTCCGGCAAACCTTCCAGCGCACGGGAGCCTCGAATTCACCGCGGCAGCTCGGACAGACCAGCTTTACTTTCCGGACTTCTTCCTTCTCGGTATAAAATTGGCGCTCGTCCATAATTAGGCGGCCAGTGCGCTCACCGCTTTCTCGATTGTAACAAATTCCAAGCCGAGGTCACGCCAGCGCGGCAGCCAATATTCGAGTGCGGCGAGCGTCCGGGAGCGGTCGCCGTTCATTTCGCGATGCGCGCCGTCGTGGAGACAGAGAATATCTCCCGTAGGAGCACCCTCAGCTTTGGAGCCACTACCCAGGCCTCGCTGCGCATGGTCGGCGATGGGCTGCATGCGCGGAATCAGCCATTCCACCGGTTTCTCCTGCCAATCACCGGGAATCAGCGTCCACATGACCGTGCCGTAGCCGAGCTCCCGGGCCGCGGGAATGACCCAGGGATTTCGCATCCCGAAAGGCGGGCGAAACCACTTTGGCGGCGACCCCAGCGCATTGGAAATCGCGTCGTGGCAAAGTCGCAGCTCAATCCTGATCTCTCTCTGGGTGCGCCGGAAAAGATTCGGATGTGTTTCGGTGTGATTGCCAACGAGGTGTCCACGTGCAACCGTTTCTTGAATCAGATCAGGACATTCGCGCACGTATCGCCCGATCAGGAAAAATGTCGCCTTTGCATTGTAGCGATCAAGAAGATCGAGCAGTCTTGGCGTGATGGTGGGATTCGGTCCATCGTCAAAGGTGATCGCCAGCTTACGCGCTGAGCTGGTGCGGCAAATTGTCTTTCCAAAGAGTTGCGCCCGGGGATGCGCTGCCCCATAGGCGATAAGCCCCACGGTGGTAAGCGCGCCAGGTACAGCAAGGAAGAGCGGATGCACCCTAGAATTTCCTCAAAATCGCAAGAAGCATTCCCGGTAGAATACCTCATGTGGTGAGCAAATTGAGTCAGCGAAGCCTCAAGATGTCTCAGAATGAGACCAGCTCGCAGACGGCCGTGCCAGAAACCTCCTTGCCGTCCTTATCCTAAAACAGGACAGCGACAAGTTACAGAATTCAAAGACACTTAGAATCGAACCATGGGTCTCTATCTTACAGCACCAGTGGCCTCACTCTTGCACTAAATCTCTGTGTGCGTCTGTGTCTAAAGCCTTTCCCTGCGAATCCGTCCGTCCCCGCCGGCCGCGAGCAGGCGTCCGCGCCGCGGTGTGGGCTCTTTGGCGTGGTTATCGCGGCACTGCTATCGGTTTTCCCGACTTTCGGACAGCACCACCCAGCTGATTGGCAAACGCAAGTGCGCAAATACGCCGAAGCGCAGGATTGGAAGTCTGCTTTGCGGATCGTCAATCAAGAAATCGCCCGCGCCCCGCAGGACATGGACGTACGGGCATGGCACGCGCGCGTCCTGACTTGGTCCGGGCAACTTGCGGAAGCCGAGAAGGAATATTTGGAAATCCTGAGAGTCTCGCCGACGGATCCAGACAACTGGACGGGACTGGCGAGCGTGTATTTGCGCGAAGGAAAAGCACAAGATGCCTTGCGCGCCTTGGACCGCGCCGTGGAGATTGATCCGAAACGCTCGGACCTGCGCGCCGCGCGCGCCCGGGCGCTGCGCGCCCGGGGTGAGCGAAACGAAGCTCGAATGGAATTTCAGAGAGCGCTGAATCTGGACCCCACCAGCATGGAAGCGCGGGCCGGACTGATTTCCGTCCGCGGCGAACCAAAACACGAAATGCGCCTCGGCCAGGACAACGACCTCTTTAATTTCACGAGTGCCAATCACGACGGCTGGGTCAGTCTGCAATCGCAGTGGACGCCGCGCTGGGCGACGAGCTTCGGGGGAAGTTTTTACGAGCGAGCGGGAACCCGCGCAGGAAAGTTCTCAGGCGCAATAACGGGGCGCTTGCCCCGCTGGGGAGCTCTGACGGTCGGTGGCGCAGCCGGGCATGACAATGCCGTGATCCCGACGAGCGAAGCTTTTTTCGATGCCGATCATGGATGGAAGATCAGCGAAATCAATTTTGTGCGCGCGGTGGAATTTACGTACGGGCAACATTGGTATTGGTATCAACAGTCCCGAATTCTGACGTTGAATGGCACCACGATTGTCTACCTCCCGGAGGAGTGGACGCTATCGCTGGGAGCCACCGGCGCACGGAGTGCGTTTTCAGGGACAGGAGCGGAGTGGCGGCCATCCGGAATTACGCGTCTGGGATTTCCGCTAGCGAATTGGGGCGAGAAGCGGCTTTCCGGAAGCGTATTCTTCGCTGCCGGCACGGAGGATTTCGCGCAAATAGATCAGATCGGGAGATTCGCTTCGCAAACCTATGGTGGAGGATTGCGTTTCCGGTTAAAAGCCCGGCAGGACGTCGCGGGCTACGCCTCGTATCAGAAACGCACACAGAACAGAACGGATACAGGTTTCGGATTGAGCTATGGGATCCATTTTTGAAAAGCTCTGGAGGCTAGGACCAGCAGCGTACGTGCTGAAGGCCATCTTCGCAGCGATCGTCGCGGACGGGCTGCTGCTGGCGTTTATTTTGCTTCGGCGGGCGTACCGAAAGCGGTATTTCGCGAGGCGCGACGCGCGCGTCTTCGAATTGCGCCAAACGTGGGAAGGATTGATTTCCGGTGAAATTCCGTTCGAGACATGGCGTAAGAAATCTTTCGACCGGCGGATTGTCGAGACGATCGTGCTGGATGCATTCGAAGCCGCCGGTCCAGAAGAATCGGCGCGATTACTGAAATTTCTGCGCGAAAGCGGGCTCATCGAGAAGCGCATCTTCGAAGCACGGCAACTCACCGGCTGGCGGCGGACGAAGGCGCTGGTGGCACTGGGGCGCACGCGCGCTCCGGAAGGCATTCCAGCACTAGCGGAGGGCTTGCGCGACCGTGATCTGGAAACAAGGTTAGCGGCGCTGCGCGGCTTGGGGAGGATGGCCTCCCCGCAAGCCGGGGAAGAAATTTTGGCTTGGGTGGGCGAAAGAGGGCTGTCCGTGCCGGCGCTGCCGCTACAAAGCGCCCTTATCCAATGCTGCGCGGAACGTCCCCAGTTGCTTCTTCCCTATGTGCAGCATGCGGCGGGCCCGTTGCGTGAAGTCCTTGGCCGGGTTCTCGGGGACGTTGCTAATCCATCGCTCGGATTGGATTTGTTGCAGTTCGTTGGGGACGATCTCGACGAATTGCGAGCCGCTGCGGCCCGTGCGATGTCCCACACGGAATCCGGCCTGGCCTTCGACCTCCTCAGCGAGCTGGCGCGCGATCCCATCTGGTTTGTTCGGCTGCGCGCCATCGTAAGCTTGGGAAAGCTCTCCGATCCGCGAGCGGTTCCGTCCCTGTTGCGTGGGCTAACGGATTCGAACCGGCTGGTGCGATTGCGGGCCGCAGAAGGGCTTGTCGAGCTCAAGACGGACATGGCTCCGATCTTCGAACGGGTCGTGGAGATACGAGATCGCTTTGGGTTTCATGCCTACTTGACCGCTCTCGAAAATTCAAATTTGCGAGGAAAGCTTGAGGAGGAGCTTCGAGCCGGCACAAAAATCAGCGAGGAAGCAAGGGAGCATCTGATGAAAGTGTTGCGTACTGCGAGCCTGCTTAGAGAAGAACCTGCGCTTGGCGGGAGCGTCCCGGAAAAAACAGTGTCACTGCTATGATTCGCTTTCTGGACATCGCGAACCACACGCTCTTCTGGTATTACCTGGCCAGCAATCTATCCTACCTAGCGATGTTGATTGTCGCGATAAAGACGAGCGCAGCGCACCAGCGGAGGCTGGAAAGCCATCGTTTGGCGTGGATCAAACAATCGCCGATGGTTCCGCCAGTTACCATCATTGCGCCCGCACACAACGAAGAGAGCTCCATCCGCGTGGCGGTACGCAACCTCCTGGGGCTTGAATACCCGGAACTTGAGGTCATCATCGTCAATGATGGATCAAAGGATCGCACGCTCAAGGAAATGGAGGAAGAATTCCACTTGCGGCCGGTCCGTTCCGTGTATGTTCCGGAAGCGAAGAGTGCGCCGGTACGCGGATTATACCGGAGCGATACGGATGCGAGGCTAATCGTCGTTGACAAAGAACCGGGAGGCAGCAAGGCGGACGCGGTGAATGCCGGCTTGAACGCGGCGACCTCTCCGTACGTTTGCGTCGTAGATGCCGACTCGGTCCTGGAACGCGATGCGCTGCTGCGCATTATGGTCCCCATCCTGGAGGATCCGAAACGCGTCGTTGCGGTAGGCGGAATCATCCGCGTCCTGAACGGGTCGGAGATTAAAGGCGGGCGTTTGCGGCGTGTGCGCTTGCCGCGCAAGAGTATCGAAGTGATCCAGGTCATTGAGTATCTCCGCGCGTTCCTTATTGGCAGGGAGGCCTGGGCGCAGGGAAATATGCTGACGATCATTTCTGGAGCCTTTGGCATGTTTCGAACCGATCTGGTGCGCGCGGTTGGTGGCTACCGGTCTCGCGCGATCGGGGAAGATTTCGATCTGGTGGCGCGCTTGCACAGGCATCTGCTGGAAAAAGGGGTCGACTACCAGATTCGGTTTGTTCCGGACCCCATGTGCTGGACGGAAGTCCCCTCCGACCTCAAGTCTCTAGGAAGACAGCGAGCGCGCTGGCAAAAAGGGTTGCTGGATGTTCTGTGGCCGAATCGCGACATGCTCTTCCGGCCGCGTTACGGCAGGATCGGCTGGTTTGCCCTCCCCTATCTATGGGTGTTTGAGCTGTTCGCTCCTGTCGTGGAGATCGCGGGGATCGCAACTATCATTCTCGCTGCGTGGCTGGGCGTGCTGAGCCGGGAATTCTTCCTGCAATTCCTCATATTCGGGTATGCGTTTGCGACGGTGATCTCCATAGGTTCCGTTTTGCAAGAAGAGATTACCTACCGGCGCTACAATGACTGGCAAGATGTAGCGCGGCTCGTGAGCTACTGCTTCTTCGAGCATTTTCCCTATCGGCAATTGCACATGATTTGGCGGCTGCAGGGTCTTTCGCAGTACCTGCGCGGCGACTACGTGTGGAAGCCCTTGAAGCGCAAGGGACTCGAATCCGCGCAAGTCCCATGAACCCGGCGCACGGTTCTTGCGTCCGAGGCTTAGGCCAAGCGCTCGCTCCTGGGGGCCAGGACCGGTGGCGCGGTCACGGGCCAAGAATCCATTCCCGGCATTTTCGCACGGCACGACATGCGCCGCCGATCCCGCCTTCCTTATCGTCTGCTTGACATGTTGGTTTTTGACATCCTCCTCTCCCTGAACGGAGAGGATTCCTACTGAGCAGCGCTGGTTTTGCGAGGTCTCTTCGGTGGGTTCCTGGGCCGAGCGCCTTACGGCGCTGCTGGTATCGTCACTTCCGGCGTATCCCGCCGTAGGTCCCTTGCGGGACAGAAGAAGAATCGCATGAGCCGGCAACTCCTCCGGAGCTTATATCCTCGGCCTGAAGTCCACGGCTTTACGGCTCCGTTGGGTAAACCGCCTCGTTCTGATTCCCGTCGCTGGAACGCTGCCGTGGCAATCGCCTGGACCGCCGTCCTGATGATGGTCTTTGAAGAAATCGAAGGCATCAGCCGGCTGCAAGCGTTTGGCGTTTCCGCCGCCATCAACGTCTGCTTCTTCCTCGTGCAGCTCATGTTGACACCCGTGACGCGACATCTCTTGACCTACGAATGCCGCCATCACGCCGGCGGAAGGCCGCGGCGGGCTTTCAGATCGCTGAGCAGGCGGTCCACCTCGGCGTCGCGATCCAGACGTGTCAGCTTCTCGCCGACATCGTCAGTGAGGAGTTCGACTTCGGCAGTAGCGACCGCTTCGGTGTGATGCACACGGTCCTTGAGGCGGTCGAACGCGGCGCTCTTGGAGTTGTCGCCCATGACCGTCTGCGCGCGCGCCGCTTTGCCCAGGGCAATGCCGCGCCGATGCCGCGCAAGCAGCAGATCGCGCTTGGATTTCGCTTCGTCGAGTTTTTGTTCGAGTTTCACGAGCGCCCCCTTCAGCGTCTCGACCTGCAACTTCTGGTCGTCCACTTGTTCGCGGTAGCTTTGCGTCAATCGCTGCGAGGTCTGGAAGCGGTCGAGCGCGGCACGCGCCAAATCATCCTGGCTCTTGTCCACGGCAGTTTCGGCCTTGCGCATCCAGTCCTTGCCGGAGTCTTCATTCTCCCGCCACTTTTTTTCAAGCATGTGCTGGTCGGCGCTGGAAACCGCCACCTGCGTCTTGACCTGGAGATACTGGTGTTCCATGTCGAGAATCACCTGCTTGATCATTTTTTCAGGATCTTCCGCGCGATCGACCATGTCGTTGATGTTCGCGCGAATCAAAGTGCTTACT
>Ga0066659_10001256_pt1 | contig 10909 bp, 6 predicted proteins | sample GraSoiAngelo_108_FD_75176 | JGI IMG/M metagenome (GOLD analysis project Ga0066659, IMG submission 75176) | Grasslands soil microbial communities from the Angelo Coastal Reserve, California, USA - 14_0903_09_40cm | ecosystem: Environmental > Terrestrial > Soil > Grasslands | place: USA... | reverse complement strand
TTGTCACGGAGCTTGAGCCGGTACTTGCGGTAGACGGCGTTCTTGGCCGTGCGCGGGCGACCGAAGATGTTCATGGTGCGGATGTACCACTTCTCGAACGTCTTCTGCGCCTCGTCGTGGGTCGCCGCGTCCTCCGCGAGCTTCTTGACCCAGAACTCGCCGTGGCGGATGTGGAACTTCTCCTCCTTGAAGATCCCCTCGATGGCCCGCACCCAGGGGCCGTACGAGCACTGCCGCACGTCTTCGAGCTGGTGCCCCGCCCCCCGATCCATGCAGAAGTTGAAGAAGGTGAAGTCGGCCCACGTATCGATCGGATAGTAGAAGATGTTCACGCGCTTGTCGGCGGTGATGCGGGCAGTGCCGATGTCCGCCGCGTCGTCGATCCGCATGGCCAGGGCCTCGTCGTGGGCCTTGACGTGCGCCTTGACGTCCACCCCCAGGTCGGCGAGCAGCCCGTACATGACGGCGGCGTGGCGATGCTCGTCCTTGACGATCTGCGCGACCACGTGCTTCTCCTCGACGTCCGGGGCCTTCATGATCCACGGGACATAGCCGTAGCCGCCCGACAGCTCGGAGTCGGCCTGCATGGTCATGAGGTGGATCAGGTTCTCCTTGTACTCCTCCGTCATCTCCTCGGCCGACTCGATGCGCTCGCCGCGCTCGATCCGAGCCAGGAGCTGCGTCTCCGTCACGCGTCCGCCCATGTCAGCTCCTTTCCACCACCCGCACCGCCTTGCCCTCGCTTCGAGGAATGGTCTTGGGCGGCACGATGGTCACGACCAGATTGAGCCCCAGGTGACCCCGGAGCATCTCCCCTACCCGTTCCGACAGCCCCCGCACCTCGGGCCGCGCCGCGTCGAAGCCGCCCCACGCGACGACGCGCGCCTCGGCCGGCTCCACGTGCACCTCCAGGGTCGGGAAGCCCGCCGTGCGGTCCACCACAAGCTGATAATGCGGCGCCAGCTCGTCCAGCGTCAACAAGGCCGCTTCGAGCTGGGAGGGGTAGACGTTCACGCCCTTGATCACCAGCATGTCGTCGGCCCGGCCCTTGATCCGCGCGATCCGCGCCGTGGTCCGTCCGCAGCGGCAGGGCGCGGCATCGAGACTCGTGAGGTCGCCCGTCCGGTAGCGAATCATGGGTAGCGCTTCCTTGGTCAGGCAGGTCAGGACCAGCTCGCCCTCCGCGCCCTCCGGGAGGGGGTCGCCCGAGACCGGATCGACGATCTCGGGGAGGAAGTGATCGTCGTTCACGTGAAGGCCGGCGCGGAACTCCACGCACTCCATGGCCACCCCGGGGCCGATGATCTCGCTGAGACCGTAGCAGTCCACCGCGCGAAGCCCCCACAGCGCTTCGATCTGACGGCGCATGGCCTCGGTCCACGGCTCCGCGCCGAAAATTCCGTAGTCCACGCCGACCGCGCGCGGATCCAGGCCCTGCTCGCGCATGGTCTCCCCGATGTGGAGCGCAAACGACGGCGTGCACGCCAGTCCCTGCGGACGGAAATCCTGAAGGAGCAGGATCTGCCGGAGAGTGTTGCCCGAGGAGACGGGGAGCACGGTCACGCCCATGTGCTCGGCTCCGTCGTGGACGCCCAGGCCTCCCGTGAAGAGCCCGTAGCCGTAGGCGTTGTGGATCAGGTGCCCCGGCTCGGCGCCCGCGAGGGCGAGCGAGCGGGCCATGACCTCCCGCCACATCTCGAGATCGCCCCGCGTGTAGCCCACGATCGTGGGCTTGCCCTTGGTGCCCGAGGAGGCGTGCACGCGGACAAGGGCCTCGCGGGGGACGGCGAAGAGACCCCACGGATACTGGTCGCGGAGATGGCTCTTGCGCGTGAAGGGCAGCCGCGCGAGATCGTCCAGGCTCTTGATGGCGGATGGGTCCACGTCCGCCGCCGCGAAGGCCTCCCGGTAGAACGGCACGCGTTCGCCGGCCCAGGCCACCGCCCCCCGCAGCCGCTCGAGCTGGAGTCGGCAGCGCTCGGCGCGCGAAGCGGTCTCCGCCGCGGGATTCCAGATCATCGCGACTCCGCGAGCGTCACGCGCGTCACCAGCCAGGCCTGGCGCGACACGAAGCGCATGATGCTCTCGATCAGCCTCACGTCCGCGCCCGGCTCCAGGCTCACGCGATCGGGCAGCACGTGGCGAACCTCGGGGTACGAGACCAGCACGCGCAAGAGCGTCCGCACGCGCGGATCCGGGGAGAGGAAGCCTCGGCGACCGGGATCGCCCGGACCGGGATGCCAGTCGGGCTGGAAGGTCGCCTGGAGACTCTGGGTGGTCGCTACCGGGCTCACCGCCGGCGCTCGAGGAGAGCCCGGTACTGCCCGGCCATGACGGCGACCTGGCGGACCGCGGAGAACTCCGCCTCCGCGCAGCCTCGCGCCGCCCGCGCCATGTTCTCGCGCCGCGAGCGATCGAGCAGGAGCCCGATGGCCGCGTCGGCCAGCTCCGCAGCCTCGGCCTTGGTGAGAAGCCCCGTCTCGCCGTCCCGGATCACCTCGTCGACACCCGAGGCCCGCACGGCCACCGCGGGCAGCCCGCAGGCGTGCGCCTCGGCCAGGACCAGACCCTGCGTCTCCGTCTCCGAGGCGAAGAGGAAGAGATCGGACGCCTGGTAGTAGGGGGGAAGCTCCCCGCGCGCGACGCCGCCCACGAAGTGGATGCGCTCGTGCGCCCGGCTGGCCGCCGCCCGTCGCTCGAGAGGCCCCGCGTGGCTCCCCTGCCCGACCAGGAGCAGGCGCGCGCCCGAGACGGCCTCGGCGATGGAAGCGAAGGCCTCGATGATCCGCTCGACGCTCTTCTCGCGATCGAGGCGGCCGACGTACAGGCAGATCGGAGCGTCAGCGGGGAGGCCCAGCCCCCGACGCGCCGCCTCACGATCCCCGGGACGGAAGCGGTCGAGGTCGACCCCCGTCGGCACCACCACCACGGGGGCGCGTACACCTCGTGAGGCCAGCACGTGCGCGATGTGGCCCGAGGGCGCCACCACGAGGTCCGTCGCGTCCGCGAAGCGACAGGAGAGCCGGACGGCCAAAGCCGCCACGAGCCGCTCGGGCAGCGGCACGTAGTGGGCGTACTTCTCGTAACGGGTGTGATACGTGAAGACGATGGGCCGCCCCTCCGCCCGGGCCAGCCGCCGGGCCGCCGGGCCCAGGAGAAACGGGTGCTGGGCGTGGAAGATCTCGAGCTGGAGCTGGCGCGCCGTGCGCGCGAGGCGCGGGGAGAGCGGCAGCGGCAGCGCGAAGCCAGGGTACGTGGGAGCGGGCACCGACGGGTAGCGAAAGACGAAGGCCGGCTCGGGCAGCGCCCGGGCGGGGGCGGGGGCGAAGACCCAGGCTCGATGGCCGAGGGCGTCGAGGCCCTCGCGCAGGGTCTCTACCGCGGTGGTGACGCCGCCGCGGAACGGAAGGTAGTTGTTGGTGAAGAGACCGACGCGCATCGGCTACTCATCCTGGCCGGGCTCTTTGCCGCGCTCGATCTTCCCGAAGTCCCCAGGCTTGATCGAGTCGAGCCAGTTCTTGATGGTCGTCTGGTCCTCGGCGAGGCCCTTGCCGAGATCGCGCTCCTTGGTCACTTCGACGTTCTTGGCCTTGAGCACGACCTCCTCGTCCACGAAGATCGACGCCCCCACGCGCAGGGCGAGAGCGATGGCGTCCGAGGGACGGGAGTCGACGGTGATCTCCGCCGAGCCGAGCTGGAGGTGGAGGACCGCGTAGAACGTGTTCTCGCGGAGGTCGTTGACCACCACCTTGACCACGCGGGCGTCGAGCGACTCGAGGATGTTCTTGATGAGGTCATGGGTCATGGGCCGCGCCGTGGTGATCTTCTCCAGCTCCAGCGCGATGGCGTTGGCCTCGAAGAGCCCGACCCAGATGGGCAGCGAGCGCTTCTCCTCCTAGTCACGCAGGATGATGATGGGCATGTTGGACAGGGGATCGAGGGCGAGCTGCTTCACCTTCATTTCGAGAAACATGCCGTCCCCCCTGCGCCGCGGCTACACCGCGGCGGTGGCCAGCACGCGCCCCTCGGCACCCGCGCCGGCGAGCTCGCCGCGCAGGCTGTGGGGCAGCGCCTGGGTGATCAGCACCGGCACGACCTCGCCGAGGAGCCGGCGGCCGTGGGCGTCGAAGTTCACGACTCGGTTGCAGCGCGTGCGCCCCGTGGCCTCGTCTGGATTCTTTCGCGAGACGCCGTCCACGAGAATGGGCAGAACCCGGCCCTCGAGGGCACGGCTCCGGGCGGCGCCCACGCGCGTGGCCACCTCCAGGAGGCGGCTGTTCCGCCGCGCCTTGATCTCCTCCGGGACTTGATCAAGCATGGTCGCGGCCGGCGTGCCCGGGCGGCGCGAATAGCGGAAGACGAAGACGTTGTCGTAGCCCACGCGCTCGACCATGTCGACCGTCTGCTCGAAGTCCGCCTCCTCCTCGCCCGGGAATCCCACGATGAGGTCGGTGGACAGCGCGATGCCCGGCACCGTCTCCTCGAGCTCGGCGATCAGCTCGAGGTACCGGGTCCGCGTGTATCCGCGATGCATGCGCCCGAGCACGCGGTCGGAGCCGGACTGCAGCGGCAGGTGCAGGTACTCGACCACCTTGGGGACGTCCCGGATGGCGCGGATGAGACGCGGCGTCAAGTTGTACGGGTTGGACGTGGTGAAGCGGATGCGCTCGATCCCCTCCACCTCGTCGACGAGCTCGAGGAGGGCGGCCAGATCCGTGGCGGGGGTCAGGTCGCGCCCGTAGGCGTTGACCGTCTGGCCGAGCAAGGTCACCTCGCGCACGCCCGCGGCCGCGAGCTCCCGCACCTCCGCCACGATGGACGCGGGCGAGTGGCTCCGCTCGCGGCCCCGGGTCACGGGCACCACGCAGAAGGTGCACCCTTTCTCGCAGCCCTCCATCACGGTGACGAAGGCCTTGAGCTGGCCCACGGCTTCGGGTCGAGCGGTGATCTTGACGAGGGGCGCCTCCCCCGTCTCCAGCACGGGGGCTCCCGTCGCGCGCGCGCGCGCCACCAGCTCACCCACACGGGACACCGCGGCCGAGCCGAACACGAGATCGACCGAGGGCGCGCGCTCCTGGATCTTCCCCTGCCAGAGCTGGGCCATGCAGCCCATGACGCCGATGAGGACGTGAGGCCGCTCGCGCTTGAGATGCTTGAGCTCCCCCAGGCGCGAGAAGACCTTGTCTTCGCACTTCTCGCGGATGGCGCAGGTATTCAGGAGGATCAGATCGGCGTCCTGTGCGGTCTCCGTCAGCTCGTAGCGCTCATCGCGCAGCAGACCGGCGACGCGCTCCGAGTCGTACTCGTTCATCTGACAGCCGTAGGTGATCAGGTGAAGTTTTGGCATAAAAGATCGCTACTTACGTTAGCATTCGCATGAGAGCCTGTCAAACCGAGCGGGCTCAGACCGACTCTTCGAAGACGCCGATCCGCCTGAATTTCTCCGCGCGCTGGGCGATGAGCTCGCCCGGCGAGAGCGAGCGGAGCTCCCAGAGCGAATCGCGCAGGGCCGTCCGGAGGTTCGCCGCCGTCTCCTCCCAGTTCCGATGCGCGCCGCCCACCGGCTCCGGCACGACGCCGTCGATGACGCCGAGGCTCTTCAGCTCCGGCGCCGTGACACGCATGAGCTCCGCCGCTTCCGGCGCCTTCGTGGCCTCGCCCCACAGGATGGCCGCACAGCCTTCGGGCGAGATGACCGAATAGACACCGTACTCGAGCATGAGGACCCGGTTACCCATCCCGATGGCGAGGGCGCCCCCGCTCCCGCCCTCCCCGGTGACCACGCAGACGATGGGCGTGGCGAGCCCCGCCATCTCGCGGAGATTGCGCGCAATGGCTTCGGCCTGGCCCCGCTCCTCCGCCCCGAGGCCGGGATAGGCGCCAGGAGTGTCGATGAAGGTCAGGATGGGCTTCCCGAACTTCGCCCCGAGCTCCATGAGGCGCAGGGCCTTGCGATAGCCTTCCGGGTGCGGCATGCCGAAGTTCCGCGCGATGTTCTCGCGCGTGTCGCGGCCCTTCTGGTGGCCGAGGGCGACCACGGGCTGCCCCTCGAAGCGGCCGAGCCCGCCCACGATGGCCTTGTCATCGCCGAAGACGCGATCGCCGTGGAGCTCGATGAAATCCTCGAGGAGGAGGCGGAAGAGGTCGAGGGTGTGCGGACGCTTCGGGTGACGGGCGAGCTGCGTGCGTTGCCACGGGGTCAGGGAGCCATAGACCCTCTGCTGCAATCGCCGGAGGCGCTCCTCGAGACGATGGATCTCGTCGCGCGCGCCCTGCGGGTCCTCGGACGCGCGAAGCTCCGCGATACGGTTCTCCAGCTCCAGGAGGGGCCGCTCGAACTCAAGCTCGTCCGGCATACTCGACGAGTATACTGCCGGGGCCGAGCACCCCCTCGACTTTCCCCAGCAGCACCTCGTCGGCGAGTACGGACAGCCCCTTGGCCCGCACCACGACTTCCTGCTCGTCGAGGAGGACGTGGACGAAGAGCGGCGTGGGTCCGGGATGCGCCTCGCAGATCCCACGCAGCGAGGCGAGGAGCGCCTGAGGGTCCGCGGTCCCCGCCCGCACGCGGATGCGGCAGGTCTGCGGGCTCTCGCCCGTGGCCGCGCCATTGCGGCGCCCGGGCGCGCGATCGCCGCCCGCGCGGACCTGGGCGATGGTCATCTCGTCGAGAGGCTTGACCTCTTCGGCGAGGACGACGCGTCCCTTGTCGCTGTCGTCGATGCGACCACGCACGAGCACGGGCCCGCGGTGCCGGAGGGCGACGGCGCACGCGCGATAGGGCTCGGGAAAGATCGTCAGGGGCACGGAGCCGTCCACGAGCTCGAGGGTGGCGAAGGCCATGCGATTGCCGCTCTTGGTCGAGTTCTCCTGCAGCCCGCTGACCAGACCGAGGAGAAGCACGCGCGCGGCGACGGGAGAGCCGGCCAGCTCGGTAGCGGAGGCGGCCCGGAGGCGGCCGGCCACCTCGCGGAACTCGTCGAGCGGGTGGCCGGAGAGATAGAAGCCGAGGACCTCCTTCTCGTAGCCGAGGAGCTCCTCGCGGGGCCATTCGGGCACCTGCGATTCGACCCGCGGCGCCGGCGTCGACCCCGCCACCTGCGGCGACGACAGGGACTCGAAGAGGGACGCCTGCCCCTCGTCGCGGTCCCGCTGGCTCCGCTGCCCGACCTCCATGGCCTGGTCGAGCCCCGAGAGGAGCCCTGCGCGCGTCTCCCCGAGCGAGTCGAAGGCGCCGGCTTTGACCAGGCTCTCCACCACACGTCGATTGACGAGGCGGAGGTCGACACGCCCGCAGAAGTCGGCCAGGCTCGCGAAGGCTCCCGTCTCGCGCGCCTTGACGATCGAGTCGATGGCGGTGGCGCCCACGTTCTTGATGGCGGCGAGGCCGAAGTGAATGGTCTCGCCGAGCACGGTGAAGCGTGCGCCCGAGACGCCCACGGCGGGCGGCTCCACCCTGAGTCCCATGCTGCGGCACTCTTCCATGTACTGAACGATCTTGTCGGTCTTCTCCATTTCGGAGGTGAGCAGAGCGGCCATGAACTCGACGGGATAGTTTGCCTTGAGATACGCCGTCTGGTAGGCGACGAGGCCGTAACACGCCGCGTGCGAGTTGTGCACGGCCATGCCATTGGCGACAAAGCTTGCCGCCCCGGGAACCTCGAAGTCGTACGTTGCCTCTTCGCCTTCGAGGCGGAAGCTCCGCACGCGTGACCACCCGGTGGAGGCGTCCGCCAGCGCGCCGAGGGCCGGCGAGTCGAGCCGGCGCGCGAGGAACGCGAGGGTGTCGCGCCGGATGCCTCGCTTGCGCCTGTCCGCGAAGACCAGGCCGTCGGCGATGCCGAGGGCGCGACAGCCGGCGCGCAGGCTCGGGAACGACTTGAGAATGGCTTCGCGGAGCGGTGTGAGGTAGAGCTCCGTAGGCACCACATCCACCGTCCCTCGGCCGAGGAGCACAGGCCAACCGTTGGACGCATCGGCGAGCCGGTCGAGCGCCCGGCGCTTCCCTTCCAGGAGATAGGGCCCGACGATCTGCCTGAATCGGGCAAACATGGCGCGGCCGCCGAGAAGGTTGACCGTGAAGCCCTGTCGCCGGCCGCCGCGATAGGAGAAGCTCTTGACGTGGATGGTGGCCGACACACCCACTTTGAGCAGCAAACGCCTCACGTCCTCGGCCAGCGTCTCGGAAGAGGTGGCGTAGAAGATCGACCTCGTCTTCTCGTGGATGCAACCGTCACCTTGGAAGAGCTTGCCCAGCAATACCGCCACGCTGCGCCGATTCCAGCGATCGACGAGGGCAGGCAACCGTTTCTCGAGCGCGCCCAGCCATTGCAGCCCGCACTCGTCGAAGAGGAAGGTCACCGCTCCCGAGGGCGCGCCACGCTCACGACGAACCGGCCGGACCGATGAGGCCTTGCCCGTTTTCCGATGCTCGACGCGCGCCTCCGTGTTGGGAAAATCTTCGAGCGCCCGTGCCATATCCTCTATCTCATCCGCCGTGCTGGAAAAGAGATAGAAGTGTCCCGCATAGCCCAGGGATCCTTCGGAGAGGGCATAGCCGAGGAGCGCCGCGTGCCTGTCCGGCACCGCGGCGCGTCCCGTGGGGAGCTCCCGTACGACCGCCACGAAATCGTCGACGGTAAGCTCTCCGGCATCGACCCAGCCCCGCTGGGTGAAGAGGGGATGGTCAGGCGTGCATCGGAGCTGCATGCCGTTTCTCAGTCGGAGCCGTCCGACGGCGCGGACTCCGCTTGGTCGCACTCCGAAGGCGGGGAAAGGACCATCCTTGGTCAGCACGAGATCGCCGTCTCGTACCTCAGTGATCGGCTTGCGTGTACCGTCGGCCATCTCGATTCGTGCGTCACCGGTCAGGCACTTGTTGAACCCGTACCCCGCGAACTTCTCGACGAGATCCCAGACGCGCTCGGCCTTCTTGCCCTCGATGTCGTTGGCGCGGCACCCCACGAGGAACTTCGCTCGCTGGGCGGCCATGAGCTCGCGGTCCTTCTTGCCCATGGCCTTGCGCAGCGTGTCCGCCTCGCCCAGCGTGAAGCCGGCGAGCTCGGCCGCGAGCCCCATCACCTGCTCCTGGTAGACCATGATCCCGTAAGTCTCCTGGAGATACTTCTCCATCAGGGGATGCTCGTAGGTGATGGGCGCCCGTCCATGCTTGCGATTGACGAACTCCGGGATCAGCTCCATGGGGCCCGGCCGGTAGAGCGACACCATGGCGATGATGTCCTCGATGCGCGTGGGCCGCAGCGCCTTGAGGGCGTCCCGCATGCCCGCCGACTCCAGCTGGAAGACCCCGAAGGTCCTCGCCTCGGAGAGGAGCTGATACGTCTTGGCGTCGTCGAGGGGCAGGGCCTCGGGGTCGAGGGTGATGCCCCGCGACTCCCCCACCAGGCGCGCCGCGTCGGCGATGACGGTCAGCGTCCGCAGGCCCAGGAAGTCCATCTTGAGCAGCCCCAGCTTCTCGATGGGCCCCATGGCGAAGCCCGTGATCAGCTCGGGCCGCTTCGGATCCTTGTAGAGAGGGACGCGATCCATGAGGGGCGCGTCCGAGATGACCACGGCCGAGGCATGGACGGAGGCGTGGCGCGTGCAGCCCTCGAGCGTCCGGGCCACCGCCCACAGCTCGCCGACGCGGCTATCTCGCTTCACCTGCTCGGCGAGGGCGGGCGCCTTCTCGAGCGCCTCGTCGAGCGTGATGTTCAGAGGGAAGCCCGGCACGAGCTTGGCGATCCGGTCCGCCTCGCCGAAAGAAAAGCCCATGACGCGCGCGACGTCGCGGATCACCGCCTTGGCTCCCATGGTGCCGAAGGTGATGATGTGGGCGACGCGATCGGCGCCGTAGCGCTCCACCACGTAACGGATGACCTCGTCGCGCCGATCGTCGGCGAAGTCGATGTCCATGTCGGGCATGGAGATGCGCTCGGGATTCAGGAAGCGCTCGAAGAGGAGCCCGTAGCGAACGGGGTCGACGTTGGTGATGCCGAGGCAGTAGGCGACGAGCGATCCCGCGGACGAGCCGCGACCCGGGCCCACCGCGATCCCCTTCCCGCGCGCGTAGGCGATGAAGTCCCACACCACGAGGAAGTACCCGGAGAAGCCCATCTTGGAGACGACGGACAGCTCGTAGCGGAGACGCTCGACCACGGCGTCCGGCGGCGAGCCGCCGTAGCGACGGGCCAGGCCCTCCGTGGCGAGGTGCTCGAGGTAGGAGTCGAGGGTGTGGCCGGCGGGGACGTCGTAGTTCGGCAGGTGGAATTGCCCGAAGCCGAGCTCGAGCTTGCAGCGCTCCGACACGGCCAGCGTGTTGCGGTAGGCCTCGGGCAGGTCCTTGAAGACGGCCCGCATCTCGTCCGCCGACTTGAGGTAGAACTCCTCCGTGGAGAACCGCCACCGGTTGGGATCGCTCATGGTCGCGCCCGTCTGGATGCACAGGAGCGTCTCGTGGGCCCGGGCGTGGCCGGCCTCGACGTAGTGCGAGTCGTTGGTGCCGCAGAGGGGCGCCCCGATCTGCCGCGCCAGGCGCACGGTCGCCTCGGTCACCCGCGCCTGGAGGTCTATCCCGTGCGACTGGACTTCCATGAAGTAGAAGTCCTTGCCGAAGACCTCCCGGTACCACCCCGCCATCTCGAGAGCCTTGGCGTCCTCCCCGGCCGCGAGCAGCTTGCTCACCTCCGAGTTGAGGCATCCCGAGAGGACGAGGAGCCCGTCGGCATGCTGGGCCAGCAGCTCGTGATCGACGCGCGGCTTGTAGTAGAAGCCCTCCAGGTACGCCTTCGAGACGAGCTTGATCAGGTTGCGGTAGCCCGTCTCGTTGCGGACGAGGACGGTGGCGTGGCTCGCGCCCTCGTAGCCGCCGTCCTGGGGCGAGCGCTCGAAGCGGCTGCCCGGGGCCACG
>Ga0066659_10001249_pt1 | contig 10924 bp, 9 predicted proteins | sample GraSoiAngelo_108_FD_75176 | JGI IMG/M metagenome (GOLD analysis project Ga0066659, IMG submission 75176) | Grasslands soil microbial communities from the Angelo Coastal Reserve, California, USA - 14_0903_09_40cm | ecosystem: Environmental > Terrestrial > Soil > Grasslands | place: USA... | reverse complement strand
GGTCAGCAACTCTTGCTCGGTTGTTATCAGGCGCTTTGTCGTCAAATTGACGCGGGCGCCGTGCAAATGTTTCCGTACACGGAGATGCTCGACCTGGTGATTGTCGATGGACACGCCAAGGGAATCGTCACGCGCTGCCTGCGCTCAGGAAAGATCGAAAAGCACCCAGGCGACGCCGTTGTGCTCGCGACCGGCGGGTATGGAAATGTTTTTTATCTTTCGACAAACGCGCGCGGCAGCAATGTCACCGCCACATATCGCGCTTACAAAAAAGGCGCGCTCTTTGCCAATCCTTCCTTCACGCAGATTCATCCCACTTGCATCCCGGTCAGCGGCGAACACCAATCGAAGTTGACCCTGATGTCCGAGTCGCTGCGCAACGACGGACGCGTCTGGGTCCCAAAGCGCAAAGAAGATTGCAAGAAACCGCCAGCCGAAATTCCGGAAGCCGACCGCGATTATTATCTCGAACGAAAATATCCAAGCTACGGCAACCTTGCGCCCCGGGATATTTCATCGCGCGCAGCCAAGGAAGTCTGCGACGAAGGTCGCGGCGTCGGCCCCGGCGGGCGCGGTGTTTATCTCGATTTTGCCGACGCAATCAAGCGGCTCGGTGAAGATACAATTCGCGAGCGCTACGGCAATTTGTTCGAAGTTTACGAAAAGATCACCGGCGAAGATGGCTACAAAATGCCGATGCGGATTTATCCGGCAGTCCACTACACCATGGGTGGGCTCTGGGTGGATTACAATTTGATGAGCAACGTGCCCGGTTTGTTTGTGATCGGTGAAGCGAATTTTTCCGATCACGGCGCGAACCGGCTCGGAGCCAGCGCCCTCATGCAAGGTTTGGCGGACGGTTATTTCATTTTGCCCTATACACTGCCGAATTATCTCGCCGGTCAGATGGGCAGGCGGCCGTCAGCCGATTCGCCAGAATTTCAGAAAGCAGAGAGCGAAGTGCGCGGGCGGATCAAGAAAATGCTCGAGGTCGATGGAAATCGTTCACTCGATTCCATCCATCGCGAACTTGGCCTTCTTCTCTGGGACAAATGTGGAATGTCCCGACACGCCAAAGGACTGCACGAAGCGCTCGTGAAAATTGCGGAGTTGCGCGAGCAATTTTGGAACAATGTCCGCGTGCTGGGCAAGGACGAGGATTTCAACCAGTCGTTGGAGCGCGCAGGGCGCGTTGCCGATTTTCTGGAGTTCGCCGAGTTGATGTGCACTGACGCGCTTGAGCGCAACGAATCATGCGGCGCGCATTTTCGCGAAGAATATCAGACGCCAGACGGCGAAGCGCTGCGTGACGACGAAAACTACGCCGCGGTGTTCGCGTGGGAATTCCAAGGTAGGAACGGCCAAATCGTTCCGCCGAAATTACATCACGAACCGCTTCATTTCGAAACCGTGCACTTAACCCAACGAAGCTATAAATGAACAATTCCCCCGGTAGGGCGCGACCGCAGGGCACACCGACTAATTCGACGGCCGGCTTGGAGATCCGTCCCTACCCTTTGTCATTCCAAGCGAAACTGCCTGTCCGGCTCGGACGAGGAATCTGTCGCTGTTTTGGCCATGAATTTTAAGCTGAAAATTTGGCGACAACCCAACGCGAAGACGCGCGGTAAACTGGCCGATTACGAAGCGCGTGACATTTCGCCGAATACCTCCTTTCTCGAAATGCTCGACATTCTGAACGAGAATTTGCTCGCCCGCGGCGAGGAGCCAATTGCGTTTGATTCCGATTGTCGCGAGGGCATTTGCGGCACCTGTTCGCTCACGATTGACGGCGAAGCGCACGGTCCCGATCATCCCGGTGCGGTCTGCGAGCTTTACATGAGAAAGTTTCGCGACGGAGCAACAATCACCGTCGAGCCTTTTCGCGTCAGACCCTTTCCAATCATCAAGGACCTGGTGATCGATCGACGCGCGCTGGATCGGATCGTACAAGCTGGGGGATTCATCTCGGCCCGCGCCGGCTCCGCACCGGAAGCGAACTCGATTCCGATTCCGAAGCACGATGCCGACCTCGCAATGGAAGCGGCGGCCTGCATCGGATGCGGCGCGTGCGCAGCGGCTTGTCCAAACGGCTCGGCCATGCTCTTCGCCGCGGCGAAAATCTCGCATCTGTCCCTGTTGCCTCAGGGAAATCCCGAACGGGTTAGGCGCGTTTTGAAAATGGTGCATGTGATGGATGCGGAAGGATTTGGAAATTGCACAAACACGTACGAATGCGAAGCGGTTTGTCCTGCTGAGATCAGCGCCAGCTTTATTGCGAAACTCAATCGCGAACACGCGCGCGCGGCGATACAACGCGGCGCGGGCGAATAATTCTGGGGAGCGCACCTCGCTAACATGCGCGTCTCGGGAGCTGGCAGAGACGCCTCACAGGATTGATTCGTCCATTGGATGTGTTTGTTCCGCGCAGACATTCCGGCTTCAAAAAACTCGACTGCTTTAAGCAGTCGAGTTTTACGGCAGTCGCCAGGCTCTCCAGCGATGGGCGCTACCCAGAATCAGATCGTTTGGCACGCGCACGTCCACAATTCCGGATCGAGCTCGCCCTTCGCACGTTCCACGATAAGAAGTGCGTCGACATTGGAGCGCAGGATGGCAAACACCGTTGAACCAGAACCGGACATCAGCGTTGCAGCGACCTCCGGCTGATCCAATAACCACATCTTCAGCTGCGCAAGAAAAACAAATTTCTCGAAAACGGGACGCTCCAGGTTGTTTATAAAAGTTTGACCAGCGAATTGTTGAGCTGCGTAAGAGACACCGGGAATTTCTCGCGAGTCCTGCCAGCGCGAGTATGCCCATGCGGTTGGGACTGCGAAATCAGGCTTGAACAGCAAGATCGACAATCGTTCCTGTAATTTTAGCGGAGTGACCACTTCGCCGCGTGCCTTGCATATCGCAGCTGATTGAAAAACGAAAAATGGAACATCCGACCCGATTGCCTCCGCCATTTTCGCCAGCGCTTCACGCGGCAATTTCGTCTCGAACAGTTCGTTGAGCGCCAGCAGTACCGAAGCGGCGTCGCTGCTTCCGCCGCCTAATCCCGCCCCATGTGGAATTTTCTTTTTGAGCTTGATCGAAACCGCGGGGTCGATCTTCGTCGCGGCAAAGAAAGCTTTCGCCGCGCGAACGGCGAGATTCTCGTCGCCCTTCGGCACGGATGGGTCATCGCAGCGAAACTCGATTCCCTCTTTGGCATCGCCCTTGTCGATCCTAATCTCGTCGTAAAGCGAAATCGGCGCGATGAACGTCTCGATTTCGTGGAAGCCATCGTCGCGGCGTCCCAAAATTTTCAGACAAAGATTGATCTTCGCAGGTGCGAAAACTTGCATCGGCATAATTTTTCTGTCATCCCGAGCGAAGTCGAGCAATCTCTCACTGTTCAAAGAGTAAATGAGAGGTATCTCGACTTCGCTCGACATGGCAAAAAACAAAATCATCGTCGCCATCGACGTGGCGACGAAAAAGGAGGCGCTTGATCTGGTCGAGCAACTCCGAGGCGACATTTCGTGCTTCAAGGTCGGCCTGCAACTTTACACGGCAGAAGGTCCGGAAATCGTGCGCGCGATTCGTGCGACCGGCGCAAACGTTTTTCTCGATCTTAAATTGCACGACATCCCAAACACGGTCGCGAAGGCGGTAGAATCCGCCGCCAAACTGGGCGCCCAAATGTTAACGATTCATTTGTGCGGCGGTTCAGAAATGATTCGAGCCGCTGTTTCTGCAAAGCCGAGAGAACTTTCGTTGCTTGGCGTCACTGTGTTGACCAGCGCGGACGAGCAAACGCTTCGGCAAGTCGGAATCCCCGACAAGATCGAGAATCACGCTTTACGGTTAGCGAAATTAGGTGTCGAAGGAGGAATTGACGGACTGGTCGCGAGCCCGCACGAACTGAAAATGCTGCGTCAGCAATTCGGCACGAAAATAAAGCTGGCGGTCCCAGGAATTCGTCCATCGTGGTCTGAAGCTGGCGATCAAAAACGTGTGATGACGCCGCACGAAGCGCTCGATGCAGGGGCAGATTATCTGGTCATTGGCCGGCCGATTATCGCAGATCCGCGTCCGAGCGAAGCCGTCAACAAGATTCTGAGCGGGCTAGAAGGCTGACGACTTTGGATGCGGCGGAATGGTGATAGGGGCGATTGACTCAATTGCTTATTTCTGGTGGGGCGAGACTCAGCTTGCCCTTGGTCTGCCGCCATCAACTCGGCATCGCCTCGAGCGCGGCGATCAGAGCATCACACTTCGCGGACTTCGACAAATTATGAAGCGGCTGAAGTGCGGCCTATCGGATATTTTTGGGGATTGAATTGTCCCAGAGCCGAAAGCAGAGTTCGCGTTCTGCAATGAGAGATGTCTGGACTTCGCTCGACATGACAAGAAGACCCTTCAATGCGCTGCACGTTTATCACGATTTCGCGTCACGCTCAGGGGCGATGAATATGGCGATCGACGAAGCTTTGCTCGAAGCTGCAACCGTTCCGTTGATTCGCTTTTATCGATGGAACTCCCCTGCTCTTTCGTTTGGATATTTTGGAAAATTTGCCGATGTCGCCAATCATGCAGTCGAGCGCGATTTGGTCCGGCGCTGGACGGGCGGTGGCGTTGTCTTTCACGGTGACGATCTGACATATGCGATTGTTATTCCCCAAAACGATCCGGTTTTCAGTGAATCGTCGAGGTCGATTTACGGTGCGATCCATGCGGCTTTACGCAATGCGCTCGTTGCAGATGGCGAGCCCGCAGAATTAGCCCCTGGCGTGGTTGACCCCGGGGCCGTGATTATCGATCGCGGCTACAGCTGTTTCGCAAATCCTGTGCGCGCAGACGTGATGTTAAATGGGCGCAAGATCGCGGGAGCAGCACAGCGACGCACCCGGCGCGGTTTGCTTCAGCAAGGCAGCATCCAATATAGCGATCTTAGGAATGGTCTATCGGAACGGTTTGCGCAGGCGTTATCAGCGAGTTGCAGCGAGCGAGAGATCAATCGCGAGACTTTAGATCGGGCGCGAGGACTGGCGGAGCAAAAGTACCGAGCCGACGCATGGTTGCGCAAGCGTTGAGCGGTCTTGGGCAAGCTGCCGAAGATTACAGGCTGAATCGCCGCGGCGACTGCTCCCCGGAAAATTTACGCGCGTGATGCTTTGACAACACACAAGCCGCCCCTCTATTCTCGGCTCGTGGAAGCATTTGCACGCTCGGGTGTCATTCGGGCTCACGTTACGCCAACCGCGCTTCCGTTCGGCCCGCTGGCTCGAGTGGCACAGTTGGTTCAACCGCATCTCCAGGAAGTTGAAACGCGAATTATTCAGCAAGCGGCGGCCTTTGATCCCGACATCGAAGGCTATGTGACCTATGCTGTCGGTGGCCGCGGTAAACGGCTGCGACCGCTTCTTGCGCTTCTGGCCGGCGGCGCAACTGGCGAAATCAACTCGGGACACGTCGATCTTGCCGTGATCGTCGAACTCATCCACATCGCCACGCTCGTGCACGACGACATCATGGACGAGGCCGAGCGCCGCCGGGCACAGCCCACTGTGAACGCGCGCTGGGGCAATTCGCTCAGCGTTCTTTTGGGCGATTGTCTTTTCGCGCATGCGCTAAATCTCTCCACAAATTTTGACAACGCAGACATCAGTCGCGCAATTGCCCGGGCGGCGCGCGAAATTTGTTCGGGCGAAATGATCCAAACGCAGCGCCGGTTTGATCTTCAGCTGCAGGTCGAAGATTACTTACGAATCGTAGAGAAGAAGACCGGATCGCTTTTTGCCGCGGCGGCGGAGTTGGCCGCGCTCATCAGTGAGGCCGATTCAAACGTGATCGAAACGTTCAAGAATTTCGGATTTCAAATCGGCACGGCCTATCAAATTTATGACGATTGCCTCGATCTCGCCGGCAGCGAGAGAGCGACCGGCAAAACACTCGGCACAGATCTGCGCAAAGGTAAGTTCACCCTTCCCGTGTTGATCTTTTTGCGGTCCGCTTCTGATTTTGAACGGGAACGTTGTTGCCGACTCGTGCTTGAGGAAAGAATCGAAGAGATGACCGAGCTTCTGAGGATCGGCGCGACCAACGGCGCGCTCAACGAATCAATCGCAGCCGGCAGCGACTTGATTCGCGAAGCGCAAACCGTGCTGGATGGAATCGCGGCAAATCCGTACGCAGACGCGCTCTTCGCGCTAGGCGATGCGCTGCGCGACATGTTCGATCAACTTCGCGTCTGATTTGCGATCATTTTTTGCCGCCGGATGTCGATCTAACGCGCGTTTCTGGAATGTCGCAGCTTAAAATCCGCGAGATGCCGCGGGACGAGCGGCCACGCGAAAAACTCGCCGCCCACGGTGCATCCGCTCTTAGCGATCCGGAGCTGATCGCGATTTTGTTGCGCACCGGAATCCGCGGCGCAAATGCAATTGAAGTTGGACGCAAATTGCTAAGCGATTACGGCTCGCTCCGCGGATTGAGCCGATGCACCGTCGATGAGCTTGCAAAAATCGACGGCGTTGGGTTCGCCAAAGCAGTGCAGCTGGCGGCCGCTTTTGATCTTGGCCGGCGCCTCGCGCGCGAGACATTGTCGAAGCAAAAGATCGATTCGCCCGAAATTGTAAATGAGCTGATTGGCGCAGAAATGCGCATGCTGCGCAAGGAATCGCTGCGCGTGATCCTGCTCGACACTCGTTATCATCTCATCCGCATCGAACAAGTGTCGTTGGGAAGTGGAAACGAAAGCATCGCACATCCGCGTGAGATTTTTCATCCAGCGGTAGTGTCTTCGGCCTACGCAGTGATTGTCGTGCACAATCATCCCTCCGGCGATTCGTCGCCGAGTCAGGCCGACCACAGCCTGACGCGGCGTCTGGCCGAAGCCGCCGAGCTTCTGCAAATTAAGCTGCTCGATCACATCATCATTGGCGCGCCTGCCGAAGGAAGCCCCGGCTACTTCAGCTTCAAGGAAGCAGGCGTCCTGTGAAAATTCATCCGACGGCGATTGTCGATCAAGGGGCGCGAATCGGCGCCGATATCGAGATCGGCCCATTCTCGGTGATCGGGCCGCAAGCGGTGATCAGTGATCGGACAATCGTGCAGTCGCACGTTGTTATCGAGGGAGGTGTCGCGATCGGAACGGGCAATTTTATCGGGCATGGCGCGATTATTGGCGCGCCCCCGCAGGATCTTTCGTTCTCATCGGAACGAAGAACGAAGGTCGAGATCGGCAACGACAACGTTATTCGCGAATATTGCACGATCCATCGCGGCAGCCCCGACGGAAGCGCGACAAAGATCGGCGACAACAATTTCCTGATGACGGGGGCGCATGTCGGCCATAACTGTGAGATTGGAAACAACGTCATCATTGCTAACAATTGTCTGTTAGCCGGGCACGTTCGCGTGGACGACGGGGCGTTTCTGGGCGGTGGATCGACGTTTCACCAGTTCATGCGTGTCGGACGACTAGTGATGGTACAAGGCAGCTCCGCTTTCGGAAAAGATCTGCCGCCGTTTACGATTGCGGCGGAACGCAATTCTGTTTTTGGAATCAACGCCATCGGTTTGAAGCGGGCTGGCTTCAGCGCGAAAGACCGGGAGGAAATTAAAAACGCGTTCAAGCTACTTTATGCCAGCGGACTGAACATTTCACAGACGCTGGAGAAAGCGGCGACGCTTGATCTCGGCGCGCCCGCCCGGGAGTTTTTCGATTTCGTCGCCCACGCAAAGAAACGCGGGATTTGCCCCTATAAGCGCGGTACCGACGAAGAGAAGTCGATCTAGAGTGACACAGGCTTCCAGCCTGTGGGGCAAGCGGGCGTCTCGCCAACAAGTGGACACGGCAGGCCGGACGCCCATCGGCCCCGTAGACAAGATGTTTGTGCTACCTCACAGGAGCCCAAGCAACGCCAGCATGCGACCTGTTTTTCCTTTTTCGGCGCGATAAGAGTAGTAACGATCCAGGTCACAGGCGGTGCATACGCCGGAGTCGTGGATTTCTTTCACGCCCAGCGCGCGACATTGCTGGACAATTTCGGCCACAAAATCGACTTCGTAGTGCGGCGGACGAATACAAGGGCTCAGTTGCACGACCATGTTCGCGGGATCCGATCCGAAGCGCTCAATCATTTGCGTAATTGCATTCGGGACGATGTCGAGCTTGGTGCCTGTGCGTCCGGAATGCACTAGACCGATAGCCGGCGTTTTCGGATCGACAATGTAAACAGCACAACAGTCGGCAACGTAAATACCCAGCGCGACAGCGCGTTGATTTGTGATGATTGCATCGCAGCCGGGAAAATGTTTATCTTCGCAGCCGACACGGCTGCCGCTACAGTCTGCAAGATCGACAACTGCGATTCTGTTTCCGTGAATTTGTTCGGCGGTAATCAGCGGCCAATTGGCCACGCCGATTGCGCGGCGGATTTCGCGATGGGCGGCATCGAGCCGCTTTAACGCCTCGGCTTTATTATGCGAAACGTCGATACCCGGAATTCTTTGCGTGAAAACGTGACGGCAGATTCCGATCGCGTTCAGCGCGGGAAATTGCTCGAACGGAAGATCCATTTGTTGATATCCGCATTATACAATGATCGTGGGCAAAGCGATGCGAAGACGCATCGCACTCCCACAGCACTTCGTGCAAAATCCGCAGGAGAGCCTGTTCCGTTTCGTCCCGCAGTCGCGGGACTTTCGGAGTGCGGACGCGTCCTCGCGTCGCTTTGATTTGGAATTCGGGATTTCGCAGCGCGCTATTCCGACCGCTTTTTCCGTTTTCCTTCAGCGTCCACGCCACTGCTGGTATCGTAGGTTCTCGATCGCGTCGCGCGCGGCGCCAGGTTGGCGAACGATTCGGTGTAGGTACTCTGCGCGCCAGTGGCCCGGTCGAACTCCGCGAGGGACGAATTGTATCCGAAAAACGCTTGCAAACGCGTCGTTTGCGCCGTGAGCAACTGGACTTGGGCGTTGAGGACATCCAACTGCACCCCTGCGCCAGCGTCGAGCCGAGCTTTGGCCAGGCGTAGCGCTTCGTCGGCTAGCTCCACGTTTTTCTCCTGGCTCTTAATAAGTTCGCGGTTCTGCTGCAAATTTGAATACGCGGTCTGTATTTCCAGTTCAACCTGGCGCACATCATCGTCGTAAGTCAGTTTGGCTTCCGAAAGAAGGGCGCGCTGTTGCTTGACCTGGCCATATATCGCGCCGCTGTCCCAAATGGGCACGCTCCCCTGCACCTGCGCGATCCAACCTTTTGAAATATCGTGCCAGCTCGAATTGGTTGACGAGCTGACCCATTCGCCGCCCCCGGTTGTGGTGATGGTTGGAAGAAGCTGACCCGCTGCCGCATGAACTTGCTCCTTCTGGTTCAAGACGTTTGCCCGCGCCTGTTTAAGAAATGGGCGCCGCTGTTTTCCAAGCTCAATCGCATCGGCAAGCCCGATGCTGCGCGGAAAGTATGGCATTTCGCCTACGACTTCCAACGGCGGGTTTTCACCGCGTCGTGGTTGAAAATCGAGGCCCAGGGTCTTGGCCAGAGTAATCTTCGATATTCGATAGTTGTTTTGCGCGGTGATCAGTAGCGGAAGCTGATTGTAGAGAGCGACTTCCGCCTGCAGCACGTTGAAACGTGGAACTGTTCCCGCTTCAAAGCGGTTCTGCTGATCCTTCAACTGAGTTTCCAGCAAGTGCACCGATTGCTCCTGCACTTTGATGAGCTCTCGATTGACCACTACTTGGTAGAACTGCGTTTTCACGGTCGCGAGGAGTAGGTCCAGCGTATTGCGGAACGCGAAGTAGGCGCTGTCTCGCTGAAAGAAGGTCCCGCGAATCGACGGCCAGGTTGTTCCGTTAAAAACCAGCTGCGTTCCGGTCACGCGGATGTTGTAAGTTACATCGCTCAGCTGAGTATTCGTGGCAGTTGGTATCGGCGTTGGGCTGGCCAGTGCTTGAACAGCCCCGACCTGCGACGGGGGTGAGTCAACAATGGATGCAGCCCCGCCCGTAGCCGAAGTCCCAGTCGTCGTCGAACTTTGAAATATGTTCGCACGCAGGTTCGGATCAATCCATTCAAAACTCCCGCTGGGGGTGATGTTCGGCAGTGCCTGCGCCCGGATCTGAATGATCACGCCCAGCGTCCGTTTGATCTCTTGTTCCGCGATGAGGAGAGTCGGATTGCGTTGCAGCGCCGTCAGGATCGCTTGATCAAGAGTAAACGTGGGAACTTTGCGTGAAGAGGATGTACCACTGCCTGTCGATGTCGATCCTTCGCCTGTGCCGGCGCGCGCCACCGAGCTTGCGGCAATGACCGCCGCCGCGAACCCGGAGATTACAAAATATTTTCGCATGAAGAAGATGTAGCCCGAGAGATTAGACGCGTAATCGTAGGCGCGTAGATTCAAACTGCGCGCTTTTTACCGTGGTTTGATAACATTGCCGGCCAATAGATGAAAATCATTTCGATTGGCAGTAATCATAAATTTTACTGTAAATGTGCAGCCACGCCTTTTGTTCATCCGGCGTGAGGTGATTCAGGACTTTCACAAGATTGCCAACCATTTCCTCGCGAATCCGTCGGACCAGAGCGGAACCTTTCGGAGTGATACAGACCATCACCTTGCGGCGATCATCTCGCGCGACCGAGCGCATCACGTAAGAAAGATTCTCCAGTCGCGCCACCAAACCGCTCGCCGCCGCGGTGGTGTGCCCCATTTTCTGCGCAATTGCCGACATGGTGAGCACTTCTTTTTGATCGAGATAAGCGAGAAGAAAAAATTGCGAGAACGAAACGTTGCCCGGTGCAAGCTGCTTGCAAAGACGCAGCACGAAGCAGCGTTGCATCTCCAAAATGATGTGGGAAAGCCGTTCCGCATCCGCACGAATTTGATCGGTCGGACTTCGTGCAAACGCGGTGAGCGCTCCC
>Ga0066659_10001247_pt1 | contig 10929 bp, 8 predicted proteins | sample GraSoiAngelo_108_FD_75176 | JGI IMG/M metagenome (GOLD analysis project Ga0066659, IMG submission 75176) | Grasslands soil microbial communities from the Angelo Coastal Reserve, California, USA - 14_0903_09_40cm | ecosystem: Environmental > Terrestrial > Soil > Grasslands | place: USA... | reverse complement strand
CGGTTCCCGCGGCGCGGTCCACATCGTAAAGCCCCACCCAGCGATATCTGCCGCTGCTCCTGAGAAGCTCCGCGACGCTTTGAAGAGCGGCAACCCGATCCTTCGCAGCCGAAACGAGGATGCGGAGGTCCCTTATCAATATGTCGCGATCCACTCGCATATCGCTCATTATTGCGCCAACACAGTGCTGCGATACGAGTAGTGCAATTGGTCCGTGCTACTCAAGCCTCATTTCGCCGCCGCGCTCACGTTCTCGCCCAGCAGAAACTGCCGCACGAACATGACCGTGGCGTAGAACAGGAAGTCCTGGTTTTTCTTTTTGTTGTAACCGTGGCCTTCGTCGCTAGCCATCAGGAACCAGGTGGTGATGCCGTTGCCTTTCAGCTTGTCCAGCATCTGACGGGACTCGGTCCAGGGAACACGCGGATCGTTCTTGCCGACCGCGGCAAAAACCGGTTTCTGGATCTTCCCCGAGTTGTTCAACGGCGCAGTCTTCTCCAGGTACTCGCGGATCTTGGGATCGCGCTCATCGCCGTATTCCACGCGGCGCAGGTCGCGGCGATAGGCCTCCGTGTGCTCCAGCAGCGTCACCAGATTCGACGGGCCAACGATGGGCAGCGAGCAGCAAATCTTACCGTTATATTCGTAAGCGACGGCCCACGTCATGTAACCGCCGTAACTGCCGCCGGTGATCATGATCTTGCCGCTATCGAGATTGGGGCTCTGCTTGATCCAATCAAGAAGCGCGCCGATGTCCTTGTGCGTGTGGTCCCGGTTCATGCCGTTGTCGAGCTTGAGGAAGCTTTTGCCGTAACCCGTAGAGCCGCGCACGTTGGGAAACACCAGGGCCACGCCTAGTTCGTTGAGATAGTAATTGTTCCTTCCCAAAAACCCGGGACGGAACTGCCCTTCTGGCCCGCCGTGGATGTTCACGATTACCGGGCGCTTGCCGGGAAACTTTTTGGGATCGGGCGCATAGAGGTAGCCGGAGATGGTCTTGCCGTCAAAAGTCTGCCATTTGATGAGCTGCGGCGTGGAGAACGTGGCAGTGTTCAGACCTCCGGTCTCGCTGAAGGTCCAGCGCTCAACCTTGCCGGTGGGAACATGGAGCGAATAAACGTCTGAAGGCGAGGTGGCGGAGTTGACCACGAATCCCAATTCCAGGTTGTTCTTGTGGAAGCTCAGATCGAACACCTGTCCCGCTGGCAGGCCGGAAACAGAGTGATACTTGCGAGTCGAGGTATCCATCAAATAGAGTTTGCCGACACCATCCTCGTTCGCAACGAAGGCCAAGGTCCTGCCGTCATCGCTGAGATCAAACTCATCTACGTCCCACTTGATGTCGGAGGTGAGATAGGCCGGCTTCATGGTCGCCAAGTCAAAATAGGCGAGCCGCTGAAACTCCGAATCGCGATCGGTGGTGGTGTAGAAACCTTTGCTGTCTTTGCTGAAAGTCCCGCCGCTGTAAGCGACTTCTTCCGCCCCGGCTTTCGGCGTCAGCAGCTTCTTTTCACTGCTGGCGGCATCTACCAGCCAGAGGTAAGACTGATTGGCGGAGATCTCCTGCAGCACGAGCAGTTTCTGGTTGTCCGGCGACCAATCCGTCGCGCCCCAGCCGCCGCCTTCCAACTGCAGCAGCATGTGGTCGGTCTTGGGATTGGTGGCGTCCATGATCCAAATGTCTGTGTCCTGACCGGTGCGGCGCGTGGAACTGTAAGCCAAGCGATTGTCATTATGGGCAAACGCTCTGCCGGTGTTGCGCGACTTGCCGTCGGTAAGCAGGGTCACGTTGCCGCCGGCCAGGTCATAGCGATAAAACTGGAACCACTCGCCTCCGCCCACGTCCTTGACAAATGTAAAGTAGTTGCTCCCCTTGGGACCGTAGTGCGCTCCGGCCACACGATCGGGGAAGAAAGTCAGCTGGGTGCGCGCCCCGCCCGGCATCTTGACCACGTGCACCTGCGGCACGTCGGCGAAGCGGGTGGTAATGAGCATCTCGCGGCGCGAACGATCCCAGTCCTGAAGCGCCGCGGCACGTACTTCCCCGTACTGAAACGCCTTCTCGGCAATGGCAGCCGGTATCGCCGGGATGTTTTCCAGTACCAAATTATCTCCCGGACGTATGGTGTTGGCTTGCGCCGCAGCATTGCTCTGAGCTAGTGCCGGCAGGCTCGACAAGAGCAAAGCGAAGATGGCCAATAGCTGTTTCACCGGAGTCTCCTCTTCGAGTTCAAAAACAGCCGCCATTCTACACGCAGTTCGACAATTCGCACCCTCGAGGAAGTTGGGAGAGGTCCCTCGGCTTCTCCGCCGCGGCGGACTCGGGACAGACATGCTTCATGGCATGTCTGGTTAACCATAATACCCCCCCACTCCCCTGCTTTTTGTAAGTCTATCATTCTGAATATGGTTAAAGTCCTTTGTTTTGATAGACTTCTGCAAGTGTTGATTCTTCGCGACTTAGGCGCGCGAAGGGAAAGGGGTCTAAATAGCTTAGGGGGGAATGGAAAATCGAAAAGTGAAAGTGGAAAATGGGGAGAGAGGGACGGTCGGCGGAGATTTTGATTGGCAAACACGCGAAAGAATAGCACAGAAGTACACTACGTGTCAATTACTTTCTTGCTAGCATTCGAACGCAACGGTAAGACGTTGAAATGTCTGAAGGTTAGAGTCAAATTCCCCACCCTTGCGTGAAACAAAAGGCGCAAGGATGGGGCACCCGGCAACGCGCCCGTTTGAATCGTAACGATAGTCCGCTCAGACCGGAACGCCCTCACTGTTATTGTTTGTGTCATTTGCAGTTGGAACACTCGATGCGGCACCTACAGTACCGTTGAACGTAGAGCCGCTTGTAGCGGTCCCGACTATTGTACTGTTGGTCGCGAGGAACTGCTTCACGAGCGGATTAGAATCCAATGCCTTTTCGATTTCCTCTATCCCGCGGTACAAATAGTTCGAATCGCCTTCCTCACTGAGTGCCTTGTTGAGACCTTCGCAGATTATCATTCCGAGGTCCCCAGGTAGGCGCACACGCGACCATCGGGGGAGGTCCTTAAATAGGTGGTCATGGTTTTTTCGCAAGTGATCCACAAGCAGAGCGGCTCGAAGAGCTCCGCCCAGGTCACCCAGTCTGGCGAGTTGACCTCCGATGCACTCCGCGCCCTCGGCAGTTGTCAAAATCCCACGATCGAGAAACTCTGCCTCCGGTGCCGCATATCCAATCTCGCCGACGAAGCCGTCCGGCCGTTGATTTACCCTGTAGGATGGTGGCATCCGGAATCTGAGAAGACCCTGACGGGCCAAGTCGCAGTTTTCGCGATCAATTTGCACCCAAAATTTGAAGACCTTTTCGAGTGCATCTAGTTTCTCAGCACTAATCAGGTCTGCGATTGTTGCTTGGATTATAGGAGCCGAAAGGGAAAATTCCTCTCCGTTTTGCCACTCAATGAATTTTCCGTCAATTTCCTGTCCCGGCTTGAGCACCAGTCGATTCGGCAACTTGCCCATGGCACGAACGTAGAATCTTGGGGTGACGTGGTAGACACGAAGAATTGCGTTCTTCTTGTCGACACAGGCGAGAAACAAGGGAGTGGGATATTTGACCAGCCACTCAACGGCCGTTTTGTCACCAAGAGTCCAAGGGTCGGTGGTACTCTTAACCTGGACCACAAAATAGTCGCTGACGACGGCTCGGTGACCGACTCGGTCCGACAGAGTACAATACAAATCAACTCCATAATCGTCCTGCAGGCGCACGGGGTCACCGTGCCCCACGTCGAGAATAGGTAATCCGCAAGGATTTCAGAACGGCTGCCTTCGTGCAAGTTTGCTGCGAACGCTCCCGGCATATCTGGCCCTCCTTTGTATCAATGATACCGCCTCCGTATTCCATTTTGCGAAGAAGACACAACACGAAACAGGAGTTATGGGTGGCGAATGACGCGAAAGGTAACTAGAAGGCAGAAACAGAAACTAGAAGGCAGAAACTAGAAGGGGAAAGCGCGGCGCTACAGGGTCCATAGGAGGTCGAGTTTTTTCTCGACGCTGGCGAAATCTTTGTCGCTGGTGGCGAGGGAGGCTTTGCGGTGGGGAAAGCTAGAAACTAGAAGGCAGAAGGCAGAAAAACGGAAACTAGAAACTAGAAAGCAGAAAGGGAAGGTTCGGGGTTACGTCGTCCAGAATTCAGCGTTGCGTGTTCAATTTCCTGGATTTGTGGTCGGCTGAGTTGATTCGATCGTTATGTTCTTGAGGGCGTGAGCGACCGCATCCTTGACGACGACCTCATTCCGGCCGTGGTCCGTGATGGCGTCGTAGAGCAGTTGCGTCGGTCCTGGATTCAATTCCTTGTTGTATTCATCGGTGATATCAGTGGCTATTTGTTGGAGCATCTTGTTGGACTCGGCGCCCAGATCCGTGCCGGTGATCTCGACTTGTTTGCCCATGTATGGCGCGGCGATTCGCTCGGCGAGTTTGCCGGCGGTCTGGTAGTAATATTCCGAGATTTGGCGATGGCCGTCCTCATGTTCGATCACATGCTGGGTTACCCCGGTTGGCACCCAGATGTTGATGTTGAGTTGCAGCGTGACCTTGATCCGCGTGATGGTGACGGTCGCGTGTGTAGTATCCGTTTGTCGAGACTCCCCGCGAACACTGGCGCTGGACAGGAAATGGGAATCGCACTCCGCGCTTTCCCCCGAGGCCAAGGGTGGCATATCGGCCGGCGGCGTGTCTGGGTCAAACGTGCGGCTCGCGAAAGCAACCGGCTGCTTGTCAATTGCCGGCACGGGAGCTTCCCCAAGCGGCCGTCGCGATGAGAAGCCGCGCCACGCGAGCCAGCCGAGGATAAGCGCTCCTAGCAACGCGCAAAATACAATTAAGCCACGTGAGGGCAATACCGCCTCCGCATTCCATTTTGCGAAGAAGACACAACCCGAAACAGGAGTTTATGGGTGGCGAATGACGCGAAAGGTACTCTCATCGAGCCTCCGGACCAACTCACGATGAACGCGCTTGCCGGGAGACAAAAACGCGATTGAACCAAGATCTGATGAGCGTCCAAGACGCTTGGTTGAATCGGAGGTTTCTCCGGCGCGCTGGTTTGAGAGTGGGGCGTCTGTGCGAATAGGAACAGGTCTACTGGTTTGCTCAACGCGGAGGGTGGTTGTCAGAGCGGGATTTCCAGAGGCTTTGGCGAAGGATGCCGAGAAGGAGATCGGCGTCGGAGGTGGTGAGGTGGAGACGGCGGACGAGGCGGCGAATTTTTTCGTCGGTGGGGGCGGCAGTGCGGCGCTTCTGGGAGGCGGCGGGAGGCGATTTGAGGTAGCCGCTGGCGATCAGCGCGTCGAGGAGAGCTGAAGTGATGCGCTCGAGCTCGGCGGCGGAGGCTGCGGTGCGTTTCGCCGGTGAAGGCGCAGCGTGGGGATCGCGAGCGAGTTCGTAGAGGCAGACGGCCACGGCCTGGCCGAGGTTCATGGAGCGATGGTCTTCGCGGGTGGGGATGCGCAGGAGCCAGTGACAATGGCTGAGGTCTTCGTTGGAGAGGCCGCGTTTCTCGGAGCCGAATAAGAGAGCCACGCCGCTGTTAGCGAGGCGCTTTCGAATCAGAGGCGCGCCTTGCTCGGGGCGTTTGACGGTGTGCTGCGGGTCGCGGCGGCCCACGGCGGTGGTGCCGACGATGAGAGTGCAGTCCGCGACAGCTTCGGCGAGACTCTTGAACTCTTCGGCGCGGGCGAGAAGAGGCGAGGCACCCACGGCAGAGCGTGCTTCACGAAAAGCCAATTCGTAGGGATTGACGACACGAAGATGGAAGAAGCCGAAGTTGCTCATGGCGCGGGCGGCGGCGCCGATGTTGAGAGGATTGCGCGGGTTGACGAGGACGACGCGCAGGTTGTCGAGTTGGGATAGGGAGGACAAGGAACAGACTCTATTCTCCGCCGCGGCCGAGAGAAAGGCGAGTACAACTCGGTCGAACAGTGGCAGAATGAACGGCGCTGGAGGGGCGGTGCGCGGTGAAACGGCGGTCGAGGGAGAGGGAGCGATGGACGCAAGGACACAAACGGGACGCGGTCATGGTTTTGGGGGGCTTGGCATGATCCTAGGCAACGGCTGGCTGGACTTTGGAGTGATTGGTGTCGCCGGGATGCTTGCCAGTTTTGCGCTGGCAACCGTGTGGGGACCGGCGGAGGCGCAGATGAACAAAAAAGCGGGCGTGGAGCGCGGGGTGTTTGGGAAGCTGGACGACAGTACGGCAATCGAGGTCTTCACGCTGAGGAATTCAAAGGGAGCGGCGGCGAAGATCATTACGTACGGAGGGACGCTGACGGAACTGTGGGTGCCGGACCGCACGGGAAAAACAGGAGACGTGGTGCTGGGATTCGACGACCTAAAGGGGTATCTGGGCGATCATCCGCATTTCGGGGGAGTTATAGGAAGGTATGCGAATCGCATCGCAAAGGGGAAATTCAGCATTGACGGGCAGGAATACACGCTCGCGACGAACAATGGGCCGAACACGCTACACGGTGGAACCGTGGGATTTGACCACAGAGTTTGGAAAGGCGAGCCGATTTCCGGCGCGAAGGGGGCGGCGGTGCGGCTGACCTACGTGAGCCCGGATGGCGAAGAGCATTTTCCAGGCACACTGACGGCGCGCGTGGTGTACACGCTGACGGAAGACAACGCGTTGAAAATTGAGTACACCGGGACAACGGACAAGCCGACCGCGGTCAACTTGACGAATCACAGCTACTTTAATTTGTCGGGCGGAAGAGACGTTCTGGGGTACACGGTAACGCTGAATGCGAGTCGATACACGCCTGTGGATTCCACGCTGATCCCGACGGGAGAACTGGCGGAGGTGAAAGGCACGGCGTATGACTTTACGAAACCGATGACCATCGGGTCGCGGATCGCGGAGCTTGCCAAGGTGAAGGAATTGGGCGGATACGACATCAACTACATCGTGGATGGAGAAAGCGGAAAACTGCGGATGGCGGCAAATGTGGTGGACCCGGCTTCCGGGCGCGAGATGGAAGTGTGGACGACGGAGCCGGGAGTGCAGATGTACACCGCGAACTGGCTGGATGGGAGCATTCACGGGAAGCGCGGCGTGGCGTATGGAAGATACGGCGCGGTGTGCCTGGAGACGCAGCACTATCCGGATTCCGTGAACCACGCGAATTTCCCGAGTGCGATCCTGCGGCCGGGCGCGACGTATCACACTGAGACGATCTACAAGTTCTCGGCGAAATAAGCATCCAGGCAACTGGGTCCGCCAAGAGTGTGGTGGGTTGGGTCAGTTTGGAAGGCCAACCTAGGATCACTTCCGGATTTGCCGACAACTCGCCCTTCGCGGAGACGAAGCCGCTAGAACACAAATGCTAGCGCGCAATCAGTCTCCTGTGGACGATTGCAGAAGCGCGCACTTGCGCCGATATTCCCTAGGTGCTACGCCCATCTCTCGCCTAAAGACTCGGCTGAAAGAACTTTCCGATCCGTATCCAATCGCTGACGCCACCTCAGAGAGGGACATATTGTTCGAGCAAATCATGGCGCCTGCTCGGTACATCCGCCACTGCGTAAGGTATTCGAGAGGCGTCTGGCCCAAAACGGTCCTAAATTTTAAGGCAAAGGCAGACCTCGACATGCGCGCTTCGCGAGCGAGTGACGCAACAGACCAGCTCCCATCGAGGCCCGAATGCATCGCCTGTATGGCTTTGCTGAGATGCTTGTCTGACATCGCAGCCAACCACCCCTTTGGTGGAGCCGCGGAGCTATTTGCGTAAGCCCGAATTGCGTAGACAAACAGTGATTCATAAAGACAACTGATCAAGCTCGATGAAGCTATACCGGGTTGAGCCGTTTCGACCGCCAAAAGATCTAGTACGGATTGGAAGGCGTGACTTCGATTTTGGTCAAGCCGCAGGTGCAGATAACGAGGCAGAATCGTGGAAATAAGCGGGTCCTCGAATGCACTCATACGAAACGACCCACTTACCAAAGTTGTGGGCGCGCCGCCTCCTCCGTGATGAATCACGCAATCCACTTCCAATTTTCTTAATTCGCGGTAATCGGCGACAGGGGAACGCGGATGATCCACCAGTGTAAAGGCCTCATCGCTAAGAATGAAAATGAAAACATCGCCGGCGGAGAGGGAGATGGCTTGCCGCTGGTTCTTGAATTTCAGAAGCCCCGATCCACGAACCATTAACCCGAAACGTATCCGCGGAACTGTATCCCCCGAGTAGCGAAAACCCCACGGTGCTGTCGCCTCCAGACGCGTATAAACCGCTTCCTGAATTCTCATCGATCCAAACGCCTCAGACAGCGGGTCCATTCGGTGTTCAAATGCAGGACGATCGGTCACGTTTTTTGGACGGATGACACTCATAAGTCCGAATTTTATCGCATCTACCTCTCGGGCCACCAAAACATTTCAATTGGAGAAAAAATGATCGTAAGAACATATCGTTCTAAGCATTTCATTCGCGTGACTGTAATCGCGCTATGCATTATGGGTGCGTATTCGCCGGTTGTTGCTTCACAGGAAACGAAAAAGGAAGCGGATCTCTGTCGCAGTTCTTCCGATGCGAAGTTGCCTTGTTCTTCGGCGGCGGCTACGAAAGAAATTCCGGAAACACCGAGCCAACAAGCAGCCAGCCTTCCTTACGCGCCGCAACCTCAAGGGCAAAGCAATCTGCCAAGCTCATCATCCCATCCGCAAGAGGAAAACAGCGCCGTGCTGTTCCTGCCGGTCAAGAGTCCTCGTGCTCTGTCCTTCAGCGACAAATTTACAATCTACACCCATCAAACCTTTGGGCCGCCTGCGCTTATCCTCCCGGCGTTCAAAGCCGGTATGGGCATGGCGAATCCAACAAAGCATTATCCTCGCGAATGGAAGGACGGGGCTGGGGCGTTCGGGAGACTCTATGGAGATTCCATCGCCACGGTCACTTCACAGCGAACCGCGCGCTTTCTGACGGGCGTTGCCCTGCATGAAGATCCGCGGTACGTGCGGTCCACTAGTAAAAATCCTCTGCTGCGAACCACGCACGCGCTTGCGTTTACGCTCATTGATAAGACCGACTCCGGGAGAAACACGATTGCCTTCTCCAATTTTGCTGGAGCGGCCGCGGGCGGTTTTGTCGGAAGGGCTTATCTGCCGCATGGATACAGCGACCTCACGCACGCAGAACAACGAATGGCCTTCCAGTTCATGAGCATTGCGATTCAAAATATAGCCGCTGAGTTTCAACCACAGTGGGGGCCTCTTGTGCGAAAGCTACGCATCAACAAAATCATTCCCGAGTGGTGGGTGCCGCGGCACGAAAAGTAAGCCGCGGGGCAATTCTTTCCAGGTACGGTCGTTGCGAAATGCTTCGTCGCATGGTGCCCAATTATGGTTTGGTCGCCTTGTCGCTCGTGGTTAGTGCCCCAGAAGCTGGAGTTTAGAAAGGTAGCTGCCAGATTATGCTAAAGTCTCGGGCCACTCGGAAACAACCCCTTGCCACTGCGGCTCTTCTCTCCCAAACTCACCCAGCGCCGGTGGGCGCCGCGGCTTGCGCGGGCTGCGAGGGGTAACATAGACTGTGGCCGGATACTAGGAAAACACCTACCGGGCTGGCCGGAAGTTCCCGCCTTTGCATGGGTCAGCCGGCAAGGTAAGTCCGTTCGTTCCACAGCCTCGACCCGGTTGGGGACTTCATCCAGAGTGTTACCGCCGTCGGAAGCGGCCGGGCGGTCGCGCTTTGGAGTTTGTGGCAGCGAATGCATGGAATCGCGGAGGAAGCAGAGTGGCAACTCCACTGGAAAGCTGGGTGAATGAAGCGGCGGCGCTGGCGAAGCCGGACCGCCTGGTGTATTGCGATGGGTCCGAGGCGGAATACCAGCGGATGGTTGCGGAGATGCTGCGCGGCGGCGAAACAGTGCAGCTCAACAAGAAAACTTACCCGAATTGCCAGTTGCACCGGAGCAGCCCGAACGACGTGGCGCGGACGGAGCACCTGACGTTTATCTGCTCGCGGGACAAGGATGACGCCGGGCCGACGAACAATTGGATGGACCCGGGCGCGGCGAAACACAAAGTGGGTGCGCTGCTGGACGGGGCGATGCGCGGGCGGACGATGTACGTGGTGCCGTACATTTTGGGACCGGTGGATTCGCCAATCAGCAAGGTGGGCGTGGAACTGACGGACAGCCCGTACGTGGTCGCGAGCATGCGCATCATGTCGCGAATGGGCAAAGTGGCGATGGAGCGGCTGGGGGCGTCGAGCGACTTCGTGCCGGGGCTGCATTCGCTGGGAGACTTAGATCCCATGCGGCGGTACATCGTGCACTTTCCGGAAGAGAAATTGATCTGGAGCGTAGGGTCGGGTTACGGCGGAAACGCGCTGCTAGGGAAGAAATGCTTCGCGCTGCGAATCGCAAGCGTGATGGCGCGCGAACAGAGCTGGATGGCGGAGCACATGCTGATCCTGGGACTGGAGTCGCCGGGCGGCAAAGTGACGTACATGGGAGCGGCTTTCCCGAGCGCGTGCGGAAAAACGAACCTGGCGATGATGGTATCCGCACTGGAGAGCCAGGGCTACCGCGTGTGGACGGTGGGCGACGACCTCGCGTGGATGAAGATTGGCGACGACGGATATTTGCACGCGATCAATCCGGAAGCGGGATTTTTTGGCGTGGCACCGGGCACGGGGATGAAGACGAACCCGAACGTGATGGGCGCTTTGCGGAAGAACACGGTTTTCACGAATGTGGCGATGACACCGGAGCGCGAGCCGTGGTGGGAAGGGATCGGCTTTGAGCCGCCGGCGGGGCTGATTAATTGGAAAGGCGAGAAGTGGGATTCGTCGAAGGGCGCGGCAGCGCATCCGAACGCGCGGTACACCGTGCCGGCGGCGCAGTCACCGAGTATTTCGCCGAAGTGGG
>Ga0066659_10001239_pt1 | contig 10954 bp, 10 predicted proteins | sample GraSoiAngelo_108_FD_75176 | JGI IMG/M metagenome (GOLD analysis project Ga0066659, IMG submission 75176) | Grasslands soil microbial communities from the Angelo Coastal Reserve, California, USA - 14_0903_09_40cm | ecosystem: Environmental > Terrestrial > Soil > Grasslands | place: USA... | reverse complement strand
GGGGCACATCAACTCCATGGCCCTCGCCATGAAGCACGTTCTCGACGTGTATCCGGTGGACGCGTGGGAGCCCGGGGACGTGGTCATCACCAACGACCCGTGGAAGACATCCGGTCACCTCAACGACGTGACCATCTGCAACCCGGTGTTCCGGGGCCGGGACCTCATCGCCTTCTTCGCCTCCACCTGCCACTCCGCGGATATCGGCGGCCACGTCCTCTCCGCGGAGGCGCGCGAGGTGTACGAGGAAGGGCTCTTCATCCCCATCATGAAGCTCTACGAGGGCGGCCGGATCAACGCGTCGCTCGAGGCCATGATCCGATCCAACGTGCGCGTGCCCGACCTCGTCATGGGCGACTTCCATGCCCAGATCGCCGGGGGAGCCGTGGGCGGCGATCGCCTCCTCGAGTTCATGGAGGAGTTCGGGCTCGAGCGCCTGGAGCCGCTCTCCGACGAGATCGTCACGCGGACCGAGCGCGCCATGCGCGAAGCCATCGGGCGCCTGCGGCCCGGCACCTACGAGTACGCCATCACCTCCGACGGCTACGGCGAGCCCGTGACCATCACCTGCCGCTGCGAGGTCGAGGGCGACAGGCTCTGGGTCGACTTCACCGGTTCCTCGGCCGCGAGCCGGCGCGGCGTCAACGTCGTCATGAACTACACGGAGGCGTACACGACGTACGGGGTCAAGGTCATCGTCAGCCCCGACGTGCCGAACAACGAGGGCGCCTTCCGCGTGCTTCGCATCACGGCGCCCGAGGGAAGCATCCTGAACGTGCAGCACCCCGCCCCCGTGGCCGCGCGCCACGTCGTCGGCCACTTCCTCCCCCACGTGGTGGCGGGCGCCCTCAAGCAGGCGCTGCCCGACCATGTCATGGCCGAGGGCTCGGCGAACATCTGGGGGATCCAGCTCTCGGGCCAGGACAGGGAGAGGAAGCCCTTCGTCTACACCTTCTTCGGCTCGGGCGGCACGGGCGCGCGTCCCACCAAGGACGGTCTCTCCGCCACCGCGTTCCCCTCCGGCGTGCTGGGCACGCCCGTGGAGGTCGTGGAGACGCTCGCCCCCCTCCTCGTCGAGCGCAAGGCGCTGCGGGATGGCTCCGGCGGCGACGGCCGCTTCCGGGGAGGGCTCGGCCAGGTGATGGGCTTCCGCGTCCTCTCCGATGACCCCGCGACCTGCTCGGTCTTCTGCGACAGGACGACCATCCCGGCCCAGGGCTTCTTCGGAGGCGAGCCGGGCGCGAAGGGGGCGCTCCTCATCAACGGCAAGGCGCCCGCAAACCCCAAGGCGGAGCAGGTCCTGCTGCCGGGCGACCTCATCGAGCTCTTCATGCCGGGCGGCGGCGGCTTCGGCCCGCCGGCGGAGCGCGATCCCGCCCTGCGGGCGCGCGACCGCCTCGAGGGCTACGCGACGACATAGCTCGCAGCCGGCGCCGCGACGTTTGTGCTAGACTCCCGTTCCAGTCCCGCGGTCACTGCCGACCTGTAGGCTCAATTTCGGCGTAGAGGAGGATCCCCGATGCGACGTGCCATTGGCCTGCTCTCTCTGGCGCTGTCGGCCGTGCTCGCGACCGCGTCCATGTCCCACGCGCAGGCGCCCAAGGAAGTCGTGATCGGCGCCATCTATCCCCTCAGCGGCAACCTGGCCCAGATCGGCATCGATTCCATCACCGCCATGAGAATGGCGGTGGAGCTCTACAACGGGAAGTCCGACCTCAACCTGCCCGGAATGAAGAAGACGACGGAGGGGTTGCCGGGACTCGGCGGCGCCAAGATCCGGCTCATCGTCGTGGACCACCAGGGCAAGCCGGACGTGGGCCAGGCCGAGGCCGAGCGGCTCATCACGCAAGAGAAAGTGACGGCGCTCATCGGGGCCGTGTTTTCCAGCGTCAGCGCGACGACGAGCCAGGTCGCCGAGCGCTACGGCGTGCCGCACATGAACGGCGAGTCCTCATCGCCCACGCTGACGGAGCGCGGCTTCAAGTGGTTCTTTCGCACCTCGCCGCACGACGGCCACTTCACCCTCGCCATGTTCGAGTTCCTGAAGGACTTCGAGAAGAAGAAGGGGGTCAAGCTCAAGACGGTCGGTCTCATGCACGAGGACACCCTCTTCGGCGCCGACTCGGGCAAGGTGCAGGAGGAGCTGGCGAAGAAGTACGGCTACGAGGTGGTGGTCAACATGGCGTACCGCGCCAAGACGACCAGCCTCGACGCCGAGGTGGGCAAGCTCAAGGCCGCCGCTCCCGACGTGTTCCTGCCCACCTCGTATACCTCGGACGCCGTGCTCTACATCAAGACGGCCAAGACCCTCGAGTACGTTCCGCGGATGCTCATCGCCCAGAACGCGGGGTGGGTGGATCCGCAGTTCGTGGCGGAGATGAACAAGGACATCGAGGGGCACATCACGCGCTCGCCCTTCGCCCTCGATCTCCAGGCCAAGAAGCCCCTCATCCGCCAGGTCAACGAGCTGTTCAAGAAGCAGAAGGACAACCCCGGCGGCCGCGACATCTCCGAGGCGCCCGCGCGCGCCCTCACCGCTTTCACCGTGCTCGTGGACGCCATCAATCGTGCCCGGTCCACCAGCCCCGAGGAGATCCGCAAGGCGCTCGTGGCCACCAATGTCCCGGCCGACCAGCTCCTGATGCCGTGGACGGGCGTCCGCTTCGACGAGAAGGGACAGAACAGCGGCGTGCGCGCGATCCTCCAGCAGATCCAGAAGGGCGCGTACGCGACCGTCTGGCCCTTCGACCTGGCCGCCGCGGACGTCATCTATCCCCTCCCGGGCTTCAAAGACAAGAAGTAGCCGCACCCCGTGACGGCCGAGGTGCTCGTCCAGGGGCTGGTCAGCGGCCTCCTGATGGGCTTCGTCTACGCGCTGATCGCCGCCGGACTCTCCCTGATCTTCGGCCTCATGGAGATCGTCAACTTCGCCCACGGGGAATTCCTCATGGGCGCGATGTTCGCCACGTTCTGGGCGTGGGCGCTCCTGAAGCTCGATCCCCTCGTCTCGCTGCCCCTCACCGTGCTCCTCCTGGCCCTCTTCGGCCTGCTCGTCTACCACGGGCTCATCCGGTGGATCCTGGGCGCTCCCATGCTCGCCCAGATCTTCGCCACCTTCGGTCTTGCCATCTTCCTGCGCGCCGCCGCCCAGGCGCTCTGGGGCGCGGACTTCCGGCTCGTCAAGGGCCCGCTCGTCGACGGCCGCATCTCGCTCGCCGGCATCTTCATCGGCTTGCCCCAGCTCGTGGCGAGCGTGGGGGCGCTCTGCGCCTTCGGCCTCCTCTACTGGTTCATCCGGAAGACGGAGACGGGGCTGGCCCTCCAGGCGACGTCCCAGGACCGCCAGGCCGCCATGCTCATGGGCATCGACACGCAGAGGATGTTCGCCCTCGGCTGGGCCATCGGGGCCGCCTGTGTGGGCGCGGCGGGCGCCCTTCTCGCCATGTTCTTCTACATCTTCCCCGACGTGGGAGCGACGTTCGCCCTTCTTGCGTATGTCGCGGTCGCCCTCGGCGGCTTCGGCAATGTCCCGGCCACCCTCCTGGCCGGCGTCATCGTGGGCATCGTCGAGGTGCTGGGCGGGCTCCTGATCGCGCCCGCCCTCAAGTACGCCGTGGTGTTCTCGCTCTACCTCGTGGTCGTGCTCTGGCGCCCCCAGGGCCTCCTGGGACGCTTCTGATGCCGCCCGTGGCGCGCTGGCCCGTGGTGCGCTGGACAGGCGCCGGTACCCTGCTCCTCCTTCTCCTGGCCTTTCCCCTCGTCTTCACCCAGCCTCATCCGCGCCACGTCGTCATCACGATCTTCCTGTTCGCCATGCTCGCCCAGGCCTGGAATCTCCTCGCGGGCTATTGCGGCCAGATCTCCCTCGGGCACGCGGTCTTCTTCGGAGCGGGAGCGTATACGTCCACGCTGCTGGGAAAGTACTTCGATCTCTCCCCCTGGATCGGCATGGTCGTGGGCGCCGTGGTGGCCGTGGCCGTCTCCCAGCTCATCGGATATCCGGTCTTCCGGCTGCGCGGCCACTACTTCGCCATCGCCACCATCGCGGTGGGCGAGATCGTCAACACGCTCATGATCAACTGGGACTGGGCGGGCGGAGCGCGCGGGCTCTTCGTGCCCATCAAGCGTCCCGACTCGCTCGCGAATCTGCAGTTCCACCAGAGCAAGCAGAACTACTATTACATCGCCCTCGGGCTCCTGCTCTTGGCATTCTGGATCACCCGCAAGGTGGAGGTCTCGCGCATGGGCTATTACCTGCGCGCCATCCGCGAGGACCAGGACGCGGCGGCGAGCCTGGGTATCCCCGTGGCCGCGTACAAGCAGCGGGCCATGGCGCTGTCGGCCGCCCTCACCGCGCTCGGGGGTAGCTTCTACGCGCAGTACATCCTCTTCATCGACCCGGACTCGGTGTTCCCCACCGCGCTGAGCATCCTGATCTGCCTGGTGGCCGTGCTCGGCGGCATCGGCACGCTCTGGGGCCCGCTCATCGGGGCGGCCATCCTCATCCCGCTCGGAGAGTGGACGCGCATCTATTTCGGCGGCACGGGCAAGGCCGTCGATCTCCTGATCTACGGCGCCCTCATCATGCTGGTCTCCGTCATCCAGCCGGGCGGCATCATGGCCCTCGCTCAGCGCGGCCGCCGGCGGACCGGTTAGGGATGCCCGTGGCCACCATGCTGCTCGACGTCCGCGGCGTCACCAAGCGCTATGGCGGCCTGGTGGCGAACAGCAACATCTCCTTCCAGGTCGGCTATGGCGAGCTCGTCGGCATCATCGGACCCAATGGAGCGGGCAAGTCCACGCTCTTCGACCTCGTGACGGGCTTCCAGCCGGCCGACAAGGGCCAGGTGCTCCTCGAGGGCGAGTCCGTCACGCGACTCCGCCCCGATGAGATCAGCCGACGCGGCGTAGCGCGCACCTTCCAGAAGCTCAAGCCCTTCACCCAGATGACCGTGGTCGAGAACGTCATGGTCGGCGCCTTCCAGAAAACCACGGTTCCCGCCCGCGCCCGCCGAGAGGCCATGGAGGCCCTCGACCGCGTGGGGCTGGCCGACAAGGCCGAGGCGCACGCGCGCGTGCTCTCCACGGGCCAGCGCAAGCGCCTCGAGCTCGCGCGCGCCCTCGCCACCCAGCCGCGATTGCTCCTCCTGGACGAAGTCACGGGCGGCGTGGACCAGCGCAGCATCCCGGCGCTCGTGGATCTCGTGCGCAGGCTCCACGGCGAGGGCGCCTCCCTCATCGTCATCGAGCACAACATGAGCGTGATCATGGGCATCTCTCAGCGCATCGTCGCCCTGAACCTGGGCGAGGTCATCGCCGACGGGCCGCCCGCCGTCGTGGGGCGTGACCCGCGCGTGGTCGAGGCCTACCTGGGCCAGGCCTATGTCGCCTGAGGCCGCACAGGCTGCCATGCTCGAGGCCCAGAGCCTCAACGTGCTCTACGGCGACTACCAGATCCTCTGGGACGTCTCCTTTCGCGCCCCCGCGGGAGAGGTGATCGCCATTCTCGGTCCCAATGGCTCGGGCAAGTCCACCCTCATGAACACGCTCTCCGGGCTCATCCGCTCTCGCACGGGAGCGATCAGCTTTCGAGGCGCGCGCATCGATGGGCTGCCCCCGCACAAGATCGTGGGACAGGGCCTCGCCCACGTCCTCGAGCGGCGCCGCCTCTTCCCGTACCTGACGGTGAGCGAGAACCTGCTCCTGGGCGCCTATCATCCGAGCGCCAAGGCCCGCCGGCAGGAGACCCTGGACGACGTCGAGGCGCTGTTCCCTCGCCTGCGGGAGCGCCGCGCCCAGCTCGCGGGCACGCTCTCGGGCGGCGAGCAGCAGATGGTGGCCATCGGCCGCGGGCTCATGGCCCGGCCGGCCCTGCTCATGATCGACGAGCCGTTCCTCGGGCTGGCGCCGAAGGTCGTCGAGCAGATCGCCGGCGTCATCTCCGCCATCAACCGTGAGCGGGGCATCACCATCGTCTTCATCGAGCAGAACGTGGAGCTGGCTCTCCGGATGGCCCATCGCGGCTACATCCTCGAGTCCGGGCGGGCCATTCTCGAGGGCCCCTCGGCCGACCTCCTGGCTTCGGCCGAGGTGAAGCGCATCTTCCTCGGTCATTGAGCTACGCCGGCGCGCCGATCGCACACCCCGGGGGCCGTACACACGGGGCCCAGGATCACTCCTGGGCCCCGCGATTCGAATGGGTTGGACGGCGAAAGAGATCAGCGCGTCGGACTCGCCTCTTCCTTGCGCCGGCGCCACGCGCATGCAGCCAAGCCGAGGACGCCGAGCCCGAGGAGTGTCAGCGTGGCGGGCTCCGGCACCACCCTCAACTCCGTGTCGAAGCTGGTGACGCCAGGGCCAGCGAAATGGATGCTCACGATCTCGGTCAGCGAATAGGGCGCAACAGGAAAGCTCCCCGCGAGGAGGAGCCCGCTGAAGGCACCCGGGCCGAACGTCGCAGGCCCGACATGCAGCCCACTCGTGCCGAAAATCGTGTTGGTGTTGTCTTCGTACCCGTCGAAGCTGATCGTGTTGCCGGATCCCGTCAGCGTGCCCCCGAGGGACATGACGAGGTGTGTCGCACCCTGCGGGAAGGAAAAGTCCGTGTCGCTCAGCCGGAGGATGAAGTTCTGAGCCCCGGCCGAGGTGCTCGTGACCTCGATGGCGTTCAGGTCGATGGTGCCCGGAAACGGATGCACGGGCTTCGAGATGCCAGTGTCGACGGTGACGAGCAGACCCGGAAACGGGCCTCCCCCTCCCGGAGCGTACAGGATGACACCCACCGTCGGATCTGAATCCCCGGGACCGTTGTCCAGCACGGTCACTGTCGTCACGCCGTCGGAGATCTTGAACTGGGCCCCAGCATGCGCGGCGCTCACCCAGATCGCGAGCGTCAACGCGAGTATCGCGAGAATACGTATCCAGCTCGAACTGCTCTTTGCCATTTGGCGTTTCCCCTTTCTTCGAGACCTGCTGGACAGAGTCTTTAGCAAGGAGCGCGCCGACGTGAAATCACAAGGGAGAGCAACACATCAAGCCACTTGCGGGCGAAACGATTCTGGGCGGGGGCATGTCGTAAAGGCCTCCGACATGGAGCGCCCAGGAACTGGCCGACGTCGCCCTCGAGAACGTCGCCCGCAATGGGCCGGCGACGGCGTGAGAGGGAGCGGGCCCCTTGGGCCCGCCTAACGCCCGGCCAGATTGGCTCTTTTGCGTGCCCTTTCTGGGGCTGTCGGGCCTGGCTCACCTCCGTGCTATGCTGCTGGCGAGTCTCAGACCGGCTTAAAAGCTCGGCCGACAGTGGCTTCACCAGCCAGGGGGAGTCGATCGACGTGGGTTTAATGAGGCTGCTGGCGCGCATCTGGGAGGCGATCACCAGCATCACACGTCCGCCCAATGCCGCCACGCTGTTCCGGCGGGCCGACCTCTACCGCCAGGAAGGCCGCTTCGAGGAGGCGGCCGAGCTCGTGGCCCAGGGGCTTCGGCTCCAGCCAAACAACGGCGTCGGCCATCTCCTCTCGGCCTATCTGCACCTGGCCTTCAGGCAGATCGGTCCGGCCAAGGCCGAGTTCCAGACGGTCCTCGGCGTGGATCCCTATCACCCCCGCGCGCTTCTTGGACTGGCCAGGATCGCCCTCGAGGAACGAGACCTCGCCGCTTGCCGGCCCTTCCTCGACAAGGCCCTTCAGTACTATCCCGACTTCCCCGAGGCGCGCGCGCTCCAGGAGATGGTCGCGGGCTGGGCGGACGTGGGGTACCCGCCGGACAGCGTCCGGCCTACGCCGGACCGCCCCTGGCCATGGAGAGGCTCAAGCCGCCCGCGGCGGGTCGCGAGTTCGTCCTCACGCAGGCCGATGGCACCCTTGTCTTCTCGCAGCAGGGGGACAAGGACGCCGAGGACCTGGCCGCGCACGTGACGCAGGTGTACCGGATCGCCGCGGCCACGCTCGCCCGTGCGGGTCTGGGCGCCCTCCGGCGCGGCATCGTGCAGGCGACCACGGAGACGACGTTCTTCCGGAGCAATGACCGGCTCATCCTCGCCCTGACCTTCCCGCAGGACGTCAAGATCGGCTTCGGGCTTCTCGAGACGGACAAGATGTGGACGAACTCCCTGCGCGAGCTCGGAGTGCGCGCATGAGCGCCGAGCCCGTGCCTCCCGGACAGCCCGTGGCGGGCACGGCCCCGCTCGCGGCCGCTTCGCGCTCCTCGCGCGCCCGTGAGTTCCGCCGGATCCTCGCCGAGATGCTCAGGATCGATCGCGTGCGCGGAGGCCTCGTGGTGGCCGCCGATGGGCTCGTCATCACCTCGAGCGTGCCGCGGAACATCGCCATCGAGCCTCTGGCCGCCCTCACGGCCACCCTCGGCCGCGAGCTCGAGGCGGGAGGCGACCGGCTCAAGCGCAGCACCTTTCACACGGCGCTCTTTTCGGCGGACGACGGCACGCTGTTTCTGGGCGCGTGCCCGGTGGGCTTCGTGGTGGTGCTGGGAGACCGCGAGGTCAACGTGGGGCTGGTGCAGTGGGCGCTCCGGAAGGCGCTCGCTACCCTCGAGGGCACGTGGGGCGCGAGAGACCAGGTCCCCGCCACGCCCGAGGAGATGTAGCGCGTCCTTCCGTCGTGAGGCCGCCAGTGTGAGGCGGCCAGTGTCAGGCCGCCGATGTGAGGCGGCCGTCCGCGGCTGTCCCCGGCGCCGCGAACCGCTCCCGCCGGCCGCTCTTATGCCTTCTTCTCTCCGAAGCCCGTGCGCGACTCCTCGGCGGTGAGCGGCGTGGACATCTCCTTCATGTCCTTGGGCCTCTCCCGCGCCTCGGCGAGGATCTTGCCGACGGAGATGGCCGCCTCCTTGGCAAAGAGCCGGACCATGCCCACGGTCGTCCGCTCGCCGAAGATGGCGAGCAGAATGGCCTGATCGTCCACCGTGGAGACATGCATGCTCTCCTTGGCGCCCTGATGGAAGAGAACGGTGAACTCCGTCTCTCCCAACAGCTGGGCCAGCGCGCCCGTCGAGCTGAAGGCGCCGGCGGCGAGGGCGGAGATGGAGACGGTGTCGAGCGCACGGTTGGCGCCCGTCATGGACAGGAGCTGGCCGCTCCGGTCGATGAGCAGCGCCTCGCTGGCCCCGGACTCGCCCAGGAAGGTCGTCAGGACCTGGTTGATCTTCTCGGAATCGATCTCGCGGATCACCATGTTATGCGGTCTGCTCACGGTCTGCCCCCTTTTCTTGCCCGAACTCGCCGACCAGGACCATGCGGGACACGGTGTTCAGCGTGTCGAACACGCCGTCCCCGTTGACCGCCACGGCCTCGAAGGACGGGACCCGACGGGCCCGCCGGTTGAGGAGAAATTCCATGTACTCGAGCGGCGCGACGTTGGCGAGGTCGCGCTTGTTGTACTGAATCACGTACGGGATCTCGTCGATATTGTAGCTGTACTCGCGGAGGTTCTCCTCCAGGTTGCGGAAGCTCTCGACGTTCTCGCGCAGCCGGTCCCACTGCGAGTCGGCCACGAAGACGAGCCCGTCGCATCCGCGCAGGACGAGCTTGCGGGTCATGTTGTAGTAGACCTGCCCCGGCACCGTGTAGAGCTGGAACTTCGCCGTGAAGCCGCGCACGGTCAGCGCGGAGACGGGAAGGAAGTCGAAGAAGAGGGTGCGGTCGTCGCCCGCGGCCAGCGAGATCATGTTGCCCTTGCTGTCGCCCGGCAGGCTCCGGTGGATGTGCTGGAGGTTGGCCGTCTTGCCGGCCACCCCGGGGCCGTAGTAGACGACCTTGAAGTTGATGACCTTCTGCGCGTAGTTGATGATCGCCATATCGCCTCAGGCTCCCAGAAGCCGCGCCGCCGCCCGCTCGACCTGCAGGCGCGCGAGACCAGGCCGGCCAGTGTCTGCGCCGCCCACGAGGAGGACAGCGGCGGCTCCGGCGGCCGACGGCAGCCGGCGCACCTCGAGCCGCTTCGGTCCTGATCGCAGCACGGCAGAGTGAAAGGATCCAAAGCCGCCCGCGGGGCCCTCGACGCTCATGGCCGCGACCAGTGCGCAGCCGAAGGCGGCAAGGGGCGCCGCGGCCGCCTCGGGGGGAAGGAAGCAGTGCACGAGCGCGCCTCGCTCGATGTCGCGGAAGCTCGAGGCGGTGAGCTTGCCAAAGGCGTCGAGGGCCTCCGCCACCTCCGAGCCGGACGCCGGCTCGGGCCCTGGCTCGAGGCGCGGTAGCCCCGTGCCATCGGGCGGCCGATGAGGGTGGCCCGTCGCCTCGCTCACGGCGTGCCCGGCCGCCGCCCGACGCGCCAGCATTTCCAGCCGAGCCAGCGAGCCGCCCGAGCGCAGCCCCACCGCGATGACCGCGCCCGTTGCCCAGCTCGAGCCCACCGGCGTGAGCACGAGCGCGCCGCCCACGGCCCTGAGCGTCACCTGCTCCACGGGCCACGGAGCATGAGCGGCCAGCAGCGTCGACAGCGTCCCCGCCGCCGAGGTCAGCGTCTCGCCGGCGAGCCCCGCCGCGCCCGCCGTGATGACGGTGAAGCCTCCTATCCGGGCCTCGTCCACGACCAGCGCGTCCCACTGGGACAGCAGCGACGAGAGCCTCGAGAGATCACCGTGTGTCACCTCGGGAGCGGTCGTGATCGTCGGCGCTGGAGGGGCAGCGGGGGAGACCGACGGAGTCGCCCCGGCCGCGGGCGATGTTTCGGGCCTCGGTGACGGACGCTCCTGGATGACGCCCGGGGCGACGGGGGGAGCCGAAACGGGGGTCGCGACAGGAGCCGGGCTCTCGACCACCGCAGGCGGCGGTGCGGCCACTGTCGCTGCGGGCGCCTCGTGCCCTATGGGCTTGAAGGGTGCGGGGAAACCCTCGATCCCCGGCACCTCGAGGGGACCGCGCGTCATGAACGCCGCGAAGAGATCGGGAGGCAGCTGACCCATGATCTCGTCGAGCGGGAGAACGAGGCTGCCGTTGGCGATG
>Ga0066659_10001238_pt1 | contig 10954 bp, 11 predicted proteins | sample GraSoiAngelo_108_FD_75176 | JGI IMG/M metagenome (GOLD analysis project Ga0066659, IMG submission 75176) | Grasslands soil microbial communities from the Angelo Coastal Reserve, California, USA - 14_0903_09_40cm | ecosystem: Environmental > Terrestrial > Soil > Grasslands | place: USA... | reverse complement strand
TACAATTCTCGTCGTTTTGCAAATGGCGGGCGGAAATGATGGCCTCAACACAGTCGTTCCGTATGCTGACGACACTTATTACCGGTCACGGCCCAAGCTCGGTCTCCCTGCAGACAAGATTCTGAAGCTCAATTCCCATGTGGGATTGAATGGCAAACTTACGGGATTGAAATCGCTCTTTGACGAAGGCCATTTGAGCGTGGTGCAAGGGGTAGGTTATCCGAATCCAAATCGATCTCACTTTCGCTCCACAGAAATCTGGCAGACTGCTTCGGACGCGGACCGAAATGAAAGCGAAGGCTGGCTTGGCCGCTATTTCGATAGTTGTTGCGCTGGCGCCGATCCGACAGTCGGCATCGCGATCGGTCAGGAAATGCCGCAGGCCTTTGCGGCGAAGACTCCAACTGGCATCGCCTTTTGGCAGCCAGAGCAGTTCCGCTGGAGGCCATCAGAAAAAGTCGAAGGGCGGATGAGCGCTGAGGAATTTTTCTTTCGGCAGCTCAACGGTTCGATCAGCACCCAGGAATTGGCCGCGTCGGAAGGCGGTTCGATCAGCGCGATTTCGGGCAAATCGAAGACCGATCTGAGCACAATCGATTTTCTCACACGGACCGCGCTCGATGCACAATTAAGTTCGGACAAAATTCTCGCAATCGCGCACAAATATAAATCGAACGTTTCCTATCCGCAGGGACGTCACGCGGCGAGCCTGAGCGTGATTGCGTGCATGATCGCCGGCGGGTTGCCAACGCGAGTTTATTACGCGAGCCAGGGCGGATTCGACACCCACGCCGGCCAGGCAAACGCGCACGAACGTTTGATGGGCGAATTGAATGATGCGCTCAGCGCCTTCGCGGCCGATCTCAAACAGCAGGGAAATTTCGATCGTGTCCTGTTGATGACTTTTAGCGAGTTCGGCCGGCGAGTTGTGGAAAATGCAAATGCTGGGACTGATCACGGCGCGGCCGCGCCGATGTTTATCGTCGGGGGTGCGGTGAAACCGGGATTGTTCGGGAAATATCCGAGCCTTACGGATCTCGATTACGGTGATCTGAAATTCAACACCGACTTCCGCAGCGTTTACGGGACTGTGCTCGACCAATGGTTACACGCGCCGAGTCAGGTTGTTCTCGGACGGAAATTTCCGGCGCTGCCTTTATTCAAATCGTAAGGACGCCTCTCCTTCCTCGAATCGCTGGGACATCGCGCCGTGCGTGCTGTAGAGCAACTGTTTTAGAATCCGCAGCCAAGCGTTTAGGAGGTCCGCCCGCGCAGCGACAAGCGGGCGTCTATGTAACTTCTGATTTGTTTGCCACTCGGTCGCTTGTGGTACGGCGTGCCGTCGCGAATTCCGTGGGGGTAACGCGAACTTTTACAGCCCGTCACATACTGCGGTGATTCGCACTTACGATGCCGCTGGCAATTTGATTGAGACGCACGACCACGCGGGCGAGTTCAGGAAGTGGTAAATTGCAGAGAGCCGCTCCGGGATTGCGCCCGGAGCGGCTTCAAGATCGAAGGTTTAATTGCTATTAATCTTAATTCGCCCAGTCTCCCGTGGTTCGGAGGCTCTCGAAGTTTTCCAGGAATGCCGGCTCCACCGGTGTTCCGTCGGTCTTCAACGGAAGCGCGAGAAACTGGTCGATCGCGATGCCGCCATCTGTTGGGTCCTCAACCACCGGACAAATCGCATAGCGCAGCGGATCGCTGTCAGGGCGTTCTGTCTTTGTGATCAGGCCTTTGCTGAAGAGGCTGTCGATATCACTTATCGACTTAATGATGGGTGTGCCATCCAACGCGCGGCCGTTTTTCGCCGCCAGCGCATTGAGGGTTTTTTTACCCGCCCGAGTATTCAAGGCCTTGGGCGTGTAATTCACCCACACATGCAACCAGAGACCGAGCGGATCAGCACCGAAGTAGCCGTTCCGCATGTCGAGTAACGACGATTGGCGGAAAGTAAAGCCAATCGGGTCCGTACCCGCTTGCGGGAACAGATACTCGATGAAGGTATCGGCTATCTCGCGCGCCTGCTGTCCAGCCGCGTCGGCTGTGAAAGCGTCGGCGGCGAACCCACCAAGAACGGTAAAGTAATTGAAGTTACCGCTGTGATCGTAGGCCGAGAGCGTCAGCAGTGCCCGCACGTTTCTCTGGAAAGGAAAGTTGGGGGTATCCGTAACGGCGATGCCCGTGCCGGCCTCAATGCGCCCTTGAATCAACGCCGGGTTAACGCCGTTCTCGAGGTAATAGGCGTCGGTGAAGTCATAGAGCCGATCCTCGACGTCGGCTTTGGTGAACGACGGCGCTGCGAACAGAGCCATCACAACTAGTGCTATCAGGTTTCTCATGGCGCCAGTGATACACGTGCCCGCAACTGGCCGCAGGTCGTTAAAGGTTGTACGATTGTAACCTTTTGGAGGACGAGTCGAGCCGGATGGATCGAATGGTTCATGTAAATCGGTGTGCCGATATTTGCCCGCAATCTTGCAAGTCGCCATGATTTATGACATCAAACACAGCGACCTCAAAACGATTCATTTTGGGTGTTTGGGTGGTGTCAGCGATAAGCTGACTCCTACATGACAAACCCTGCGGCCGATGCCAATGAAAACAGGACACGCTAATTTTTTACTTGCAGCCGCTGCCTCGGTTTAGATAGCCTGTAGGTTTTCACACCAGTATGAAATCGTTATCGGTCGTTTTTCCTGCATTTAACGAAGAGGCAAATATCCGGGGTGTCGTTGAGGACGCGTATCGGACTGTACCGAAACTTGCTCCAATTTTTGAGATCATTGTGGTGAACGACGGCAGCAAAGATCGCACGGGCGACATCTGCGACCGGCTCGTTGAGGAGTTGTCCAACGTGCGTGTTGTTCATCATCCTCGGAACCGTGGCTACGGCGCCGCGCTTAAGAGCGGCATCACGCTGGCGCGGTATGATCTAATTTTCTTCACTGACGCTGACGGGCAGTTCGACTTAACCGAAGTGGCCGCGCTCCTCGAAGAGGCCGATGCCTACGACATCGTTGCTGGTTACCGGGCCCGGCGGCAGGACCCGCCGCACAGGCTGTTGTTTGCCTGGGGTTGGAATATTCTCGTGCGGATCGTGCTCGGAATCAGGATCCGTGACATTGATTGCGCTTTCAAAGTCTTCAATCGGCGTGTCTTCGACAAGGTTCAGATCAACTCGGTGGGCGCAATGGTTAACACGGAAATCTTCGCTCAGGTCTCCAGGTTCGGCATGACGGTGAAGGAGGTGCGCGTGAGCCATTTCCCACGACGGCACGGCAAGCCGACCGGCGGCAGCGTTGCCGTTATCGCGAAAGCCTTTCGGGAGTTGATCAAAATGCGACGCAAGGTACACACGATCAATTCGGTGATTCGTCGAGTTCGTCGAGTTCAAGCGAGGGAGGAGAGTTGCGACAAATCGATTCCCCCTAAGCCTGCTCCCCTAAGAAAAATATTTCGTCCGGTGACGAACTTAACTGCCAAGTGACGTAACAGTTTTGTACAATTTTCCCCAACTCATGCCAGCTGTCGTTTTCTTTTAACAAAACTGCTCGAAACGCCAGCGCGGCTTGACAGCGTATTGATTCGAAACAAATTCGCTGTCTTCTGTGTTCTATTAATTCAAATAAATCATGAAAACTGATGTGCTTATAATCGGCGGCGGGCCGGGGGGATCCGCGATGGCAATGTTCCTCGCGCAGGAAGGAATTAAGCCGGTCATTTTGGAACAGGAAGAGTTCCCGCGTTATCACATTGGCGAATCGATGACCGGCGAGGCCGGCCAACTCCTCCGACGACTCGGCTTGAAGGAGGAAATGATTAAGAGAGAGCATCCGGTTAAGCACGGCGTCAGAGTGTTCGGCACCAACGTGCAGAATTCCTGGTATGTGCCCGTTTCGGCCCGCGATAAGGAGTGGAATCTCTCTTTCTCAACCACATGGCAGGTGCGGCGCAGCGATTTTGACACCATGATGTTAAAGGAAGCCGAGAAGCGGGGAGCGACCATTATCCGCGGCACGGCGACAAAGCCGCTATTGGCCGACGATGGCGCGGTCCGCGGCGTTACCGTTCGCTGGCCTGACGGTAAGAGCGAGGAGATCGAAACCCAGATAGTTCTCGATTGCTCGGGCCAGGCAACCTTTCTCGCCAACCAGGGTGTCACCGGTCCGAAATATCTCGGTAACTACGACAAACAAATCGCCTTCTTTTCACAGGTCACCGGCGCGGTCCGTGGCTCAGCCGATTCGGGCGAACATGCGAAAGACAATACACTGATCTTCTACGCGAAAAAGTTTCACTGGGCGTGGTTCATTCCGCTCGACAAGGATGTTGTCAGCGTGGGAATGGTCACACCTCGCGCAGATTTTCTGGCCAAAAAGCAAACTCCCGAAGAGTTTTTCCGGAACGAGCTCTACGACATCAATCCGGAGCTTCGGAATCGCATACCTGATTTGAACCTGGTTGAGAAGGTGCACGTTATCCCAAACTACTCCTATCAGGTGCGCGGCTTTTGTGGGAAAGGTTTTATTTGCATCGGCGATGCGCACCGTTTCATCGATCCGATATTTTCTTTCGGACTAACAGTGACCATGCGTGAAGCGGAATTTGCCGCGCCGGTCGTCCGCAAGTACTTGGAGGGCAAAAGGCGCAACGGAGCGAATCCATTTGCCGAGCACCAGCTTTTCTGCGAGCAAGGGATCGATAATCTTGAAGAGATGATTGACGTGTTCTGGGAACAACCGTTCGCCTTCGCGACCTTCGTCTATCATCGTCACCCCGACCTAATGACTGACGCCTTTGCCGGACGGATTTATCCAACTGAGCACCAGCCTTCACCAGCCGTTCTCAGTTTCCGCAAGATCCTCAAGCGCACGCGCGAGTATGATCAGGATGACTACTCTGTGCCAATCGGTTCGCGCTTTCACCCCGAGCGGGCCGCAATTTGGGAACCGAATTCCCCCGTCGGGACGACCGAGCAATGGATGGGGGCGCGGTGATTTTTCAGTCTTTTGTAAACTGCTAGCAATAATTATCGGCCAAGAAGTGGATAGTTTCCCCCAAAAAGCGGTTGGCAACTATCCGCCTCTCGCCCGACATAAAACCAATGGAAATACCACACAAACTCAAAGAGTACATAGACAACAATCGCGGTTCGTTGCCACCAATAACTGATCCTGACGAGCCGCTACAGATTGACTCGCTCGGCCTGATCCGCATGGTCGCATTTTTGGAGAGCGAATTAGGTTATCGGATTGAGGACGAGGAGCTCATAGCAGAAAACTTCGCGACCCTGCGGAAGCTGGGAGAGTTGCTTGCGACCAAAACTCCGACCAGGCCGACAGGAGAAGTCAAACCTCTGCCTCAAGAAGGTATTCCCACGTTTTCGCTCAAACGCGACGAGCCTTAAGTCGCTCGGGGAGCGGCAGAGCAACAGTTTACACGGGCGCCAATAGGGCCGACGGCTTCCCCGATGATTGCGCTTTGCTAAACCGGTTCGAGGCCGGCTTGCTAGGCAGAGCGTTTTTCCTCAGGCGCACTCAGGCTCAACTTCATTTTTTGGCATTAGCCGGGTTGGACGCAGGCAGGTTTTGCGAAACATCCAGAGAGCTGCGCCTGGCATCCCATCTCTGCCAGCTCCCCAATACCGCTTCTTGCGCAGACTTTTCACTGTCTGTTTCGCGCCGGTGACTTTTGACACTTGCACTGTGCCTTATTCCTTCATAGGCTCTTTCAGCAACGTCGCAAAAGGGGGCAAGATTCACGGGTGAGAAACAGTAGATCTGGCCGAAAATTCGGTATGGGTTTCTTCGACTACGGAGACCGGTTATTCCGAAAGAAAGTGCGCATGGCCCGAACTCGAGGTTGGTCGGTTTTGGGTCGTGATGGCGTCTACTTTTCTCAGCTGTCGGTTCGCGAAGCCCCACGAATCTGGATTGTGGACGCGCATCGCGACGGAATGCGTTTCATCGTGCGAGCAGATGAAAAGTTGACGGCCTTTCTGGAACCTGAAGCGGCGATTCCATCACGAAACCAAGCCCACGAGCAGAAATCCATTAGAAGTGTCACCATAAGCGCCGGCGTTGTAAGGCTAGATACTACAGAAAAATGAGGAATTGTCTCGGATAGACAGCGACTCGTAGCGTAATTACTTTCGTCGGACGGTAACTCCTAGGCCTGTCCGGCGATTACGTGTGATGTCTGCCATGGGGGATTCAAGCCATTGAAAACAATATGAAGATTAGCAAAAGTTTTACTCTATTAGTCGCAATTTGTTTGACTGGGTTCAGCGAAGAAACAAGCGCCGACTCTAGAGCGCCGCTGACGCAGGCCGCGCAGCCCAGTGTCGCCTCAGAAGTCCGGGCGACTCCAAGTCCACGGCCGCTCCCGATTCCGGCTTGGCGCCCGATTCAGGGCACTGCACCGGTCACTGAACAATACGGGGTTGGCAGCAGCTTGCTTGGCAATACTCCCTTGTACTGGGACGCCTATATCATACCGACCGGCACGCATCCGGCAGTGTTGGTTATTCACGGTGGAGGTTTTAAGGACGGGGAGCCCGGACCGGATTCGGTTGCTCAAGATTTGAACGCAGCCGGATTTAACGTTTTCGCTATTGACTACCGTCTTGCTCCTCCGGGCACCGATATGCCGCTACAGATGGTGCACGACGAAGGACATTATCCTGAACAGACCAACGACGTGGCAACCGCAATTCGCGCCGCACGGGCTGGCTCTACCGCTGCCAGTGCCGGTAAAGTTACTGGTAAAGTCGGGGCGGTAGGCGGCAGCGCTGGTGCATCGCACGCCGCATATACCGCTGCGGCCACCACTCTAGGTGGAGACATGCTTGACGCCGCCGTGCTGCTCAGTGGGGCCTATGATTTTCATGATCCTCGCTCACTTGTGGACACTCGATGCACAACCTTCGCAGCCAACGTAATAAATTACGTTAATTCAAGCGATACTTCTGATGGCGGCGCGCTCGATCTGGCTTCTCCATATCGTCGATTCACAAGCGCTTCCGCGCCAGTTTACGTGATCGCGACAAACCTGGACCCGATGCCGCCACAGCAGTACCAAATTCTTACGGCGAGACTGAATGCAGTTGGAGCGCCTCACCAAGCGCTTTTGATTACTGAGGCGCCTGGCCCTGACGGATGCACCCGCCACTCTTTTGGGTATTGGGACGACGTAAAGACTCAAGCCATCGCGTTTCTTAATGGTATTATGATCCAACGACCGTAGCTTAATCTTCGAGGGCAAGGCGATTTCTCGGGCGGTGAGCAAGAAAAACTAAAGACCAATCAAGCCTCGTGGCTCCAACGACTTTTTTCATTGCGACTTGCGCGATGCTTCTTCTTTAAATATCGCGAATCGTCCTTGTTTGTAGAAACTCAATTCGAATCCGTATTCCTTCGCAAACTGCTCGATCTTTGCTTTTCGATTGGCCTCGTCTAGCGGCCAGAGCGATTGCAATTCATCCTCGTAGATCACGCAGTGTCCGATCTGGGCGGTCCGCGTTTCCAACTTCTGTTGGATTCGCATCGCGGGAGCTTTCATATCGGTAGATAGATGCCTTCGACGAATGATCTTCGTTAGGCGGCATTGTGCTTGTCAACCTGACTAGAACATCAGGGAATCGCCGATGAGGTGCAACGAACTGCGAAGAACTTGGCGGGGCAAACTCTCGCAAACATGTCAAAGCAATTCGCCGGGAGTGCAGGTCCGCCGCTCCCAATCTAAAACGCAGTCAGCTTTTCATAGCGCGCACGATGAAACGTTGTCCGTCGCGATGGGCGTCAGCAATCCAGTTTTGTTCCCCGATTGGCCGATTGCCACCGCGCCTTCCCCTAAGGCTTTACCTCTACTGGTGTGCCGAGGCGGACGGCGTTATAAAACTGGCGCGCTTTCCAATACGGCATTCTAATGCATCCGTGCGACGCAGGCACCCCTGGCAGGTAGCCCTGGTGCAATCCGTAGCCCGGCGAGAACTCGAGAAAGTAGGGCATCGGGGTGCCCACGAAGTGCGAATGGGGCGGTTTGGAGTCACGCCTGGTGTCGATATTGGCCTTCACGACTCGGCCCGAGTCATCGACGTAGTCACCATAGAGACTGGATCGATGATCCTCGTCCTTGCGAATCACTTGAAAGCGACCAACCGGAGTGCGGTATCCTTCGCGACCACTGGATATGCGCGACGACGCGGTTCTATACCCTCCGCGATAAAGATAGGCTTCCTGCGCCCGCAAACTTACGACGATTGACGGCCGGCCGGGATGACTCTCCGGTAAGTTCGACGTGAGCAGGTCGGTCACAGTGCCACAGCCGCTAATAGTCGCGAAGATCGCGCAGAGCGCACAAAATTGTAAAAGCCGATTCATGCACTCTGGTTGCGGACCATTATCGGGTAATCACGCCTACTTCGTTTGGTCTTAACCGCTCAGTGACCGCTTCGCTTTGAGCAGAAAAGGCCGGATCAACTACGATGAAGAGAGCGAAACAAAAAAGGCCAAGCGAGCAGCGTTTCCCCATCACTGTCGAATCGGTTCCCGTTTAAACACTGCGTGGACTCGCGAAGACTTACCTCGCGTTTCGCGGTGTAGAATATCACTTTAGACGCAAGATCAAAAACCGATTTTTGAATGCAGCGAGCACCGGGTGCGATCAGGAACGCAATCGATCACATTGCCTGCGTCATCGTAAACTCGGATCACAGCATCATCCGAACGGGTAAAAAAAACTTTGCCGGGTCGGCTTTCTCAACCTCTTCGTAGCAAATCAGCTCTTTATAGCGCGCAGAATCTCCTAGGTAGGATGGCCTAGGTAAAATAATGTTTGACAACCTTCCGAGATTTTTAGTAGTCAGCCGAATACAAAATCTGACGGAGGTTCGTAAGATGGATTCCCCTTCCAGAGACTCGGCTCTTCGTAGCCCCTACGACAAGACATGCGGCCTCGTCTATTTCGGTCGGATGCTGGACAAAATTCGGAGCCAGGCCAGAGCAGGACTACCTCCCGAAAATGTAGAGAACTTTGAAAAAGATTTTGATGAGAAATGCGCGATGTTTTTGGGAATTAATTACGATCTAGTAGTCAATTACGTGAACGAGGGCCTCACAGATCAGGCCGTTTTACAGTCGTGTTTTGGGATGGGACACAGACCCTCTGACGGTGAGATTCATATGTGGAATGAGTTCATGCGCAAACGAGGCTGGAATGATGAACTTTCCGGGACGCTGGAAAACCAGAAGAAAAAACATGCCATGCTTTCCCGGTCAGAAATTCAGACAGCATTTCAATTTATCGATGCCGATGAAGGGCGCTTGGTAAACGATAACCATGCAAAAGCTCCTCGGATACGTAAGCGGATTGCTATACCCGCCCGGGAATGCCCTTCTGATCAGCAAACGGACTGCTCACACATCTCTGAAAGGGTGGGCTCACCAAGAGCCCAACGGCGAACTCGTCATCTAAGCAGACGAGCGCGCGGCCAATAGTTTGCGATTTCGTTTTGATTGGGCGAACCGCCGATCCGAGTTCCATAAACGAGTCGGCTTCTGCCTTTTTGATTTGCCATCAGTCAAAGATCCTGCCATCCAGTTGAGTTCCAAGTCCCAGCGATGGGAGCGTCGCACTGAGGTCTGTCGATGAATATGCCTTTGCCTGCGAAGTGCTTTATCTCGCATTCATATGCCGACACAGCCGCACGTCACCAACTCCTACGTATTCTCCCTGACTCGGTCGCGCCGGTTGTATTTCCGCCTATCCATGCGAGGCCGCATGAGTTCGTGAGCAAGCCACTAATCGAAGCTATACTTGACTGCGACGGTCTCATTTACCTTCGAGGGGGAGCATCGGACAGGTCCTTCTGGGTAGCGTTTGAGCGAGACTACGCGTTGCGTTCTAGCAAGCCAGTCTTTCGCTACGATGTACGCACATCTGAACTCTCGCCAGATTCGGACAAACCGTTGGACTTGGCAGTGTTTGCTTCCTATCACAGAGACGACCGTGAGAGAGTCAGACAGACCTGCAAATTCTTGTCCAAAGAGCGAAATTTCGATGTCTGGCTCGATATAAAAGATATATCTCCCGGAACTCTCTGGGCGGACGAAATTCAAAAGGGACTTGCTGATCGATTGAACCGCGGCGGCTATGTCATTATTTTTTGGTCCGATAAGGCAAGTCGATCTGAATTCATTGAAAAAGAACTCGCGGCAGCGGCATCAGGCATTCAGGGGTTCAACGACAAGGTCCTCTTCGCGCTTCTTGAGCGATGTGATCTTCCCAAGTTCTGGGCGCAATTTCAGGAGCCTTACGTCCAACTCTATGGCGACTCCGAACGCTCTGCGACTCACCGAATTGATGATCTTGTGGTTCGCTTGTACTGGTTGATCTATCGAAAAACAAAGATCCCGGAGGCGACGCCTGGCCCGTCACTCTAGCGGACCCTAAGGAGCTGGAAGTGGTTGAAGCCGGGTCGCTTTTACCTCAGCGAGTTTCGCTTGAAGACGCTCGTACTCCCGCTGCTGCTGCGGCGTTCGCGATACGTTGGCCAGATTATTTACTTCAAGAGGATCGGTCAACAGATCGTACATCTCCCACTGACTCGGCTTGACACCGCGCACGTCGTAGTACTCGGCCAGTTTGTACCGATCCTCACGAATGCTAACGATATGGTTAGGCGGTCTCGGATACGGAGGACTTGCTTGCCCTGATTGATAGTCGTCGTAGGTAAAGGCGATATAATCCTGTACCGGCACACCCGTCGGATGAAGCACAAGGCGCGAGTAATCAATTCCCTCCCAATCTGCACGGGCTGATTCCGGAGCGTCGAAGAGGGTCGCTATTGTGGGCAGGAAATCAACGTGCGAGACCAGCGCCTTTGATTTGCGTGGGGCCGGGAAAAGCTGCGGGTTCGAGTACACGAGCGGCACGCGAATGGCTTCTT
>Ga0066659_10001229_pt1 | contig 10993 bp, 7 predicted proteins | sample GraSoiAngelo_108_FD_75176 | JGI IMG/M metagenome (GOLD analysis project Ga0066659, IMG submission 75176) | Grasslands soil microbial communities from the Angelo Coastal Reserve, California, USA - 14_0903_09_40cm | ecosystem: Environmental > Terrestrial > Soil > Grasslands | place: USA... | reverse complement strand
GAAATCAAGAGGCAATAACATTTTATTCGGAAACCCCGCAAAAAGTTCAGCCTGAGTCCGCTCAAAATGCCTGAAACCTGAAAGCAATTTTATCTTAAGTTCAGAAGTCATTAACCCAGGCGCAGTAGCGTGATACGGTTCAAGTTCCCGATGCTTCCCCTCGAGCTTCCGAAAGCGGTCAGTACGGGCTTGTGTCTGCTTTCGGTTCGCTTGCTTCATGCTTCCTGAAACTGGTCAATAACCTGCGCTGCCTTTCTATCGTGTTCCGATGAAATACCCGCGTCTGGAACTGTCTGGACAAATGAACAGAAATTAATTTGTTCGATTCCTGCATGTTGAGTTAAGCTCCCTCCGCCAAACAGGGGGGTGACCATGGCTTACGGCTCACATAGAAAAGTTATTTGTGCCAGTCTTACGGCTTTGGTGCTCATCTATGGAACTTCATTAGCAAGCAAACTCCTGGCTCAGGTAGCCGGTGGGACAATCACCGGAACGGTCACTGACAGTAGTGGTCGAGTGATCGCGAATGCTCACATTGCGATCACGAACCTGGCAACGGGTGTGGTTCGAGCCACTACCAGCAACGATGAGGGCCTCTATACAGCTCCCAACCTGCTGCCGGGTACTTATGACGTGAAATTTACCGCGCAAGGATTTAAGTCCGAACTCAGAAAAGAAATCGAGCTCACGGTAGGCGCGACGCTGACCCTCGATCTGACCATGCAAATCGGAACGATCACCGAGAAGGTTGAAGTCAGCGGAGAAGCTCCCGCCGTGCAGTTGACCACCTCGGACATCAACGCGGTCGTGGATGCGACTACGGTGCGCGAGTTGCCTCTTAACGGACGCAGCTGGACCGATCTGGCCACGTTGCAGCCCGGTGTGAATGCTATTCAGACGCAGCCCTCGTTCGCGCAGGGCACGGACCGCGGCAATCGCGGGTTTGGACAACAATTAACGATTTCCGGCGCTCGCCCCCAGCAGAACAATTACCGTCTCGACGGCGTAAGTCTCAATGACTACGCGAATGGAGCACCAGGAAGCGTGCTGGGAGGAAACCTGGGCGTCGACGCCATTCAGGAGTTTTCCGTTCTCACCAGCAACTACTCTGCCGAATATGGCAAGACTTCGGGCGGAGTGGTCAACGCGATTACACGCTCGGGGACGAATGCATGGCACGGCAGCGGGTACGAATTTATTCGCAACAGCCACCTTGACGCCAAAAACTATTTCGACGATCCGACCCTTCCCATTCCTCCTTTCAGACGTAACCAATTCGGCGGCGCTCTGGGCGGTCCAATTGTGAAGAATCACACTTTCTTCTTTACGGACTATGAAGGAGTCCGGCAGTCGACCGGAATTACCTCGGTGACCACAGTACCTTCGGCCGCGGCTCGCAATGGAAATCTGTGCTCGGCACCGGATACAGGCGGGTGTATACCGTTCAGCGTGAGTGTGGATCCTGCGGCCGAAGCCTATCTCACCTTCTATCATCTGCCTCAGCACCCTCTTCCCCTTAGCGATGGGGACATTGGGATCTTTACTTTTCCCGGCCAGCAAGTTGTGAACGAGAACTTCGTGACCGCGCGAGTCGATCACAAGTTTTCCGATAGTGACAGTCTCTTCGGTACTTACATGTTCGACCGGACACCCTACTCGTCTCCGGACGGCCTGGATAACGTAGAGTTCGACACGCTGACCTCGCGGCAGATCTTCGCGGTGGAAGAGACGCATATGTTCTCGCCCAGCCTGGCGAACTCCATCCGCTTCGGATACAACCACGAGTCGGTCAACAATAACCAGAGTCTTAAGGCCATCAATCCCGACGCCGCCAGGACCGACTTGGGCGTAGGGGGAACGGCATTTGCCGGGCGTGCTGCGGCCCAAGTCCTGGTCGGAGGATTGACGGACTTCACCGGCGGAGTAGGAGGAAGCCCAACCTACTTCTATCATTGGAATTCCTTCCAGCTGTACGACGATGCTTTCCTCAGCAAAGGCACGCACTCGATGCGCTTTGGCTTTGCGGCGGAGCGCATGGCGCTGAATGTACTTGCTGACACCGATCCCAATGGCATCTGGAACTTCGACACGTTGCAGGATTTTTTGATGAACAATCCGACCAAGTTCCAGGGGGGAATTGCCAGTACGCTTTCGCCACGCAATCTGCGCCAGACGATTTATGGTCTCTACCTGCAGGACGACTGGCGGTTTCGCCCGAATCTAACTTTGAACCTGGGACTTCGTTACGAGATGTCGACGATAGCCAGGGAGACGAGTGGCAAGCTCTCGAACCTACCCGATTTATCCTCCGCTACTCCTCATCTGGGCAATCCTTTCATCAGTAATCCGACGCTCAAGAATTTCGAGCCGCGGGTTGGTTTTGCCTGGGACCCCTTCCGCAATGGCAAGACTGCAGTCCGAGGTGGAGTCGGGCTGTTTGACGTGCTGCCGTTGCCGTATCAGTTAGTTCTTCTCGTGACGCAAGCTACTCCTTTTTTTTCCTACACGGTTGTCAAGAGTCCCGGGCCAGGCACATTCTTCTCAGGGCTTACAGATTTTCCCGCCAACAAGCTGCGTGCCACTTTTGTCGATCCTCATCCCAAGCGCAACTACGTCATGCAGTGGAACCTGAACGTGCAACAGCAGCTCACGCCGAGTCTGGCCTCGATGGTGGCCTACGTTGGCTCTCGCGGTATCCATCAACCTTTCCGAGTGGATGAAGCCAACCTGGTGATCCCCACTTTGACCCCGGCGGGTTATGTTTGGCCCTTCGATAGCTCGGGAAGTCCACTGGATCCGATCAACACCAACTTCGGCTCCATTCGTGGAATGTTCTATGAAGGCCATTCCTACTACAACGCGCTGGAAACGCAGCTGGCCAAGCGCATGAGCCACGGCTTCCAAATGCAAGGTACTTTCACTTGGGGCAAGAGCATGGATACGAGTTCGGCAACGGTAGCCGGCGATTCGTTCGGAAATTCCATCTCCAGCCTGCATTGGTTCGATTTGCGGCTGAGCCGCGGCCTCTCCGATTTCGACGTGGGCCGCACCTTTGTTCTGAATGGCACATGGGAAGCCCCAACGCCCAAGGCACTTCCAGCGTCCGCTCGATGGGCCCTGGGGGGATGGGAATTAGGCCTGATTCTGACGGCCAGCGACGGAGTACCGTTTACTCCTAGTTGGGGAACCGGATCCGACCCGTCCAATACCAACAGTGGCGACGATTGGGCTTTTCCCAACCGGCTCGGAGGCCCCGGCTGCAAAACGCTGACGAATCCGGGAAATCCCACCCACTACATCAAGACGGAATGCTTTGCAGTTCCAACCGCACCCAACATGGCATTCTGGCAGGCGAACTGTGACCCGAAGCCTCCCAGCGTGGGCGATTTCGTTGCGTTCCCGCTCTGCTTCAACCTGCGCGGCAATGCTGGGCGCAACATTTTGATCGGACCGGGGCTGACGGAAATGGATTTCTCTATCTTCAAAAACAATTACATTCCAAGAATCTCAGAAAAATTCAACATGCAATTCCGCGCGGAAATCTTCAACATTCTGAATCACCCGAACTTTGCTCCGCCGGCCACCCCCAACAACACGGACATTTTTGATGGCACAGGAACTTTGTCGCCCGTAGCAGGTTTGCTCACCAAGACAACTACTACGGCACGCCAAATTCAGTTTGCCATCAAAGTTATGTTTTAGCCTTGCGTACCTGGATGTAAGCGGCAACTGCATTCGACAGCCGGTCCCGAGCCGGCTGTCTCGGATGGATCAGACTGGGGAGTTCTTGGACCGAGCAGAAAGAGATCTTGATAGGACACGCATGATTGTCAAGTCTTTCATTCCCGGATCCGTAGGACCGGAGGGTCATTAGTGATGGGCAGCCGAATGGGAAGATGGTTCATTCTCGTGGCGGGGTCCCTCACCTGCTTAGATGCTGCACAAGCGACGGCAAACTCCGCTCCCGGCTCGACGCAGGCGGGCCCTCTAAGTTTTGAGTTCTTCAAAATCCGCGTCCAGCCGATCTTCTTGAAGGAGCGTCAGGGGCACGCCCGCTGCTATGGCTGCCATACACTGGAAAACAGAATCTTCCATCTGGAACCGCTATCCTCCGGCCAGAGCGACTGGAGCGAAGAGCAATCGAAAATCAATTTCGAGAGCGCCTCCCATCTGGTTGTTCCCGGCGATCCGAATTCCAGCAAACTCTTGATCCATCCCCTAGCCCCAGAAGCAGGTGGCGATCCGTTCCACTCTGGAGGCCGCCAATTCGAGTCTCAGGACGATCCGGACTGGCTGGCGATAGCAGAGTGGATTCGCAAGGCTAGTGGCGAGAACCGGGAAAGCTCTCGGTCAGCGGCCCGCGTCTATGTCACGAACAGTGCCGGGAGCACGATCGATGTCATCGACACCGCCACCAACCAAGTGGCCCAAGTGATTCATGGGATCGAGTTGCCCCACGGCATCGCGTTTTCCCCCGATGGCACCCGGGTGTATGTGAGCAATGAATCGGAGAGCGTGCTCGACGTGGTGGATAGGAAAAGCGGCGAAGTCCTGAAGAAAATCCCCCTGAGTGCTCGCCCCAACAATATTGCCGTCACAAAAGATGGCGGCCGAGTGCTGGTCGGCATTCGCACCAGCCCTGGTTTTGTGGACGTGATTGATACAACCACGCTTGTGCGCACCAAGAGCATCCCGGTGAGCGGCAGCGTGCACAATGTATTCGTCACCCCGGATGGGAAATATGCAGTCAGCGGCTCGATAGAAAACAAGACCGCCACGGTGATAGATCTCGAGGACGAGCAAGCGGTCTGGGACATCAAGTTTGATCGCTCGGTGCGGCCCATGGCTTTCGAAGCTAATACCGACGGTTCGACCCGCCGCATTTTCATCCAACTCTCAAATTTCAACGGTTTCGCGGTAGTTGATTTCGCAACGCGCGCGGAAGTGGCGCGAATCAAGTTGCCGGACCATCCCGGTGGATTCGGAACGGCGGAAGGAAGGACGGGAACGCCTTCTCACGGAATTGGAGTCGCGCCCGATGGGAAGTCGCTGTGGGTGAACAGCACACTGGCGAATGCCGTTTTCAAGTACTCTTTGCCCGACCTCACGCTACTTGGCTATGCTGCCTTGCCCGAGGTTCACCCACTGGGTCACGCGCCGACCGGCAGCGTGCCGGAGTGGATCACCTTTACCGCCGACAGCAGGCGAGTTTACGTCTCTAACTCCGCAGATCGTTCTGTTTCCGCCATTGATGCCGAGAGCTTAAAAGTTGTAGCCGTTATCCCGGTAGGCGAAGTTCCGAAGCGAATCAATACTCTGTTTCTTCACTGAGGTTTCATGCCGGACAATCCCAGCGCGCAACTAGAACAACCGCCTTCCTGGTCGGATCAAGACCTGGCCCAGCGAGCCAGTCGGCGTATTGCGCGCCGCCTGCTTCCCTATCTGTTCCTGCTTTACGTAATTGCCTTCCTCGATCGTATGAACGTGGGAGCCGCCGCGCTCGAGATGCCGCACGACCTCGGTTTCAACAACAGTGTGATCGGTCTCGGAGCCGGAATGTTTTTCATCGGTTACTTCCTGCTGGAAATTCCCGGGGCCTTGATCGTGGAGCGCTGGGGTGCTCGCCGATGGATCGCCCGCATCATGGTTAGCTGGGGAATCATCACAGTATTAATGGCGTTCATTCACACGGCTCGCCAGTTTTACCTTGTGCGTTTCTTGGTCGGGGCCGCCGAAGCTGGTTTTTTCCCGGGGGTCATCGTGTATCTGACCTACTGGTTTCGTTATCAGGATCGAGCCAAAGCAGTGGCGGTTTTCTATGCCGCCAATCCTCTCTCCTATGTAATTGGGTCGCCGGTGGCTGGATTGCTGTTGGGAATTTCGTGGTTGGGCATGCGGGGCTGGCGCTGGCTCTTCATCATGGAGGGTATTCCGGCAGTTGTCTTCGGCGTGATCACGATCTTCTACTTGACGGATTGGCCACACCAGGCCCACTGGCTCCCCGAGGATGAGCGAGCATGGATTACCGAGCAAATCGCGAGAGAAAAAGAGGCCAAGAAGCGGGTTCATTCCTACAAGGTCTGGGAAGCGCTGCGACAGCGTGATGTGGTGCTGCTGACACTCTGTTATTTTTTTGCACTCAGCGGAAGCTACGGCATAGCTTTCTGGCTCCCGACAATTGTGAAACGACTTTCAGGGCTAAGCGATTTGAAGGTAACTTTGCTCTCCGCATTGCCGTACGTCGCCGCTTTCATGGTACAGCAAGTGAATGGTTGGCATTCCGATCGTACGCGAGAACGTCGCTGGCATGCGACCCTGCCATTATTTATTTGCGCAATTACTTTGACTCTGGCCGTTCTGGCGGCCTCCCATCCCGCCCTGTCGATCGCGTTATTCGTTTTGGTGGGAGCGTCCTTTTATGGCTTTCAACCCTGCTTCTGGGCAGTGCCTACGATGTTCCTAAGCGAGTCGGCCGCAGCCGCCTCGATTGGCTTGATCAATTCTGTAGGCAATCTCGGAGGCTTTACAGGACCCTTTGTAGTGGGCTACCTGGTCACGCGCACGCACTCCTTTAGCGCCGGACTGTTCTATCTGGTGGTGAGTCTTGTCGCTGCGGGATTGTTGATGCTCGCGGTCGGTGGGCGGCGACTTCAGTCAGTCCAAATTCAGCAATGATCAGCGAACAGTGAATTGTTTTTAATCTGTACTTAATGCTCACTTCATCTCGATGCCTATCTAATGTCTTTGTGCCTCGGGGTGCTCCGCAGATTGCGGTGGAATGAATCCGCGTTTTTATACTTGGAGGGTCACGTGAATTGGTTCAGGGCAATGATTGTTTTCATGGCTGCACTTATACTTTCGATAACGGCTTCTGCTCAAGGCAAGGCTCCGCTGCAACTATCACATTCCACGCCACTGCCGGAACTCCATGATGGCGACTTCGACCACTTTGCCGTGGATGTGGAAGGCAAGCGCCTGTTCTCCGCCGCCGAGGAGAACTCCAAGGTCCTGGTCTTCGACTTAAGGACGAACAAACTGATTAGTACCATTGACGACCTCAAGGCCCCACACTCCATGGTGTATCGGGCTGATCTGAAGAAGCTCTTCGTGGCCGACGGTGACCTCGGCGAGGTCAAGATCTACAACACGGACAATTATGTGCCGGCAGGAAGTATCAAGGTGCGAGAAGGTGCCGACTCGAGTGCTTTCGATCCTACAACCAAGTACATGTACGTCGTGAATGGGGGGAAAGACGCTAAGCTTCCCAACGCTTACATCACGGTCATCGACACGTCCACCGGGAAAACGGTCAAAGACATCAAAATGGACTCGGATGACGTGGAAGCGATGACGTTCGATAACTCAGGGCCTCGCTTGTTTGCCGATGTCAGGGGCAATCACTCCGTGGAGGTCCTGGATCGTGAGAAAGGAGTTGTTATCGCCAAGTGGCCGCTCACTCCCGCCGGCGCAAAACCTGTCACGATCGCCTTCGATCGTGCTAATCACCGCTTGTTTGTGGGTACACGCGAACCCGGACAACTGCTCGTTCTCGATAGTAACTCTGGAAAGATCATCACCAGCTTACCGGCTGCCGCCATGGTTGACGACATGGCTTTCGACAGCCACCGGAAACGCATCTACTTCGCCGGCACGCAATTTATCGACGTGTTTGCCCAGAAGGACGCCCATCACTATGAGCAGGTTGGGCACATTCCAACGTCATTTCGCGCCAAGACGGCGATCTTGGTTCCCGAATTGAATCGTTTGTATCTCGCAGTACCGCATCACGAGAAACAGGCGGCGGAGTTGCGCGTTTACGATCTGGCGCCACGGGAGAAATAAGAACGCGGATCCGATGGCTTAGCCAGGCAGTCTGAGTCTATTCTGGCGTGCGACAAATCGCAGAGGGGAGCGAAGCGGATCAAGTTCAGGTTAGACTCCATGAACACGAGACCATCGGAGCGATCAGCAAAGCCCTTTCTACTAGCCGATGCCTGTTCCTTTTCCCCAAATCCCAAGTAGACAATGGCGAAGTAGTAATGCGAGACGTATTGCTGTTTCGAATCCAGCTCTCATTGAGTCAGCAGATTTCGCGCTTCTTCCTTATTACCATCTCGCGCCCAGGCGTGGGCAAGCCTGCAAGCATCGGGACCAGGGCTCAGTATCCGGTTCCCGCGAAACTGGTGAGAAGGAAATCTCACTCATATTCAGCGGGTAGAAGGATTCCTGTGGCGTCGAACCCAGCCTTTGAGACTGGCGCGATCCCCCCGGTGACGAGCTTCGATCGTAAGGCGAAGATCTGGTCGGTCGTAGGTGTGTCCAGTGGAAACTTCCTGGAAATGTACGACTCTATGGTATTTGGCTACTACACTAAAGACATCGGAAATACGTTGTTTCCCGGCCGTACAGCGCTCGTTCGCTCATGCTGTCCCTAATGACTTTCGGCACAGGTTTTCGTATGAGGCCATTGGGAGCGATCGTGCTCGGAGCCTATGCCGACCATCGCGGCCGGCGTGCGGGGCCCTTACTCTTAGCCTGATGTCAGTGGGCGTCATCACCATCGCCGGCACACCCGGATACGCGACCACTGGGCGGCTAGCTCCAGTACTGGTTTTGCTTGGCCGGCTTCTGCAGGGTTTCTCTGCCGGAATGGAACTGGGCGGCGTTTCCGTTTATCTGGCCGAGATTGCGACGCCCGGGCACAAAGGCTTTTACGTCAGCTGGCAGTCGGCTGGTCAGCAGGTCGCAGTCATGTCCGCAGCACTGTTCGGCGTTGCGCTGAGCCCGATTCTGCCACCGACAAAATGACACTATGAGGATGGCGTATACCACTCCTGGTTGGTTGTCTGATCATTCCTTGCTTATTTGCGCTCCGGCGCTCGCTGCGGGAGACTGACGAGTTTACCGCCCGCAAACACAAACCAAATACATCAGAAATTCTTCGTTCGCTCGGCTCCAGTTGGGGAATCGTGCTTGTCGGGATGCTGTTGGTGACCATGACCACGGTCTCCTTTTACATGATTACCGCCTACACTCCCACCTTCGGGAACTCAGTCCTTCATTTGGGATCGATCGACAGCATGGTCGTTACACTCTGCGTTGGTGCTTCCAATCTATTCTGGCTTCCCGTGATGGGCTCTCTGTCCGATCCTGTGGGACGCCGCCCCTTACTGCTCGCATGCACCCTGCTGATGCTGGTGACGGCCTATCCCGCCATGCTATGGCTGGTGCACGACTCGTCCTTCACGAGGCTACTCGTGGTCGAACTCTGGTTGTCATTTCTTTACGGGAGCTACAACGGTGCGATGGTCGTTTTCCTGACCGAGATCATGCCGGTGAGCGTTCGGACCTCGGGTTTCGCACTTGCTTATAGCCTGGCGACCGCGATATTCGGGGGATTTACCCCGGCAATCAGCACATATTTGATTCCACTACTGTCCGGTTAAGGAGTCGAGGCGTCCGCGTAGCTCCTAGTTGTTGCAAGACTTAGCAGCCATTCCGGCTTTTTTCGATTTGAATTCATCAGGGCCCATTTTCGCCCTTCCTGCTGCCAGCGGGCCACGCGAAATTTACTTGATTCACATCACCGGAAATAGGGCGGTGCCTGGGTTGTGGTTGTCGGCTGCCGCAGCATGTGGTCTGGTCGCCGCATTGATAGGCAAACCTGATTCGGCTTCAACTCCGGATACCGATTGGCCCCGGCGCAATCGAATATCCCATGAATGAAAATTTAACTTGTTTTCATGATGCTATTAGGGCCGCCTCGTATGCTGTGCTTGCTTGCGGGTGAGGACCACGGTAGGCACGATGCCCAGCAGACCGTCAGTTATCATCAACATCTTTTTGGCTTGGGGAATCATTTCTGCCTCGCTATTTGCGCAGACCAGCGGCGGACTCCAGGGCACGGTTACGAATTCCTCAGGAGCAGCCGTTCCCGATGTCAGGTTATCGGTCAGAAGCCTACGGACGGGCGAGACTCGAAACGTGGCCACGAATCAGCGAGGGTTCTACGCCGCTCTGGAACTCTCGCCAGGTCGGTATGAGCTCACCGCATCCCGGCCCGGTTTTTCCGCGCTAACCGTCACCATAACCGTGGAGATCGGCTTAACCGGGACGGTGAACCTGGTTTTGCAGCCGGGAACAGTCAGCAATCGATCGCGCTCCTCGATTTCGGGTACGACCACGGGAAACTCCTCGACCGGCGGGTCCGTGAGCTCAAAAACCGTCCGTGATTTGCCCAGCAACGGGCGCGACTGGACGCAAGCCGCTACTCTGGAGGCGGGCGTCGAGGCGGTCCGGACTCAGCCCAACGCTGCCAATACCAACTCTGGACGTGGCCAGCGCGGCTTTGGAGCCCAGATCAGTGTGTCGGGCGGCCGTCCGCAACAAAATAACTATGTGGTCGATGGAATCAGCATCAACGATTATGCCAACTCGGCTCCGGGCAGCGTTCTGGGGGTTGACTTAGGATCCGATGCGGTGGAGGAGGTTTCGGTCGTCACCAGCAATTATCCCGCAGCTTACGGACGTTCTTCGGGTGGGATCATCAACGCTGTCACTCGCGGTGGCAGCAACGCCTTCCACGGTTCCGTTTACAATTTCCTTCGCAATAGCGCGCTCGATACTCGCAATTACTTCGACTCGGCAAAGCCGCCGTTTCGCCGCAACCAATTTGGCGCTACTGGCGGCGGCGCGCTCCGCCAGGATCGCACCTTTCTATTCGGGAACTACGAAGGATTGCGGCAGTCTCTGGGGACGACCCATGTGGACACAGTACTCTCGCCGGCAGCACGCCTCGGGCACTTGTCCACTGGAACAGTTACCGTGGACGCCGCTGTGGTGCGATACCTGGCTTTTTATGCTCTCCCGAATGGGGGCATTCTGCCTCCCGGCGACACCGGAGTCTTTACCTTTGCCGGACAGCAGGTAACCAAGGAAGACTACTTCACCACGCGCGTGGATCAGAAATTTACGGTACAGGACAGCATCACGG
>Ga0066659_10001222_pt1 | contig 11017 bp, 10 predicted proteins | sample GraSoiAngelo_108_FD_75176 | JGI IMG/M metagenome (GOLD analysis project Ga0066659, IMG submission 75176) | Grasslands soil microbial communities from the Angelo Coastal Reserve, California, USA - 14_0903_09_40cm | ecosystem: Environmental > Terrestrial > Soil > Grasslands | place: USA... | reverse complement strand
TTCGTCTGCACCATCACCGACTGGGCGGTCTTGCTCGAGCCGCCCGACGCTGCGTGGACTTTTGGTGCGAGCACCAAGCCCACTGCAAGGGCAAGACACCCGATCGCCATGCTTGATATGATTAATGTTTTTTTCATTCGGTCCTTTTTGACTTCTTTCTAATTTTTGTCTGGGGGGAAGCCATTTCCCGTGGCGACCCAAGACGTGTTGCATTGTTGTTTCGGGCGGCCGCGATTGCAGTCGCCCGGGGAAATTGTTTGGGGGAAAATTTTTGGATTTGGGAGTGATGTTTCCCATCGCTCACCGTTCTTATCCGGAAATTGCAGGGTGAAGTTCGCGAGGAACCTTCGGCTCGTTATTGGTCGTTGACCCGGATTCGTTCTTATACTTGCGCGTAGTTGAGACGTGGCCGACGCGGCGTGCTGCGCAGATTTTGGGAAAAACGGTGCAGTTCTTGCGAGGTCAAGCAGGGAACCACAAAGAGTGAGCATCTTTTCTGCTCTTTTAGTTGTCATTTTCCTTCTTGTTTTTCACCCATCAGCATGAGGAGTTCTGGGGGGAAATGGGGCCTCGGGGGAAATAGTGTCTGGGGGAAATTGTGCGTGTCCTTGTTCGCATTGGCGTTTCCATTCCTCACGTCTTATTCCAGGAACCGCGGGGCGAAGTCCGCGAAAGAGATTTGGCTTCTGCCAGAAATTCGACCGAGTTGGCTAGGTAGTTCGAGCACCCGCGTTTTCAAATGAAGCGCGGAGTGTCGTTGGCCCCGAATAGTTTGTAAAGAGATTGTGCATCGGGGAGAGTCCCTGATCTTTTGGAGCATACTCCCCTAGCAAAATCTCGTTTCGCCCCTAGAGGGCTAAGGAATTTCCCCTGATCCAGGCGGCAGACTAACCACCCGCCTTCGCCAAGTGCTACGCGGGGCAGGCGAATGAACACTAATAAACACTAATACGGACGGAGTGAATTGTTTTCACGAATTCGTGTCTATTATGCTCCCCAATTTGAGACGCGCGCGGCCCGTGCCACATCAAACATAAAACTTCAAACATCCAATATCCCATCAGGAAGCTGCCGGGAAGCGCACCAGTTTCTTTTTGCCTACTACGGAGATCGGGCGTTTGCCCAACACTCCTGGCCATTGCTCTTATGACCGCGTATCAAAAACTAAATCTACAGATAAAGTCAATGCTCTAGATAATCCGCATGTAGTGTTACTTTTGTGTGACGGCGGCCCTTCGCTGACGAGAGAAGAGGCCGCAGCGTTTGCTTTATTGGTCGCTCGCTCCAGAATCCTAGCGGATTTATCGGTGATAAGTGTTTATGTTTCAGTTGTTGTTCCGCTGCGCGCTTTTTGCGCTTCCATAATTAATGACAGGCAACCAATCTCGCCGGTTATATTTTTGTTCTCAACGGCTGTCCAAGCGCGGTCGTTCATCTCGGCCACGCTGGCCACGCCCATTTCTACGGAAACTGGAGGAGCAAGCTCCAAAAAAAAAATTACCGAAGGACAGGCCGGAAACCGCCGTTCCCTGTGACAAACTTGTAACCGCAACCCGCCGACCGCGATCTTGCTCGGCGGCGCGCTTACTGGTGTCGGCCTAATGCGCGGTTTCGTCTTGCGCCAAACGGTTAGAGCATTTAAGAACAAGGCTAACAAAGTGGCCATTCGGTGAATCTTACTACGCCGCACGCAGACTCTCGCTCGACGGCTGAGGTATGAGTTAAACTACAAGATGCCGCTTTATGCTCGTGGAGGCCTAATTCTGAGTACTTCGCAAATTCACAACCACCTCGTACCGCCGCATGGCGGCGAACTCGTTGATCTGAGAGTAGGGGAGGAGAGAGCAGCCGAGCTCAAAGCGCAGTCCAGGCACTTTCCTTCCTGGGATCTAACGGCTCGCCAGGTCTGCGATCTGGAACTGCTTTTGAGCGGTGGCTTTTCTCCGCTGCGCGGCTTCATGAACAAGGCGGATTACGAAAGTGTTTGTCATTCTCTGAGGCTAACGACGGGCATTCTTTGGCCGATTCCAATCACGCTCGATGTGAGCGAACGTTTTGTGAAGTCCCTGAAGTCGAAGAACAACAAAATTGCGTTGCGCGACGCGGAGGGAGTAATGCTCGCTGTCTTGAACGTGGAAGATGTGTGGCAGCCTGATCGTAAAGTCGAAGCCAGACTTCAAGAGACCCTGAAAATCGATCGTGCAATCATAGCCATCGGTGCTGAGGGCCCATACGAACTCTGCAATTTCCTTTGCGCTACCGATGCCGGGACTGTTTCGCCACTGATACGTGTCGATCGGAACAAGACGGACGTCCAGACCGCTCAACTCGACGATAACCTTGTTCTTGCGTTCGATGAGCCAATCGATCTCGGCCTCGGGAAATACCTTGCGTAGCTGCGCTACTGAAGGCAGGCAGTGGACGATATCGCCCAGAGACCCAAATTTCACCACAAGAAAGCGATTTGGCTTTAACTTCATTGTATGTCCGCTTTCTGCAAAATTCTCTCAATGATATCGCGAGTCGAGTGATTCTTCGGATCGCCGGCAATCCGAACTTCGCCGCCGTAGACCAGAACCCTGTCGCGTTCGGGCACGGTCTCGTCCGTATAGTCAGTTCCTTTGGCGTGGATCGCAGGACGAAGCACATCGAGCACCCGCGAGACGTCCGGTTCGTCGAACAACACAACGTGATCGACCGGACGCAGTGCCGAAACCAGCGACACGCGCTCTCGCTCGCCGAGAATCGGCCGGCCTGGATCCTTGATCAGGCCCATGGATTTGTCGCTGTTGATGGCGACCACGAGCACGTCCCCCATCTTCCGCGCGTGCTGAAGGTACCGCACGTGGCCGACGTGCAGGATGTCAAAACAACCGTTCGCCAGAACGACTTTTTTGCCGTGAACGAGAGCAGGCACGTCTTCAAGCCGCCGCAATTTCATTCTTTGTTATCCTCGACCGCTGCCAACAGTTCCTCGTAGGTGACGGGCCGCGTTCCGTATTTCATTACTACGATTCCCCCTGCATAATTCGCCAGGCGGGCCGCGTCATAATACCCGGCTCCGGCTGCCAGCGCGAGGGTGAATGTTGCGATGACGGTATCACCTGCGCCAGTGACATCCGCTACTTCGTCGGATCCGTAAATTGGGATGTGGATGGTTTTCTTGCCGCGCTCGAAAAGCGCCATGCCGTCCTTGCCGCGAGTGATCAGAACCGCGTCATGCTTGAGCTTTCGAAGCAGTGCCCTGCCGGCCCATTCGAGCTTCTTCGCGTCGTTGCCGATGGGCGCGCCAAGCGCCGCTTCGACCTCCGGCTCGTTCGGAGTCGCGGCAGTCATTTTTGAAAAGTTCATCATCGAGAAACGCGAATCGATCGTTGCTGGAATAGAATTCCTGCGGACCCTCGAAACGATTTGCGGCGTGACGAGCGCGTAGCCATAATCGGAAACCAATAAGGCATCCGCATCATGTAATGCGAGTTTCAGTTTTTGCTCGATACCATTTCGTGTTCGGTCTTCTTGAATCGGCCCCCCAGAGTCGAGCCTTACAATCTGCTGACGCTGAGAATGCACTGCGCCCGCCAAAACTCGCATCTTGGTTGGAGTGCGATAGGACTTCGCTACGCGTATGCCGCTGAGTTCAATTCCAAGCTCGGAAAAATATTCGAGAAGTTTTTGTCCTTCGGCGTCATCGCCCACGATGCCGACCGGAACCGGCTTCGCCCCGAGCGCCCAAAGATTGTGAATTGCGTTGGCGCCACCGCCGGGAACGACCTGCGTCTCCCGATGGTCCAGAATGAGCACCGGCGCCTCCCGAGAAATTCTGGAAATCTCGCCGTACACGAACACGTCGGCAACAAGATCGCCAAAGACAACGACTCTTTTGCCTTTGAAGCGTTCGATAATTGGCCGAAGGCTGTTCACGCTAGAACTCCGCTGAGAATTGAATCTACTGCTTCCATCAAGTTCTGAACGACGAGATCCGGTTGCTGAGCACTGCCAGGGTGCTTTTCTAGTTCCTTTTCTCCGAAGCCGGTCAGCACGAGGATACCTTTGGCACCGACGTTGTGAGCGGTTTCGACGTCTACGTACTTGTCGCCAATTACGAATGATTGCGTCAGATCGATATCCAGATCGCGCTGCGCTTGAAGCAGCATGCCAGGGTTCGGCTTTCGACAATCACATCCCGACTCGGGACGATGCACACAGACGTAAACGGCATCAAGCTTCGCGCCGTGCGCGGCGAGTTCGGCGTGCAAGATACGATGAACCTCCTCGATACTGGTTTCGTCGAAGTAACCGCGTCCGACTCCAGACTGATTCGTGATCAGCACTGTCCTCATTCCGCTGTCATTGATCTTTCGGATTGCAGGTCCCGTCCAGGAAAACACTTTGTATAGGCCGGCGTGGTACATGTAGCCGACCTCTTCGGAGACTGTTCCGTCACGATCCATGAATACAGCTCGATGCACTAGCTTTGAACCAAGTCTCTTGCTGCCCGGCAAACCGCATCCACCGTAACGCCATTCATGCAACGATGATCGATTGGACAGTCGCGCAACAGGCAGGGGCTGCACTCGACCCGGTGTTTGACGATCCGTGTGCGAGGGCCACAGGGGCCGGTAACCCTTTCGTCCGTTGATCCAAATATCGCAACAGTGGGCACTCCAAGTGCCGCCGCAATGTGCATGGGGCCGGAGTCGTTGGTGATCATGAGTGACGATTCAGCCAGGACGCCGATCAAAGTTTCCAACGATGTTTTTCCGGCCAAAACCGCTGTCGGGCTCGCCATTCGCTCGCAAATACGGGTCGCAATCGACCGCTCCATCTCTGATCCGATCACAGCGACACAAAAACCCAGTTCGCGGGCCAAATTGTCCGCTACATTCGCAAACCTGTCTTCGTGCCATCGTTTTGCGGTGCCATAAGCGGCTCCTGGGCTTAAGGCGAGGAATGGCGCGCTATATGCAATGCCCTCCGTGGCGAGCAGTTTCCTTGCGGTATCCCGCTCATGCCTTGTTGCTTCGATTTCAATTGAAGGGGATTCAACTGTTGCCGATATCACCTTGACAAGATCGAGGTAGTATTGCATTTGATGACGCGATTCCGAGACCGCGGTCACCGCGTCTGTCAGCATCCACTGTCGTCCATCCGTTGCGTATCCAATGCGTTTCGGCACCCCTCCAAGAAGTATCATCAGCGCGGATTCGAAAGAATTTGGCAGCAATAGGGCCATATCGAATTGGCGGTTTCTGATCTCGCGCGTAATGCGAATCCAGTCCGCCAGACTCGATGGTTTAGGCTCGCTCCACACCTTGTCGATAAATGGCGCTGTTGCGAAAAGCCCCGATACGAACGGGCGTACTAGAAGAGTAATTTCGGCTTCCGGGAAGCGTGCGCGGATGGCTCTTATCGCGGGAATCGCGAGGACGGCATCGCCGACCCAATTTGGTCCGCGAATGAGGATCTTCTCCAATTTCTTAGCACGCATCACGTCTTCGGCAGCCGGCTCATAATGAGCGACATCAGGCGGTCGAAGTCCGCAATCTTAGCAGAGATCCGGACGTAGCTGTATGATCGGTCAGTCACTGCTGCTAAACGCACCGCATCTTTTTCCGTTGTGATCAGAACGTCGCCGCCCAGTTTGTCGATTTCTCGCCGGGAATAATGATGATGGTCAGGGAAGACGACAGACCTTATGGTGTGGATTCCCATCGATTCGACCGTGCGAAAGAAACGCTCCGGTTTCGCGATTCCTGCGAAAGCGACGACAGCCAATCCTTTGAGGCTCTCACCCGAAATGGGCGTGTTCTTTGAATAAAGCCCATCTATTTCATAACGCACGCCAAATGTAGGTAGCGGCAGCGGCTCCATTGCGGCTTCATCTAAATCCTGGACGCAAGCAGCGTGGGCGCGCCTTAACGCGGTTTTGGGTTCTCGCCACCGGCCAGGTGGCAAGAACATTTCACCAGCAGACCACTCCAGAGGATCAATTGCCACGATGTCCACGTCACGATGAAGGCGGCGATGCTGGAATCCGTCATCCAGAATGAAGATGTTGCCAAGGTTCTTATTTTCGGCAAAGAGGCCCGCTTCGTAGCGGTCGGCGCCAACCACCACGGGAACATCAACGAGGCGGCGTTTCATCAACAAAGGTTCGTCGCCGGCCTCTTCCCATTTCGAGCCGGCGAGCAGAATTCCCCGGCTCGTCCGGCCGTAACCGCGTGACAAGACCACCGGACGAAATCCCTTTTCCCGAAATGCTTCTGCAAGCGTAATGACAATCGGTGTTTTACCGTTCCCGCCGACGGTTAGGTTTCCAACGCTGATGACCGGATGTTGAAGCCGCAGCGTCGGCAGAATTCCCGAGGCATAAAGTTTCTCGCGAGCCTGAACAAGGAACTGAAAGGCGCGGCTCACCGCCGTGCTCCGACGGGTTGGAAAAGCTGAAGCACGCGGTCGGTTGCTCCTGCATTTTCGAGAAGGACGGCATGTGCATTACTGCCCAATTCCAATGCGAGTTCCGGATTGACAAGCAGCTTTTGGATTGCCGGCGCAAGATGTCTCTCATTTCGAATCTGAATGGCTGCTTTCGCTTCGAGGAACATGCGCGCCATATCCCGGAAATTCTCCATATGTGGTCCGAATACGATGGGTTTGCGATGGCGTGCCGGTTCCAGGATATTGTGGCCTCCTGTTGCCACAAGTGACCCGCCTATGAAAACTACCGTTGCGTGATGAAAAAGCGCTGCAAGTTCGCCAATAGTGTCGAGCAAAAGAACGTCGCCGGAACGCTTCCCGGAATCAGGTAACTCCGTGCGGCGCTTCCAGCGCAGTCGGGCATTTTCGAGCATCGTTGCGACGGCATCAAAGCGGTTGGCATGCCGGGGTGCAATGATCAGTTTCAGCTCGGGATGGCCCTTGCGCAGTTCGGCGAAAGCGTCGAGGACCAATTGTTCCTCTCCCGGCATTGTGCTTGCCGCAATCCAAATGAGTTGCCAGCCGGCCATAAACTTATGGAGCTGCGCATCGAGCGGTTTGCCCGCGGCAACGGCGTCATACTTGAGGTTCCCCAACACGGTTACGCGTTGCGGATCTGCCCCGATGGCCTCGATCCTTTGCCGGTCCGTCTCGGATTGCATGCCAATGATCGTGTAATCCCTCAACACCCGCTCGAGCCAATGCCTTATCAGGCGGTATCGGTTGAAGGATCTGTCGGAGATCCGCCCATTGATCATCATCACGCGGATTCCGCGGATTCGGCATTCGCGAAGAAAATTCGGCCAGATCTCCGTCTCGGCAATGACAACGATCTCCGGAGCGATTCGATCTAACACGCGCCGCACGCACCACGGCAGATCAATCGGAAAGTAAAAGGTGCTGTGGATGATGTCGCTTCGCTCACGGGCGAGCGCCTGGCCTGCGGGTGTTACGGTGGAGACCACGAGAGGCGTGTCGGGAAACTGCTGCCGCAGCCTTTCAAGTAATCGCTCAACGGCCTTGATTTCACCGACCGAGACCGCGTGTACCCAAATGGAAGCCTTCATCCTCGGCAATTTCAAAAAACCAAAACGATCCGGCAGGGTAGGAAGATACTTTCGAAACCGAACGAGATAGTAGGGAAATGTCAACAGGAGGCCCAGTGCGAGGCTGAACGTGTATATGAAATACATGCCGCCCGCAGAGTATACTTTCGGATTGCATATTTCGAAATCATGAGGAGTGAGGCATGGCAATCAAAGTAGGCATCAACGGTTTTGGGCGCATTGGACGCAATCTTTACCGTGCCGCGATGGACGACAAGGATATCGATATTGTGGCGGTGAACGACATCACGGATCCGGAGACACTGGCGCATCTTCTTAAATATGACTCCGTGTTGGGCAACCTTAAGGCGAATGTCAGCCACGGCGAAGACAACGTCAAAGTCGATGGCAAAAGCATCAAGGTCTTCAAAGAAAAAGATCCGGCAAAAATCGACTGGGCCTCCATGGGCGTATCTGTAGTCGTGGAGTCCACCGGTCTGTTCACCAATGCCGAGGATGCGCGCAAGCATCTACGCGGGCCGGTGAAAAAGGTCATTATTTCGGCGCCGGCCAAAGGTGAAGACATCACGATTTGTCTGGGAGTGAACGATAAGGCCTACGATCCTTCGAAACACAACGTCATCTCGAACGCGTCATGCACGACAAACTGTCTCGCACCGGTGGCCAAAGTTCTCCATGAGACGTTTGGAATCGAAAGCGGACTCATGACGACGATTCACTCCTACACCAACGACCAGAAACTTCTCGACCTGCCGCATAAGGACCTGAGGCGCGCACGCGCGGCCGCACTATCGATGATTCCAACATCGACGGGCGCAGCAAAAGCGATTGGCCTGGTCTTGCCCGAACTGAAGGGCAAGCTGGACGGAGTGGCGATCCGTGTTCCAACGCCCGATGTGTCGCTGGTGGATCTCACGGTGAGAACGGCAAAACCGGTATCCACGCAGTCCGCGAACGAGGCACTGAAAAGTGCAGCCAATGGTCCTCTGAAAGGGATCCTCCAATTTTGCAATGAGGAGTTGGTCTCCGCTGACTTCCTCCACAATCCTCACTCATCGATCGTCGATGCTCCGCTCACGAACGCGATTGGGGATCGTATGGTGAAAGTATTCTCCTGGTACGACAACGAGTGGGGGTTTAGCTGCAGGCTCCGCGACGCCATCAAGCTCGTGATGAGGTGAGCGGCTGCGCGCGAAGCGCAAGGCCGATAGGCCGCAGCCGTAAGGAACGCAAGCCCGACGCGAAGCGCAAGCGCGATAGCGCGCAGCCTCAAGACGCGAAGCGCAAGCGCGATAGCGCGCAGCCTCAAGAAAGGGCGCAGCCAGTGAAAGAAAATGAATAAACTGGGAATTTCGGATCTCGATCTGAGGGACCGGCGTGTGTTCATGCGAGTGGACTTCAATGTACCTCTCGCCGATGGCCAAATCACCGACGATTCACGCATACAAGCGGCGCTTCCATCGATCCGCTATGTGATCGAAAAAGACGGAAAACTCGTTCTGGCGTCCCATCTTGGCCGGCCGAAGGGCAAGCCGGACCCGAAGTACAGCTTGAAACCCGTCGCCACACGTCTGGGCGAGCTGCTTCGAACACCAGTTCGATTTGCGCCGGACTGCGTCGGACCGGAGGTCGAGCAGATGGTCTCAGTTTTACTGCGTGGCGGGGTCCTGCTGCTCGAGAATTTGCGCTTCCATGCCGAAGAGGAAAAGAACGATCCTGAGTTTGCCAAGCAGCTCGCCAAGCTATGCGATGTCTACGTCAATGACGCGTTTGGCGCCGCGCATCGCGCGCATGCGTCGACCGCCGGCATTGCGGCATACGTGAAACAGGCAGCCGCCGGCTTCCTGATGCAGAAGGAGATCGAATCCCTGACTCACGCGCTGACCAGCGCAGAGAAACCTTACGTGGCTATCGTCGGGGGCGCCAAAATCTCAGATAAGATCGAGTTGATCGAGAGTTTACTCAACATTGCAAACAGCATCTTGATCGGCGGCGCCATGGCGTATACATTCCTGCGCGCGCGCGGCGTCGCGACAGGGAAGTCGCTGGTCGAGAGGGACAAAATCGATCTCGCAAAAGATTTGCTAGCGAAGGCCGCCGCGAAGAATGTGTCTGTCGAACTTCCGGTTGATCACGTTGTCGCGCCGAGTCTAGAGAGCACGAATTCTCATGTGACCTCGGTTACCGACACGCCTCCTGATGAGATGGGTTTGGACATCGGCCCCGAGACGATACGCGGGTTTTCCGGCATAATTCGGCAGGCGAAAACCATCGTGTGGAATGGACCCATGGGTGTGTTTGAGAATCCGAAATTCGCTGAGGGCACATTCGCGATCGCGCGCGCGGTCGCGGATTCGAAGGCGTTCTCGATCGTGGGTGGTGGCGATTCGGCCGCGGCCGTGGCGGAGTCCGGCGTGGCCTCGAAGATCACGCATATTTCAACCGGCGGCGGCGCATCGCTGGAGTTTTTGTCGGGACAAAAACTTCCCGGCATCGAGGTGTTGACTGATAAGGGTCCGGTGCTAAGAAAATGAGACGTTCCATCATCGCGGGGAACTGGAAGATGTTCAAGACGTGCGCCGAAACCCGTGCGTTCTTTGATGCCCTCATTCCCGAGATCCAGAACGTGGAACACTGCGACATTGTCGTCGCACCGCCGTTCACCGCGCTCTCCACGGCTGTTGATGAAACTGAGGGCACGCGCGTTGCAGTTTCAGCGCAAAATGTTCACTCGGAAAAAGAAGGCGCTTTCACCGGTGAGGTCTCGGTTAGGATGCTGACTGAGGTCGGATGTACCTATACGATCATCGGTCACTCCGAGCGGCGGCAGTATTTTGGAGAAACCGATGAGTCCGTGGAAAAGAAGACACTTGCTTCGGTTGGCGGTGGCCTGAATGCAATCGTATGCGTGGGAGAGATACTCTCGGAACGCGATTCCGGACAAGCTATTGAAGTCGTCCGCAGGCAGGTCCGCATCGGCCTGGGCCGGTTGACCGAATCTGCGCTTTCCCATATCATTGTCGCTTACGAGCCTGTATGGGCGATCGGCACCGGGCGCACGGCCACCCCGGAAATTGCTGCCGAAATGCACGCCGAAATCCGAAAGATCTTCGCGGAAATCTACAACCCGGCTGCAGCGTATGCGCTTCGCATCTTGTACGGTGGTAGCGTAAAGCCCGACAATATCTCGGCTCTGATGAAAAAAGAGGATATCGATGGTGCGCTGGTCGGTGGCGCGAGTTTGGATCCCGCTTCCTTCGTACGCATCATTAAGTATTCGTGAGCGGTTGCGCGCGAAGCACAAGGCCGATAGGCCGCAGCCGTAAGGAATGCGAGCCCGACGCGAAGCGCAAGCGCGATAGCGCTTAGCCTCAAGACGCGAAGCGCAAGCGCGATAGCGCTTAGCCTCAAGACGCGAAGCGCAAGCGCGATAGCGCTTAGCCTCAAGACGCGAAGCGCAAGCGCGATAGCGC
>Ga0066659_10001219_pt1 | contig 11023 bp, 10 predicted proteins | sample GraSoiAngelo_108_FD_75176 | JGI IMG/M metagenome (GOLD analysis project Ga0066659, IMG submission 75176) | Grasslands soil microbial communities from the Angelo Coastal Reserve, California, USA - 14_0903_09_40cm | ecosystem: Environmental > Terrestrial > Soil > Grasslands | place: USA... | reverse complement strand
GCAAGAAGCAACGGACCTACCGGCTGCGATAGCCGTAGACAAAGAAGAGGACGCAACCAGGTTCGACCCGCAGCAGTTCGACGTTGAGAGCGGTAGCGCCGGTGTCTCGCCGGCTGTCGGTGCGGGCGTCCCGCCCCCGCCAACGGAAGTGGGCGAAGTGCCATCGGACTTCCCAGCTCCCCGGGTCAGCACCGCCGAGATCCTGAAATTCTTAATTGACCGCACCGGCTACATCACGCAACTCGAGGAACAAGACACTCCAGAGGCTTACTCGCGTATCGAAAACCTACAGGAATTGGTAAATGCAGCCATGGATTCCCGCGATCGCGGCGAGACACTCGATCAATTTCTCGACCACGCGGCCCTCGTCAGCGAAGCCGATGCCTATGATGAACGCGCGCAGATTACGCTGATGACTTTGCATGCGGCCAAAGGTCTGGAGTTTCCTCTGGTTTTCCTGTGCGGGTTGGAAGAGGGACTGTTTCCGCATTCTCGAACTTTACTCAAGCCTGACGATATTGAGGAGGAGCGGCGCCTTTGCTATGTCGGCATGACTCGGGCAATGGATGCTCTGGTTTTGACGCGAGCTGTTTACCGGCGCCGTTACGGGAGCGATCTTCCCGAGGCCAGCGTGCCCTCCCGTTTTCTCGAGGAAGTGCCCTCGCGGTTGCTGGAAGATATCGGCTCGCCGCGTCGAAAAGGTGGGGGCGCCAGGAGCAGGGGGACGGCTCTCCGACCCGCCCAGGCGGAGCGCAGTTCCGCAACCGACCGCCTCCGAGACTCCTCTCACTACGCCTATGAAGACGAAGACCAGAGTGCAGCTTGGAACCGCCGTCAAGGCAGCAAGCAGCAGCCCTCGTATTCCGGCGAGACCTACAATTCGGTGGAGAACATTGCCGAGTTCTTTGCTTCGCGCGGCCGGAAGTTCAGCCTGCCTAAAGTACCGGTCAAACAGCCTACAGGCAGCCGAGGCTTCCGCCCCGGACAAAGAGTCCGGCATCCTAGATACGGCGAAGGAACGGTCTACCAGCGCGAAGGTGAAGGTGAAGACGCTAAGATTACGGTACAATTCCTACGCTTCGGGTTGAAGAAGCTGGTCGAGAAATATGCCCAGCTGGAAAGAGCCTAGGGAACTTCAGTTTCAAGTTTTGGGTTTTGAGGTTCGAGCGAACGACAGTGGTCTTAACTGCCCACGCGAAACCTGAAACTTCTCCAGAGAGGAAAGACGAAGCACTAATGGCGAATACTGCAAGTTTGAGTAAGGAAGAACGCAAGAAGGCCAAGCGGGCGGCGCGCCAAAAACGTAAAACCGAAAAGCCGCTTCAACCGCGCGAGTACGCCCGCGGGTCGCAGAAACGCAAGGTGAAGAAGTTGGCCCGTGGCCAGGCGAAACGTGCATAATTGACCGTGTGGAGGCGGGGCGTGGACCCGCCTGCCCGGGTCAGAAAATGCGGGCCCACACACACGAGGCCTTTTGGCACAACCTCCAGCAACCACCAACCCCACCGAGCAACCTGCCAGTCTGAAGAATGGCAGCCAACTTTTCGCCTGTAAGTCCATCGACAAGTTGATCTCCGACTCCGAAGAGCCGGACCGGCGGCTCAAGAAAACTCTGGGGCCTCTCTCCCTGACCGCATTGGGAATAGGCGCTGTGATCGGATCTGGAATCTTTACGGTAGTTGGAACCGCAATCGCCGGGCAAAAATTTGACACGTCCTCCATCCTGAACGCACCCCTGCTTGACTATTTCGTTCACCGTACTGCGACCCTCGGCCGTCCGGGGGCGGGACCTGCTCTCGCCCTGTCGCTTGTGCTGGTAGCCATTGTCTGCGGTTTTACGGCCCTGTGCTACGCGGAGTTGGCCTCGATGATTCCCATCGCGGGCAGCGCCTATACGTACACGTACGCCACCATGGGCGAGCTGATCGCATGGATCATCGGATGGGACCTGATCCTTGAGTATGCAGTTAGCAACATGGCGGTAAGCGTCGGCTTCGCCGCCCATCTGGTTGACATGTTCGATTGGTTTGGATGGCATCCGCCCCTGCGCTGGATCTCACCCGCATATCTGCCCGGCGGCCTGAGCGACCTAAAAGGAAGCGTCCTTTACGCTCCGGGCCTGCACTTGGGCTTCAACTTTCCGGCATTTCTCGTGGTCATGATCCTCACGGTAATCCTGGTGCGCGGCATCCGTGAGTCGGCTGAAGCCAATAATACAATGGTGATCTTAAAGATCGCGGCCATCACGGCCTTCATTATCGCGGGCGCGCATTATATCCACCCCGCCAACTGGCATCCATTCGCGCCGCTGGGCTGGTCCGGCATCCTGACCGGCGGCTCTATCATTTTCTTCACTTATATTGGCTTCGATTCAGTTTCAACCGCTGCCGAAGAAGCACGAAATCCGCAACGTGACCTGCCCATCGGAATCATCGCGACATTAGTGATCTGCACGATCTTGTATATCGGTGTCGCGGTGGTGCTCACGGGAATTGTGCCGTGGCAATCACTGCTTGACGACGCCGCCCCCGTTGTCAACAGCATGAAGAAGCTCACCTTGGCCACGGGTTCACACCGCCTGCATTGGGTACGGCTGGGTGTGCTGTTTGGCGCGATGATGGGTATGATTTCCTCCCTGCTCGTTTTCCAACTGGGGCAAGCCCGCGTGTGGTTCGCCATGTCGCGCGACGGCCTGCTGCCCCGGTTCTTTGGCCGAGTCCACCCCCGCTTCCGTACGCCCTCAACAGCGACCTGGATTGCGGGCTTGGTAGTAGGTATCCCGGCAGGAATCCTGGACATTGGAACCCTGGCAGACCTGTCCAACATCGGAACCCTGTTTGCCTTTGTCCTGGTGTCAATTGGTGTGATTATCCTCCGTTATCGTGATCCCGGCCGCCACCGCGGCTTCCGCGCCCCTGGAGGGATTCTTGCTCCCGTGCTGAGTGTGTTCTTCTGCGCGCTGTTGATGAGCGGCCTTCCTATCCTGACTTGGCTTCGATTTTTCGGATGGCTGACGATTGGGCTGGGCATCTACTCTTTCTATAGCCGGCATCGCAGTGAATTTGCAGAAAGATAACCGCGGAGTACGCCGAGAGCGCGGAGAAATTCAGGGGCAATTTCTTCTCGGCGTTCTGGGCGATCTCGGCGGTGAAATCTGAAAGCATGAGTTCGGCTCCGAGTTCCAGTCCGTTTATCGTTGCCCTTCCCAAGGCCGAATTGCATCTGCATCTGGAAGGTTCGATTCAGCCTCCTGCCCTGCTGGAACTCAAGAAGCGCCGCGGATTCCCGAACGCAACCGTCGCCGAAGTCGAGCAACTCTACCACTACCGCGACTTCAATGGGTTTCTACTTGCCTTCAAGGGAGTCAGCGAGCTTCTGAGAACACCGGAAGACTACGAATTAATCACCTACGAGCTTATGGAGCAGCTTAGGGCGGGAAATGTTCTGCACGCCGAAGTCTATGTTTCGGTCGGCGTTTGCTTGTGGTGGAAGCTGGATTTCGCCGCCATCTTTGAAGGTCTGGAACGCGGCCGCGAGCGAGGTGAGCGGGATTTTGGCGTATCCCTGCTCTGGATCTTCGATGCAGTACGCCACTTCGGTCCCGAGCGGGCGCAGAGAGTTGCGGAGTTGGCCGTGCGCTACCAAGATCGTAATGTCGTGGGTTTCGGCATCGGCGGAAATGAGCGGCAGGCAGCGCCCGAGCTTTTCCGGGACGTTTATTCCTTCTGCGCCGAGCGCGGCCTGCACCTTACCGCCCACGCTGGGGAGACCTGCGGACCGGAATCTGTCTGGGGCGCCCTGAACTTGGGAGTCGAGCGGATTGGCCACGGTTTGCATGCGGGCCAAGATCCCGAACTGGTTGAGGAACTTTCGCAGCGGCAGATCCCGATCGAGATTTGCCTTACCAGCAACCTGCGCACCGGCTGTTGTACTTCCCTGCCGGAGCATCCCGTACGCAACTACTTCGACCATGGTTTGATGATTACGCTCAACACGGACGATCCGGCCATGTTCGGCACGTCTCTTACACGGGAATATCAGTTGGCCCAAAGCGCTTTCGGTTTCACGGACGAGCACCTGCGGGAGTTGGCGCGGAACTCGTTCGAGGCATCTTTCCTGCCCGCCGAAAAGAAGTTGGAGTTGCTGAATTTGTTTGACGCCACCGCGTCGCGCCCATGATCGTAGGCGGTCGGCATTACGCTCGCGAAAAGCTGGGTTGGGTAAAATAACTTGCAGTCATGGAGGCCCGGGCTTGCCCCGCCCGTGCACAAAGGGTGGGAACGCCCCTTCTCCATCGGAAATAGAGCTGCTCATGTCCCAGCACATCGGTATCGTCGCTTGCAGCGCGGAAGGAGCGGCGCTGTGCTACCGCACCATCTGCCTCGAAGGCACCAAACTGATGGGACGGCACGGACATCCGGAAGTTTCTCTGCATACGCACTCGCTCGCCGACTACATGAAGTGTATTGAAGCCGGCGACTGGGCCGCAGTGGCCGGTCTGATGATGTCTTCGGCGGAAAAACTTGCGCGTGCCGGCGCCGACTTTCTTGTTTGCCCCGATAACACAATTCACCAGGCCTTCGACTTGGTCCAGCACCGCTCGCCGCGTCCCTGGCTGCACATAGTCCAGGAAGTTGCCTGCGAGGCAAAACGCTGCCACTACAAGCGGCTTGGCGTGCTGGGAACCCGCGTCCTAATGGAAGGTCCTGTCTATCCCGAAAAGCTCCGAGCAGCAGGGCTCGCCTACCGCATTCCCGGCCAGAGGGAACGGGAGCGCATCAACCAAATCGTATTTGACGAACTGGTCTACTCGCAGTTCACACCTGCGTCTTTGGCGTACTTCACAGAAGTGATTCGAGGCTTCGAGGACGAGGGCTGCGATGCCGTGGTCCTGGGCTGCACGGAGATCCCGCTGCTGGTCACGCCGGAGGCTTCGTCGCTCCCGACGTTGGATTCCACGCGTCTGCTGGCTCGCGCCGCGCTGAGAAAAGCAGTCAGCGGATAAAGCCGTGGCTCATCATCTCAGATATTCCTTGGCGCAAGGCAAATTCGCCATCTGTCGTCTCGCTGCACATGCGGCCATTCCCGCTTGCGCCCTGCATCCCCGCTATTTCAGTTCAGTCGTCCGCACCGATAACGAATTGTCGATCGTGTGTGCGGAAGAGTTCGTTCCCCTCGACCTTAAGGCTGATCGCGGATGGAGGTGTTTCAGGCTAGAAGGACCAATCTCCTTCTCCGAAACTGGCGTGCTAAGTTCCTTCATCCGGCCTCTCTCCGAAAACGCGATCCCCATCTTTGTGATCTCGACGTTCGACACCGATTACGTGTTAATCAAGGCTGAGTTCGTGGAAAAGGCCTTAGCAGTTCTGCGCACGGCCGGACACGAGCAGATTGCAAAATCAATCTAAACGGGGGTGATTGGGGTCAACTCTTAGAGTGCTCCATTCGCCCCTCAATTTCCGCAGAATGCTGTTGGAAATGATGCAGTTACCCGCGATGTGTGTTTTAATAACCAAATTCATTCGTCATCATGCAAGCCAGCCGTACGGTTCGCCGACAGCTTCGGGCCGTCCAGCGCAACCTGCGCGGGACAAGAGAAGTTCTGCGCGCCTTAGTGTCCGGTGAGCACCCGCTCCTGGCGCACCTCATTCCCATCCGCCGCTGCAATCTTGCCTGCAAGTACTGCAACGAGTTCGACGACTTCTCCAAACCGGTCCCGACCGAACTGATGTTCCGACGGGTGGACAAGCTGGGAGAGCTGGGGACATCGGTGATCACGATCAGCGGGGGCGAGCCGCTGCTCCACCCCGAGCTGGATGCGATCATTTCACGTATCCGGCATCACGGCATGGTCGCGGGCCTCATCACGAATGGCTACTTGCTCACCGCAGAACGCATCCAGCGGCTCAACCACGCCGGCCTGGAGTGGTTGCAGATATCGATCGACAATGTCACTCCCGACGATGTTTCCAAAAAGAGCCTGAAAGTGCTGGACAAGAAGCTCCAGCTCCTGGCCGAGCACGCCGACTTTCATGTGAACATCAACTCCGTGGTGGGTGGTGGCGGGCGCAACCCGCAGGACGCCCTGGTGATTGGCAAGCGCGCTGTCGAACTGGGTTTCAGCTCAACCATCGGCATCATTCACGACGGAGACGGACAACTCCAACCGTTGAGCGAAGAAGAGCGCCAGGTCTACCACGCGATGAAAGAGCTGGAGAAGCGCAGTTTCACGCGCATCAATCGTTTCCAGGACAACATCGCACAGGGCCGCCCCAACCAGTGGCGCTGCCGCGCAGGCGCGCGCTATCTCTACATTTGTGAAGACGGCCTGGTGCACTACTGTTCGCAGCAACGAGGCTATCCTGCCATTCCGCTGGAGAAGTACACGATCTACGACATCCGCCGCGAATACGTCACTGAGAAGTCCTGCGCACCCCATTGCACCGTTTCTTGTGTGCACCAGGTGTCGGTGCTGGACGCCTGGCGTGCGCCCCAGAGGCCCGCAGCCGCGCCCCAGGGCGGCCTCGTCCAGATCGAATAACCGACCAACAACTGTCATCCAGACCGGAGCTGGGAGCTCGCGCAGCGAGAGCCCGCGCGAAGTCAGAGGACCTCGTGCCTGATGGTGCTCCCTGAATTCAAAGTCCACTTAGTAAATAGTAGGCACAGGCACCCTGGCACCGGGGTCCCCAGCGCGCCCGATTTTGGCGCGATCGGGTGGTCGCCTGTCGGGCCGAGCGCAGCTCCAGTTGGGTCTTCACCCAGCGATTTTGGACACGAGTAAGGAAGCCTCGGCTGGCGAGGTCACGGGCCAGCTGGTCGAGAGGCGCAGGCGTGGAGGAGCGGCGTCCGCGGCGGCGGCTGTCGAAGCGAGCATTGGGAAAACTGGGGCGAAATAATCAGTGAAGCAGGTATCGGTTCGGCGCATCGACGGCGCTTGCCGGGGCACGACCAACCCTTCGCGGCCCAGCACCCCGGTCCTCAGTTCCACGACCCTGCTCTCTTTCCAGGGCATGGCTTATTCTTATATGCCCTGGACTGACCAACCCCGGGTCAGCAATGTCCCGGTCCGTACCCTATGAAAGCCCGGTACGGGAAGTGCCGGGAGGGCAAAAATAAAATGTGCCGAGTCCAGCCAGGGACGAACCCCCGCTAACTGCGCAGGAGGGCCCTTGTCAGGCAGGTAGGGCCGCCGCTGCCATTAATGCCCAACTCGCGGCCCGGGAAGGTTCGCACCTCAAACCCCGCGCGCCGCAAGCGATCATTGGTTCCATCGTTCTCCTGGAGCGCCAGCAAACGCCTCCTGCCAAGTGAGAGGACATTGCAGGCCAACGTGCGGCGCTCGCTGGCCTCGATCTCAACAAACTTATACCCCCGCGACCGCAGCAGTTCGACGGTTTCCACCGCCAACCACGCCAAATCCACCAGGGCTGTTTGTTCATCCAGAAGGCTAATCAGCGTCATCAGGTGCAAACAGGCGGAAGATCCCGAGCCATAAGGCAATGGCGCCGGAATCACTTCGACTCGGTTCGGCTTCATCAAGACCCGCATCTGCTCGATCCCGGCAGCATTTGTTCGATAGCCATGCCCGATGAGCAGAGTCTCGGAGTCGAGCCAGACCATGTCGCCGGCTTCCGTGGTTCCCGGAGCTTCGATCTGACCGAGGATGGGAATGCCCATTCCCTGGCAGAACTCGCGATGCTCGCACACTTCCGCGACACGGTTCGGCTTGCCCGGGCGCATCAGGATCAGCCCAAAGTCGGTGGGAAGAGACGTATCATGCACATAAACCGCATCCAGGGAGAGCTTGGCGGAAGGCCTCAGATAGACGACTTCAGCGCCGGCCGACGCGAGTTCCCGGCACATTGCTTCGTGCTGAGCTTGCGCGGCAGGGAAATCGGGAACATGCAGAAAGCCCAGCTCCTGCCAATGTCTCGCCTTCTCCGGCTCATTCCAGCCGGCATTCCGCGGAGAGCACACCATCACCCGCTGCAGCATTCCGACCATCGAATGTCCGTTGAAGCAGGGTGAATCCATGGACCTTGAAGCGTGTGCTTCCGACCGAAAATCTAAATGGCCCCGATGGCAAAAGCAATCTGGCACGGCGGTCTGGCCGCGGGTCTCTGACCCGCGAAATTCACGCGGCATCGCTTCTATGAATCGAGCCGCTCTCAGACTGGACGGTTCGGAGACCCGTGCCCAGTTGGAGATCCGCCCCACACCATAGAACCACAAAATGCAAGAGGACAGCTCGGACCCCCGAAGCTGTCCTGAAACCCTCCCGGTTAGAAGGGCATGTCAGTGGTCGCAGAGTATCTCGCCTCTATTTCAGCAAGGTTGCAGACCGGTGAATTTTCCATGAATTTGAAATCGGAGATGGAGGGGCGGGCGTCCTCGCTCTCCACGTTACGTTGCGCGCCTGATCGCCGTCCAATGTGATCAGCTCGACCATCCCCGACCCCTGCGCTGTTATAGTTAAGCTTTTCGTCGGCCGTTTCCCAATCCGGCCGCCAGCCCAGGAGGACCGCCCCATGCCGCGTAAACTCGAACAATCCCGCAGGCTGCAGAAGCGAGCGGAGCAGATGATTCCGGGAGGCGTCAATTCACCGGTGCGGGCGTTTCGCGCCGTGGGCGGCGACCCGCCATTCATCGTCCGCGGTCAGGGCTCCCATCTCTGGGATGCAGATGGCAACCAGTACATCGACTACATCGGTTCCTGGGGTCCGCAGATTCTCGGACACGCCGCTCCCCAGGTGGTGGACGCCATTATTTCAGCCACCCGCAACGGCACCAGCTTCGGCGCTTCTACTCCGACAGAGGCGGACCTGGCGGAACTGGTGATATCCGCGTTTCCGCATGTGCAAAGAGTACGTTTCGTAAGCTCAGGAACCGAGGCGACGATGTCGGCCATCCGCCTGGCGCGGGCTTATACCCAGCGCAAATACATCGTGAAGTTTGAAGGCTGCTACCACGGCCACGCCGACGCTCTCCTGGTCAAAGCCGGCTCAGGAGTAGCCACGCTCGGCATCCCCGGCTCTGCCGGCGTGCCGGAAGAATTCACGCAGTACACGCTGGCGTTGGCTTACCACAACATGGATGCCCTGGAAGAAGCTTTTAACAAATTCAAGAACCAGATTGCCTGTGTGATCGTGGAACCCGTAGTCGGCAACATGGGCTGCGTGCCGCCCGCGCCCGGGTACCTTGAGGCAGTGCGGGCAGTCACTTCGAGAAACGGCACCATTCTTATCTTCGACGAGGTGATGACCGGCTTCCGCGTGGCCTTCGGAGGCGCGCAGGAGTTGTACGCCATCCGTCCCGATCTGACGACCATGGGCAAAATTATCGGCGGAGGACTGCCCGTTGGCGCTTACGGAGGGCCAGCCGAGATCATGGAACTGGTCGCTCCTCTCGGGCCCATGTACCAGGCCGGAACCCTCTCCGGCAACCCGCTCGCCATGGCAGCAGGCTGCGTCACGCTTCGCTACCTGCGCGAACATAAGGAAATTTACGACCAGATCGACAAACGCAGCGGCGAACTGGTGGCGGGCGTTGCCGCGGCTGCGAAGGAGGCCGGTGTGCCGATGACCTACAACCGCGTGGGCTCGATGTTCACCTGGTTCTTCACACCGGCTCCGGTCACCGACTGGACCTCGGCGTCCAAATCAGATACGGAGGCCTTCGGGCGCTTCTTCCGCTCCATGCTGGACAACGGGGTGTACCTGCCCCCCTCGCAGTTTGAGGCCGCATTCCTCAGCGCCGCGCACACGGAAGAAGATGTCCGGCGGACCATCGCCGCAGCCAAGCAGGCATTTGCGCTCGCGCCCGCCTGATGGAGTACCGTGAGGTTGCGGGTCAAAGGCCGGCCTCCCCATGGGCATTACCAGCCTTCATCATTTCCAGTATGGTCGCGAACTCATAGCCTTCGGCTTTGTAATTGGTAATCAAACGATCGGTCGCAACTACCGTATGCCACCGGTCCGCGCCCATCGCCATGTGGCTTCCATCGTGCAGCAGAATGACGTCTCCGCCGCGAATCTGTTTCGCGACTCTCTGCTCTACGTAATCGGCAGAGGTCGTCTTCCAATCCCAGCCCGTGACCTTCCACATCACGGGCTCCAACCCGAGCGACCGCGCGACGCGCAGTGAACCCGGCCGCCGCCCTCCAAAAGGGGGCCGGAACAGGCGCGAGTGCTCTCCGATCACGTCGTTCAGAGCAATTTCACAATCCTGCAATTGCCGGCGGGTTTCGAGATCGGAGACAAAGATCAAGTTCGGGTGGGTGAAGGTGTGGTTCCCGATGACATGTCCGCCTCTGGCCACCTCGCGCGCGATGTCGGGTCGTTGCTGCACATAGTGCCCAATCATAAAGAAAGTTGCACGGACATCGTGTTTGGCAAGAACCTCGAGCAGACGCAAAGTGTGGGGGTCGTTCGGCCCGTCATCGAAGGTAAGCGCGAGTTTTTTCGAGCCGCGGCCTAAACCGACGAAGGTGCGCCCATACCACTGCCCGGTGGGCGCCATGGATTGGTAACCCGCCGTTGCGAGCGCCGCCGCTGTCGCCGTCCAATACCCGAGCATCGTGGAAATTGTAATTGCCGATTGCCAATTTTCCATTGCCAATAGCGTCGAGTGAGTAAATTTCCAAACCTCCAATCGGGAATTGGCCAACCCCGGGTTAACTCAGCGCGCAATTGCCTCTGCGCCCCAACCGAGCTATGCTCAAATTCTCGTTTCCTTCTAGGCCATGGCCAATCTTTTTGAGTCGCCCCGCTACATCGCAGTCGAAGGTCCCATACGCGTCGGCAAAAGTACCTTGGCTAGGATCCTGGCGGAGCGCCTGAACGCCCAGCGCGTGATGGAGCCCGAGGATAACCCGTTTCTCAATCTTTTTTACGATGGGCAGCCGGGAGCTGCGTTCCAGGCGCAGTTCGCCTTCCTGATTCGCCGTTTTGAGCAGCTCCAAGCTCTCGACTTGGGCGCCCGCTCGCAAAAAACCATGGTGGCCGACTTCATTTTCGAGAAG
>Ga0066659_10001211_pt1 | contig 11042 bp, 9 predicted proteins | sample GraSoiAngelo_108_FD_75176 | JGI IMG/M metagenome (GOLD analysis project Ga0066659, IMG submission 75176) | Grasslands soil microbial communities from the Angelo Coastal Reserve, California, USA - 14_0903_09_40cm | ecosystem: Environmental > Terrestrial > Soil > Grasslands | place: USA... | reverse complement strand
TAGCAACTTCCCTGGCGGTCAACCTCCTTCGCGCGCCACGAGGCGGGGCAGCTGCGACGCACCATGTAACGCGATCCGTGCATACGTGCCGACACGTGCGACTGCATCGAGGTGCTGCTGGGGAAGCGCGGGAACCCTAGGCATGCGCGCGCAGAAGCCGCGAGACCCAGAAACGTCAGCCGGGTTCATCTCCTGTTTGCGGATTTGCAATCACGGGGAGGCGCTCAGCGAGCGCTTGACCTTTACACCGTACTCGCGAGCCCGGGCAATGAGCGTCTCTTCATCGAGCGTGAGGACGCGGCGATTCTGCATCAGGGGGCGGCCGCCGACCACGACGGTCTCTACGTCGCTCGCTTTGAGCGCGTAGACGATCTGGCCGTAGAGATCATAGAGCGGTACTGCGTGCGGCACATTCAGACTCAGGATGATCAGGTCAGCCTTCTTGCCCGGCTCCAGCGAGCCGATCTCTGCTTCCATGTGCAACGCGCCGGCACCGCCGATAGTGGCCAGTTCGAGCGCCTGCCGCGCATTCAGCGCGCGTGGGTTCCGTCGGGTGACTTTCTGGAGCTTGGCGGCTAGATCCATCTCCTCCATGAGGTTGAGGTCGTTGTTGCTGCCGGCGGGCCCATCGGTGCCCAGACCCAGTGGCACACCCGCCGCGAGTAGCTCCACCACCGGCGTCACGCCACTGGCCAGCATCATGTGAGTCGCCGATCGTCCACGAAACTAGTGGAAATTAGCGGCCTTTCTCGGGCCAGCGGGTAGTGACTCATTTTGCGGTCCGCACGTAGGCTGTCATCTCGTCTCCTTCCTTCGGCCGGTTCGGCAGGAGAGTTATAGCGCCACGGCCTGCGGGCACTTCGTCGCGCCCGCCGTCGTGCTGATCTCCGGGCGGAAACCGCGCCCACTTCGGTCAGGTCCGCGTCTGGGCGAGAGCGCTGCCCGCGTAGCCGGTACGGACGGGCGTGGGCAGGGAAACAGCCGGCGCGACCGTCAACACCATATGCCTGGGATGTGCATGCTCCGTTTCATGAGAGGGTGCTGCAGCGCAAGGAAGGCCAGTGCGCGGGCGCCTGGGTGTGAGCCGTAGCTTTGTACAATATCAAGCTTTTTGTGTTGACACCTTACGGCCCATCACTGTACATGTCCGCCGCCATGTCGTTCCCTTCGCGCTTGTCTCTGCGGGGAGCGTACGTGAGATCGCAGAAGGATAGAGGAACCATGAAGTCACTCTCGAGGCTGGCGCGGTTCGTTGTCGTCGCTCTCTTGCTGAGTCTCGCTCCCGAGGCTCGGGCGCAGTGTGCGCAGGAGGCGCTGGCGGGCTTGGGGCCGGTCAGCCCCTTCGGGTTCCCCGGCTACTACGTCGACCAGGGCGGCCAGGGGCTCGAGATGTGCTTCAATATCGACGACCCCCTGTGCGGCGCCATCGGGCCCCTGCCGAATCCCGGCGCTCCCCTCGCCGTCGCGAGCGGCAACTTCTTGCCCGAGGCGCCCTACTCGTTCGTGACCTCCACCATGACCCTGCCCACCGGCGGGCAGGCGCTGCTGGTCTTGTCCGTCCTCGGCACCTGGGGGAACCCCACCGGCGCGGTCATCGACGGAACGCAGACCGTCTTCAGTCGCGTGCGCTTCCGCATCGATACGCCGCAGGGCGGCCTCTACACGCTCACCTACCCGTTCGGTGTGATGACGCTGAGGGCCGCGGCCGGGGGCCGGCGTTCCATCAACTTCACGGAGGACTGTCTACTGCGGGTTCCTGCGACCTGCGGCCAGGGCATCGGCAACTTCTTCACCACGCCGCTCGATCCGACGCAGTCGCACATCGGGCACTTCCTCGCCTGGGATCCGGCCGAGTCGGCGCCGCCGCCCGGCTACGTCGGCAATCCGGCGATCCCCCACACGGTCATCGGTAGTCCTTGCGGCACGAACTTCTTCCGGGTCGAGGGGCCCGGGCTCCCGCCGGGCGGCGTACAGACGCCCCTCTTCAGCGTCCAGGGGAAGGAGGCACAGATCTGCGGCAACGGCGTCCTCGACCGGGGCGAGCAGTGTGACGATGGAAACACCCTGAACGGCGACTGCTGCTCCTCGACGTGCACGATCGACCCGGCCGGCACCGCCTGTAACGACGGCAATGTCTGCACGGGTCCCGACGTCTGTGCCGGGACTACCCCGACCTGCCGCGGGGCGGCGATCAGCTGCAACGACGGCAACGTCTGCACGACGGATTCCTGCGATCCCGTGCTCGGATGCCAGCACGTCAACAACACGATCGGCTGCAGCGACGCCAACGCATGTACCGTGGGTGACACCTGCTCGGGCGGGGTATGCGTGCGCGGACCCGGACCCAACTGCGACGACGGGAATGCCTGCACCGTTGACGGCTGCAACACGCTCACCGGCTGCACACACACTCCCGTCACGTGCAACGACGGCAACACCTGCACCACCGACGCCTGCGATCCGGCGACGGGCTGCACGCAGGCACCCGTGAACTGTGACGACGGCAACACCTGCACCGTGGACTCCTGCAACCCGGCCAAGGGCTGCGCGCATACGCCGGTGGCGGTCGGGACGGTGTGCGACGACGGCAACGCGGCGACCAAGTTCGACGCGTGCACGGCGGCCGGCCAGTGTGTCGGCGTCCGCCTCCTCGCACCCCTCACCCGCACCGCGGGTGAGGACCCGAGCAAGTCCGCGACCATCCGCGCCACGGGGGACGGCCGGTGGAACGGCACCACGGCGCGAGTCCGGCTCACGAACATGGATCCCGCCCGCTACCCGGCGGGGTCAGCCTGCCGGGTGGACGTCACGGCCGGTGCCCTCGCCGGCGCGGGCACGATCTCCAACACCCTTGCGGGGTCCGTCGCCGTGACCAACATGGACTTCGCGCGAACCGGGACGATCCGGACAGGCGATACTGTCTCCATCCGCATCCGCTGCACCGTCGCTGGAGTCCGGCACGAGACCCAGTGGTCGGGCAGGTTCGCGCAGCCCTAAGATTCCATGCCGCAGAGGTCTCCGTGATCGTGACCGTGCCGGGATTGGGCGAGGTGATCGTCGTTTCCAGGGGATCGGCTGCAGTTGCCCCGGGGTCGATGCTGTCGCCCTCCCTACCCTGAAGCAGGGTAAGGCGAGCAAGAAAAATTTCGCGGCCGCGGCGAGGCCTCTCCCGTCTTCGGTCATCGTGCAGGGCTGCTTCCATCGGGCAGTGGTGCGCGCCTCTTGCAGCTCGGCACGCGCCAGCCTCATGTCGGCTCCCGCGGCCCCGGCCGTCGCACCGGATGGCACGATCTACATCGGCAACGGTGGAGGGTTCCTCAATGCCATCAACGCGGACGGTACCCTGAAGTGGGTGACCAGGGCCGGAGCGAGCATGAAGTGCTGCTCCCCCGCGCTCGCCGCGGACGGCACGATCTACATCGGCTCCCGGACCGGTCTCACCGCGGTGAACCCCGACGGGACCATCCAGTGGAATTTCGTTCCTTCCGGCGCCGCCATCCAGTCGACACCGGCCATCGCGACCGATGGAACGATCTACGTGGGATCGAGGGGAAACGCGCACGGGATCGGTGCCGCTCTCTTCGCGCTCGATCCGAATGGCAACGTCCTCTGGAGCTACGGCACGGGAGCGGAATCCGATGGCTCTCCCGCCATCGGCGCGGACGGCGTCATCTACACGGTGACCGGAAACCGCGTGATCGCCGTGAATCCCGATGGGACACTGCTGTGGGACTATCCGACCGGCCGTCGAATGTTCTCGTCGCCGGCGATCGGCGCGGACGGCAGCCTGTACGTCGCTTCAGATAGCCTCTACGCCTTCAAACCGTGATTCGTCCTGGACCGAGGGAGGTTGGCGGCCGCCGCCCTTGGTGCTATCTCGCCCGCACATGGCCCTCCTCGACCTCTTCGGTGGCGGCGCCCCGGCCATCCACGTCGGCGACCGGGCGCCCGACTTCGCGCTCCCGGATCGCAACGGCCGGACGGTGCGGCTGGGTGACTACCGCGGCAAGAAGGCCGTCGTCCTCTACTTCTACCCGAAGGACGACACGCCGGGGTGCACCAAGGAAGCCTGCGCCTTCCGCGACCAGTACCAGGACCTCCAGGACGCCGGCGCCGAGGTGATCGGCGTGAGCTCCGACGGCGAAGAAGCCCACGAGCGGTTCGCCACGAAGTACAAGCTGCCGTTCGTGCTCGTCACTGACCGGGGCGGGGCGGTGCGCAAGCAGTACGGTGTGCCGGCGACGCTCGGCCTCCTCCCCGGGCGTGTGACCTTCGTCATCGACCGGCAGGGAGTCGTGCGGCACGTGTTCAACTCGCAGTTCCAGGCGACCAAGCACGTGGCGGAGGCGATCACGGCGCTGCGCGCGATGGAAGGCGCGAAGTAACCCGAGCGCGGCGCGCGGCATCCAAGGCAGTCGATGACGCCGACACGCCGTGTCGCACGGGGCCTCGTCCTCCTGAGCGCGCTGGTGCCGCTCGGTGGGGCGCTGGCCCGAGCGGAGGAGCCGGTCGGCCGTGCGACGGCGACCTTCGCCGGGGGCTGCTTCTGGTGCATGCAGCCCCCCTTCGAGAAGCTCCCGGGGGTCCTCTCGACCACCGTCGGCTACACCGGCGGGCAGACGAAGAATCCCACCTACGAGGAGGTCTCGGCGGGTGGCACCGGGCATGCCGAGTCGGTCGAGATCGTCTACGACCCGCGCGTGGTCGGCTACGAGAAGCTCCTCGACGTCTTCTGGCACAACGTCGACCCGTTCGCGAAGGACGCGCAGTTCTGCGATCACGGCCATCAGTACCGCACCGCGATCTTCTACCACGACGACGTCCAGCGCCGGCTCGCGGAGGAGTCGAAGGCGCGCCTCGCCAAGCGCTTCGGGCGTGCGATCGAGACCGAGATCGTGGCGGCGACCGCGTTCTACCCGGCCGAGGAGTACCACCAGCGCTACCACGAGAAGAATCCGGTCCGGTACCGCTTCTACCGCTGGAACTGCGGGCGCGACGCGCGGCTGAAGGAGGTGTGGGGCGACGAGGCGCCGGCGGCGGCGCCTCAGCCGTGAGGCCGGGGGCCCGTCCGGATCCAGCCGCGAAGCCGCGGCATCAACGCATAGGCGGGGAGCGCCATCGCGAAGGTGAGCGCAAAGTAGGCTCCATACCCGAGGTACTGGACGCCGATGCCGGAGAACGCCCCCGCCAGCGAGCCGCTCAGGTTGAACAGGGCCGAGAGGAGCGCGTACTGCGTCGCCGCTTGCTCCTTGTCGCAGACGTGCATGAGGAAGGAGAGGAAGGCGGCGGTGCCGAGGCCGGCCCCGAAGCTCTCCGTGACCGACGCGGCATAGATGGCGGGCCGTCCGGCATCGGCCCAGGCGACGGCGGCGTAGCCGAGATTGGACCCCGCCTGGATGAGGCCGAGGACCCAGAGCGCGGTCCAGATCCCCCATCGTGACGTCAGCACGCCGCCGAGCAGCGCTCCGGCGACGGACATCGCTACCCCGAGCGTCGTCGAGATGAGCGCGATCTCCTCCGGCCGGAGCCCCCTGTCGACCCAGAAGGGCTTGACCATCGGCCCCATCGCCGTGTCGCCGAGCTTGTAGAGGAAGACGAAGGCGAATACGGCCCAGGCGCCGGGACGCTCCACCCAGGCGCGGAAGGTGTGTGCCCACTCGCGCGGCGTCTGCGGCCGGCGGCGCACCGGAGGGAGCCGCAGGACGAAGAGCGCCAGGGCCGCGAGAATCACGGCCGCCGCCGCGTAGGCGAGCGACCACGTCGCGTAGACGGCGAGGCCCACGAGCACGCCTCCGCCGACGATCAGCGCCGCGCGGTACGCCGACACGCGGAGCCCGTTCGCGACGCCTTCCTCGCCCGGCTCGAGGAGCTCGATCGTGTAGGCGTCGATCGCGACGTCCTGGGTCGCGGCCGCGGTCGTGAAGACGAGCAGCACCACGACGAGCCCGAGCCCCACGGGTGCGGGCGGCAGCATCGGGAGGGCGACCAGCATGGCCGCCATCACCACCAGGCACATCGCGATCCAGAGCCGTCGCTCGCCCACCTGGTCGACGAGCGGCGACCAGAACACCTTCGCCGACCAGGGGGCCCGGATGAGGCTCATGAGGCCAATCGCGGCCAGCGAGACCCCGTGCAGGCGGAAGTAAACGGGGAGGTTGTCGAGCACCACCCCGAAGGGCATCCCCTCGGCGAAGTAGAGGAGCGCCACCCAGACGAGCTTCCGCCGCGTCCCCACCGCGGCGCGGAAGCTAGCAGGCGGCGCCACTCCGTGCGAACGGCGGGTGTTCGGTCAGCTTCCTGGGCACGAGCTCGTCAGTGCCGATCCGACCTCTTCCGGGTCCGGGGAGCTCTCTGGTATGGGTCAAGGACGAGGTGACGCGATGGAACCGATGATCTCCGCCGACTCGCACATCATCGAGCCCCCGGACCTCTGGACGCGGTGGCTCGCGCCGGAGTTCGTGCCCCGGGCGCCGAAGCTGGTGAAGGACGAGGAGGGCGGCGACGCCTGGCTGTACAACGACGGCGGCGCGCCGGCTCCGCTCGGACTCGTGACGGTGACGCGCGGGCGCCCGCGCGAGGAGCTCCGCTGGTCGGGTGCGCGCTACCAGACGATCAACCAGGGCAACTTCGACGGCTCGGCGCGCGTGAAGGAGATGCTCGAGGACGGGGTGGTGGCCGAGGTGATCTACTCCCCCCAGCGGACGATGCGCCACTTCATGCTCGGCACCGAGGACGACTTCCAGCTCGCGGGCATCCGGGCCTACAACGACTGGCTCGCCAGGGACTTCTGCGCCAAGGCGCCCGAGCGCCTGGTGGGCATCGCCCAGATGCCGAGCGTCGGGGTGGACGCTGCCATCACCGAGATGAAGCGCGCCAGGGCGATGGGCCTCCGTGGCGTCCTCCTCTCCGCCTGGCCGAGCGGGAATCTCAACCTCTCGGACGCCGACGATCCGTTCTTCGCCGAGGCGGAGCGGCTCGGCGTCCCGATCAGCATCCACTGTGGCCTCGCGGCGCGTGCCAAGGTGGCGCCCAAGCCGAAGACGCCGATGGAGGAGAAGGCGGCGCGCGGGGAGGGCACGGGCGGCCGGCAGGTCTCGGCGCTGAGCGGCGCCGGCCTCGATACCATGCCACTCATCATGGGCGAGATCATTCTCACGGGCGTCCACGACCGCTTCCCGAAGCTCCGCTTCGTCTCGGTGGAGTCGGGCATCGGCTGGGTCCCGTACTACGCCGAGCAGATGGACGATCGTTACGACCGGAACAAGTACTGGGCCAAGATCAAGCTCCAGGGCCAGCCGAGCGAGTACGTGCGCTCGAACTGGATGTTCACCTTCATCATCGACAAATACGGTGTGAAGAACCGCCACGCGGTCGGGCTCGAGACGCTCATGTGGTCGACGGACTACCCCCACCACGGGTGCGACTGGCCCCGCTCGCGGCAGGTCGTCGCCGAGATGTTCGAGGGTGTGCCCGCCGCCGAGCGCCGCGCGATCACGCACGAGAACGCCGCGCGGCTCTACGGGATCCGCGTAGGCGAGTAGGCTCGCGCCGGGCCCTTCTCGAGCGGGTAGCCGGCCTTCGTCCAGACGTCGATGCCGCCGTCGAGTGCGACGGCGCGGCTGTAGCCCATGGTGCGGAGGGTCGCCGCCGCGAGCGTGGAGATCTTGCCGTACTGGCAGTAGGCGAGGACCCGCACCGTCGGGTCGGGAAGCTCCTGGTCGACGCGGAGCTCGAGCTGGCCCCGGGGGACGTGGCGCGCGCCCGGCAGGTGGCCCGCCTCGAAGGCGTCGCGCTCGCGGACGTCGAGCAGGACGAGCTCGCGGTCCTCGCGCTCGATCCGTGCGCGGACCTCGTCCATCCCCATGAAGGGCACCTCGCGTGCCGCCTCGGCGATCAGCTGCTTGACGGTCTTGCCGCCGGTCCGGTTGGTGCGGAGCGCCTCGGTCAAATGGTCCGGCATGGCGAGGTCGAGACCGCGCATGAGCTCGACGAACGCGGCCCGCTCCTTCTTCTGGAGCCGGGGATTGCTCGACTTCTCCGCGCCGAGGGTGCTCGACTCCCGCCCCTTGTAGTCGTGCGCCGGGAAGACGCCGAGCGCGTCGTCGAGCCCGAGGAGCTTCCCGAAGAGGCTCTCGTGCAGCGCCTCGGGGTCACCGGTGGGCAGGTCGGTCCGTCCAGTCGCGCCGATCAAAAGCGTATCGCCGGTCAGCACCCGGTCGGGCAGGACGAGGCACATCGAGTCGTCGGTGTGACCCGGCGTGTGGATCACCCGGACACGGAGCTCGCCGACGACCAGGAGCTCCCCGTCGTCGACCCGCAAGTCGGCGAAGGGCGCCGCGGAGCGCCGGTGCATGACGATGCGGGCCCCGAGCTGACGGGCGAGCTCGCGGGCGGCGGAGAAGTGGTCGGCATGGGTATGGCTGTCGATCACGTAGCGGACGCGGAGCCCCTTCTCCACGGTGAGCGCGACGTAGCGGTCGACCAGATCGAGCGCCGGATCGACGATCACCCCGGCGCACGTCTTCTCGCAGCCGGCGACGTAGGAGAGGCAGCCCCCGGCACGAAGCTGCTCGAAGAGCATCGGCGATGGTGGTCGCGCCGTGCCTCCCGCGTCAAGCCGGGGTGGTGGGTTTACGGGCTCGTCGCAGGGGGTGTATGCGACCCCACAAGAGGAGGAGCCCCATGAGAGCAGCAGTGATGGACGCCATCCGCCAGCCCCTGGTCGTGCGCGACGTCCCGGATCCGACGCCGCCCGCACACGGCGTCGTCGTCCGCGTGGAGGCCAACGGCATCTGTCGCAGCGACTGGCACCTCTGGAGCGGCGACTGGAGCTGGTTCGGCATCGCGGTCGCCGTGCCGCACGTCCTCGGCCACGAGTTCTGCGGTGTGATCGAAGCCGTCGGCCGTGATGTCACGCGCTGGCGGAAGGGCGACCGTGTCCTCGTGCCCTTCAGCCAGGGCGAAGGGACGTGCGAGTGGTGCCGGAGCGGCCACCACAACGTCTGCGACACGATCCTGGCGCCCGGGGTCGTCTCGTGGGGCGGCTACGGCCGTCTCGCCGCCGTCTCCTTCGCCGACGTGAACCTCGTCGCGCTCCCCGAGCGGATCGGCTTCGTCGAGGCGGCGAGCATGGGGTGCCGCTACATGACGTCGTTCCACGGCGTCGTCGACCGGGCCCAGGTGAAGCCCGGCGAGTGGGTCGCCGTCCACGGCTGCGGCGGCATCGGGCTCTCGGCGGTGCAGATCGCCACCGCGCTCGGTGCGAGCGTCATCGGCGTCGACGTCTCCGACGACAAGCTCGCCTTCGCGAAGGAGCTGGGAGCGGTGGCGACGGTCAACGCGGCGAAGACCGACCCGGCCGCCGCCATCCTCGAGCTCACCAAGGGCGGCGCGCAGGTCTCGATCGACGCGCTCGGCATCGCGGCCACCTGCCGGAACTCCATCATGTCGCTCCGCAAGCGCGGGCGTCACCTTCAGATCGGCCTCACCACCGCCGCCGAGCAGGGCGAGGTGGCGGTGCCGATCGACCTCCTCGTGATGAAGGAGGCGAGCATCATCGGCTCCCTCGGCATGCCGGCGCCGCGCTTCGGCGCGATGCTGCAGATGATCGAGACCGGCCGGCTCGCTCCCGGGAAGCTCGTGCACCGGCGCATCCCGCTCGAGGAGGCGGGCGCGGTGCTCGAATCGATGGATCGCTTCGGCACGGTCGGCGTGACGGTCATCGACCGGTACTGACGGGGCGGCCGCGCCGCTCACTGCCGGAAGAGCCCGGCCAGGATGGACTGCGCGACGTTCTCGGCCAGCAGGTGCGCGCCCTGCGGCGTCGTGTGCCCGAAGTCGCCGCCGAACGTGTCGACGAAGTACTCGGCGTAGGGAGCCTGGCGAAGCGCCTCCTTGAAAACCGCCTCGTTGTCCACGATCCAGACGTCCTTCCGCGCCCCGAGCAGGCGGCGCAGCGGCTCGACTCTGCGCACCGGGTACTGGACAGCCACCAGTGGGATGCCGGAAGCCTCGAGCAGCCGCAGCATCTCGAGATAGCTGCGTCGCGTCCGCTCGGAGAGGTCGTCGCTCGCGAGCGCGTCGGCCCGCCGCAGGTAGTCCTCGGCCGACGCCTGATCGCCGCGCATCCGGGCGAGCGAGCCGAGCGTGCGGAGCAGGTAGGCCCGCTCGGCCGGCGTTCGGGGGTGAAAGGTCTGCAGCTCGCGCTCCGCGTCGTCCAGCCGGCCGTGCTGGGCGTACCAGGTCGCGAGCGTGGCCGGTGCGTGGCGCAGCCAGTCGCGAACCGCATCGTTGGCCAGGCCGGCATCGACGAGCTCCTCGGCGGCGCGGCGCGCGTCCTCCGGGCGATCGGAGAACCAGTAGAGCTGCACCAGGGCGACGCGGGGCGTCTGCGCCGTCGGGTCGAGCGCGATCGCGTGCCGGAGCGTCGCCTCGGCCTCGGCGTGCTCGTGGGCCCCCATTTGGACGAGCCCGAGCTCGAGCCAGGCCGCGGCGTCGTGCGGGTTGTCCCGCACGCGCCGCGCGAGGGCTTCCTCGGTCCCCCGGTCGGCGGCCCGACGCCAGGAGGCGAGCCTCGCGCGGGTACCGAGCCAGATCCACCTGAGGAGCTTGTAGGTCCGGAACGCCTCGACGAACGCGGTCAGCCTCTGGCCGTCGGTGACCTCGGCGTCCGGTGGATCGTTGATCCCCATCATCGCGACCACGACGTCGGGGCGGTACCGTGCCAGGTTCTCCTCGAGCTGGCCGACGATGACGTCGGTGGTGACGGCGGGAAGGCCCCTGTTGATGACGCTGAACGAGACCCCCTTCCCCCGGGCGTTCAGGCTGCGCTCGAGCTGGCTCGGGTAGGAGTCCCCGCCGCCGAGGGCAGTCGTCGACTCGCCGATGCAGAGGACGCGATAGGTGTGCCCTTCGCGCAGAGAGAGCTGGTTCCGTCGCTCCTGCACGGAGAGGAAGACGAGCCCGGCAATCCGTAGGCCGGCTTCGAGGAGGACGACGGCGAGCAGCAGGCCGAAGACGACCAGCGCGAGCCGCTGCCACTC
>Ga0066659_10001209_pt1 | contig 11051 bp, 10 predicted proteins | sample GraSoiAngelo_108_FD_75176 | JGI IMG/M metagenome (GOLD analysis project Ga0066659, IMG submission 75176) | Grasslands soil microbial communities from the Angelo Coastal Reserve, California, USA - 14_0903_09_40cm | ecosystem: Environmental > Terrestrial > Soil > Grasslands | place: USA... | reverse complement strand
GCGGTAAACCCTGGCAGCTTCTTTTCCAAAGTCGCCAGTCCTACATTTCCCATAGACAATGATTTCGGACGGGTGCTCCGGACGTAAGCCCTGGACGTTTCTGGTGCCCTGCCCTCGATTTTGGGGGCGGGCTTTTGACTTTGCTTTTTTCTCGCTCCTCGCCACGCTACAGAAACCGTTCAACCCACCTACTCTGCCATGCGACCCTCAATTTCGACCATTCTCTGCAAAACACTTAACCAAACCTTACTTCAGTGCTATCCTTCCTCTATGTTTGCCAAGCCCCGCGCTGAACTCTTGTCTTCTCTTCCCGCCTTACACGTACTCCTTCTCCCGTATCCACTAACTTCCATGGAATCATATCGTTTACCGACCCCCACCCACTAACGGGGGGTGGGCTACTCTCCCCACTTTGGAACTCCACCCCCGCCTCCAAAGTCCGCACGCACGCCTGTGCTATTATCGCTGCTGCTGCCTTTCCCTCTGCGAAGAAAGCGAGCCAGGAATGACCGCGCGTATCCTCGACGGCGCCAAAATCCGCGATCAGATTTTCGCTGAGCTCAGCGACGAAGTCCGCTTGCTCACCGCCGCCGGGGTTCGCCCGGGACTCGCCGCCGTACTGGTCGGCGAAAATCCCGCCTCGCAGCTCTACGTGAAAAGCAAAATCGCGGCCTGCGAACAGCTTGGCCTCGCCAGCGCGCTCCTTACGCCGCCGGCCACGGTCAACACTCTTGACCTTCTCGCTGTTATTGAAGACCTCAATCGCGACAATGATGTTGACGGCATTCTCGTGCAGCTCCCTCTTCCCCCTCAGGTCGATACCAAGCGCATACTTGAAGCCGTCGATCCCTCCAAAGACGTGGACGGCTTTCATCCCGTCAATCTCGGCCGTCTGGTCAGTGGACGCCCCGGTCTCGTCGCCTGCACGCCTGCTGGCTGCATGGAAATTCTGCGCCGCGACGAAATTCAGATCGAGGGCGCCAACGCCGTTGTCCTCGGCCGCAGCGACATCGTCGGCAAGCCCATGGCGCTTCTTCTGATGCACGCCAACGCCACCGTCACGATTTGCCATTCCAAAACGCGCGGCCTGCCCGATGTCCTTCGCCGCGCGGATATCGTCGTCGCCGCCATGGGGAAAGCGGGCTTCGTCGAACCGGACTGGATCAAGCCCGGCGCCGCCGTAATCGACGTGGGCACCAACCGCATCACCGACGCCAAGGAAGCCGAGCGTCTCTTCCGCGATTTTCCCGATCGCCTCGAAAAATTCCGCGCCAAAGGCAGCGCTCTCGTCGGCGACGTCCATCCTGGCGCCATCCACATTGCCGGAGCGCTCACTCCCGTCCCCGGCGGCGTCGGTCCCATGACCATCACCATGCTGATGAGCAACACTGTCAAAGCCGCGCGCTTCCGCCGCGCCTCGCCAAAATTTTCCGCGACGCAATCCACGGCTTCGGCGCGATAATCGAAAAATAAATGCTCCGACTTGGCCTCACCGGCGGCATCGCCAGCGGCAAAAGCGCCGTCGCCGCCATGCTCCGCGAAATGGGCTTCGCGGTTCTGGACGCCGACGGGCTGGCCCACAAGCTCATCGAACCGGGCCAGCCCGCCTACGCTGAAGTTCTCAAGGAATTCGGACCCTCAATCGTGGATCCATCGGGCCGGGTAGACCGCGCAAAACTCGGCGCGATTGTCTTTGCGGATCAGGCGAAACTCGATCGCCTCAACGCCATCGTGCATCCGCGCGTCGCCGAAGTCGTCTTCAGCCAATTCGAGGCCTGGCGGCGCAGTGGAGTGCGCGACGCAGTTTTCGTCGAAGCCGCGCTGCTCGTCGAATCCGGCATTCACAAAAAACTCGACGGCCTGGTGGTTTGCTGGTGCACACCGGAACAGCAACTCGAACGCCTCCTCGCGCGGGGGCTCAGCGAAACCGAAGCCCGCCGCCGCATCACCGTCCAGCTTCCTGTAGAAGAAAAGTTGCGTCTCGCTACGGAAAAAATCGACTGTTCCGGCACTCTCGAAGAAACGCGGAGCCAGGTCGAAGCTCTCGCCACCAAACTCCGCTGCACCCAGACGGCGCGGTGACCTGTTTCAGAATTTTTCTTATACTATTAGCATCGAGGATCAGAAGGGACGACAGCCATGACCGCAGTAAGCACATCCCACCGGACTCGCATCATTCTCGCCGCGCTGGTGCTGATTCTCGGGGCGTTTTGGGCCGGCTCGCGATTCGGTCCTCACCAGCCCACCAGCGTCGAAGCCTTGCCTCTCGGCGGCGCAAACGCTGCGAAGTCCATCGCGCAAAGAGATGCTGCGCTGACCGACGATGAATCCATCAACGTGCGCATTTACCGGCAAGCCTCACCGGCGGTAGCGAATATACTTACCAAAGCTACCGAATATGATTTCTTTATGGATCCGGTTCCCGTGGAAGGGGCCGGCTCGGGTTTCTTGATTGATCCGCGCGGCTATATCCTTACCAACTTTCACGTTGTCGAAGGCGCCCAATCCATCGAAGTGGTGCTCGGCGATCAATCCCGCTACCCCGCAAAATTTATCGGAGCCGACCAGCGCAATGATGTCGCTCTCGTGAAAATCGAGCCCAAGGGAAAACATCTCGTCGCGCTGTCGCTGGGAGATTCGGGAACGCTCCAGGTGGGCCAAAAAGTCCTTGCGATCGGCAACCCTTTCGGTTTCCAGTCCACGCTCACGACCGGCGTTGTCAGCGCGCTTGGGCGCACGGTGCAGACCAGCCAGACCACTTTCATTGACGAAGCCATTCAAACGGATGCGGCCATCAACCGCGGCAATTCCGGCGGCCCGCTGATCAATACGCACGGCGAAGTCATCGGCATCAACTCCGCGATCTACACGCCCACGGGCACGACAGCGGGCATCGGGTTCGCCATTCCCATCAACACAGCGAAGAACATTGCCAACGATCTCATCACCGATGGCCGCGTCCATCGTGCTTTTCTCGGCGTTGAAACGCTATCAGTGAATGGTTGGCTCAGTGAAGCGCTCGATCTGCCCGTGAAAGAAGGCTTGCTTGTGGAGAGAGCCACCAAGGGCGGGCCGGCCGCGAACTCCGGAATTCGCGGCGGCGATCGCGTGGCGGCAGCTGGGATGCGCAGGATCTACATCGGTGGCGACGTCATCGTGGCAATCGACAACCAGAAAGTCGCAAGCCAGCTCGACGTCAACCTCGCCCTCAATCACAAGCGGCCCGGCGACAGCGTCACCGTGACGCTTTATCGCGGCGGCAAAAAAATGGATGTGCCGGTCAAGCTCGGCGAACGCACCGGAACCTGAACGTATTGTGGAGTCAATGGTACGCGGCGCGCATCAGTCGATCGTCATGCGCTCAGTGATTAAAATCAGCGCGAATTCTATCTCGCTCTGAATCGCTAAGCGAAAACCAGCCCTCCGCGATGTCCCGCACGCGTTCCAGCTCGCGCTGCATCTCCGCGTGCTTGGCTTCCATGACTTCGGGAGTGGCCTCGGTCGGAACATAAATTGGTGGCGCAAACAAAATCACCGTTCGCGCAAATGGTTTGGGCAGCAGAAAATGGTCCCACGTTTTCTCGAATGTTTTTCCTCGATCCACGCCAATGTGGAATACCATGATGGGGCATCCGCTTTTGCGCGCCAACATAACTGGCCCAGGCTTGGCGATGTAGCGCGGGCCGCGCGGTCCATCGATCGTAAACGCGCAATCCACGCCTTCTTCCAGACGGCGCGTCATCACAGCGAGTCCGCGCAATCCGCCGCGCGAAGAGCTGCCTTGCGCGGTGCCGAATCCCAGCCACTCAATCACTTTGCGCGTCCATTGCCCGTCAAACGCCGTGGTGTTCATCACCACGACGCCGTGATTCCGGTACCACCACACAATGGGGAGGATGATGCGGTGCCAGAACGCCCAGATACATTGCTTCTTCGCCGCGTACACACGTTCGGCGTGCTGCCAGCCGAGCACTTCGTATCGAAGCGTCGGGCCCAGCATTCGAATCACGCTGTACACCGCAGCCGCGATGAAGGGAATCTGGATCCGCCGCGACCACGGTAGTTCCGGCAGCCGCGTGTCGTAATGCAGGCTTACGGCTTCCTGCTCGGTTTTCTTGGCGGCTTCCACGCCTGCGTCCGGTGTGGTCATCTATAGGCGGCTGCTGAGCCGCAGACGTATAGTATAGGTGAGACTTTCCGGCTGCGTGGCTGGGAGAATCATGGAATGAAGGCCTTTTTCAATTCCATTCCGTGCCGGCGCCGCGCCGCGATTGCGGCAGCCTGCGGGGCCGTCGTCTGCGTTGCGCTGATCGCCGCGGCCGCTGCGCGTCCCGACCAACCGTCTTCCGACTCAGTGGGAACTATTGATGGCGAGGCCATCGCCGTCACTGGACCGACGAGCGTCGAGCTGGTCCGCGGCCAGATGAAAACTGTTCTGCACAGCGGCAGCGACGTGCGCGTCAATTCTGGGGCTGCGCGGATCGATCTTGTGGAAGGCGGCCAAGTCAGCATTTGCGGTCCGGCGCACCTGTCCGTTCTCAAGTCCGGAGGCTCGCTGACCATCGCTCTCGACACCGGCACGGTTCGCGTGCACGTCGAACACGAACTCCCACTTACGATTTATACTCCGCTGATCCAGGCGCAAACCGTAGCCATCGGCAATGGGCCGCGGGACGCCCTTGTTGGATTCGACTCCTCCGGAGCCATGTGCATCCGCGCCAATCTCGGCGCCATCCGTGTGGAGCAGCAGTTGACCGGACAGAGCGTTATTATCCCGCAGACCGGCGATGTTTTCCTCTTTAACGGGCAGCTTGAGCAGTTGCGTACCAGCGCCGGCCACTGCAGCTGCGAATTACAAGTCGCAAGAGCAACTCCGCCGCCGCAGCCCGCAGCCAGCCAACCCGTGGCCGCAGAAGCATCCGCCGCAAAAGAGGAACCCATTTACCAGGTCTTTGTGCCGCCGCTGATCTTCAACGCAAGCGCCGAGGTGCAGCCGGATATCGATCCGAGCTTGATCGTTATTGTTCGACGGGTGCGCGTGCGGCCCACGCTCATTTTCCAGGGCCGCGTTGAAGGCAATGCCGTGGCCAGCGCACCAACTCCGCCGCTCGCTTCCAAACCTGCGCCCGCAGAAGACGCTGCAAACTCTCCCAAGCCTTCTGCCCCTGCAAACAACTCTTTAGTCAATCGCGTGCGTAATTTCGTCCGCAAGTTGTGGCCCAGCGGTTCGTGACCGGAATTACGACGATCAAAGACGACGGGAGTTTCGTTGCTTGCGCGGGTCTGAAAGGGAGAAGGCGACGGCTACATGCCCTCGTAGTTCGGGCCGCCGCCGCCCTCCGGAACCACCCAATCGATGATCTGATACGGGTCGGCAATGTCGCAGGTTTTGCAGTGCACGCAGTTCGCGGCATTGATTTTCAGCTTCACGCCGCCGTTCGCTTCTTTGGCCATTTCGTACACGGCCGCGGGACAAAAATACTGGCACGGATTGCCGTATTCCACGACGCATTTCGTCGCGCAGATATTGGGATCCGCAACTTTCAGATGGCACGGCTGATCTTCTTCATGCCGCGTTCCGGAGTGATAGACGTCCGTGAGGCGATCGAAGGTGAGCTTGCCATCACCTTTGAATCTTTCCGGAGCCGGGCGTCCGTTGATTTTCTTATAGGCTTCGTGACCCGCATGCGCCCGCATGGGATCGATCAATCCGCGTCCGCCGGTCATTTGCTGGAATGCGGTGTGAACAAATCCGCGGAACATTCCATGCTGGAACGATTGATGAAAATTCCGCACGTGCCATAATTCTTTTTTGATGTAGCTCTGCTCGATTTTTTTTGGGAAGGCGCTCAGAGTTTTCGAGGAAGTATCGCCCGCCTTCAGCGCATCGAAAATCGTTTCGGCGGCCAGCATCCCGCTCTTCATCGCAAGGTGAATGCCCTTTAGCCTCTGCGAATCGAGAAAACTTCCCGAGTCGCCGATAATCAGCCCGCCGTCGAGATAATTCCGCGGCATCGCGTACCAGCCGCCGTACGGCAGCGATTTTGCGCCGTAGCGCACCAGCTTCCCGCCATCGAGAAGTTTCTTGAGAAAAGGATGCGTTTTCCAAGTTTGAAACGCGGCGTGCGGATCGAACTGCGGATCCGCGTACTCCAGCGCGAGAACTAGTCCGATGGATACGCGATTGTTCGACAGCCCGTAAATCCAGCCGCCGCCGTACATATCCGTGGAAACCGGCCAGCCCAGCGTGTGCGCGACGTAGCCCGGCGCGATGCGCCCCGGCTGCACATCCCACAATTCCTTGATGCCGATGCCGTAACTTTGGGGATTGATGTTGTCCAGTTTTTTCGCGGCCACAAGCTTTTTGGTGAGCGAGCCGCGCGTGCCTTCCGCCAGGACAGCGACTTTTGCACGCAATTCGTAACCCGGCGTGAAGTTGTCCTTTGGCTTGCCAGTTTTGTCGAGGCCCTTGTCTTCGGTGATGACTCCGGCGATGCCCTCGCCTTGGTACACCAGCTCCGCGCCGCCGAACTCCTTGAACACGTTGACACCCGCGGCTTCCACCAGCCCGCCGAGCCACTTGGTCATTTTGCTGAGTGAGACCACGTAATTGCCTTTGTTTTGGAAGGGCGGAGGCGTGATTGGGAAACGGAACGAAGAGTTTTTCGTGAAAAGGAGAGCCGCGGAGTCCGTCACTGGCGTATCCAGCGGAGCGCTTTTTTCAAAACCCGGCACTAGTTCGGCCAACGCCTTTGGATTCATGATGGCGCCGGAAAGCTGGTGCGCTCCAATTTCGCGTCCTTTTTCGAGCACATAAATAGTTTCCGCGGAAAGCTGCGGCCCGTTCTTGCCCGCGCCGCTGGATTCGTTGTGCTTTTTGATGAGATTCGCGAGATGCAACGCGCAGGAAAGGCCAGCGGGGCCGGCGCCAACGATCAATACGTCCGCTTCCAGTTGCTCGCGCTGTACGGTCACTGAATCATTCTAGCAGAGTGGAAATACAAGACCGACATGCGCATTGTTTGTCCGGGCACGCGGGCCGTTAACAAACAGTCTTGTGAATTATCATATGAAATGGCCGTCGTTGGTGTATGGAGGCTGTTCCTCGATGAAGAAGGTTGTGGCAGCGAGCTTAGTGCTTGTCGGAATTGTGCTGATAGGACTCTTTTTGTCCTGCATACTCCTTCCAGCACGGAACCTGGGGTATGTGGACTCAGCGATTGGTCGCTTCGTATCCTGAACAACGGTCTACATGAATATGCGACGGCTCATCCATTAAAGGGATTCCCGGAAACTCTCCAAGATTTATACACGAGTGTGTTGATCGATGAAACGCTCGCCTGGGGAGCGAAAAATCACTATAAGTTCAGCTATCTTCCGGAAATTCTCCCCGTAAACGGAAGCATCGATCGATATCAGATTCATGCCCAGCCAATGGATGGCGGCAACGGGCTGTATTTCTTCACGGACCAAAGTGGGGTAATTCGCTACAAAGAGGGCGCACCAGCAAACCAATTAAGCTCCGCCTTGTAGAGGGGCCGAAGAGAATTCTCAAATCCATCCTTGTGTCCTACGCGCTTTTGAGTTTTTGCAGCTCTTCTGTCAGGGCGGGCATGATTTCGAAGATGTCGGCGACCACGCCGTAGTCGGCAATTTCGAAGATGGGAGCGTTCGAATCCTTGTTGACGGCGACGATGGTGCGGGCGCCCTTCATGCCGACGACGTGCTGAATCGCGCCACTGATGCCCAAGGCGAGATAGAGTTTCGGCGCGATGGTCTGCCCCGAACTGCCTATCTGGCGCTCCATGGGGAGCCAGCCCTCATCACAAATCGGACGCGATGCGGCGATCTCGCCGCCCAGCGCTTTCGCCAGCGCTTCGGCTTGCGGAATATTTTCGGGGGCTTTGATGCCGCGGCCGATGGCGACGATCAGCGGCGCTTGCGTCAGGTCTACTGCTGATTTCGCTTCCTTGAAGAGGTCGAGCGGCTTGGTGCGAATCTGCTCCGCGCTCAGCGAGACGGCCAGAGAGTTTACGGGCGCTTTTCCGGAAGGATGCGCTGCGAGCAGATCGGCGCGAAACGCTCCCGACTGGAATGAGGCGAACCATGGCGCCGCACCGGTAAACGTGACGTCGGCAGCGGTTTTGCCCTGAAACATCTGGCGAACGAAAATGAGTTTGCCGCTTTCATTGCGATAACCGATGCAGTCGCCGATCATGCCCTTACCGAGTATAGCCGCAAGTTTCGGCGCGAAGTCGCGCACCTGATAGGTGTGCGGAAACAGAACCAAATCCGGCTTGGCGCTGTCGATTACTTGTTTGAGCGCAATGCAATAGCCATCGGGCGTGTACGCTTCGAGCAGGTCATGCTCGACGGTCAGGACTTCGGCGACATTTTTCGCGGCCAGTTCGTTCGCGAACGCTGCGACACCTTTTCCAATCACCAGACCGCTCACCGCGCTCGACGTATCTTTGGCGATTTGCTGCGCCGCCGCCAGCGTCTCGAAACTGGCATTGTTCCACTTGCCTTGCCGGAGCTCCGTGATGACAAGTATTTTCATGGCTAGATCACGCGCGCTTCGAATCTCAATTTTTCGACGAGCTTTGTTGCTACTTCTTTGGGAGTGCCGGTCAGAAATTCCGTTTTCTTCGTTTTTGTAGGGACGTAAATTTTTTCGATCTTTTGAGTGGGCTCATGCGAGACACCGAGGGACTCGCGCGTGAGCGTGGCAATCTCTTTTTTCTTGGCGGCCATGATGCCTTTCAGCGTCGCGTAGCGCACTTTGTTGATGCCGGATTGAATCGAGAGGACTGCCGGCACCGGACACTCGATGTGCTGAAACCATCCGGCTTCCAATTCTCTTTTCAACTTCATTCTGCCGTTGTTGACTTCGATGGCCATGATGATGGTCGCATGCGGAAGATCGAGCAGGCCGGCCAGCAGCACGCCGGTTTGACCGAAGCCGTGGTCATCGCTCTGCAATCCAGTGAGCACCAAATCGGCCTTTTCCTTGCGAATCGCAGCGGCCAGGGACTTCGCCGAGCCCAGCGGATCGAGCTGCGCGAAATTGTTGTCCATAACATGAATCGCGCGGTCCGCGCCTTTGGCGAGCGCTTCCTTGATCGTTTGCTTCACGCGCTCCGGGCCCATCGATAGCGCGATGACTTCCCCTCCGTGTTTTTCCTTGAGCCGCAAGGCCTCTTCAAGAGCGTAGCTGTCCGGCTCGTTCATTTCGAAGCCGATGTCAGATTCCTTGATCCAATTTCCGGCGATGGCCAGAGGCGCATCTTTCGCGGGAACTTGCTTGATGCACACGATGATGTTCACAAGATTGTTCCTTCTCTGGCTCTAAAACTAATCGTGACACGCAGAAGGGAAGTTATTTGCCGGACCAACGCTTAAAAATCAGCGCGGCGTTGGTGCCGCCAAAACCAAACGAATTCGAAAGCGCGTACTCAAACGACGATTTGCGCGCATGATTCGGCACATAGTCCAGATCGCATTCGGGATCGGGAGTCTCCAGATTGATAGTAGGGGGCAGAATCTGATCGCGAAGAGCGAGCACGCTGATGCCGGCTTCCAAACCTCCCGCGCCCCCCAGCAAATGTCCGGTCATGGACTTCGTGGAACTAATGGGCACTCTTTTCGCGCGTTCGCCGAAAACCCTTTTCAGGGCACGCGTCTCGATCACATCGCCGATGGGAGTCGAAGTGCCGTGCGCATTGACGTAGCCAATGTCGTCCGGCGAGAGCTTCGCATCCTTGATCGCCGCACGCATCACGCGGTAGGCGCCGTCACCATTTTCGGCGGGCTGCGTGATGTGGTAAGCATCGCCGGACATTCCGTAACCGACAATCTCGGCGAGGATCGGCGCATTGCGCTTCTGCGCGTGCTCCAGAGATTCCAGAGTCAGAATACCGGCGCCTTCGCCCACGACAAAGCCATCGCGGCCGGCATCCCACGGGCGGCTGGCGCGCGCGGGATCGTCGTTGCGAGTCGAAAGCGCCTTCATGGACGCGAATCCGCCCACGCCCATGGGCGTAATGGTGGCTTCCGTGCCACCGCAGATCATCATCTCCGCAGCGCCGCGCTCAATAATTTTAAAGGAATCGCCGATGGCGTGCGCGGAAGCGGAGCAGGCCGTGGCGGTGGCGGAATTCGGTCCGCGCGCACCGTAACGAATCGAGATGTGTCCCGAAGCAAGATTGACAATTGCGGAAGGAATAAAGAAGGGGGAAATCTTGCCTGGCCCGCCTTGGACCAGCTTCCAGTGCTCGCGCTCGATGATGTCAAACCCGCCAATTCCTGAAGAAACGTAAACGCCGACTTCGTCAAGGTCTGAGTCTTCCTTCTTCCAGTTTGCAGACTTCACGGCAAAATCCGCAGCGGCCAGCGCCACCTGGATGAAGCGGCCCATCTTCTTCAGTTCTTTTTTCTCAATCCACTGGAAAGGATCGAAGTTTTTGATTTCGCCGGCGATTTTACAGTCGAAGCCATTCGTATCGAACTGGGTGATCAGGCCAATGCCGCTCTTCCCAGCGAGGAGGTTTTTCCAGCTTTCCTCCGTGCCGATACCCAGCGCGCAGACCAGTCCAACACCCGTGACCACCACTCGGCGAGTCAACTCTTCCATGCTCCCTGTTGAGATGTGAATTCCGTGGCTTACTTACCTTTGGCGTGTTTGTCGATGTATTCGACGGCGTCCTTGACGGTAGTCATTTTTTCGGCGTCTTCATCCGGCACTTCGATGCCGAAGGCTTCTTCAAACGCCATCACCAATTCCACCTGGTCGAGCGAATCCGCACCCAAGTCGTCCACGAAGGACGCCGTGGGGGTGACTTCCGCTTCATCCACGCCGAGTTGCTCGACGATAATCTGCTTAACGCGTTCCTCTACGCTGGCCATTCCTGTTCCTCCGCGATCGTTAAATCGCCCTGTCTATAGACTTGTGTCTTCGTTTTCCAGGCTTATTTGCCTGCACTACGCGCGCGGAGTACAGCCGCGCCAAAATCGTTGGTTTGGGCCCCTCTGAGCAACTTGCCCATTCTATT
>Ga0066659_10001207_pt1 | contig 11054 bp, 11 predicted proteins | sample GraSoiAngelo_108_FD_75176 | JGI IMG/M metagenome (GOLD analysis project Ga0066659, IMG submission 75176) | Grasslands soil microbial communities from the Angelo Coastal Reserve, California, USA - 14_0903_09_40cm | ecosystem: Environmental > Terrestrial > Soil > Grasslands | place: USA... | reverse complement strand
TGCTGCAGCAATCGCTTACTGATACCGGTCGCACCCGGATAATCGGCTTCGCGCCAGTCCTTGATCCTGGGCCTGATCTGGTTGACGAGTGGAAGCTCGATGAATATGCCCGGATCATCAAACGAACGGGAACTCTCGGATGCCCGAACATAGCCCGCGTTTCGGCGTTCCGGTTCGAGCGTAAAGAGCCGCGTCTCGCGGTGATACCGCCAGTGCCGAGTCGGCTCCTCGTACGGAGAATTGATGATGAGTTGATCGATAGTCGCCGTGCCGGTTGCGACTTCTGGCATCACTTCACCTCGACCACTTTCAAACTCTCAATTCCCCGATCATCGATGACCTTAACTGCCACTCTCTGGTGCGGCCCCGGTTCGAACGGCAGGGAAATTTTCCTGCGATAAGCCTCAATTAGTTCGGGATCAATCTCTGCCTTTAAGTTTCGTGCCAACCGTGCCCAGCCGCCATCCTCGTCCGCCATTGGGAAGAAGACCTGGCGGGGATAAAGACTGCGGCCATCGTAGTCGGTATCGAACAGCCACATCGCGATCTTTGAAGTGTCGCCGGACTCGATTGTGCCCGTGCGGGTGTTGTAATAGTCGAAGCCTCGGACCTCGACTTCCCATTTGCCTTTGTGGTCGCCCTTCGTGATTTGCCGCAAATCGACATCAGGGCGCCCGACCAGCCAGAAGCTCTGGTTCGAAGCTCGCTTCTTCTTCAAGTCCTCCGTGAGCAGATCGGCATTCATCTGGGCAGTCAAGAATGTCATACCCGTCTTTTCTTTGGTCATTCCGTCGATATCTTTGGCAGCCTCTGGATCGAACTCGAAGGCAGCAAACACAAGGATGGCGGGTTTCGGACTTAGCGTTCGTGCCTCTTCCCATGCCAGCTCTACTTGTCGTTGTTCCAGCAAGTTGTGCTCCGGTCCGAAGGAGATGACTACACGCTCCGGGTTGACTCCTTTAGTTTCGGCATCAGCATGCAGCCATCGTGTTCCGGCCAATGGCTCAACGCGCGAAAAATCAATGTGGTGCCCGCCTTTACCGCGAAGGCCAGTCTTCAACAGTTCATCGCGCCACTCAGTGTGCCGAAGTGTAGGACCAGAACGGGCGATCGAAGCATCCGGAAGAGCAGGAGGAGCCTCAAATTCATCGAGGGATTTGACCGTCGGTGCAGGTACGGCCTCAACTGTGAACGGTCCTGTAACCCTCACGCGGTTCTTCTCAATGAGGGGCTTGTCATAGAGCGTTTCCTGCTCGGCGCAACGGGCAATCGCAGCCGCGATCTCTTCGCCGGTCATGCTTTCGCGAATCTCGGAATTGTTGGCAATCGATTTGAGGGTAACGTGGGGGACCGTTTTATAGCGGAATCCGCTAGCAACGCCCTCTTCGGGATGTGCTAGCTCGTAATAGTCGAAATCGGCGGCCATGAGGCGTTGCTTGGCTAGTGTGATGGCGACGCGTGAGGTATCGCATGTAATCCAGCGCCGTCCCCACTGCTCGGCCACGTAGGCAGTCGTACCTGAGCCGCAGGTAGGATCGAAGACGAGCTCACCGGGGTCGGTGGTCATCAGGAGGCATCGCTGCACTATTTTGGGGTTAGTTTGAACTACGAATATCCTTTCTGTAGCGCCGCCCAGGTCAGCCCAGATGTTATTTAGTGGGTAAGCGGGAAAATCGTCTAGGTAACGAACGTAGCGCAATGCATTCTTCTGCCCAAAGAGCCGATTCGCGATCGCGAGTTTCTTCATACCATCTTCGTTCGTCTTCCAGCGACTTTTTTCACTGGGTAGGTAGGTCTTACCAGCAACGGTCACAGGGAACCAACACGCGGCGCCGGGACCTTTTTCACGTCCCATACTCGCGGACTGAAGGTCGCCAGCCATGAAGAGCCTTGCACCCGTCGGTATTAATGTAACGTCTTCTCTTTCTTCCTCGTTCAAAGCTCTTCTGACGCCGTCTCTCAGTTCCACTGCGTTGTAGTGTTCTGTACCAGTGCGTCCGACTTCTTTTTCTATGAATATCTCGCGATACTTGAGCTTTCCAATTGACCGTGCATACCACAGCATGTAGTCCGCCACCCCGCCAAGATAAAGGCTCGTAGCGCTAGTTGTCTTTCGGATAGTTATCACCGAAACAAAATTCGAGGCTCCAAAGACTTCATCCAGCAGTACTCGTGCAAGATGGAGATTTTGATCACCGATCTGCAGAAAGCATGAGCCAGTTTCGTGAAGCGCTTCCTTCAGGAGAAGTAGTCGATCTCGTAAATATGTGAGATAGGAATGGATACCAAGCTCCCATGTATCTCGGAATGCGCGAACCATTTCTGGCTCCTGCGTCAAATCATCGTCCTTACCGTCTGTAACATCTCGTTTGTTGACGAATGGTTGAAAATTCGATCCGTATTTAATTCCGTACGGCGGGTCGACGTACGCCATTTGCACCTGGCCCGCCATCCCTTCCTTTTCGAGTAGCGAATTCATTACCAGCAGTGAGTCGCCAGCAATAAGGCGATTTGACCAGCCGTGAGCGTGCCTGTAGAAGTCAATTGCTTCGCGCAACGGTAGATTTTCTTCGCGGCGCTCGAACAGTGACGGCTGGATAGGGACACCGATGCCGTTGCGCTTGCGGACTGCCTCGATGATTGTGTGAGGATCGATCCTCTCGTGGACGTGCAGGGAAACGGTCGGCACTTCGAACGAGGTGTGCTCTTTCTTCCTCGCCCATACAAGCTGCGGATCAAGGTGCGGATCGTAATCCAGATCCTTGCCCGGTTTTACGGTCGGGACGGGTTGAACGTAGTCGTACACCCTGTGGGCTGGGAGGGGCGGGTCAGTCTCTGGCGTGACCAACCCCACGGGCGGGTTGTTGATACGCTTCTTGTCGCTGTGCTCGTAGCGTTCAATCGAGCGTTTCGGCGGCTTCCCGCCGCTCGTTTTCCCTCGCGGCATCTACTGTTTTACCTCTTCGCGTGTGCGCGGTTTTGGGAGAACGAAAAATTCTATTCTGCGAGAGTTCGAAGTACCAGTATCGAGCATTGTCCCGCTAGGGGAGGTTTGATAGCGATTTGGGCCGTAATTCGTCAATTCGCAAAAACGTACAATTCCCGAGGCACGAAGATAAGTAAAGTGTAGATGGTTTGGCATCAGCCGCAGGCAGGGGGACTGCTCGTGTGGACTCAGGCAACCGGAAGGACCTTCAACCAGCGGTACCTGAGACACCTTCGCCCCAACAACAGTCGCTTATCAGTTGGGCGTGCTCGACAGCCTAACCGACAACAATTCCGGTTGTTCCCTTGTCCGCCACGCCCCCGGTCTAAAGTCCAAAATTAGGTGGACGGCACAGAATTCGCCTTTGGTTCGCTGCGTCGCGCAACGCTCTGGCGGCTTCGTCCTTTTTCTTGTTGGTCCAGTGAGCGTATCCTGTCAGGATCGCATGCGCGTCGGCGAACGCGCCCCAATCCTCGTCCCTTTGCGGTGAGACGCCCAATTCTGTGGCAGCCGCATCTTCCACCGTAATTTGTGCGAGGCCGTGTTCAGGTTTTAGTAAGCGGAAGGCGTCAAAAGACGATGAAGGAATTAATTTGGCGATGCCAACAGAGGCTTCCGGGTCACGTCGAAGGCTGAATGCGCCACTGTTTACAGTTCCATCCCCGTTGAAAGAGGACCTGTGAACAAATCTGTAAAGATAGTCGTTCGCGTCGAGCGATAAACCCGAAGAACTCAAGCCGCAAGCCACTCCAATTCGCGCTCAACCACTGGAGGCTCGATGACCTGATATTCGGATTCAACTGCTGTCAGCGGGTGCCACTTCTGCCCCTCTATTGATTTGCCAAGAATCGTTAAAAACAATTCTTTCTCCCCGTTCACCATTTCAAAGCGAATGCTGCCGTCGTCCAGCGGCACGATGTTAGGTTGCTTGCGAATGTCATTCCTAACAAAGAACAGCCAAATCTTCTCTAAGGCATCACGAGCCGTATCCAGCGTCTCGCTACTGAATGCTAGCGCACCAGCGCCGTTCCAATTAGGTTCCCACTGCTGAAAATCATTCAATGACTTGGCAGCGTCGAAAACCCAAGGGTGCGACATCGACTGAACCGACGGACCTAGAAGCAATACTTCAGTTGTAGGAAAGTCCCATTGGTTGAACAGAAATGTGTCAAAAGTCTGCTTCGGGATTCGGAGAGGCGAGGCAGCAGTCATGCCCTCCATGAGCACGTTAATCGTGAGCAGCGAGTGAAAAGACTCCAGCGGAATCAGGGGCGTCATAGGCCGAGACAGTTCGGACACTGCAGTTGGGCTAAACAGATGGCGTCGATACAAGCAGAAAACATCACCCATAGCTGGCAAGTCTTGCAACTCAGCAAGCGTCACGCTCTTCGATGAGTGTGCGGGCAGAGTTAAGACGTTCGTCCCCATTCTTTGTGTGCCTCGCTAGTCGTCAAGTCTGTAAATCCGCGCACAATCCATTCGTGCGCAGTGTGAAACCATTCCTTCAGCGTGTACTTGGATGATGCAGGACCAGCGCACGCCATATTTAACACAAGCAAGTCTGTTGCGTCCGGTCGTTTCGCATGGCTCACGTTCGCACTGAAGATTCCCTTGGAATCTGGAATCTGGAATTGCCATACACCACTCACCGAAGTTGGGGCGGGGAGGAATTCGGGGTTAAGACCTTCCCATCTGAACATCTTTACCTTTGCTTCCAACTCAGGACTGAACGCCTGGCCCTTCATTTCAAGATGATTTACGTACGTCAATTCATATCGGCTGGGAATCAAGCTCCCAACACCAGCCAATTCTGCAAATTCGGAGAAAGCTCCCCACGCCTGCTGAAACTTTTCAAAGACCGCCGCAAAGCGGGGATACTGGTCTCCTCTCTCGACCTTGCGCCAATTCAAATTAAATCGGGTGTCCTGCAGCTGAACAACATAACGTTGGTCATTAGACAGGAGAAACACACGCCGTAAAGGCGGCATCAGAAGCATTTCCACGGTCGGCGTTTCGGCTATATTAGGCAAAGGCGGCATGTCCCGTGTAATTGGGTAATCGCCCTTCACCTTTGCCCAAAACTCACCGAAGTGCCGTGTCTGAATGCCTCTCAAAGCAGAGAATTGTATGCCCGCGACCACCTCCAACACGGGCGGCCTACCGTATTCGGGCAACGGCCGGGGACTGTTCAATATTGACCTTTTTTAGCCGAAACAGCTTGGGGAGGGTATTGCGTCTGCGCTAAGCACATCTAGGTACAAGTATAACCCGTCGTCGTCTCCTAAGTGAAATTCGCCTCCACCTACCGTCGCCTCTCTTGGGGAGCACCATGAAACGTGCGCCCCTTATTCCAGCCTATTGCTTCGGATCAAGCGGCGAAGCACACAGCAATCGCTGTGGTCCGAAGCGGTAGCCCGAATGCTTCGAAGGCCTTTTTCCGAGCATCCGCGAGCACTCTGAAGCAAACATCCAACGACAGGACATTACCACAACAATTCTATTAAACGTCGCACCTAGAAATTGTTCGGATTCCGCGCGGGCTGGGTCTCGCGGCCCAGTCGCGAAGAAAGCAAAACTGAAATACGACTGAACATCCCTGCCTGATCAAAGTGATTTAGTCGTTCGCCTTCATTACTTCCTATTCCGCTGGTCCCGAGAATTGTCCGGTTTTTGACATCGCCTGCAGGCAGGACGCGTCCGTTTGTCTTCAGATACCCGCTCAGGAAGCTAGCTGGTTTGAAGCGGCCCGCCCACCATTGACCGTTGAAGTTTCCGATCCCATTGCAGCACGGGCTGGGAGCGGAAAGGTGTGCTACGTCATTTACACCCCGGAGAGTGACGTCGCTTCCACATTTTCTGAACGGAAGAAAAGGCAGCTATGTTCGCAGATGAGTTCAGCACCCGTTTCGAGGCACGTTTGGCGGATGAGACTGAACTCCGGCATCTCCTTGATCGTCGGAAGTTGATTCGAGACCTGCAATCGTCAGAAAGAAGGATCGGAACTCGACGACCATGTGGCGTTCTCAATTCCTTCAACCTGCGAGGCGTTGCATGAGAAGCCTGACGGGGCATTGCGATGGACATACTTCCATACGTCTTCTTTTCGGTGAACTGGCCAGATCTGATTGACAGCCAGGGAAAGCTGGAGGCCCTGGTTCGGGACGGCTACCAGTACAATTCCTGGCCTCGACCAGGCAACCTTAAGATCTGAGTGGTCGCAGCTAAGCTCAGGCTATCGTCATTTCCTTCGTCCTGCTAGCGATCCTTCGGCACCACGCGATTGGTTACCAAGGTCGAACCACCCTCGCTGGGGAGATGGTCCCCTGCCAGCCTGCTCGTCAGACCCAGCTTGTCAGCGCATTACTCCCCCAGGATGAATGACATAGGCGACCGGCTGACAAGCTGACAAACAAACGAGGAATACACCCCCCTAGAGAGTAAGGAGTACACCCTCTGGGAACATTCCCACCATCCAGCTTTCATTACGTAGGTATCCTTCTCTTCTTCTCTTGTCAGTTTCTTTACTTCTTAACTATCTCTTCTTCTCTTGTCAGTTTCTTTACTTCTTAACTATATCTATATCTATCTAAAAGACTTTGAGGCTGACGAGCCTCCTGACGAGATCCTGACAAGATGCTGACAAGCCTCCCCATGGGGACGCTTTGTCAGTTCAGTTCTCGGCGTCATCATCGGGCCGGAAAAACCCTACAAAGCGGAGCTTCTCTTTGTGGTTCAATAATTCCTCCAGCGCCCTGTCGCCCTTGGCGGCGGACTCACGGACGACTCGAAACGATGGACAGTCGATTTCCTTCAAACGCGAGGAAAGCGCTTGCGAAGTTCTCGGAAAGGACTGCGGGTCGCGCTGTTTTCCCCAGTCAATCAGCGCGGCATAGTTAGTGATATAGAGCGTGCCAGCGGTTCCGCTTGTATTTGACCCTTTGCTCACGCAACGAGGGCGCAGTGAGCAGAGGATCATCGTCACACCCCGCAGCGTCTCGGTCCGCGAGTTTTTCCTCGATAAATCTTCGTATTAAGTAATCCAAACGGTCGTTTGCAAGTTCAACATCAGACAGCTGACGGTTCCACGTCGCGATCACGCCCTCACTCCAATCGGCAGGTTTTTCTGCCACGTGGGCAAAGGCTCGGAGCAGATTGCACACGGCACGATAGTTGTCCTGGAACCGGGCCGCACCATCTGGCACAATCTCGGGTTCTCTGTTGACGCTCTCTCCCTGCGCCTGCAGGAACCGCATCAACACCAACATCAGCGCTGACATCATCGTGCCGCGCGCTGCCTTTATCTTTTGCAGGTGTTCCTTCGGGCTAAACTTCTTCATCTGTTCTATTTGGAGCGCGTACGACGCGCTAACGCATCGATTCTTTAGTTCCGCCGTGTCCGGTCCTTCGATACTGGTCAGGGACATAACTGGCCTGGCTTTGTTCTTGCGCAACCCGCCAGACGGGTCGGAGCGTGCGCTGTCGCCGCCGGTCGCCATGAATAGCAGCAGATCCTGCAACTCACGGCTCAGATTTCGCTGCTCTCTGTTGTCAAAGAAGAAAATTCCTGTATCCCCGGCGGCGCGGACCGCGGCGGGCGTGTAGTCTCCCCGTACATCGTCGAAACCGAGCAGTGTTGAGAACCAGCGGGCACCCCAGGTTTTCCCGCTTTGGGTGGCGCCGAGATGTTCCGGAATAAAGCGGTCCTGGAAAGCCGGTGCGAATGAAAGGAAAGAGAACGGATTGCATTGCGAGCAACCATGCCATTGCCGGCTCGACAACGGCCTGAAAGTTAACGACCAAGTCCTCAAACAGCTTTAAACCTTCTTTCGGATCGGCGGGGACAAAATCAAAAAGGTGCTGTCCATCTGCAGGTTCGAGAACAATCTGATCGACGTTTTCGCCATTCTTGATCCCTGACCGAATGCCGCCAGCTGACACTTGCAGCAGTGCTCCTTTGACTGGCACATACAGCCGCTTCTCGTCCTTCGACCACGCGGAAAAGCGGCGCAGGATAGATGTGTCCTTAGTGTTCCTGGCGGCGATCATTCTCAGCCAGCGAACAGCGTATCTGCCACTTGGAGAAGCGGTGCCAGGGACCCATCGAGTTGTCATCAGCAATTCGTCCAGCGCGATATTGTTACCATCTGGAGCGTCATCGAGCAGGATCGTCTTGTCGTCTAATCGAATGTAAAAACGGCCCTCTTCATCTCGAAGAAACTTGCCTCTGCGTGCTTTGATTTCGCCGACAATCGCGAGAGCGTGCTTGCGTGCCTGCAGTTCAGTTCGAGATAGAAGCGCCCCACCCTCATCTGACGGCTTTGTCTCCTCGCCGGAAGCTTTCTTGTTCTTGCCCTTTTTCGGTGTGGAGGCTTTTGATTTGTTGCCAACCGATGGGCTTTCGGCAGTCGGGGTTTGTGGATCCAGGGAATTTCCTTCGGCGTTTTCCGCATGGGCGCAATCCGACTCGTCCTTCGTGCCACTCGAATCAGCGGGCTCGGGTATCGGTTTGGCGCTCATTGTCGTTGAGTCCTTACGTGGGCCGAGCCGATGGCGCAATCAGATAGCACCATTCGATGTGGTTGCTGTAACGCACTTGCCTCCGCTGCCGATTGACGATCAGATGTTTTCTTCCTGAAGCCGTGTTGAGTGGATCAACGCTCTGTTTTGCTCACGGTCGCGGTCGCGGTGCTCTTGCTTTGGCCTTTTCCGCCTCGGAGCAAGAAATCTTCAAGCGATCGTGTCGGGATTAAGCGTCTACGGCCTTTAGTTACGGACTTCAGTTCACCTGCTGCGATGGCGTATTGAAGCGTCCTAACGGAGAGGCCGGATTCCTCGGATGCTCGTTTCAATGTCAGGGTGATTGGCATTTGTCTTCCCCATTTTCCTCTGGACTTTCGGGCAGAATTCTGCATAATCGTGCGTAGACATGCAAGTTCAACTTCGTGTCTACGTTATGATCTGGCCTTGCTGCAAAGATGTCAGAATCGATGGTGAGCGGGTGCGCTGTGTCCTCGATTACGGGCGTGCTTATGATTTGATGGATTCATATGTGCGTGCTCCTCACTCGGAGTTTCTCAACATCAAGGGCGAAGAAAGCCTCGCCAAGTTTCTGGAACAATTCGGCCCACTCTATCTGGTGTACAAAGATGGGTCCTCAATCTATCACCCGCGAGAGAGTCTGCCGGAAGCCGTGGGTTCGACCGCTGTCTACTGGGGACTCCAGCGATGGCTTAGATCGCTACTGCGACTGATCGAGAGTTTGAAGCAAGCACGGCGGGTTAGGCAGGCAGTGATGGATTTTCTAGATGCCGATATTTCCTGCTACAAGACGAATCACTCATACCGGCTCAAAGGGCCACCTGGAACGGCCATCGCCGTACTGAAAACAGCTAGGTCCACCAAGTCCACCACACTCCAGGAGTGGTTGCGAGAGGTGGATGACTCAGTCATCCGAGAAGCCGCAGCGGCGGCGATCCAAGCCAGCATCAGCGTGGAAGCTCGACTGCGGGTCGCACTCGCCAAGCGAAAAGCCGAAGTGTCTGCTAGCTTCGTTTTTCGGAGCTTGGGGGATGCGCTCGAATGGATGTGCTGGCAGGACGTGTTCCAAGAGCGGCCGTTGGTGTTTTGCAAGGAATGCTCCCAGGCTTTTCGGCCAGTGACTGCTCACGTACGAAAATTTTGTTCTGAAGAGTGTGGCCACCGTGTCGCTGCTAGGAACTGGCGACGGAAGGATCTGGAAATGAAAAGGAGATTGAAACGTAAGGAGCGTGCCAACTCACGCGTGATCGACGTAAAAGGAAAGGACGAACAATGAAGCACCAGCGCGGAATTTTTGAGAAGGTTCCCGGATCAGGCATGTGGTGGGTTCGTTATGCCGATGCTTCGGGACGTATAAGACGTGAAAAAATGGGCACCAAGAGCGCGGCGATCAAGCTCTACCAGAAGCGAAAGACCGAGGCCCTGGAAGGGAAGAAGCTGCCCGAAAACCTTCGTGCCAAACCGGTGACGTTTGGGGAGCTGGCTCAGGATACCCTTGACTATTCCAAAAGGCATAAGCGCAGCTACAGGCAGGATGAGTATCGCATGGCTCCGTTAAAGGCGGAGTTTGGTGCACTGCCAGCCGACAAGATAACTGCGCAGGAGCTTGAGCGGTGGTTCGGCGACCAGTTAGACGCGAACGAATGGGCACCAGCAACCGTGAACCGGTTCAAGGCCCTCCTGTCCCTCACGTTCAGGCTAGGAATCGAAAACAAGAAAATTAAAGCAAATCCAGCCAAGCTGGTGAAACGTCGCCGCGAGGATAATGGCCGCGTTCGGTTTCTAAACCAGTTCAAACCAGCAAAGACTGACATTGCCTACCTTCAGGCGCACACAGAGGAGGAATCACGCTTACGTGCAGTGATCGGGAAGAATTACGCGGGTCACATGCCTGAGTTCGACATTGCCCTGCATACAGGCATGCGGCCATCCGAGCAGTACGGGTTGGTGTGGAACCGCATAGACCTGACCCGGAAGCTGATCACGATTCCGAAGAGCAAGAACGGCATGACGCGCCACATACCGCTTAACTCTGTCGCCTTGGCTGCCTTCCAACAGTTGCAGAAACGAACAAACGGCAAAGAGTGGGTATTTGCTAATATTCATGGTGAGCCACTGAAAGGGTATAAGCACTGGTTCGAGGAAGCTGTCGCGACGGCAGGGCTAGAAGATTTCACGTGGTACTGCCTGAGACACACCTTCGCAAGTAGGCTCGTGATGGCAGGAGTTGACATCAGAACGGTGGCAGAGCTGATGGGACACAAGACCATTCAAATGACAATGCGCTATGCCCATCTCGCACCGGAGTACAAGCTGGCTGCCGTCGAACGGCTAGCAGAGGCAGTGGAACTGGAAACTTCAACTGACACCAGAACTGACACCAGCGATTCGCACTCCGCGTAAGTCATTGAAGGGCCCGTAGCTCAGCGGTTAGAGCAGTGGACTCATAATCCATTGGTCCCAGGTTCAAATCCTGGCGGGCCCACTAGATCTGAGTCCAACCCTTGCATCAGCATTCAGTTAGGCCGCA
>Ga0066659_10001204_pt1 | contig 11064 bp, 10 predicted proteins | sample GraSoiAngelo_108_FD_75176 | JGI IMG/M metagenome (GOLD analysis project Ga0066659, IMG submission 75176) | Grasslands soil microbial communities from the Angelo Coastal Reserve, California, USA - 14_0903_09_40cm | ecosystem: Environmental > Terrestrial > Soil > Grasslands | place: USA... | reverse complement strand
GTAGCCGACGTAACGGCCACCTCCGCCGCCAGTGGAAGGAACAATTCGATCGCCTTGCACGCTGAAGCCGTACGATCCCGAACGCTTGTGCTCCTGTTTGGAATAGATTGTGAAATTGCCTTTCGGTGTCGGCTTATTAGGCATACCAACCGAAATGGCAGCCGCCATCAGGCTACGATCGCCTTCCATTACATAAACATTTTCCTGGGACAGCGAGACTTTCACGCGCACGGCAGATGGATCGTGCGGGCGATAAGCGGTTACGTGGTAGGGCCCGCCCCCGGCCACCCGGCCCGTTGTACAACCACCGGTAAGCAGCAAGAGCGGACCGCTGGCACACAGCAAAACTAATCGAAAAACATTTCGCATACGAGCATACTGGATAAGGTTGGACGGCCGGTTGTCAACCCGTCTAGCTGAAGCTACCGCATTGCGGGCTCTCGCGTGCTGGCAACTCTAAAAGTTTTCATGAGTCGCAAAGCTTTTCCTGCCGCGCCGAGACGCGTGCGCCCCAGAAATTATGCGGTGAAGATTGTCAGGAAGGCCACTTCGATTGCGAGTGCTTCGTGAACATTTCGACCCAAATGATCGCGCAATTCTTCCAGACAACGAATACGTCTTAAAATTTCGGCGGTACTGAAGCGGTCTGCGAGTGCGGCCGTTTCTTGTTTTGCGCTGGGAAGATTACGCTGCGTCACGCCGTTGCTCGCCCTGAGAGCATCAGTCCACCAGGCGAACAATGTCTCGATCAACCGGGCGCGCCGTTGCAGGTAAAGACTTTCGGTGAGCGCCTTGTAGTATTCCTCGCGTTCTTCTAACCAGACGCCATCAGTCGCATCCTTGTAGCGTGTTGTTTCCCTTTTCAATGCCTCTTCTGCTTCGCGCTTCACCTCTTCTCGCACCGCACGGAGCAGACGCTGAAATTCCTGGGCGAGTCGATAGGCAAACTGAATGGTCCAGCTTTTTTGACGGGACGCTTCTTGTAGCAACTTCACCAGCTTCTCTTCTTCGTCGTTGCTTTGGAGTTGCCCGTTTAATGCGAGCGGGATCGCGATGCATCGCGAAAGAATTGTCTCCGGCAGAGCTTCGGGCAAAGCGCTTAACAGAAGCAGCAACGAGTCCTTGGGCGGTTCTTCCAAAGTCTTGAGAAACGCATTCGCCGCTTGTGGCTGGAGCCGGTCGGCATCGGGAATGATCGCCACTTTGCGCCGCGCATTGACTGCGCGCATTTGCAGGGCATGCTCAAGATCGCGAATTTGCTCGATAACGATGCGGCGCGATTTCGATTCGGGTCGCGCAACAAAAATCTCGCGCGCCTTCGCTGAGAACACATCTGTAGCTGGGGTGCCATTAACCAGACTCGCGAGGTCCGCCGCCAGCAGTTGTTTGCCGCTGCCGGGCGGTCCTGTGATCAAATAGGCATGCGCAAGCCGGCTCTGTTGGTGGGCCCGCCGCAAAAATTCAAGAGCCGTGGTGCGCGAAAAAGGCATTTCAAGTCTTCGGATCGGGCACCGGGGCTGGCCGAGCAATTTTTGCGGATTGCGGATTTCCCGTCACCGCGGAAAAGCGCGAGGAGAGGATCTTCCAAATCTGATTCTCGATCTCGTCTGGATCGGCCGAACCGTCGATTAATACAACGCGATTCGGTTCACGCTTTGCCAGGTCTCGATATCCTCGGCGAACACGTTCGTAGAAGTCAGCAGGTTCTTGTTCCATTCGATCCGGTCTGCGCGGCTTTTGCATTCGCGATTCCGCCGTCGCGGCATCGACATCGAGTACGAAAGTGATGTCCGGGACGCAATCGGCGACCGCAAATACATTCAGGCGCTCGACCATTTCGCTATCCAAGTTTCGCGCCGCGCCTTGATAAACAGTTGTGGAATCAAAGAAACGATCTGCGATCACGCACGTGCCGCGTTCAATCGCCGGCTTTATTGTCTCGCGTACGAGCTGACTACGGCTGGCCTCAAAGAGAAGCAGCTCGGTTTCGGGTGTCATGCTGGAATTATGCGGAGCAAATTGCAGAAGCTCGCGAATCGTTTCACCAATAGGCGTACCGCCCGGTTCGCGCGTTAGGAGATAAGCGATGCCCAAGCGGTCGAGATGCCCAGCCAGCCTCTGTACCTGCGTCGATTTCCCGCATCCTTCCGATCCTTCAAACGTGATAAATGGCAGCCGCCGCATGATGTCATTTCTGCGCAGGCGTTGCGCTTGTAAAGACGTTTTTCAAAGCTCCAAATCCCAGCAATCAAGCTCCAAAGAACCCGCGACTTTCAACTAGCAAACGTCATCGGCAACCGACGGAATATTGGCGCTTGAGGTTTCTCTGGATGTTGTGAGCTTGGAATTTGGAATTTATGAAATCCTTCTGGCTGGTGAAACAGGAGCCATCGTCGTATTCGTGGTCGGACTTCGTCGTGGAAGCCCAGACAAGTTGGACCGGCGTGCGCAATTACACGGCGCGAAATAATCTGCGCAAAATGCGCATAGGCGATGAAGTCCTGTTCTATCACAGCGGAGAGGAAAAAGCAGTAGTCGGCATCGCTAAAGTGATGCGGACCGCTTATCCAGATGCTACCGCAAAGGAAGGCGATTGGTCTACTGTCGATCTTGCTCCGATCAAATCACTGCGATGCCCAGTTGCGCTCCGAGCGATCAAAGGCAATCCGCGGCTGAAGGGAATTCCGTTGGTTCGGCAATCGCGTTTGTCGGTTATGCCTTTGGCGGAGTCGGAGTTTCGCGAAATCGTGAAGATGAGCGCCCGATAGGTGGATCGGCTTCTCCGAAGAGGATGGCGAACCGATCGCCGAAGGCGCGAAATGTTAGACAGAGCGCCGTTTATTTGCCAACGCGTTGAGGACAACGCGTTCCACCTTTTGTCTTGTTCAAAGCTGCTTCGGAGCCGAAAATTCCGAAATGAGTACGATTGCGGCAACGGAGTTCCTTCCACTCGTTGCAACAGCCGGCGCCGCGAGGGATTTTTTCGTCATCTCCTTGCATGATGTCGCTCCTTCAACCCAGCCCATCGCAAATACAATTATCTCAGAGTTGGCCAATCGCGGTGTCCGCGTCTGTTCTCTTCTTGTCGTGCCGGATTATCACCATGAGGGTCTCTTCACAAGAGATGGGCAATTTGTGTCTTGGCTCCGAGGTTTGGAAGCGGACGGTCACGAAATCGTCATCCACGGCTACTTCCACGAACGTCCTCGCCGTGCGAAAGAAAATTTGCGCGATCGATTCCTGACAAGGTTCTACACCGAGGACGAGGGAGAGTTTTACGACCTGACGTATGACGAAGCTCTGCGTCGCATCATCGCGGCACGAGATGAGTTCCGCGCGCATGGCCTGAAGCCGCGAGGTTTTGTGGCGCCGGCGTGGTTGCTTGGCGGAGAAGCCGAGCGCGCTGCACGCGATGCACAGATGGAATACACGACCCGACTGCGCGCCGTGTGCGATCTTAGGTCTGGAAGCGTGTTTCCTGCAAGAACATTGGTTTATAGCGTTCGAAATGGCTGGCGACGCGGCGTCAGCCGCTTTTGGAACGCTACACTCTTTAGGCTGCTCAACGGCTCTTCGCTGTTGCGCATAAGTATTCATCCGTCCGATTACTCGCATCCAGCAATCTGGAGACAAATTGCCGCTTTCATCGAAGAATCGGTGGAGTCACGCACGGCGACGACCTATCAGGAATGGATCGCCGAACAAAGGTTGCGACGCGGGAGCGAAATATGAGCAGGTGCGACCTACATATTCACTCGCGCTACAGCGCGCGCTCGGAAGAATGGCTCTTCCGTCGTTTCGATTTTCCCGACAGCTACTCGGATCCAAAGACGCTGTATGAGCAACTGGTTGGGCATGGGATGGATCACGTCACGATCACCGATCACGATACGATCGAGGGCTGCCTGCAGATTGCAGATCTGCCTCGCACTTTTATCAGCGAACAGGTGACGACGTATTTTCCGCACGACACCTGCAAGCTACACATCTTGGTCTGGGGAATCTCAGAGCAGCAACATCGCGACATCGAAGCTGTCCGCGATAACATCATCGAGCTGCAGCGCTATCTGCAAATGGCGCAGGTCACACACGCGGTTGCGCATCCTCTTTACAGCGTGAACGGAAAACTGGAGGCATGCCATCTCGAACAGCTCATCCTCCTGTTTAAGCATTTCGAGGGTATCAACGGGCTGCGGGATGCGCTCCTTAGCGATCTGGCCCAGACGCTTTTTGAACAATTGACGCCGGACAAAATCGACGCGTTCGCCAATCGTCACAATTTTGCGCCCACGCACGCAGAACCGTGGAAGAAAGTTTTCGTTGGCGGCTCGGACGATCACGGCGGGCAGTTTGTCGCTTCAGCATTCACGGAAACGCCTGCTGCGGATTCTGCTGAAAGATTTCTCGAATTTGTTCGCAGCGGCGATTGCAGCGTGAGAGGTTACGGAGGAACTCCGTTAATTCTGTCACATGGATTTTACAATACCGTCGCCTGTTTCATCCAGGACCGTTTCCACGAAAAACTCGGGCCGGGCGCGGCGCTGCTGGAGAAAATGTTTTCACGGTTTATGGAGGGCCGGGCTCCCACTGAGTTCACTCTAAAAGAGAAAACGGAGTTTATCGTCCAAGGCGTTTTATCAGGGAAAATTTTCGAATTCGTCAAGCCGGCGAATGTATCGCTTTGGAACGAACTTTCAGGCTACTTCGCACGGCCGGAGGTAAAGGCGAAACTCGCTGCGCATTTGGACAAGGTCAGCGAACCTGAGCGTCGCACATTTCTCATGGCGAACATGGTCGCCGAGCAGCTCGCGTTTCGTTTCTTCAACAAATTTGTTCAGCAAATCGGCAGTGGCAACATGGTCGAGAGCATGCAGGCTCTTAGCGCGATTGCGCCGATCCTCGTAATTCTTACGCCGTACATCTACGGTTTTCACAGTCAGGCGCCCTCTCGAAAATGGTTGCGATCTATTTTTAAGGAACTAACCGGCACAGTTCCGATCGCTTTGCAAAATCGCAAACGCGCGTGGTTCACTGACACGCTCGAAGACGTTAATGGCGTGGCCACGACAATCCGCAAGATGACCGCCGCTGGAGCGGCGGCAGGGAAGCAGCTCGTCGTAGTAACCTCTCGTAGCAACCAGCAAATTAGTGACATCCCAATCAAAAACTTCCCGCCCATCGGCGAATTTGAATTGCCGGAGTACGAGCTGCAAAAATTGAGCTTCCCGCCGATTCTCCAGATGCTGGATTACATACAACGCGAGAAATTCACTGAGATCATCATCAGCACCCCTGGGCCGGTTGGATTGACCGCATTGCTCGCGGCCAAGATGCTCAACCTGCAAACGAGCGGCATCTACCATACCGATTTTCCCCAGTACATCCGCATTCTTACCGAGGACAGCTTTCTTGAGAGCATGGCGTGGCGCTACATGCATTGGTTCTATGGCCAACTCGATACCGTGTTCGTAAACTCCGAGGAGTATCGCCAAAGCTGGATCAAGCGCGGGTTTGACCCAGCAAAACTGAAAATTCTCCCGCGTGGGCTCGATACCGAGCTATTTCACCCTGCTCGACGCGAACCTGAGTTCTTCGAGAAATTCGGCGAGCACAATGGTGAGATACGCCTCCTGTACGTGGGCCGCATCTCACGGGAGAAAGATCTCGACCTTCTCGCAGCCGCTTATCGACGTTTGCGCGACGAGGGGTTGCCGATGCAACTTTTTGTGGTCGGTCACGGCCCTTATTCGGAAGCATTCGCAAAATCGTTGCCCGAAGCCATTTTCACGGGCTATCTCACCGGGAATGAATTAGCCGCTGCATACGCATCCGCGGATATTTTTGTCTTCCCCAGCACAACCGACACCTTCGGCAATGTCATTCTCGAAGCGCAAGCGTGCGGTCTGCCTGTAGTCGTTTCCGACTCCGGCGGACCCAAGGAATTAGTCCAAGACACGGCCAACGGCCTTATCACTAAATCACACGACGAGGAAGATTTCTCGCGCGCAATCCGAGCATTGGTAACAAATCCCGCGCTGCGGGAGCGCATGGGTAAATCCGCACGAAACAGCGTTATCGACCGGAGCTGGCCAAGCGCCTTCGACAGATTCTGGACGATGACAGAGATTTAGAAACGTCCTCCTACTCGCTTGGCGCAAATCACCCCTCTTCCCCCCCAAGTAGGCTAAAACTGCCTGTCCCGCTTTAGCGGTCTAACGCTTCAACCATTCAGTGCGGGTTCTCTTTTACCGGCCGCGTCCATGGCCCATGCCATGGGAGCCCATGTGGCTGAATTTAAGGCTCGAGCCATGGCCGACACCTCGTGTGGTAGTCATCCTGGAAGTGTGGCCTCTGCCAATGTTCGTGGCGCTTTTGCCGTGAACCGTCGTGGCGCTCTTGCCATGGGCCGTGGCGCTCTTGCCATGGGTCGCCGTGCTCTTGCCATGAACCTTGCTGAGGTTTTGCGCATGCATTGTCGCCTGGCTTGAGCGGTGCGCACTGCTCACAATCCTGCCGAGGTTTAGCCCGTTATCGTGAGCAATTTTGCCCCAGCCCTGCCCAGCTTGATGCATGGCTACGAGGTCGTTGAAGGTCAGATTAGACCCATTAGCAGCGAGCGCGTTAGCCAGCAGGTGCGCATTCTCCAATTCACCCCAGCCAAGTCCGGTCGACGCCCTTTCTCCCTGCAGCGTAGCGACAGGGATTCCGGTCTGCGCCGAAATTCCATCGAGGTTCGCTCCACGCGAAGCAAAAGCGCCAAACACCAGAATGAATGCCGCTATGATTATACTTAACCCTTTCATACCTGAATAAACTCCTTATGAATAAAGATTTCGGTTTTCAGTGGACCAGCGGTTCCCTGTTCACAACCGATTCAACGCTTGCGTTGTAGCGGCAGGCGTGTCCCCTGCAAGGTAGTAGTGCACCCCTGCAGCCGGCACGGCTGCCTCTACAAATTCCACGGCGCGTCCAGATCGGAAATTGTTGTAGCCGGCATCGGCGATGCCGGTTGGTCCGGGATTATCGCTCCTGACTACAGGTTCCACGGCAGCGCGTCCAGATCGACATTGCCGCCGGTAAGGATAATTCCTACGCGTTTTCCATCGACGTCGATTACTCGTTCGGCAATCGCGGCGTACGGAACAGAGGCGGATGGCTCAATGATGATCTTCATTGTCTCCCAAATCGCGCGCATCGCCAAAACGATCGCTTCCTCGCTCACGGTGACAATGTCATCCACGTAACGCTGGATGATCTCAAAATTCGGCTCGCCGACATTTGTTCGCAATCCATCGGCGATCGTAAATTTCTTTTCGGTCACGAGCCGTCGCCCGGCGCGAAACGACTGCGCCGCATCGTCAGCATTCGCCGGCTCAACTGCGATGACCTTGATATTCGGCTGCATCGATTTCGCAGCGACCGCCGTTCCAGCGAGCAATCCTCCGCCGCCGACTGGACACATTACGATGTCGAGATCGGAAATGTCTTCGAGCAACTCCAGTGCAGCTGTCCCCTGCCCCGCCATCACGTCTTCGTTTTCAAACGAATGAATCAGCATCGCGCCAGTTCCCTTGATCACCTCTGCGCACTTCGTTTCACGCGCCTCTTCTGTTGGTTCGCAAAAGACGATCTGCGCGCCATAGCTTTCAATCGCGCGGATCTTCACCGTTGCTGAGTTCGACGGCATAACGATGTGCGCCGGAATGCCTCGGAGTTTTGCTGCGCGTGCCACTGCTGCACCATGATTACCAGACGAATGGGTCGCCACACCGCGCTGCGCCGTCGCATCGTCCAGCGCAAAGATTGCATTGGTGGCGCCGCGAGCCTTGAATGCGGCGATCTTCTGAAAATTTTCGCATTTGGAAAATAGCGACGCCCCGCTTGCCTCGTTCAGTCGAGAGCTCGGTAGCACCGGCGTGCGACAAATATGCGACCGAATCCGCTCATGCGCCGTCAGTATCGCATCAAGATTGAGTGATCCAGCTAGTTCGACCATCCGAAAAAGGCGTCGATGACGCCAAACGTGTCAATGAATCCGTGAGCCAAGATGCTAGCCCACAGATTGCGGCCAGCCAGCATTTATGCCGTTCCCAGGATCAGTCCTGCAACACCGGAATCAATCATACCAGATGCGCCTTTGTAATAATGTCCATAGCCAAACAAAATTGAAACGAGCACAATCCCAACCCAGTACGCCAATGCCGATCGTTTTCCAACATCAGCTGCACGCGTCAGGAGATATCCACGGTATGTGATTTCTTCACCTAATGCTGCAAACGTCCACACCAGCAACAAAGCAAGCAGCGCCATTTTCGCATTCCCGGTAATCTCGTTTGCTAATGCTGGCGCGGTTGGCTTCGCCCAGAAGAGAGCACTGACAGGTTCAATTACGAATTGCCCAAGAACGATTCGAAGAGCAGCAGCCGCCAGCGCAATTAGACAGATGCGGCCCCATGATGAAGGTCGCTTAAGTCCCATCGCCGACCATCGGCCGTCGCGCAGCCGGATCGAAACCAGGCCAACGATACGAAGAACGATCACTTCGTTCGGCACGACTTGAAAAATGTTGTGGCCTATCACGATGAAAGCGCCGAACAAGAATTCCAACGCACTCAGCAATCGTGAAGCGGAAGAATTAGCAGACGGATGTGAGATGCCTCTTGTGAACGCCATTACGACTTAGATGCACTACAAGCCGGAGAAGGATTTAGATATTGAAACTATATCACCGGGCAGTTGTAGCCGGGGGCGGTGACCCCGGCAAGCGGATGCGTGGCAAGCTCCAGTGCGGCCGAGGTCAACGCCCTCGGCTACAGTAGTGCTCTGGACGCGGACCGATTCCGATGAAGCGGGCGGGAATTTGTCGCAGAACTGGAAACCATTTCAGCAGGCGAACCACAAAGGGCAACGAGCCCTTCCAGTCCGACATTTGACCCGTGACGACCTGACGATGAATGAAGACCTGCATTGCCTGAATGAGCCGCGTCGGCCATTCGCGGCGCGCCTGCACTTTCAACAAATCGTCTACAGAAACCGGACCGGTTCGCAACTTTCGCGCAAGCAAATTCGCAGTCGCGACGGCATCCTGAATGGCGAGATTGATTCCTACGCCGCCAGCGGGTGACATCGCGTGCGCAGAATCGCCGATACAAAGTAAGCCTTCGCGGCACCAATCGCGCAGGCGATTGATTTGCACGGTAAGCAATTTGATCTTTGTCCACTCATCCAACTCTGCTACTCGGTCTCTTAGAAATCCGGCGAAGCTGACGATGTCATTTTGAAATTGCGGCAGACCGCGTGCTTTGATCTCGTCGAAGCCGCCTTTCGGAATAACGAATCCACATTGCCAGTAATCGCCGCGATCGAGCAGCACGAGCAGCTTGCCGTGTTGGAAAAAGCCCAGTGTCTGTTCTGGATCATTCTGCTTTTTGGAGATGCGCATCCAGAGCACATCAATTGGCACTCCGAACTCGCGCCGCTGAAAGCCCGCGCGTGATTGAATGATTGAGTGCCGTCCATCCGCGCCAATGACGAGGTCTGCATGCACATCCAACTCGCCACGTGGCGTTTTCGCGCGCACACCTGTAACCCGGCCGTTGTCGATGAGCAGATCGACGACTTCGGTTTCCATGTGCAGTTGGAAGTTTGGAAAACGTCTGGCATGACTGGAGAGGAAATTCAGAAAATCCCATTGGGGCATGAAAGCGATGAATTTGCAGCGCGTGGGTAGCTTCGTGAAATCTGCGATTGGCACCACCTGCCCATTCACTACGGCGCGTAACTCCCGCACTACTTGGTGCGGCTGTTTCAGGAATTCATCGAGCAAGCCGAGCTCGCACATTAATTCCAGTGTCGACGGATGGATCGTGTCGCCACGAAAATCGCGAAAAAAATCGGCGTGCTTTTCCAGAACGATTACGGGCACACCAGCTCGCGCGAGCAGGTAGCCGGCCATGATGCCTGCTGGTCCACCGCCTGCGATCACACAGCGCGTTTGCAGTTTTTCAGCCATGCGTCTTCAATCGAATACCACCCAAATTAGGATGAAAGCAAACATCCCGGAGAATGCGCAAGATCGCGCTGCGTTTACCTACAACGCGGCGGCAGATTACTACGATGCATCGCCACTCAGCTTCTGGGACTATTTCGGACGTCAGACGATCGAACTGGCTTCACTCCGGATTGGTTCGCGAGTGCTCGATGTTTGTTGTGGGGCCGGAGCGTCCGCGCTTCCAGCCGCAGAGGCAGTGGGGCAGACGGGAGCAGTCATAGGAGTTGATCTCGCCAAGGCGCTTTTGGAGTCGGCCCGGACGAAAGCAATTCAACGGCGTCTTGGCAACATCGAATTCGAAGTCGGCGATATGCTCTCGATGACGTTTCCAGTCGCAAGTTTTGATGCCGTCGTATGCGTGTTCGGAATTTTCTTTGTGCCTGATATGGCAATGGCTGTGAGCGAACTCTGGAGTTACATCCGACCAGGCGGCAAACTGGCTGTGACCACGTGGGGACGCAATCTGTTCGAGCCGGCGAATGACGCATTCTGGTGCTCAATCAAGGTTGTACGACCTGATCGGTACAAAGGCTTCAATCCATATGGGATCGAATCGACAATCAAGCAAGCCTGAGAAAGATTCTCGACGAAGCTGGCGTTGCATCCCCAAAAATCATCGCTGAAAATCGCCTCCACCCCATTAAATCGGCTGAGGATTGGTGGACAATTGTTTTAGGCTCCGGCTACCGCGGAACAATCGAACAGCTGAACCTGGCGGAGCGACAAAAGGTCAAAGAAGCTAACCTGGATTTTATTCGCGATGAAAAGATTTCAGCCATTGAAACAAATGTTCTCTACGCACTCGCGACGAAACCTCAAACTGCGAATTTCAAATGAAAACTGATCAGCCGCTTTTTCTGAACGAAGATCAGGTCCGGCAGCATTTACGGATGGCAGACCTGATTCCCGCGATGGAGAAAGCGTTGATCGATTTCTCCTCCGGGAAAGTAACGCAGCCCGTTCGCTCGGTAATCAACGTCGATCCGCCCGGCGGTTTTCTGGGTCTAATGCCG